>Ga0102924_1001986_pt1 | contig 22850 bp, 24 predicted proteins | sample PaiPotPPM11metaG_FD_80116 | JGI IMG/M metagenome (GOLD analysis project Ga0102924, IMG submission 80116) | Iron sulfur acid spring bacterial and archeal communities from Banff, Canada, to study Microbial Dark Matter (Phase II) - Paint Pots PPM... ...
CACGGCAGCGCGTCCAGCGGGACGCGCTCGCCTTACGGCGCTCCACCGCGGCTCTCGCCAGAGGCTTGCGCCCGGCTGGCTCAACTCCAGGCCATGCTTCCTGGGACGTGGATCGGGCGGGCGCTACCCGCCGTTACCTGTCCCAGTCCAGGGACTGCACCTCCCGCACCGGCCGTAGTACCGGCGTGAATGATGCCCAGAACCGCCCGGGAGCGGGGTTACAAGCCCTGCCCGCGGGGAACCGCACTCGCTCCATCAATCGGCTGTCACCGGTGACGTCCCTTCGATGAGCGAGATTGATTCAATGTTACTCGATCAGGGACATAATGTCAATGGAAAAGTGACGGGGGTTTCGCGCGGCGCCACCGGGCGATCTCGCGCGCTGGCGCCGCAGCCAACGCTAAACTAACCTTCCACCCGGAGCACTCAGTGGCGGCCGATCATGTCGAGTTTCGATGCCATGTATCGGCGCTATTCGCTGGTGGAGGACTTTCTCGCCGCATCGCCCTGGCGCAACGCCATCATCGCGGCGATCCATCTCGCGGCATTGGCCATCCTGTATCAGACCGAGTGGGGGCTCGCGCACGGCGCGCTGGCCGTTCTCGCCTGGGCCCTGCTGAATTGCGGCTGGCTGTTTGTCTTGCGCCGGCCCGGCCTTTCGGCCGCGCTGTCGCTGGTGATGCTCAGCCTGATCGTCGTGCTGTCGCAATTCAAATTCGGCATCCTCTGGATGACCCTGACTTTTTTCGATTTCCTGATTGTCGACCCCGATACGTTTGCCTTCCTGCTCGGAATCCTGCCGCAACTGCGCTTCGTTATTGTTCTGGTCGCGGCCGTTGCCATCCCAGTGATGATCCTGATCTGGCGCATCGACGCCTTGCGCGTGCCGCGTTCGGTATCCGCGCTCGGCTTTGCCGCGGCCCTGATCGGGCTCGCCGCCTTGTCCATCGCCGTGCCGGAACAACCTTGGGAGCCGTTCCAAGGCGTCAACCATGTCTCCAATTTTGCGCGCTCGGGCGTGACGCAGGTTGCCGAGCTCGTCAATCACGGCTGGCTCGATTCCGGCGCCCGGATCGCCGATGGGCCGGAATTATCCGTTGCCGGAATATGCAAGCCCGCAGTCAAGCCGCCCCACATCATCATGCTGCTCGATGAGTCGAGCTTCGACGTGACCGCGGCGCCGGGCATCAAGGTTCCCGCGGACTATAAGCAGCACTTCCGCTCTTTCGACGGCAAGGAGCGCAACCTCGTGATGGAGGCGACCGGCGGCCCGACGTGGTATGCGGAATACAACGTGCTGACCGGCCTTTCAGCGCGTTCCTTCGGCCGCTTCATGTTCTATGTCACGCGCCTCGCGGCGGGGCGGGTCGAGCGCGGCCTGCCCCGAGCGCTGCGCCGCTGCGGCTACAATACGATCACGCTCTATCCCGCTTCAGGAGCATTTCTCAGCGCGCGCCGATTCCAGACCACGACGGGCATCGAGCATTTCCTGGATCAGCAGGACATGGGCGCTGCCGACGATATGCTGCCCGACAGCTACTATTTCGATCAGGTCCTGCGCACGATCGCCCGCGAAGAAAGCGGCCGGCCGTTGTTTATCTTCGTCTATGTCACGGCCAATCATTTTCCCTGGACCACGGTCTACAAGCCGGAATTGACTCCGGACTGGCACGGGCTCGGCAATGCGCCGCCGGTCGATGAATATATTCGCCGCCAGATGATGAGCGCGCATGACTATGACGAATTTCGCGCGCATCTAAAGCGGGACTTCCCCGGCGAGTCGTTCCTGCTGGTGCGGTTCGGCGATCACCAGCCGGCAATTTCGTCGAAAATTCTCGAGCCGTCGTTGGACGACGCGGCGATCGGAGAGCGCATCAGGGCATTCGACCCGGCATATTTCACGACCTATTATGCGATCGACACGGTCAATTTCATGCCGGCCGACCTGTCGTCTGCAATGGATACGCTTGAGGCGCCTTATCTTCCCATCGTGATCCAGGAGGCGGCCGGAATTCCGCTCGATTCGACCTTCGCCGAGCAGAAGAAGATCATGCAGCGCTGCAAGGGTGCGTTCTATGCCTGCGACGGCGGCGCGGAGGCACGCCGTTTCAACCGCCTGCTGATCGACGCCCATTTGATCAACGGGTTTTAGATTTATGAAACGGCAAGTAGCAAGCAGCCCGCATGAGCACAGCGACGTGCGGGGTTATGATTGGGAGATCGAGGGCGATTAGCTTGCCGGCAGGGCAAAAATGAAGCGTCGCAGCCTTGTAGATATCAATTGTGCGGAATCAACAGGCGGCTCTGGCATCTGTTGTCGGCTGCTGCGGTGAAACCTCACTAGCTCGAGTCAAGGCCGGGCACCGCGAGAGCCCAACACGAGGTTGCTCAAGTCTCGATTGTGCGCCGCGATGACCGAGAAATGATTCTCGCCGCCAGTGGGACGAAAATTCACCGACCGGCGGACGTTGGCGGAAGTTCCCGATCCGTAGGTCGGATCGAGCGTCACCACCAGTTGAACTGGGACACCCGCTCGGCCTAGCTCCGCGGCCATCGCAATGGCGGCGCTGCCGCCAAGCGAGTGACCGACGATCATGATCCAGCGGCTCCGGTTTCGCATTGCACGTAGTGCTAACGCAACACGCCATTCGGACGAATGCCCTTGTAAAGCAGGATGAATACCGAACCCCCTTATGCGTCGTGCGTGGGGGTTTCGACCGTCATCTGCCAGAGAGCAGGCGGCATGCTTGCGCGGGACCGCGCCGGCGCTCGCGTTCAGCCCGCTCGGTTCTTGTTGGCGCCGTTCCGCTGGGCCATCCATTGATTAACGGCGACAGCCGCTAGCCCGAGCACTAGGATCGTCCCGATGTGCAAGGCAGAATTGGTCAACGCTCTGGTCCATCCGCGTAATGCGGGGTCGACCAAGGGGTAGGGATAAGCGCCGAAAACCGCACCGCGCACAAAAATGTAGATCCAATATCCAAACGGAAAGAGCAGCCAAACAATCGCATCGGTCACGCGCAAAGTCCCCTTCGGGACGAACATCAACCACCACAAAATGATTAGCGTAGGCAGAAACCCGTGGAGCAGAATGTCAACGAAGATCTGAAACCAGCCCCGGGGATGCAAGAAACCTCTCAATGCCAAGACATAGATTAACCCGGCACTTCCCATATATACGGCCGCCGCAGACATAATGGTCGGGCGCGCCAGAAAGGTGATTGCATCGCACTTCAGCGCAGCCCGGGTAAGGACGGCTGCAGCGAAAATATTGGACAGAATCGTGAAGTAGCTGAAGAACTGAACGAGAGTCTGACCAACCGACAAACCATCGGCGACGGCGATGTCCCTTGTTACGACACCGGCCACCCCAAGCGCGAGGTAACCGAGCGCTGCCGTTGCGCCTGCAAGCACACGTTCTGCGCACGGCATTCCAGTATTCATTCGAAGCCTGAGTTCTTGTTAAGCGCCGGTGGATCTTTTGGTCGGAGGGTAATCAACCGGTCGACCAGCCGACGGCGACGGCGATGTCCCTTGTTACGACACCGGCCACCCCAAGCGCGAGGTAACCGAGCGCTGCCGTTGCGCCTGCAAGCACACGTTCTGCGCACGGCATTCCAGTACTCATTCGAAGCCTGAGTTCTTGTTAAGCGCCGGTGGATCTTTTGGTCGGAGGGTAATCAACCGGTCGACCAGCCGAATGACAGGCAGCATTCGCCGTATCAACTCAATCCCCAGTTTGAGCTGGAAAGGATCGAAAATGTTACTTCGCGGCGCCCTCTGCCCAAGTCGCTTGAGCACCGAACCGATCGGGTTTCGCATTACGTCTTGCGTCCTGATGATTTGCGCCAAGAGATTCACCATCGGCGCGATCAATGGACCAAATCCGTAGCGCGGCTGCATCCATCCGACGATGTAGAGGTGACGATGGCCGGCCGGGATCATGTAACCATAGACCTCGACGACCGGCCCATTCACCAGGACAAGTCCGGGAGCGAGGCACGGAAATCCAAGATGAAAGCCGGTGGCGGCGACGACGATGTCGAAGTACTCGCGCGTTTTGTCGACGAATTCGACGCAGTTCCCGTCGAATTTGTGGACGTCGGGGTGCACGACAATCTTGCCATGCTTGAGGTAGTAGAATAGCTCACTCGATATCGCCGGGTGTCGCTCGAATAACTTGTGATCGGGATCGGGAAGCCCGTATTTTCGGTAGCCTCCAATGGCTACCTTCAGCGCCGAACGAAGAATGAGGCGCTGCAGCCATACCGGCGTGTAATGCTTGGCCAAATCAGTCACCGGGCGACCAAACAGAACTTTTGGCAAGTACCAATATCCCCTGCGCAAGCTAAGATGTGCCGACGCCCCGACCCGCGCCGCCTCTGACACGATGTCACACGCCGAATTGCCGCCGCCGATCACGAGCACGCGTTTGCCGCGCAGTTGATCCGGCGTCTTGTAATCCTTGGAATGGATGAATTGCGCGGTCAGCGCGCCAGGGTAACTCGGCCAGCGAGGGTCCCAGTGGTGTCCGGTACAGACGATGATTCCCCGATAGTCACGGGATTCACCGGGGGCGAAACCGACCCTCCAGGCACCATCAGGCGACGGCGCAACATTCTTCACAATCTTGCTGAACTCGATCTGATCGAACAGTCCGAAGTGCCGACTGTAAGCATCAAGATATTCGAGCATTTGTTGCCGCCCGGGAAAATCAGGATAATTCGCTGGCATAGGAAATTCGGGAAATTCGGTCGCGCGACGCGATGAAATGATGTGTACCGTCTCGTAGACGCCGTGATGCCAATTACCCCCGAGGCCGTTTGCGGCTTCGACCTGATCGTAGGCGATCCCGTTGTCCTTCAGCGCTCTCGCAACGCCCAGACCCGCAGGACCGGCACCGATCACGAGAAGTTTATCCTCACTACTCATTGTGAACGGTCGCGCTCATTCATCATGACGTCAACGTTAATAGGAATGAGCGCAGCAGCAAGGCGCATCGCCAAGGCGCTCAATTCGGAAGCTGCACCAAGTTCCGGATGGTTCCGTGAATCGGCGCGGCTTTGAATGCACCATCCTGGTGCTTCAGAACAGCAGGTATGCTGCGACGCGGGCTCATGGTGATTCGGACGATGTAATCAATCCGAGTGTTCGACCGCACGACGACCCGGTAGCGCGCGAGAATCGCGGCGAGCGCCACCTTTACAGCGCACAATCCGAACCAGTAGCCGGGGCAGCTCCGCGGGCCAGCACTGAATACGGCGTACTCATAGGGCGAGGGATTGATCCGCGTCCAGCGCTCCGGATCGAAGCGGTCAGGTTCGGGATACAAATCCGGATTCCGGTTCGTCAGCAGCGAACTCAGAAGGACACGGGATCCCGGAGGCGTCGGATAACCAGCAATGGTCGTCGCACGCAGCGCGACGCGGACCTGTTGTGGCACAGGCGGGAGGAGTCGCATGCTCTCCTGGACGAACCTTGTAAGCAGCGGTAACCGGACTAACCGGTCGAAAGTAGGTGTCGCGCCACGACCCGCGGCCTGAAGCTCATCGAAGAGAGCGCGCGCCAATTTTGGATGCTGGTCGAGCAATATCAAGGTCCATGTCAGAGCGTTCTGGCAGGTTTCATAAGAGGCACCAAACAATGTCGGAACTTGTCCGGCGATCACTTGATCACTTAACGGATTGCCGTCCTCATCAGAGCTCGAGAGCAGGAGTGCCAACAAGTCGCCCTCGCTCGCCGATCCGCGCTTGCAGCGCGCCCATTCCAGAATGTCGCGTTCGAGCATCACATCGTCTCGCAACATTCGATGATAGGCCGTGCCCGGTATATTCACTGGGCAAAAGGCAGCCCACAACGACCAAAGCGCCTTGCGGCTGAGCATGTCGACAACAGGATAGCCATGGACCCGGTCGTCGCCGAATAACAGTCCGATCGCAATGGTTCGCATCAGTCTTTTAGCTTGAGAGTGAAGGTCGATGGTCTCGTCGAAGGGCCACGACTCGACTTCGTCCTCGGCCACCTGCACCATCTTGTCGCCCAGCGCATTGACGTTCTGAGGATGAAGCGGGCGGACCAGAAGCCGCCGGTAGTGCTCGTGCTTGCGGCCAACCATCCGAATGAGGCCCGCGCCGAGACGGCGGGTGGCGGAGTTTGCGGGGCCGTCGGGTCCTAAGTGAGCCGGTCGCCACGTGGTCGGATCACCCAGCACTTCGCGATTGAAATCGGCGCCGACGGCGACCAGAAAATTTCTCGGCGGTCTGTGAGGCAATCGGGGGTGCGGCAACTGAATGAACGAGCCGTATGTGCCGTAGCTCTTGACGAGCGTCCGCAACGGATCGCTAAAAAAACGCACATACCACAGCGCTGCGGCAAATCCGCTCAGCACGATTGGGTGTTTCGACTGGATCGCCATCTGTAACGCTTACATGGAATGAAGAACGAATTTGCGCTCAGAGCTGTTGCCGATTGTCTAATCAACTTTTCTGCGCGTCGATAAGTGCAGCGGCGTGCCGACAGCAGTCAAAACAGTCGGATCGTCCTGCATCATTGAACCTCAGACCTAATGAATGACCATGCCACCTTCGCACCACCGGATAAGCTGGGGTCCACACTTCCCCCTGACCTGGCCGGCGTCGTCGGGATGGATCGCGCGTTCCCTTTAAACTTAAGCAGGCTGTCAACAGAGGCGCAACAGGATATGAGTCCACGTCCGCCCGCACGGGACGACCGCCCAATCTGTCTGAATGGGCGTCCAAAACTTTGATCAACCGTTACCGGCGATTAGGGAAAGCAAGTTAAGCATTGGTCGGAGTGGCAGGATTTGAACCTGCGACCCCCTCGTCCCGAACGAGGTGCGCTACCAGACTGCGCTACACTCCGCCACTGATGCCGCGGCTTATACAATCGGCGTTGCGGCCCTGCAAGCCGCGCCGGCCAGCCCTTGCACGCCATCGCCATTTAAGCACTGATGCCGCGCCATGAAAGCCCAGACGACAGTGCCGCTGACGACACGCGTATCGCGGGCCGATGCCGCGGCAATTGGCGACGCGGTGCGCTGCCTCAAGGCCGGCGGCCTCGTCGCTTTCCCGACCGAGACGGTTTACGGCCTCGGCGCCGACGCCACCAATGGGCGGGCCGTGGCGCGGCTGTACGACGCCAAGGGCCGGCCGGCATTCAATCCGCTGATCGCGCATGTGGTCGATATCGCGGCGGCACAGGTGCTGGCGCGCTTTGATGCCGATGCGGCAAAACTTGCCAAAGCATTTTGGCCCGGGCCGCTGACGCTGGTGCTGCCCAAGGAAAAAAGTTGCCCGGTGGCGGAACTCGCCACCGCCGGCCTCGATAGCATCGCCGTGCGCGTGCCGGATCACGCCGTGGCGCAAAACATCCTTGCCGCATTCGGCAGACCCGTGGTGGCGCCATCGGCGAACCGTTCCGGGCATGTCTCGCCAACCACCGCGGCGCACGTGCTCGCCGACCTGCGCGGCCGTATCGAGCTGATCGTCGACGGCGGCGCGACGCCGGTTGGCGTCGAGTCGACAATCGTCGCCTGCCTCGGCGAACCGATACTGCTACGGCCCGGCGGCGTGCCGCGCGAGGCGATCGAGACCGTGCTGGCGCATCCGCTCGCCAATCCGCCCGCGGGCATAGCGGTACCGGACGATGCGCCGCTCGCGCCGGGACTGCTCGCGTCGCACTATGCGCCGCGCACGCCGTTGCGGCTCGATGCCCGCCGCGCTGAGAGCGGCGAAGCCCTGCTGGCATTCGGCCCGGCGCTTGCCGATGGCGCGCCGGCAGCGATTATCGTGCGCAACCTGTCGGAGCGCGGCGACCTGATCGAGGCCGCCGCCAATCTGTTCGCGCACCTGCGCACGCTCGACGCAGCCGGCGCGACAACGATTGCCGTGATGCCGATCCCTCATAAGGGGCTCGGCGAAGCCATCAACGACCGGCTGGCGCGCGCCGCGGCGCCGCGCTGAAGGATGCGCTTGCGCGGCGTGAGGCTGGCTGTCATCTATTTGGCCTGACCTCGTTGCCGTGGACGTACGCCAATGCTCGATAGACCCAAGATCGATCCCGCCCTGCTCGCGCGTTTCACCGCGATCGTGGGCGAGAAGTTCGCCATCACCGATCCGGACCTGCAGGCGCCGTATCTGGTCGAGATGCGCAACATGTTCCAGGGTCACACGCCGGTGGTGCTGCGGCCGTCGTCGGTCGCCGAAGTCTCGGCGATCGCCAAGCTCGCCAACGACACCGCCACGCCAATCGTGCCGCAAGGCGGCAATACCGGGCTGGTCGGCGGCCAAATCCCGCTGCACAATGAGATCGTGCTGTCGCTCAACCGGCTCGACCGCATCCGCGAGGTGGATCCGACCTCGAACACCATCACCTGCGAGGCCGGCGTCACCTTGCAGCGCACCCGCGAGGCGGCCGCCGAGGTCGACCGGCTCTATCCGCAACTCTTGCCGTCGGAGGGCACCTGCACCATCGGCGGCAATCTCTCGACCAATGCCGGCGGCACCGCGGCTATCGCCCACGGCATCGCGCGCTCCCATGCGCTCGGCATCGAAGTGGTGCTCGCCGACGGCCGCGTGCTGCACAATCTCAACAAGCTGAAGAAGGACAACACCGGCTACGACCTGAAAAATATTTTCATCGGCGCCGAAGGCACCCTCGGCATCATCACCGCGGCGGTGCTGCGGCTGGTGCCGCGGCCGCGCTCGGTGGAGACCGCCTTTGCCGGCATAAAATCCCCGCAAGCAGCCCTTGAGCTTCTCGGCATCGCCACCGAGCGCACGGCGGGTGGCGTCACCAGCTTCGAAATCATGACGCGCCGCGGCATCGAGCTGGTGCTGGAGCATGGCACCGGCTGCCGAGATCCGCTTAACTCCCCGCACGAGTGGTACGCGCTGATCGAGTTGTCGTCGCAACAGCGCGAGGGCTTGCGCGACGTGATGGAAGAAATACTGGCGCAAGGCATGGAGCAAGGCCTGGTGCTCGACGCCACCATTGCCGACAGCATCGAGCAGGCCAAGATGTATTGGCGCATCCGCGAAATGTTCGGCGAGGTGCAGCGCCACGCCGGCGGCTCGATCAAGCACGACATTTCGGTGCCGGTCGCTGCGGTGCCGGCGTTCATCGCGGAAGCCAACGCCGCGGTGACCAAGCTCATCCCCGGCTGCCGGCCGCTGCCGTTCGGCCATCTCGGCGACGGCAATATCCATTACAACGTCACGCAGCCGGCCGGCGCCGACAAGGCCGAGTATTTGCAGCGCTGGGACGAGGTGAACGCCGCGGTGTTCGCCGTGGTCAAAAAATACGGCGGCTCGATCTCGGCCGAGCACGGCGTCGGCGTGGTCAAGCGCGATCTGCTGCCGTCGGTGAAGGATCCGGTCGCGCTCGAGCTGATGCACAGCCTCAAGCGGATGCTCGATCCGAAGGGCATCCTCAATCCCGGCAAGGTGCTGTAGCCGGCGTATCAGCCGGCGGCCTGCAGCCGGTCGATCTCGGCGGCGCCGGCCTTGATGCGCGGAATAAGCTCGCGGCCGAACTCGACCGTGTCGTTGAACGGATCGAAGCCGCGGATCAGAAACGAATCCACGCCGAGTTTGTAGTATTGCAGGATCGCGTGCGCGACTTGCTCCGGCGTGCCGACGAGGCACGAGGTATTGCCGAGCGCGCCGGTCGCCCGCGCAATCGGCATCCACAGCCGCTGGTCATGGATGTCGCGCTCCAGCGCAAAGCTCATCAGCCGCCGCCCGGCATTGTCGACCGGTCCCGACATCGCCTCCTGCCGGCTCCAGCCCTTGTTGCCGGTCATGCCGGCGAGAATCCGGTTCGCCTTGTCCCAGGCCGCCGCTTCGGTCGCGGCGATGATCGGGCGCACCGAGACATTAAAGCCCGGCGTCCGGCCGAAGGCCGCGGCTTGGGCGCGGAATTGCGCCATGCGCTCGCGCGTCGAGGCGAGCGGCTCGGCGTAAATCGCATAAACGTCGCAAAGCCGCGCGCCCATTTCGAGCGCGCCGTCGGACGCGCCGCCAAAGAACAAGAGCGGATGCGGCTTTTGCAGCGGGCGCACATCGGAATGGGCGCCGTGCACGCGGTAGAACTCACCGTTAAAGTCGAACGGTTTTTCGCTCGACCACGCCAGTTGCATCAGCTCGAGATATTCCGCGGCGCGGCGATAGCGCTCCGCCTTCGGCGTGAAATCGCCGTCACCTTCCTGCTCGTCGTCAGTCTTGCCGGTGATGATGTGCACGGCGAGGCGGCCGCCGGTCAGATGGTCGAAGGTCGCGATTTTGCGCGCCATCAGCGTCGGCGCCACAAAACCCGGCCGGTGCGCCACCAGATAGCCGAGCCGCTCGGTCTGCGCCGCCGCGTGCAGCGCGACGAGAAAACCCTCAGCCGACGACGACGAGTAGCCCACCAGCACCAGGTCGAAGCCGGACGCTTCGTGAGCGCGCGCGGCCTCCGTCACATAGCCCGGCGACAGGCCGCCCTCGATGACATGCAGTGTCGCGTCGCTCTGCGGCGGCGCAACGCCGATCATGCCGATGATTCTGACCGGCATTGCCGACCTCGCCGTTGTTCAGGCCGGCACTTCGCCCTGCAGCATCAGGCGGTAGAGGTAGCGGCGCTCGCGCATATCGTAGTCGGGATTGGCCTGATGCATGACGCTGCGGTTGTCCCACATCACCCAGTCGCCGTGGCACCACTTGTGGCGGTACTCGTATTTCTTTTGCGTAGCGTGCTGCATCAGCTCGCCGATCAGCTTGAGCGCCTCGGTATCGTCCATGCCGACGATGGATTCGATGCGCACCGGATTGAGGAACAGCGCCTTGCGGCCGTTTTCGGGATGGGTGCGCACCAGCGGGTGGATGCCGGGCGGCGGCAGATTGCGACGGCTTTCCTCGTTCAGGCCGCTGAGCTGACGCGGGCTGTGTTTGCTCTGATAGACATGCACCGCTTTGAGCCCATCGATCCTTTGCTTGGTATCCGCAGGCAAGTCGTCATAGGCGTCATGCATGTTGACGTATTGAGTGTCGCCGCCGCTCGACGGCAGCTCGACCGCAAACAACGTCGTCGCCTTGGGCGGACGCGGATGATTGGAGTGATCGGTGTGGAACGTCTCGCCCGGGATGATGCGCCTGCCGTTTACGATCTCCTGGTTGGTGATGCATTCCACCTCGGGATGGCCGGGGACGTGACGCTCCCTCTTGTCGTGCGGCTGAAGTTCGCCGAACAGCTGCACGGCGGCCTTGAAATCGTCCGGCTCGAAGTGCTGCTCGCGCATGACCAGCACGTGATGCTCGCTGAAGGCCCGGTTCAGCGTCGCTTTGGTGCCGGCGTCGATCGGCTTGGTGAAATCGAGGCCGGTGACCTCGGCGCCGGTGTGATCGGTCAGCGGCGTGATGGCGAAGGACGTCATGGCAAATCCTCCCACGCGATATTTGTTGCGCAAACGCTATAGCCGGCGGTCTGAGGGGTCAAGCAGCGCTGGCTGCGCGCCGAGTCAGCAATCGGGTAGCGGCTCAGGTGGCGAACAGACGCGCCGGCGTTTCGACCAGGATACGGCGGCGCAGGCTCTCGTCCGGCGTCCAGTCGTGGAACAGATCGAGCAAGTGGCCGTCGTCGGGCATCACTTCGGCGGCGATCGAAAGGTGCGGCCAATCGGTGCCCCACATCAGCTGCTTCGGACGCGCCACCGGCCCGGCGATGCGCGGCGGCTCGTTCGGCGTCGCCATGCTCAACCCAGCCTGATATTGGCTTCCTTCACCACCCGGCTCCACAGTGTCATCTGGGCTTCTAAATAGGCGCGGAATTCCTCGGATGTGTTCTGATGCGATTCGATGTTGAGCTCGGCGAACCGCGCGCTCACTTGCGGTGACACGAGCGCCGCGTTGAGACCGGCATTGAGCTTCTATACGATCGCGGCTGGGGTGCCATGCGCCGTGGTATCGGCGCCGCCGGCCGGCGGATAAGGCACGATCACCCGTACCGGACGGTTCGGCCACGCCGCCTGTGCGTTTGCCCGGCCGGCCAATGGCGCCGCCGCCACGCCGGCCAAAAGCATGCGTCTTGTGAGATCGGTCCCGGCCATCGCAGTCTCCCGCCATGTGGCAGCAACTTAGCATCGCGCCGCGGCCGGGAAACAACCAATATCGAAGCCGTGCAACCGCCGATGCTTCGCTCGCGGCCGAAATAAATCGGGTGGCCTACCCCGCTACGCTTGCCGATGTTAGGGCAAAGCGAGGGAGGCGTTCGTGAGCAGCAATCCGCCAGTCGCCGAGAGCCGGCGCATCTTCTACGGCTGGTTCGTCGTTGCCGCGGCATTTGCCGTGACTTTTGTCGGCTTCGGCTGCGCCTATTCGTTCAGCCCCTTTGTGCCGTCGCTGCAGCAGGAATTCGGCGCCTCGCGCGGCTCGGTTGCGCTGGTGTTTTCGCTGGCGGGGTTTCTTTATTTCGCGCTCGGCACGGTGAGCGGTCCGCTTGCCGACCGCTGGGGTTCGCGGCGCCTCGCCGTGGCCGGCATGATCCTGATCGGGCTTGGGCTCGCCGCCGCCAGCACTGCGCATAGTCTCGCCGAAGTTTATGCCGCCTATGGGCTTGGCGTCGGCCTTGGCGTTGGCTGCTCCTACGTGCCGGCGATGGGAGCGGTGCAACGCTGGTTTGTCATCCGGCGCGGATTAGCATCGGGGCTTGCAAGCAGCGGCATCGGTGTCGGCACGCTCGTCGTTCCGCCGCTCGTTTCATTCTCGATCGGCGTTTTGGGGTGGCGCGAGACCTACCTCGTCCTTGGCGTCGTTGCCGCAGTTGTGGGCGCTGGAATGGCTTTGCTGATCGAGAACGGCCCGCGTCAGCGCGGACTTGCTGCCGACGGCGGCGCCGTGCAGCCGGAAATGCGATCCGCGCCTGCCACCGGGGCTTCGCTCGGTGCAGCGATCCGGTCGCGGCAGTTTATCGGACTTTATGCCGCCTGCCTCGCCTGCTCGTTCGGCGTCTTCGTTCCTTTCGTCCATCTCGTCCCCTACGCGCTCGATCACGGCGTACCGCAATCGCAAGGCGCGCTGCTGCTGGGATTGATCGGTGCCGGCAGCGCCGCCGGGCGCTTCTTTCTCGGCGGCCTTGCCGACTGGCTGGGACGGCGGCTTGCGCTGCTGGCGATGTTCTTAAGTATGGCGCTCGGACTAATGATCTGGGCGGTCTCGACGACGCTTTGGCCACTCGCCGCTTTCGCATTCATCTTCGGCGTCGCCTATGGCGGATGGGTCGCGATCTTGCCCGCGGTGGTGATGGATTATTTCGGCGGCCGCAATGTCAGCGGTATCATCGGCATGCTCTATACCAGCGTCGGCTTCGGCACTCTGATCGGCCCGACCGCGGCCGGATACGCGTTCGATATGACGCACAGCTACACGCTGCCGATCATCGCCAGCATTTGCGCCAATCTGGTTGCCGCCGGCATCATCGCCGCCACGTCGCGATCGTGACACCCTGACGGTTGCCGGCTTAGAACAACGACGCTTGGCCGTCCGGCTCTTTCGCCCTTTTCGGCTTCGGCTTCTTTTCAGGGCCCGCAGGCTGGCTCGCCGCCGGCGGCGCGACGCGCGGCGCCTCGGCCGAAACAGGCGCGATGAGAACCGCAGAATCGTTGGCGACGCGGTTCACCGCGGTCGATATCTCATAGGCTTCAAGCAGCGCATCGCTCGCCGGCGCGATCAGGGCTGCCGCGACATCGGCTTCGACATTGGCGCAATCGAGCCACAGATTGAAGGCTTCCGGCGGCACGAAGACCGGCATGCGATCGTGAATGGCGGACAGCGTGCGGTTCGCCGCCGTGGTGATGATCGCCGCGGTGTCGATCTCCTCGCCGTTCGGTCCGGTCCAGGTTTCGTACAAGCCGGCGAAGGCGAGCGGCGGGGCGGCGCCGTCGGCGGCGCGTTTTGCCCGCACGAAATAAGGCCGCTTTGGCGTACCGACCTGCCATTCGTAGAAGCCGTCGGTCGGGATCAGGCAGCGCCGCCGCCGCATGGCGTTGCGGAAGGCCGGCTTGTCGAGCACGGATTCGCCGCGCGCATTAATGAGAAGCGGAAACGTCTTCGGATCCTTGACCCATGACGGCAGCAGGCCCCAGCGCATCAGCGCAAATGAGCGCTTGCCGTCGGCCAGGCGCACGATCGGGATCGGCTGTGTCGGGGCCACGTTGTAGCGCGGCGGAAAATTCGGCTGTTCGCCATAGCCGAACAGGGCCCTGATCGCTTCGGGCATCGAGATGATGACATAGCGTCCGCACATGGTCTAAGAACCTTGAGCCAAGCAAATAATACTCGATTGAAAACAATCCAGGATGCTGGGCACAGCTTTCCGAGATTAATCGATGCCGGGCATGACTTGATGACCAGCGACGAACGATCGCGCAGTTATCCGACGCGGCCCTACCTGGCGGTGAGCGCGGCGATATTCCGCGACGGCAAGGTTTTGATTGTGCGCCGGGCGCGGCCGCCAGCGAATGGCCTCTATACGCTGCCCGGCGGCGGCGTCGAGCTCGGCGAGACGCTGGAGGAAGCCGTGATCCGCGAAGTCCGCGAGGAGACCGGCCTCGAGGTCGAGCCGGTGGCGCTTGCCGGCTACCGCCAAGCCATCACGCGCGATGCCGAAGGCGGGGTCGAGCGGCATTTCGTCATTTTGCCGTTCGCGGCGCGCTGGATCGCCGGCGAGGTCTCGCTCAACGAGGAATTGGGCGAAGCGCACTGGCTCGAGCCGGACGCGCTCTGCGGATTGCAGACTACCGAGGGGCTTGCGCTGATCGTCCATGCCGCCTTGGAGCGGCTCTCGGCAAAGTCGTGAAACGCCTCAACCATGCCGCGTTCTGATGCTTGCTGGATGATCCGCGGAACTCCTATGTTTACGCCAAAGCCAATGCTTCGCACTTTCCCCGCACTATTGCTCGCGCTGTGTGTCGCCGCCGGCCCGGCCCGGGCGCAATTTTTCGGCTATCCGCCTGCGCCACAAGCGCCGCCGCAAGTGCAGCCAAAGCCCCAAACTAGGCCCCTGCTGCCGCCACCGCCCAGGGGCCAACCACCGGGTCAGCCGCAGGCTCAATCGCCGCCGGCGCCGCCGCGGCAAACGCAGCCCGCGCCTTACGACCACGACCTGCAGCGGCTCTCGGAGATTCTCGGCGCGCTGCATTTTCTGCGCGCTATCTGCGGTACCAACGAAGGCCAGAAATGGCGCAACGAAACGCAGGCGCTGATCGACGCCGAAGCGCCCGCCGGCGATCGCCACGATCAGATGGTCGCGAGCTTTAACCGCGGCTATCGCGGCTTTCAGCAGAGCTACCGCAGTTGCACGCCCGCAGCCGCCGTCGCCATCCGCCGCTATCTCGAAGAAGGCGCCAATATCGCCCGCGAGATCACCGCCCGTTACGCGAATTAATGCCCGAAAATGCTTAGTTTCACGCATTAACCCTGCCTCAAGGTTCGATCTTTGCCGGCCACCCCCGCGTGCTAGTTTGGCTGCGGACAGGGACGCCGCGCTGAGGCGTAACAAAATCATAATGAGCACGGCGACACCAAATTCAATCGCGCGCGAACCGCTGGCGGAGCATGAGCAAAAACGGCTTGCTCTCGGCTATCTGCACGATGCCTGGACAGAAGCATCGCACGACGGCATCGACGGCGACTGCCTGGCGCAGACCGCGCTGTTTCTGGCGCTCGCCGAACTGACGACGACCTACGGCGAAGAAGCCGCCGCCCGTTACGCGGAAAATCTCAGCGCCCGCATCCGCAACGGCGAATTTTCAGTGCAAATCTCGCGGCAATAGCCGCTCCTCACAAGAATTTCCGGTTTCACGCGCGCTTCGGGTTAAGCGCAGCCAATCCGTAATGCCGGGTCAGCACGGCTTGCCGTGAGCGGCTCCGCGGCTGCTCCGGAATTTGGTCGCCGGCGCAAACACCGGATTGTTATTTCATTGCACAATCGGGAAACTCGACCCGCAAAAGTGAGGTGAACCGGCCTTGAGGGGCTTTGACGGGTGCCGTAGGTTGCACCGCGTTGTTTGGATGATTTATGACATGAAAGCTGCCCTGCTCCCGGACCGCGGCGTGGTCAAAGTCGTCGGCGACGGCGCACGGAATTTTCTGCACGGGCTCGTTACCGCCGACATTCTGCAGCTCACGCCCGGCACGGCGCGCTTCTGCGCACTGCTGACCCCGCAAGGCAAGATCATCGCGGATTTTATCGTGACCGAGGCGCCCGCGAAGGACGGCGGCGGCTTCTTTCTCGATATCCCCCGGGCGCTCGGCACCGCGCTGATCGGCAAGCTCAACCTGTATAAATTGCGCGCCAAGATCCTGGTCGAGGACCTATCCGAGGGTCTCGGCGTGCTTGCGGTGTGGGACGGCAGCGGCACAACCAAGCACGGCCTGGCTTATGGCGATCCGCGTCTGCCGGCGCTTGGCATGCGGGTGATGCTGCCGCCGCATCTTGCCGCCGCGGCAGCGGCCGAGCTCGGCGCGGTCCTCGTCGACGCCAGCCAATATGACGCGCACCGCATCGCGCTCGGTGTGCCGCAGGGCGGCGCTGACTTCAGCTATGGCGACGCCTTCCCGCACGAGAGCGATATGGACCAGCTCGGCGGCGTCGATTTCGCCAAGGGCTGCTATATCGGCCAGGAGGTGGTGTCGCGGATGGAGCACCGCGGCACGGCGCGCACCCGCGCGGTGCCGGTGCGCTACGACGGCGCTGCACCGCCGGCCGGCGCGGCAGTGACCGCGGGCAATCGGCAGGTCGGCACCATGGGCTCGGCCGCCGGCGGCCGCGCGCTCGCGCTCTTGCGTCTCGACCGGGTGGCGGACGCGCTGTCGCACGATGTTCCGCTGGTCTGCGGCGGCGTCACGCTCCATCTCGTCAAGCCCGGCTGGGCGCATTTTACCTTTCCCGGCGAATCAGAGGCCGCCGAATGAAAGCCCCCGTTCACGCCGACGGCGTGCTGCGCTGTCCATGGCCGAAAGACGATGCGCTCTACCTGTCCTATCACGACAATGAATGGGGCGTGCCGGAATACGACGATCGTGCATTGTACGAAAAGCTTGTGCTCGACGGCTTTCAGGCCGGCCTGTCGTGGATCATCATTCTGCGCAAGCGCGAGAATTTTCGCCGCGCCTTCGACGGCTTCGTTCCGGAAAAAATCGCGCGCTACCGCCCCGCCAAACTCGAGCGCCTGATGGGGGACGCCGGCATCGTGCGCAATCGCGCCAAGATCGAAGGCGCAGTGGGCTCGGCGCGCGGCTGGCTCGACGTCATGGCAAAGGGCCCTGGATTTTCCAAGCTGTTGTGGGATTTCGTCGACGGCAGGCCGAAGGTCAACCACTACAAGACCATGCGCCAGGTGCCGGCGGAGACCCCGACGTCGCGCGCGATGTCCAAGGAGCTGGCGCAGCGCGGCTTCAAGTTCTGCGGGCCGACCATCGTCTATGCCTTCATGCAGGCCGTCGGGATGGTCAACGATCATCTGGTGACGTGCCACCGCCACGAGGCCGTGCAAAAAATTGCCAAGTGATCCGACGAGAAATAGGCCGGTCGCGCGCAGCGCACGCGCACCGCGCGCCTGGCAGCGGATGTTGTCGGGAAGGCGGCTCGATCTGCTCGATCCCTCGCCGCTCGACATCGAATTAGAGGACATCGCGCACGGGCTGGCGCGCGTGGCGCGCTGGAACGGCCAGACCAAGGGTCCGAATATCTTTTCGGTCGCCCAGCATTGCCTGCTGGTCGAGGCGCTGGCGCGGCTGCGCTCGCCGCGGCTCGATCGCAGCGGCCGTCTCGCCGTGCTGCTGCATGACGCGCCCGAATACGTGATCGGCGACATGATCTCGCCGTTCAAGACGGTGATCGGCGGCGACTACAAATCGGTCGAGCGGCGGCTGCTCACGGCGATCCATCGCCGCTTTGGATTGCCGGCAGCGCCGCCATCCGAGCTCGATGCGCTGATCAAGGCTGCCGATCGCGGCGCGGCCTTCCTCGAAGCAACCCGCCTCGCCGGCTTCGAAACCGCCGAAGCGCGGCGCTTCTTCGGCCGCCCGCCCGCGATTTCAACCTCGATGGAGCGCGATTACCTGAAGCCTTGGCCCGCAGAGACGGCGCAGGCGCGCTATTTCGAGCGGATCAAGAAACTGGTGAGCGAGTAGTTCTCAACTGTCATGGCCGGGCTTGTCCCGGCCATCCACGTCTTTACGCTCGCTCCCATGAAGACGTGGATGCCCGGCACAAGGCCGGGCATGACGAGACTGCGGGCGTCATACTTGTGCCGCGCACGCTACCTATGATCGAGACCAGTGAGATTACATTCTGATTCCATGATCCACGTCTGCTCGCTTGCCCGCCTTCATGACACCGTCGAGGACACCGGCGCGCGCCACGTCGTATCGCTGATCGGCGACGAGGCCAGCGTGCTGCGGCCGCAAGGCGTCGAGCCGGAGAACCACCTGTGGCTGCGGCTGCATGATATTTCCAAGCCGCTCGACGGCTACATCATGCCCGGCGAGGAGCACGTCGCCGATCTCATCCGTTTCGTGCGCGGCTGGGACCGCCGCTCTCCGCTCGTGGTGCACTGCTATATGGGGATCAGCCGCTCCACCGCGAGCGCATACGCCACGGTCTGCGCGCTCAATCCGCATCGTGACGAGGCCAGCATCGCGCAAGCGCTGCGCCGCGCATCGCCGACGGCGACGCCCAATATCCGCATCGTATCGCTCGCCGACAGATTGCTCGGCCGCAACGGGCGCATGGTCGCCGCCATCGAGACGATCGGCCGCGGAGTGCTTGCTGAAGAGGCCGCGCCGTTCCGGCTCGACCTCGAGTGATTACTCGTCGAAGCCGCGCCGCAGCGCTGTCATGACCGGCGTCGTCGCGGGCGGGCGCAGCGTATTGCTGCTGGTGAGCTGGCTGCGCGGATTGTGCTGTTGGAAGTCGCAGTAAGCAAAAGACAGTCCCGCAATCGAACCGCGGAAGCTGTGGTAGTCGAGCTTCTGCACGCGAAAGCACGGCTCAAGCGGCAAGCCGGAGAGGTGCGCGCACATCGCTGTGCTGCTCACCTTGATCGTGCCGGCCGGAAGCGTCGCGAAGCGTGCCGCGCCTTGGCCGCCCGGCCGGATGGTGCCGACCACCGAGCCATCATTGAAGATGCGGCCCATGCCGACGGTGCCATCGAAGCAGGTATAGGAGAACAGCTTGCCGACGACGAATGCGCGCGCCTGTTCCGGCCCGAGATCCTCGGCGATAGCCGCTCCGGCTCCCAATAAGCACGCACAGACCACGGCAACGCGCAGCAACATCGGCCACTCCACGCTAGGCGCGAGTGAGACGTTAACAAAATTTCTTAACGGTCCCCTTACCATAGCAGCCCCGTTAGTCCCCCGGCCGTGTGGCCGCATGGCGCGGCTGTTTACCCGATCTTTACCACGATCCGGCCGCGCACCTGCCCCTCGACAATCCGTTGGCCGGCCTCGATGACATCGGCGAGCCCGATCTCAGTGGTCATCGACGCGATTTTGTCCCGCGATAAATCTTCTTCCAGGCGGCGCCAAGCCTCCTGCCGCAGCGGCAGCGGGCACATCACCGAATCGATGCCCAGCAGGCACACCCCGCGTAGAATGAACGGGGCCACCGAGCCGGGCAAGTCCATTCCGCCGGCGAGTCCACAGGCGGCGACTGCGCCGCCATAGCGCGTCATCGACAGCACGTTGGCGAGCGTGGTCGAGCCCACCGCATCGATGCCGCCAGCCCAGCGCTCCTTAGCCAGCGGACGGGCCGGACCGCTGAGCTCCTTGCGGTCGATCACTTCGCTGGCGCCGAGCCCCTTGAGGTATGCCGCTTCGGCCGCCCGGCCGGTCGAAGCGACGACCGCATAGCCAAGCTTGGCGAGGACGGCGACGGCGACCGAACCGACCCCGCCGGCAGCGCCGGTCACGACGACCGGGCCGCGCTCAGGCGCGATGCCGGCGCGCTCGAGCGCCATCACCGACAGCATCGCGGTATAGCCCGCGGTGCCGATCGCCATGGCGTCGCGCGTGCTCATGCCCGCCGGCAGCCGCACCAGCCAATCGCCTTTGACGCGGGCTTTCTGCGCATAGGCGCCGAGGTGGGTTTCGCCGAGCCCCCAGCCGTTGAGGATGACCTTGTCGCCCGGCTTCCAGGCGGAATGGGTCGAGGCTTCGACCGTGCCGGCGAAGTCGACGCCGGCGATCATCGGGAAGCGGCGCACCACCGGCGCCTTGCCGGTGACCGCGAGCCCGTCCTTGTAATTCACCGTCGAGTATTCGACGCGGACGGTGACGTCGCCGTCCATCAAATCCTTGTCGTCGAAGTCGGTGAGTTTGACGGTCTGCCCGGCTTCGGCCTTGTCGACAACGATGGCCTTGAAGCTCGCCACGGCGATCCTGTGCTCAGGCCAGCACGGCGGCGGCGGCGGCGAGGCGCGGCACCGGCTTCTCGACGATCGGCAGGTTGATCAGCCCCGACAGGATGCCAAACATGATCGCCAGATACCACACCGTATCGTAGGAGCCGGTGCGCTCGAACACGATGCCGCCGAGCCAGACGCCGAGGAAGCCTCCGACCTGATGGCTGAAGAAGGCGAAGCCCGCGAGCGTCGCCAGCCATCGTGTGCCGAACATCAGCGCGATGATGCCGCTGGTCGGCGGCACGGTGGAGAGCCACGTCAGGCCCATGACCGCGCCAAACACCAGACAGGCGACCGGCGTGACCGGAAAGGAGATGAACACAAAGATCGCCACCGCGCGCGCGAAGTAAATGAACGAGAGCAGATAGCGCTTCGGCATGCGCTCGCCGAGCCAGCCGGCCGAGACCGATCCGATGATATTGAACAGCCCGATCGTGGCGATCGTCCAGCCGCCGACCTCCGCGGACAGGCCGCGATCGACCAGATAGGACGGCATGTGCACGGTGATGAACTGAAGCTGGAAGCCGCAGGTGAAGAAGCCGAGCACCAGCAGAATGTAGGAGCGGTGCGCGAACGCCTCGCGCAGCGCCTGCCGCAGCGATTGCACGCCGGCCTCACGCGCGCCCGATGAAGGCGGCGTCGCCAGCGCAAACGACAATGGCAGCACGGCAAGCATGCTGACGGCGAAGATCACCAGCGTCTGCTGCCAGCCGAACGTATCCATCAGCGCGACCGCAACCGGCGAATAGAGGAACTGCCCGAATGAGCCCGCCGCGGTGCCGAAGCCAAACGCCAGCGAGCGCCGTTGCGGCGGCACCAGCTTGCCCAAAGCCGCGAGCACGACCGGGAACGAGCAGCCGGCAAGGCCAAATCCGATCAGGACGCCGGCAGAAAGGTCGAGCGCCGCCACGCTCGTCGCGTGCGCCATCAATACAAAGCCGACGCTGTAGAGCAGCGCACCAGCACAGAGCACCCGGACAGTGCCGTACCGATCGGCGATGATGCCGCCGAGCGGCTGCCCCACGCCCCAGAGCAGATTTTGCAGCGCCAGCGCGAAGGCAAAGACGTCGCGGCCCCAGTGGTTGGCGCTGGACAGCGGCGTCAGGAAGAAGCCGAGCGTCGAGCGCGGCCCAAAGGCGATGATGGTGATCAGGCAGCCGAAGCCGATGACCATTGCCGGCGTGCGCCAACTCGCCGCCAGGGCGCTCGATGGCGCAGGGTTGGCCCGATTATCCGCAACTGTCATTGTCGCACCGGCATGGGTTCAAAAAGCCGCGCAATATACGGCGTGCGACCCAAACACCCAAACGAATACTGCTATTCCATCGCCGGCGCATGGCTGGCCTGACCCCTGGCGCATGGGTTTGCCTTTACATCGCGCGCTGGCTATTGATTTCGCGATGTCGCTGCAACGTTCCGACGCTTTTCTGTCGCCGCTTGAGATCGAAGCGGTGGTGACGCGCGCGCTCGAAGAGGACCTCGGCCGCGCCGGCGACATCACCTCGACCGCCACGGTGCCGGAGCAAACCCGCGGCCGCGCCGTTGTCGTGGCGCGCAAATCAGGCGTGATCTCCGGCCTGCCGCTGGTCGACGCGGCGTTTCGCCGGCTGGCGCCGCGGATCGAGATCGAACCGCATGGCCGCGACGGCATGGCGGCCAAGGCCGGAGCCAAATTGATGACCATTGCGGGCGACGCGCGGGCGATTCTTGCCGCCGAACGCACCGCGCTCAATTTCCTCGGCCATCTCTCCGGCATCGCCACCGCCACGGCCGAATTCGTGCACCGCATCGCCCACACCAAGGCGCGCATCATTTGCACGCGCAAGACCACGCCCGGGCTGCGCGCGCTGGAGAAATACGCGGTGCGCTGCGGCGGCGGCTACAATCACCGCTTCGGCCTCGACGACGCGATGCTGATCAAGGACAACCATATTGCGGTTGCCGGCGGCATCCGCGCCGTGCTGACGCGCGCCAAAGAGGCTTGCGGCCACCTGGTCAAGATCGAGATCGAGGTCGATTCGCTCGATCAGCTCAAGGAAGTGCTCGGCGTCGGGCTTGCCGACGTGGTGCTGATCGACAACTTCGATCTCGATTCGATGCGCAAGGCGGTCGCCATGGTGGCGGGACGGCTGGTCATCGAAGCGTCGGGCGGCATCACGCTTGAGAGCGCAGCCGCGATCGCCGAAACCGGAGTGGATTATCTATCCTCCGGCGCGCTGACCCATTCGGTGCAAAATCTCGATATCGGTCTCGATATCGAGATGTGATACCAGCGGCCTCGACGATTGACTCATCCGACTGTCATCACCCGCGAATGCGGGTGATCCAGTAAACGCAACAGTTCGAGTTCGTTCTGCACCGCTTGTGATTACTGGATGCTCCGCCTTCG
>Ga0102924_1001988_pt1 | contig 22838 bp, 29 predicted proteins | sample PaiPotPPM11metaG_FD_80116 | JGI IMG/M metagenome (GOLD analysis project Ga0102924, IMG submission 80116) | Iron sulfur acid spring bacterial and archeal communities from Banff, Canada, to study Microbial Dark Matter (Phase II) - Paint Pots PPM... ...
ACTTAAGACCCACTCCGCACAGGCTGCTTAGTCACACTCAACAGGTGTCCACCAAAAATAAGTGGACACTTCAAGAGAAGACTCACCCAATCAAATCAAGAGGGAAACTCCGCACGCTTACCTCTATCTCGCGCCGATGACAATTTGGCGAGGCACAGGTCTCCGCCAAGTTCAACCCGCCGAGCCCGCTGGTCCGGTGAACTTGCTCTGACATTGCAGGCAGTTCACAGCAGGTCAGGGTCGCAGACTAGGCATAATCGAGAGAGATGGCAGGACTACTCGGAGGTTGTATCACGCTCGCGAGAAGGCTGCCATGATGGGCAATGCGGTTTTTCCCGGCTCGTTTTGCCTCATACATTGCATCGTCCGCTCTGCGGAGGAGCTCCTCCCACGAATCAATCTCCTCTGTCATTGAGGAGACACCCACGCTGACTGTCAGCGGGGTCGGGCCTTGAACCTGTTGGCTCAGCGCGGTCTGGACCCGAAAGGCTAGATCGATGGCTCCCGAAGCGTTGGTGTCCGGGAGGAGAAATCCAAACTCCTCTCCGCCCAGCCGGGCTGCAATATCTCCCATCCGTACACAACCATTTAGGATTCTTCCCACGGTTTGCAGAGCCGCGTCACCGGCGGCATGCCCGTAGGTGTCGTTTCTCCGTTTGAAGTTGTCTATGTCTATCACGAAGACGGAGAGCGGCCGCCCACTTCGCTTTGCGTTGGAGAATTCGATTGCAGCGCGCGATTCAAAGATTCGACCGTTAAAAAGAGTGGTTAGAGAATCGGTAGTTGCGAGCAGCTCAAGCTGGAGATTGGCCTTCCCGAGCGCCTCCTCGCGGTTCACTTGCTCAGTCATATCCACCGTCACACCAGCTAAGAGATTTCGTCCATCCACGTCCTTATAGGTGAACTTGATGGTCCGGAACCGGTGGAGCGTGCCATCGGCATCCCTAACCTCGTCGGTGAATTCGAGAGTCTGCTCGGCCTCCATCACCTGCATATCCTCCGCGTTGTACCTGTCGGCGACCTCCTTCGGAAATACCTCATCGTCTGAACGGCCAAGCCATTCCTTGCAATCAATACCCACACATTTGGCGAACTCGGAATTATAGAACACATATCGCCCGCAGTCGTCTTTCACGAACATCGTATTCGGACTATGTTCCATGAACTTCTGCATGATGTGCTTACGGGCTTCAAGTTCCTCAGCCAATTTGCACTTATCGCGAAGAGTGTCTTGCAACATGGCCTCGCGGGTCACCAGGGGCGTCACGTCTACCGACATACCGGCGAGCATCATTTTCCCGTCTGCACCCTGGTATGGGAATTTCATCGATCTCCAATAGGATTTGCCGCCGTTATCGCCGGGTGTAGTCTCTTCTATATCGACCGGAACGCCGCCCTCAAGAACAGCCAGATCGTTGCAGCGGAAGTCGTCGGCCATCTTCTCAGGCCATAGTTCATGGTCGGTTTTTCCAATCCAGGCCTGCTCGGTGACACCAAAACGCTGGGCCAAGAATCGGTTGTAGTAGACCATCCTCCCGTCGGCATCTTTGATATAGCTTGCAAACGGTCCATTGTTCATGAACCGCTCGAAAAGGTCGCTGGTTGCCTTCAACTCAACATAAAGTTTTTCATTCTCGAGCATGGATCGTGCGATCAGCTTCTCCTTCAATCGGAGAGCCATGCGACCTTCGACTTGCGCCCCCAGGATGGTCAGGGCATCTTTCTGGTTCTCGGTTAGATGACGGCCAACCAGATCGATCACACACAGGGTTCCGACAGCATAGCCATTCGGAGCCCGCAGCGGAACCCCGGCGTAGAAGCGAATCATGGGGTTCCCGGTTACGAGCGGATTGTTACGGAATCGTTCATCCTGGGTAGCGTCTTCGACGACGAAGACGTCCGATTGCTGAATGGCGTGCGTGCAGAATGAAATGTCTCGGGGCGTCTCCTTGGCTTCCATCCCAAAGGAGGCTTTGAACCACTGCCGATGCGCGTCGACCAGGGACACCAGACTGATGGGGGCGCCGCAGACTGCGGACGCAAGGCGAACGAGATCGTCGAACTCCTTTTCCGGAGGACCGTCGAGCAGATCAAGTTCCATTAGAGCTGCGAGGCGCTTAGACTCATTATTCGTTCGGGAGCGCTCGATGCTGCGGGGCCTATACTTCATGGTGGTCAGGCCACTCCTCTGAGAGGCCCCGGCGCGACCAGTTTGTTATGGAATTTGGCGCGTCGGATACGACCTTTAGGCTACTGGAAAATGAAACGCATCGGGATACAACTTAAGTCGTTCTTCCGATGTTCCCCCGGGCAGACTTGGGGGCCGTGTCCTGCCTGCGATAGGCGCGAAGTCAACGTGCCTGCTGATTGGACTAATGCTGTCCGGGCACAGCGGGAAGGTGTTTGGTTCAGGTATTCCACCCTATTAACTCCTCAATCAGTAGCTTCAAAGAGTATGCAAGCCCAAGAGCTGTTGGGTGGGACTTCAGTTCTCCAGTTCTTGCCAACAGGCCTTTGGATGAACTGAGAAAGCGAAGTTCCCGAAATTGTATGGTCCGCTGCGCGACTGCAAGGGAAAAGCGAAGGGCGATCGACATATCATGTTCTTTGCCCTCGGGGTCGTCGCCTTCTTGGGCCTTTCCAGATAGCCAATCGAAGCCACGAGTTGGACAATTCCTCCTGCATTCGCGTGACCATGGCCTGGCATTATCTGGCGGCAAACTGCTCATACTGCGAACGCCGGTTCCATGACAGCTTGTTCCGCTTTGGGGATTCCGAACCTGTTTGCTTCGGCTTTCCAGTCGGCTACAGCCGTCTCGACAGACTGCAAAGCCTTGTCCGCTTGCGCGGCGGAAATGCCATAGCTTTTGTAGGCATTCATCGCAACCGAGACGTCGCAGGTGGCCTCTGTCTCATCGATGGCAAGCGAAAGTTCGTTGCGATCGACGGAGGGATTGATGTCATAAGCCGGCGAAAGCCGAATGCCTTGTCCGCCGACAAAGAAGCCGTGATTGCGCAGGTGGTCGTCCGTATTGTGGATGCGAATGTTGAACAGAACCCTGCGAAATAGCTGTTCACAATCGGCGTTGGTGTCGGCGCCTCGGGATTGGAGAAGGTCGACAAGTTCGATGTAGCTCGCGCCCTCATCTCCATCTTTGTGCTGCGTGAGGGTCATGGCCGATACGAATGCAATGCGTCTTCCCGGTGCAGTTCTGTCAAACCTCTTCACCAGAAATGTCGTGAACTCGCTCTCCTGAAAATGCAGCGGCTTGGCTTCGGGGGCATTGATTCCTGCTTTCCGCGCAAGGGCATTGGCGACTAATTCCCAGGCTCCAATGTCCCGAGTGTCCCGGCGGCTCGGAAATTTTGCCATGCAAAGTGCCCCTGTTTCATCGCGAACGGAAGCTTTGGGTCGTGCGCCACCGAGAGAGGTTCCGGGGGCTATGAGTTGTGTTAGCCACCTCTCGTAATCGGGATTATCCTCGTCGTTTATGTGCTGCTCGAACTGGAGACTGGCCGCTTGCAACTCCCGGAGAGAGGTCAACGGTGGCGCGGCTAACTTCGTTTCGCTGTCGACGAAAGGGCCGCCAGGAAGTTTAAAGCGCAACGCACCAAGGCGAGTTTCGTCATGGACACCCAGTAGAAAATCCCACTCCGTCAGGGTCCGAGGGCGGACACCCTCATGACGCGCGCGCAGGTTTTCCTTGCGCTGCATCAACACCCGCCCCCAACGATCGGGAGATGAATCAGTGAAGATGCCGAAGTTGGATCGGTCGGCCGACGGGTATTGGTGGCCTTCAGAAAGCGCAAGGTCAGGATCAAAAGCGAAGGCTTCAGCACGAGCGATCCAGGTATTGTCGTACCGGAATGAGAACAACTCTCCCCTGCCGCTCAGCTGGCAATGAAGGGTTCCCATCAGGTGCGGCTCTGTCATCTGATCGGCGTCAAGATAGACTTCAACCGTCTCGATGCCTGCCATCAGAGACGTCCCTGGGCCGCGTCAACCGTCGCGGCTGAGGTGCGTTTGGGCGCTCTCAGCTTCGGAGTAATTCCTGCGTCTTGTAGTTTCCGCCCGAGCTCATCGTCAGCTCCCAGGAGTGCAAGATCGCCCTCTAATCTCAATACCTGCATGACACGCGCGTACACTCCCAGTGCAACTCCAGGGTCTCCCTGCTCCACTTTGGACAAAGTGCGTCGCGTTATCCCGGCACGCTGCGCTACGGTCTCAGATGAGTACTTTCTCCTGAGACGCGCCAGCTTAAGGTGCATGCCTACTTCATTTAACAAGCGGGAGACGCGCGGTATAAGATTTGGAGTCGTTTTCCCCATAACAAGAAATATTATAAGCAAGACTCGGCCATTCTGCCCATGTTATTTCCCATTACGAGAACAATCACTCATGATAACAAGACTGAAGCAAATGATTCCCTGAGCCAGGGTTGCGGCGGAGATTGCTCTGCTTGCCAAATTATGGGTTATTTTGCTCCTCCTCCTCGCCAGCAGTTGAAAGGACCGCAAGAATGAGAATCGTCGCCAGGCTGAAACTCGGATACTACCCCCTCCCCGTTGAGCAAGGCCCCATGCTCCGGGCTCGTCTTGCATTCCCAAGCAGTCCCACTTCCGCCCTCGATCCGTGCTGCGGTACCGGTGCGGCACTTCACGCCCTGACAGGTGGCTCGAACACCACCACGCTCTACGGCGTGGAGCTTGACGCTAACCGTGCAATCAACGCCGAAGAGAGCGGCATCCAGACCATCCAGGGCAACGTGTTCGACGTACGCGCCCGGGTAGAACGGTTCTCTTTCCTCTACCTAAACCCGCCCTATGACTTCGAAGTGGGACCCCGGGCCAACGAGCGCATGGAAAAGCTGTTTCTCGGCCACACCTACGCGTGGCTCAAGCCCAAAGGAATCCTCCTGATGGTTATCCCCTGCAAAGCGGTCTACGACGTGTTGGACACGTTGACGACTCGCTTCAAGGATATTGCCATCTATCGGATGGGCGGCGAAGAGTCACAGAAATACGACCAGTGCGCGGTCTTTGGCGTACGGCACAACAACACCGGCCATGAAACCACTCGGATGCGGCAGGATATCTCACGGATGATGTCCTATTCCAAGAGCCTTCCAGTGCTGTCGCTCGAACCAGAGCGCATGTACAGTGTGCCCCCAACCGGGCAAGTCGAAATTTACAACGTCGGCCTGCCGCTCGATGAGATCGAAAATCGTCTCATTACGAGCAACGCTTGGAAGGCTGCAGTACCGCTGCTGCTGCCCAAGCCGGAGATTGTCGGAGGTAGCCCAATCACACCGCTTCACGGCGGCCATGTTGGATTGCTTGCGACAGCCGGCATGATGAACGGCACCTTCGGCAAGGGTGAGCGAAAGCACCTCGCTCACTGGAGGCCCGTCAAGCACACCTCAACAACCGTTACGGTTGAGGACAATATGGAGATCACTCGCGTTAGGGAGCGATTTTCAAATGAGCTTGCCATGGTCTTCATCACAGGCGAGACGCAGATCCTTACCGAAACCAGTAAAGACGAACCAGAGGTTGAAGAAGGTATTGTGGTCGCCGGGGACCCTCAAGTTCCGGAGATCTCTTCTGGGGTGTTTGGCGATGATGATGACGACTGGGACGAAGACGACGATGACGAAGATGATGAAGCAGCGCTTGTCGCGCGGCTGGATTCACCCCAATCCCGTCCACTGTTCCAGCTCGGCCGACTGTCGATGACTAGCGGGATCCAAACGATGGTGATGAACGGATTCAATCTAGCGCCATTCCTCGAGCGCTACAAACTTGGCAAATGGGGGGATTCGGACAATGGAGACCGCGAATCAAACGACAACGCCGTGAAGTACGGCAGCGATCGCGTGTTCTCTCGTTACCATGTGCCGCAATCACCCGATGACGCCATCTTGATCATCACCGAACATGATCGTTCATCCACCACAGTAACCCTGCCAAGCGAGTATTGACTTCGCCGCATCCCCTGCGCATGATCCTCAATTCCCTTCCCCGCCTGGCACACGCCTAGCGAGGGGAGGGCTTTGGGCATGCACGGACTCATTTCTTAGCTTCCAAACCCGCAACAGCACAGGAGATTGCTATGAAAGCCTTCGAAATCACGTTTGTCGACATGAAGCTCTAACCGCCAGCGTTACCAGCGTCGGGTTTTCCGAGCGGAGACGCACGCCATTGGAAGACGGCGGAGACAGAACGGATCAAGGTTGCAGCGGATAACGTGAAACGCATCCTGCGCCTGGATCGACAAATAGGCTAAAGAACAAACCTGAAATCGGCCCCATTTCAGTTTTAGTGATCCGAGTTTCTCGCAAGCCACAAGCTGAAGGAAAAGTGACTGCCACGACGATGCATGTCAGGTAGGACGCGTATAGTAAGACTCCGGAGTGGGAGGCTTTAGCTATGCAAGGAGAAATCGAGTCCAATAAGCTTCAACTAGACCCGTGGCAAGACGCCGCAGGACTCCACGTCATTGTCAACTTTGAGAACTATGACGGTTCGTGGTCCACCGCGCCCAATAGCCCAGTCCTGTTCGAGCGCGTGGCCTATCAATTGGAACATCTTCTCGGCAAGTCCAGCGAGAACGTAAAGCAGATAGAGGCTGAGCTTTATGCAGGCCGGTGGGTTCTCGTTGACGGTCGCTGTGCTCGAAAGAATCTGGTCAACGCAGGATTTGTTGAGCAATAGGCCGTGCGTGGCTGCTACTTCCGCCAATCCTACAAGCGGCGCGGCAAGCTGAAGGAAAAGTGACCACCATCGCGGCGTATGTGCGGTAGTACACGTACCCGAAGACTGCGGGGGAGTACGCTTCATCGATGCATGGAAGCGCCGAGTTCAATAAGCTTCAACGTGACATGACGCCACGGGATGCGGTAATCAGCTTCCAGTGCTCTTCACCTGACTTTGTACAGGTGAGTGAGACGATCGACGGCGAAAGCGTTCATCATCGGGAGGTCCAACGACACCCCGATGTTGTGGCCGAGATCGAAGAGAGATATATATTCTTCGCACACCAGGCCGACGCTGCGAGGAGCCAGATCATGCATGGTCATTCCTGTTTGTTCAGCGTCTACTTTCGCGAGCCTTAGTCTCGCCTTCCGAGCCTGATTCATTGTTGGGCCGGTCTCAGGATTCCGAATCGCTGGCGGTCTCTATCTGGACAGTTTGCCGCTACTCAATACAGCCCGTTTCTATATGCATCCGAGCATTACGCATCAACTAGAGGAAGTAACGGCTTATGAGTAAGGAGACAACCTATTGGGGTATCCGGTGCCGAGCCTGCTCTGAGCCGGTAGCATTCGACACCCGCCCCTACCATGAGTTTGGCCTGGGAAGTGCAAATACCAGGCCTGGCGCAATCCGTTGCGTCCACGGCCACAACCACATCTACTTCCCCCGCGATTTCGGCTTCTTTCCTTCCCCGGTCCCAATCACCGAAGCGAGCATGCAAGAGAACCGTCGGGCGTATTTGGCTATCAATCCCTCACATGAACCGTTATGCGATCCATTGCCTGGAGAGCCGTTGATTCCAAGGGAGAATGACGATGCCGACATTCATCGGGCTGGACCGAGCCATCTCAAGGAAGGTAAGGCACGCCCTGCAAGCCTTGTTCCCGACGCGCGAAGCGAGATTGCCCAGCTGGCTGTAAAGGCGCGTTGGAAGGACTGGGCGAGTAAGAAGGCCATGTGATCGCCCGCGCCTGGGTGCCTTCAGCATACGGTCCGTCATTCGTCAGCGACTTCTTAGTTGATTGCACGCTTCGCTAGTCGCAGGGTCCCGCCGTGTCTCCATCGCCCCGACGTGCGGGTTTGCCGATCGCGATACCCAGGCTGCATTCGATGCACGGAGTGCGGGGCGCGGATCCGCCGGTTCGGGGTGAGATTCCCCACGTAACTTCAGGCGGTCTCGACTGCGCGTAAATCCGCCTTTACGCTGGCGGCAGGTTTCTTCTTGGTGCCTTTGGCCATGCCCTGCGAGACCGCCTTCTCGACCGCACCCTCGGTGATGCCCTTCTTCACGGCCTTCCGAACTGCCTTCTCGATCTTTCTGACTGCTTTGGTCTGCTTTTTAGCCATTATTCAGTCCCTCGGAAGCGAAGATGACCTGCAACTGGGAATTGTACATGGGCGCTTGTCTTTCGTTGCTGAATTCCAACAGTCTCGGACTTTGCGGCCTCGAACATTCCCAAAACCCTAACTACAGCCATTGCCGCGTCCGGACGATGCCCGAGACACGGACCAGCACAGCCCGACTGTGATGCCGACCGCACTGCCCAGGGCCCTCGCTACGGCGTCCGTAGGATGCTGACCTACCGATCCCTCTCCTGAGCCTCAAGCTCGTGCATGCGCCCGTGGTGGTCAATTCTGCACAGACAAGGGATGGCACAATCGGCGACACTTCTCTGACGGCTAGAGCGTACCTGAGCGAGGCGCACGATGACCTACCAAGCGCACCCCACGTTCCGACACAGGCACAACATAGGTGGCGGCATCGACTCTATTTGTTGCGTGTGTGCCTTGACGGTCGCTTCGGCGGCGGTTGAAGAACAACTGAATCAATGCGAGGAAACCCACGTTTGCGATCCGCGCCGCCTCCATCAACTAAGCGCCGACCGATCTCGGAGTTCACTGGTTGGTCGCAGTCAGGATGCCCAGGTAGCTTTCCCGTCCGCATCTGTGGCCGAGTAGCTAAGCTGGCAGTGCGTCGCGGACCGACTCAGCGACGTAACTTGTCATCGCCTGGCTCAGTTGTGAATCGATCTCGTCGGCGATGGTCATCACTTCAGTGAGTAATATGCTGAAGTCAATACCTGCCAGATTCTTTTGCAAAGTATGAAAGACGCTAACTTGTAACATGCGCGATTCCTCCACCATCATCGCGGAGGAATACCCCTGCTTGCGCCGGTTGATTCCGTGCTCAGCCGCAGCAGATGATACCAATTCCTTGCTGCCGATGGGGTGAGGGGTCCGGAGACAATGGATAAGGTCGCGAAGGATCGGGGGCAGGTGGCCGGTACGCTGCTCGTAAGTCATGGGAATTGCCATTACCTGCTCATCTTTCTGGATGTGCTCAAACCAGTCCTTTATGGTGATCTCATTCGTGCGTTCGAGAATGGTGGCAACGGTCTCTATGACCCGTACAGGAGGAGGTCCAGCCGCCAGCCTCTCATTGATCGCCTTTACCAGCGCAACTATGTTCATCGGCTTCACCAGAATCTGATCGGTCTGATGCAGGATGGCACGGGATGCCGCATCCATCTCTGGGAATGCACTGAATAACATCGTGACGGCCTTAGGATTGGCATGACGCATCGCGCTTACGACCGTCAACCCGTCCCCCGCTCCGGGCATATGAAGATCGCTGAGCAGTACGCTGTAGACATTGGAACTGATGAGTTTCAAAGCTTCAGAAACATTGCCTGCGGTGGTCACATCGAAGCCCTGTTGCTGGAGTAGCTGGTCCAGTGACGAGCGAACGAGATCGTCATCATCGACGAGCAGAATCTTGGTAGGCACAGTCGTCTCCTTTGCGGCCTAGGGCAAAGCCTCATCGCCCCTAAAGGGTGGCGGGTTTCGCGCAGGCGACGGACGGCCTGCAATAGGGCCCTTTGCATTGTTTAAATCTCTGGAGGGGATGCGTTGAAGGCATCAGGGTTTGGCGAAAGTTCCTCTTCGCACCAGTGATAAATACGATGCCATCGGCGCACCGTTTGTTGCACATCGAGTTGACCTGGAGAAAGCCTCTGTTATGCGTTACTAACGCCGAACCATGTGCAATTCTGACCAAGGCAAGAGGAAGTATTTCTAGCCTCAAGGTCTAGGGCTGCCTGGCTTCCTTGCATATCTCAAGCCTGCGTTCTCAGTGCCTTGCGTTGTATGGATCACGCCGCACATACATCGCCGTGAGAGTTCCTTTGATCCGGCCTGGAACGCTCGTCTGTCTGCGAGAGGAAATGCCCACACCATGTTCGATGCCTGACTCAGTTTGGGGAATCCTTACAATTCAAAAACAATGAGCCGGATTGCACAGACTCGTACGAATCGCACTGTGATCATCAATATGGTGCGCCGCCTCCGGCTCACTGCGGTACAGCCGATTCGCAGATCGCCGCAGACTGAGGTTATTCGACATGTCTGGAACGAAGAAAACCAAATTCGATCCTGCGACCTACCTCGCTGCCGCAGGCGTGACGAGAAAAACGATCAATGTGAAGGCGAACTATATCTTCTTTTCTCAGGGCGGCCCCGCGAACTCGATCTTCTTTCTCGAAACTGGCAGGGCAAAGCTCACCGTTCTCTCGGAACGGGGCAAGGAGGCCACGGTCACACTTCTCTCCGCAGGTGACTTTATCGGGGAAGAGGCCCTTGCAGGAACATCCGGACTTCGTATTGCGACCGCCACGTCAACTACGGCTTGTACGGCCCTGAGGCTCGATCGGGAGGACATGATACGACTCCTTCATGAACAGCATGAGTTCTCCGACATCTTCCTGAAGTTTGTGCTCCTCCGAGGAGTTCGGACCCAGGAGGACCTGATTGATCAGCTTTTCAACAACAGCGAGAAGCGCCTCGCACGGACGCTGCTGCTCATGGCTGAGTTCGGAAAACCCGGAGAGCCGGAGACCCACATACCGGCGATCACACAAGCTGCCCTCGCCAACATGATCGGCACTACTCGATCACGTGTCAGCCACTTTATGAACCGCTTTCGCGAACTTGGTTACATTACCTACAATGGCCGCATTCAGGTTCACAAATCGCTGCTCAACATGGTCTTACAGGATCGGCTGCCGGAGCAGACAGCGAAGCGGCCAGTCGTCCTTGACCACGAAACCACGCCCGAGGCCAGGAAGAAACGGGCGGCGGAGAGCCGGATGCGATAGCGCGTTTCTCTTCTCCCGCAGTCGTTCGACACGCCCACCGGCTCCGATTTGCCATTCGGAAAGAGTGGTCAGTATTGAACAGACTGCCCTACACCGAAATCCCTAGACTATGCTCGTTCCATTGATTTGTTGCACAGCTTGAAAGCTGCAGGTTCTGTCACACAGGGGCCAAGGCAGGATCGGCGAATCGCGTCCTAGCCTTGGTCGCTGACTAGAGTTAGGGTATCGGCGCTTGGCCGCGCAACAGGTGACGGACAGAGACTCCGTACTGCAAAGCAGGTCGGATTTCAAGGAGGCGTAGATGTCCACGTCGAGCTTTCCCTGTCCTCGCTGTCAAAGCAAATACATCCAACGCTCACACCGAAGAGTCTTCGATTGGCTAATGTCGATCATCGGTCTCAAGGCCTGTGCGATGCGTAGCCTGCCTCAAGCGGTTTTACGTACGTCAATGAGCGCCGTCCGTTGTTGTCAATCCTGATCAGACTTTCCTCGGAATCGAGGCTTTCTAGATGGCAGATGCAGTCAATACGTTTCCACATCGGAAGAAACGGGACGGCACTTACGATTCATATTGCCTAACCTGCTTCACCACGATAGCGAACGCGAAGACGGAAGAAGAACTTGTCGACCATGACCGAAATCATGTCTGCGAGTCGAGCTTCCTGGCGGACCGAGGCCACTTGAGACGACCGCATTCGATCTAAGGCGCTCTCCTTTGGACGTGACGAGTTAAGCCAGGAGTTACCGGCGAGCGATTGGGAGCGGACAAGCTTGACACTGCACGATACTCCTGCCATTCGAATTCGGAGAGGATTTAGCCATGCGACCAAGCCCCATGAACAGCATGCAGAATTGTTTGGGGACGTGCATCCATGTTCCCGATGAGGTAAGCGCCGCTGTATTCGATAGCCTCCGGGTCATTCCAGAGGGGAGCAGCGACCCCGAAGCATGCGATGCCCGGGCAGTTGTAATAGCGCCGCGAATGGCGCGAGAAGGATGGCGATTCTGCCCTTGCTTCCCGGAGGGAATCACTCCTCAGCATGCTCACATCTTCGGTCTGGTGCAAACCAACTTTGCCAACAGGCTGGCGCACAGGGCACTGTTGACGACAGCGGTCTCCGCAGAGAAGCTGAGCGCCGCCTAGGGCTTTCGAAAGTAAACGCTAAATGCGCAGGAGCGACCACGCCTGACCTGATCCCTCGCGATGCCTGCCTGCTTCGCGAAGAATATATATTTCTCCTCTATCTCGGTCACAACGTCAGGATGTCGTTGGACTTCTGGATGAAGAAAGCTTTCGCCGTTGATCGTCTCACGCACCTGGACGCAGTCAGGTGGAGAGCACTGGAAGCTGACTACTGCATCCCGTGGTGTCACATCGCGTTGCAGCTTATTGAATTCCATGCTTCCTTGCATGATTCCAAGCCTACGTTCCCGATGTCTTTGTGTATGTATCCCGCCGCACATACAGCGCCGTGCCACAGTCACTTGTTGGCGTCTTGGTCTTTGGGCAATGCTTGAAGGACATCACAAGGGCTGACTTACATCTGTTTCGGGCCGATGGAAGCTTCTGCTTCACCCTCCACCGCCGCATGTAGCACAATTCCAGCCAAGCGAGCCAGATCGACGAGTGCCTGGAATTTCTCGTCCGGCGTGGCCTGTTTGGATTCAAGAATGACTCGCAAGCGTTGCTCCTGTTGATCCGCCAGATCCAGGGCTACATCGATCGCCCGTGCAGCATAAACTAACGTATTGCGTGGGGATGAGATTTGAGCACGACCGTTCAACGCCAGTGGAGAGCGTTCTTACAGTCTGAGCCTGTCCCCAGCGCCCTGAAGGTGATCAATGTCACACAGGTTGGTAGACATTGTTTGCCATCCGTTTCGGCAAGCACCTGTCGTCGGAGTGGCCTCTTCGTCAAACTTGTGCGCCCGGGGCTTTTCATCCCTCAAGCGTCACTTGAGTTCCTGCATGGCAGAGGATGTGCGCTAGGGAACAGGGATAGTTATCGTACTTTGACCGGCATCGCCCAGAAGGCTTGACGCCATCCCGAGGAAGACGGTGGGATGTATCGGCTTGGCGAGTAACTCGAAGACGTGACCCTGTTGACGAGCTGCCTCCATAAGGTCGGAGGTCGCAGCCCGACCGGAAAAGAGACACACCTGCACTTGCGGATGCTTCGCCCTCAGGGTAATTGCCAAATCAATGCCATTCATGCCGGGAAGGTGCACATCAATGATTGCGAACTGCGGAACCCATTCTTCGGTTTCCACCAATGTGAGAGCGGCCTCAGCGGACTCAACCGCACGAGTCTCATATCCCGCGTTCGAAAATATCATTGCGAGCGTCTGCGCGACGATATGCTCATCGTCAATCACCAACACTCTCGCCTTACCAGTGGGCACCACCATGTTCGCCATCCGAGCCCATGAGCACAGTGAATCAAAAGGGTAATAGCTTTGTCTCGCAATCCCCATAGATGCTACTGGAGGCAAGGTACGTTGTCCCGCCAAACGACCAATCCCTCACTCGCTTTTGCCAACTGCAAAACGTCAGTATTCGCAAGGAGTGGAAGATTCCGGTTAAGGTTGTCTGTCCGACAGTCGACATCCCACGTCTGTTTCCTGAAGCGAGTGCCTTAGCCAACGCGGTGGTGTGTTCGCTGGCGCACGGTTCCAGATAGCGTCCAAGCGTAGACTCGGAGCGAGGCAGCTGCCCATGAATGTCGGCGATATAGTGAAGGTGCACATCGACCAATCCTCTGTGCAAGGCAGGATTATTGGAATCCCAGAGAATAGGGGCACGGTGTTGTACAAAGTGGAGATTTTGTCAGCCATGGCTACACAGTAGATATGCCTGAAAATCGGAAGAGAGCTAGTTTGGGAGCCGTTGCCGGCGCGGCGATCTGCCTCTATGAAAGTCGACAGACCAAGCATCGCGATAGTGTTGGAAAATGAGCAGGACGCGAAGCACGAAGACAGCTTCGACCGAATGGCCAAACGAGGGCTGCTCTTTCCGAAGGTGAGCTCTAGCGGTGGCCTCTTACCTCTCTGACGGGCCAAGGCAGGATCGGCGATCGCCTCCTGCCTTGGTGGTCTACTCAAGTGCTGCAAATGGATGTCTGACGACTTGAATCAGCAGCGGCATGAAGAGTTGGTAAGGATAAGGCTATACCGCATCGCCGTAATAGCCGGTTCCAGGCACCCTTCTGTAGCCACTGAAGCCAAACACGAGAATCAACGCAGTCAAGGGAGCTACCCCTTCGGACTAAGAAATCACTAAGGATCGGCGCTAACTATTTCCCGTCCACATTTTCCTGCCCCCGCTGCAAATGCAAGTCCTCGCGTCGTGCGCACCGCAGAGGCCTCGACTGGGTCATGTCCCTAGTTGGCTTCAGACCTGCGCAATGTTTCACCTGTGGCAAGCGGTTTTACATGCGTTATTCGCCTGTCACGGCCCAACTCTTGGATCAGCCCGATGATGCCCGCGCAAGCGCAGAATCGAAGGCTGCTTTGTGAGTGTTTCCAGTGGCGCGTGTGTGAGTCGCGGGCAGTTCAGCGGCTGTCCTGCAGTGCCTCTCAAGTCGCGATTTCAGTATGCCGGGCGTTCCTCTCCCCGCCCAGTTCCCTCGCTTACTGTTGACTGAAGGACAGACGGACACCCCCTTCTATGCCATCATCTCTAGATGGATACCCGTCCCGGTCCACGTATTGTTTCTTCCGACCGCCTACACAACGGCGTGGTTGTCTCATTCGACGACGGCAAGACGGTCCTCTATTCAGCCGCACTTTTGTACGCCACGCTGCTGCAAGCTCACGAGATACATTCGGAAGCTGAGGGCGACGGCTTGCTCTATAGCCGCAACGCCTGAACTGCTTCTTGCCACGTTGTTTCGGTTACTCCACAACATCCCGTCTGTTGCCACCTGACATGCATCCGGGCGCATCGCCACGCGTGTCCACCTGCTGGCGCAATCCATCCAATTAATTCACACATCGCTATGTCGGAAGGATTACATTTAGACATCCTGGTTCACGGGAGTCCCGGTTTTCAGGGAGTCCGGTGTTCAGGGTAATGGGCCATTTGGACACATAGGCCATTCGGGTATCCCTGGGCCAACGCACCAAGACCCATAGCACCATTCAGTGCTGATTCCGAACTGCACGCGGCGACGGGAGGTAGAGTATCGTCCCGCGCAGTCGCATCCGCACCGGGGCCATCGCCATGATTGTCTCTGAAGATTCAACGTTCGATCCCGTAACGTTCCTGGCCAACGCGGGAGTGGGACGAAAGCTCATCAGCCTGAAGGCCAAAGATGCGTTCTTCTCGCAGGGCGGTCCAGCCGATTTCGTCTTCTACCTGCAAACCGGACGCGCCAAGCTCACCGTCGTCTCCGAAAGCGGCAAGGAGGCCACCATCACCTTGCTCGCCCCCGGCGAGTTCATTGGAGAAGAGTCAATCGCCAGTATCCCCGGCCTGCGCCTGGCCACCGCCACCGCCGTCACTGCATGCACCGCGCTCAGGATCAGCCGCGACGAGATGATCCGCGTCATGCACGAGCAGCATGGCTTCGCGGACCTCTTCCTCAAGTTCTTGCTCGCACGCGGGATGCGGACCCAGGCCGATCTGGTCGACCAACTCTTCAACTCCAGCGAGAAACGCCTTGCCCGCATCCTCCTGCTGATGGCGGAGTTCGGCAAGCCCGGTGAACCGGAGACGCTGATTCCGGAGATCACTCAGGCAACCCTGGCGGAAATGATTGGGACCACCCGGTCTCGCGTCAGTTTCTTTATGAATCGCTTTCGTGATCACGGTTTTATCGAATACAACGGACGCATCCGGGTTCATAAATCGCTGCTCAACGTGATTCTTCATGATCGGGCCTTCGAGCAGAATTCAACGAGTGCTCCTCTCGTGGAAACCGAATGGGGCAATCAGAAGCGGCACTGAAGAGAGCTGCTACCGTTGGCGTCAAGGTCACCCGTAAGCGCTCAGGTCGTCGTTCATAGGCCGCAACACCGCAGGCGGATACCGCACTCCGGCAGGCACTCCGTCGCACCCGACGAGATAGCAGCCCACGCAAGCAAGTTGCTGGGGGAGCTTGGCGGATAACTGAGAAATTGAAGCGCTCGAAAAACGGTTCAGCAAGTTCGAATTTTCCGCACACGCCTTCGGCGCGGATGAGACTCTGGACAGCCTCGGCCTTCGATCAAATCGATGGCGGCAGAACTGTTGCAGGGTGTGGCGGCATAACACTGTAACGGGTGGCGGAATTGATTGTAATCGGCACGATCGCTACCCAGGCACCTACGGCGCCAACACGCAGCAGTATCTGGACGCCCGGTTTATCGCCGATGACGTCATCCAACTCAACCTCACAGAAGAGATGCTGCCGCCATAAGTGCAGGAGCGTTCTTCAGTTTCAGGAGAATCCCAATGAAGAACGCTCATTTGCGCTTGGCGGAAGTCGAATACTCGGTCGTATCCAAAAACTGGTCCACCCGCGTCCATGTCTGGTGCGATCGTCTCGCCACCGATGCTGGCAACACCCACATGCTTTCGGTGATTGGCAATGATTCTGAGATGGCGGCCATATCGGGAGCTATCTCGAGCGGCGCCCGACTCACGGCAAAGCTTCCGGACGGAGCGCAACTGGATTTGCACATGGGAGAAAAGCCGACCACATACCGCGGCCATCTCGCTATCTCCGGCCGTCAACGCCCAGTGCGACACATCCTGTGCTTCTCAAACGCCCTCATGTTGAACGGCGCCGCAGGGTCAGTCACAGTGCTCCACAACGACGACACCCTGATTTGGGCGACAGTCATCTCGTTTCTAGGCCTCCCTGCCACGCCGGAGTGGTCCGGTGCGGGCGTGCAGATGCTGCGCGACACTCAGAAGATTTCGGAGATTACCGGATTCAACTGCTCTCCCGTTACCGTCACCGTCACTCGCGAGGAACTCTTGCTGTGGATCGGCGAGCAGGTAAAAGGTGGATTGCTGACTATTCCCGAAGAAAATGGGCCGGTTATCTGGCCTGTCTATGGAATCAAAGATCTCCTGCGTGCTTCCGTCGTCGAAGAAGAAGCCCCCGTACTCGCAGTGTAAAGTAACGTCTCAAACTCACCACGGCCAGCCCCCAAGGGCTGGCCATTTCCTATTTAGGACTCGAGGTAAATCATGGCAGCACTCGCAACCATTTTCGATTATCTACGCGAATTCGCTCCGGACCTCGGGAAGCGGATCACGCAAGCATATCAACCCCTCCACAAGCCGGAGGACCCACTTTCGCCGCTACTGGCGAAACTCAAGCGCGCTCCTCTCCCCGCCCAGGCGCTTGCCATCATGGGCACCGCCAAGTTTTGGAAAAAAGGCACTGCCGCAAAAATGGTGGCAGAATGTGGGACCGGCAAAACTCTGATGTCGATGTCGTCTTGCTTCGTTCATGCTGCGGGCAAGCGATTCACCGCGATCGTCATGTGTCCCCCGCACTTGCCCAGAAAGTGGGCTCGCGAGGTATTCCTGACCCTCCCCGACACACGCGTATTCATTGTCTATGACATGCGCAACAACGCGGACCCCAAGCTGCCACACGGTATGGTCGAAGTAGCTTACGAGAAAGGCAAGATTGTTCACAAGGGACTGAAAATCAGCCTAAGTGAGCTTCGTAAACTCGGACGCAATGGCTTCAAGAAACTCTGCCCACAAACGGCCTTCTTCATTATGAGCAAGGAGAAGGGGAAGCTTGGCTACTACTGGAAGAACTCCTTCAACATAGCGGAGTCGGGCCCCAACAATGGCAGCGTCCTCGGTCCCGACAGTGGGCTCCCAGTTGAGACGTCATCAGGAGGCAATCTCACTCGTCTCGACTTCGATAAGGTCAAGCACGACGAGACCTTTATTCGGCCCAACAAAGGAACGGCGGTATTCTCGCCGCTCTGGCAGGCGGATAAGAACAAACTGCAGCGTATGGCGCCGCTCGATTACATGGGCCGCTATATGCACGGCTTCTTCGACTACGACATCGCAGACGAGATTCATCAGCTCGCCGGCGATACCGCCCAGGGCAACGGTCTGGCGGTGCTGAATCGGATATCAAAAAAGATTCTCGGATTAACTGGGACTTTTTTGGGCGGCTACGCTGATGACTGTTTTAATTTGCTCCACCGCTTAGATGGCCCGCAGATGGCGCGGGACGGCTATGCGTGGGGTGGAGAAGGTCGCAGTGTCTTCCAGAGCAACTACGGCGTCTGCGAGGAGACTATCAAGCGTTTCACCTCAGACAATGCTTGCTCCAAAGCGTCCAAAGCGAGTGTCACCATCAAGCGAAAGCCGGGATGCAGTCCCCTGCTGTTCGGCAAATATTTGATGGAAAACACCGCGTTCGTGTCCCTGGAAGATATCGCCGCTAATCTTCCGGCGTACAACGAGAGCGTAATCCCCGTCGAGATGGACGGTGAGTTGTCAAAGGCCTACACGGACATTCTCGAAGCGATCAAAAAGGCGCTTGAAGAGTATCCGCGTAACCCGAGCTTGACCAGTCTCATGCTCAACACCCTGCTTTGCTACCCAGACCATCCTTTCGGCTTTGATTCGATCTACGGAAAGATCAAAGACAAGATGACTGGCGCGATCGAGGTTGTGCATGTCTGCGATCCAGCGGAACTAGACCGCGGGAAGCTTTACCCGAAAGAGCAGGCGCTTCTCGACGACGTCAATACTGAAATTGCGGCCGGCCGCCGCGTACAGGTGTTTGCTACCTTTACGGGCCGACATGACGTCACTGCACGCTTAAAATGGGTCTTCGAACAGGCCGGACTTCGCACTGCTGTTCTCAAGTCTTCGGTAGGTACTGATGTACGTGAGGCGTGGTATGAATCTCGACTCAAAGAAGGTGTACAGGTTGTTATCTGTCACCCCAAATTGGTCGAGACCGGACTAGACCTGTTGGCGTTCCCGACATTAATTTTCTACGAGGTCGGATATTCTCTGTTCACGTTGAGGCAGGCAAGTCGTCGCTCCTGGCGCATTGGTCAGAAGCACGACGTTCGGGTGAAGTTTCTCATGTACTCGGGAACAGTGCAAGAGAACCAGATTCGACTCATGGGCCGAAAGCTCTTAGTCAGCCTGCTCATGGAAGGGAAGATGTCAGGAGAAGGGCTCGATGGATTCGAAGAGGATGACGACATGGTCACCTCGATGGTCCGCGAACTGCTTGAACAGGGCAAAGTCGGCGAATCAGCCGATGCAGTCTGGGCAAATCTTGCTCGTGAACGGGACCGCATTCAGAGCTTTGAGCAGACTCCGCTTGTCGTAGCAGAGGAGCAGGAAGAGCAAACCACCGACAGCAACGTCCCACTCGACGACTCAAGCGCTTTTGCGTTCGACGCCGCCGAGGAGGAGGAAGTCTCAGCAGTTGAAGAGACTGAACGGTTGCCAGAGGAGGCGAAGCCGTTCCTGGTCCCGACACGACCTGTCCCTGTCTCCGCACCTGAACCTGCACCCATATCGCAAACAAACGTTCTTGCGTTCAATGCGATGCGTCCCAAAGTCTCCCGCCGCAAGCCAGTGGTGGAGGATGAGGAGCAGATGCTGCTGTTCGGCTGAGTAAACCAGAAGTGAAACGAGCGGCACACGTTCTCAACAGCGCGTGCCGCTCTTCTTTTCCATTCCCCAACTAAGAATCCGTTCGAGGTCAGAGCATGGCAACTACACCGCAGTTCGACCTTAAAGGTCACCTGTTGAGCCTTCAGGGGCTCACCCGCGAATCAACTAAGATGGCGCGATTTTACGACGCCAACCATAAGCTCATTGCCGAGCGCACAGTAACAGCCGACGAGTGCTGGTCTGCCGGCAACTCATGCTGGAGCAATTTTCTACTTGCCGATGGAGCCAGCGCCCAATCGTTAGGGGCCGCATCTGTCTGCTTTATTTCGGCAGGCACGAGTGCGCGCGATCGGCCCACCATCACCGACCTCTAAACCAATTACTTCAGGAGATGAAATGAGTTTGCTCGAAGAAGTAAATGCGAGAATCGCTACAAAGAATGCTGAGATTCTGGCGGAGCGGATCGCGGTCTACGACAAAATTGAAGGGCCACGCGTCGGCGATTACATGGACTTCCCCGATGGCAAGAGCTTCCGCATTGCCCACGATTGGAGCGACCAGGTCCAGCCTGCAAGTTGTAGCGGCGATACCGGGAGCTTCTATTTCAGCGAAGGCTCGATGTCATACAGCGGTGGACTTACGCCGCCCATCCTGACGTCACGGCTTGAGGCTACAGATCGCTATCGCTCGGGCTGCCTCTGGTTCTTTAGTGAGAACATTACGGGGGCCGGACGTGGCGCTCACTTCCGCGCGCAGTTCCGTGTCTTTCGCGTAATTTCTAAAACCGTCGACGGACAAAAGCCCACGAACGAATAGCAGCGTACAGAGGGGTAAGCGCCGGCAGCACCGGCGCCTCATCCTCCCGCGTAAAGGAGACGATGAGATGCCTAAGATGTCTTTCCCTACCCCAGCACAACTGGACGCTATGGCAGAAGAGGAGCGGGGACTGATTGAGGTCCGCCGCGCCAAAGGGCCAGACCCGAATAGCGCGCTGGTTTGGTTCCCGCCAATCCAAGCGGCGGCTCTTCCGGTTCCGCGAACAATGTTTGTCGAGTACAACCCGATGAGCCTTTGGCCAATCTGTGATGGTCAGGAACCGCTTCCAGATTTCCCGGTTGAGAAATTGAAGGAGACTGCTGCCCAGATGGGTTACCCAGTCTTCGTCAGAACCGACCTCGCCAGCGCGAAGCACGACGGGCCTAAGTCGTATCGTGCGGATTCAGAAGAAGACTTGCTGCGGTGCATCTGCCGGACGTTCGAAGACAACGCCATGAAAAGCATTGTGGACTCCACACGCTGCTGGATGTTCCGCAAATTCCTCAACATTGGCCATTCCTTCACCGGTTTCAGTGGCTTGCCGATCGGCAAAGAGTGGCGGTTTTTCGCCGATCAGGACGGGGTGAAGTGTCACCACTTCTACTGGCCGGAGCAAGCGTTCGAGCGCGGATTCGGCGTTCCCGAAGACTGGCGAGAAAAACTCGAGGTCCTCTCGATGGAACCGGATGCCGACACACTAGGAACGCTGTCGGCTATGGCTCTCAAGGCAGTGCAAGCTATCGGCGAGCACTGCTGGAGTGTGGACTTTGCCCAGGATGAAGCCGGAAAGTGGTGGCTGATTGATATGGCCCGGGCTGAATCCAGTTGGCACCCGAAACATAAATAACCTCGAGGGTGACGCTGGCGCCTCAATTTCTCCAGCGTCATGTCGTCGACGGTCTCTAACTAATCACTTCAGGAGATGAAATGGAGCAACCCCACACAGACCTGGCGACAGGGTTTGAAACCCAAATTTGTTCCCGTTGCGGCGGCTGTGGTCGCTATTCATTCAACCAGATGCACCGAGACATGTGCTACGGGTGCAGCGGCGGCGGCCTCGTCTTTACAAAGCGCGGAGCCGTGGCGCGACAGTATTTTCAGGACTCGATTCTCATTGCAGCCGGCGACGTCAAGGCCGGATGGATTGCCCGAGGAAACAACGGCAAATGGTTCTCCGTTGTATCCGTCGAACCTTACCAGATGCGCGGAGCGTCACTGACAGATGGCGTAATGGTGCCCTACGATCGTCCCGGGGTAGAAATTACGTATGGCAAGGTCGGACATATCCAAGACGCGACCGTGATGATGCCAGCCCAGCCAAACCTCGAGGCCGTTGCCGCATTCAGAAAGGCCGCCCTCGTCTATCAGCAGATTCTCACTCAAGCAGGAACGGTCCGCAAGAAAGCTGCATGAGTATCATTTCTACCGCGACCCGGCGCGTTACCCGGCCAGAGGAACATCGATGGATCAAACAATCATCAAGACGCGCCAGCAATGGGCCGAAAGCCACCAGAACCTTGGCCAATTTCTGAACGTCGGCGACAAGGTCGACAGCGACTTTGTCGAGTGGGCGCGGGACATCATGCCGCCAGCGCACTGGACCGGCCGCATGGTTCAGATCGGCGAAGCCCACAGCCACATCGAGGGCCGCGCCACATACGCAACGTTCTATGTGCCCAGTGGCTCCCAATGGCTCTTCGGCGGATATTGCTGGCGCACGGAGACGAAAGAATCCCACGCCGCATAAAAACTCCGCGAGGGAAGTGCAATCTACGGAATGCCGAGATGAACGAGGCAAAGCTTGGCGACGTCGACCTCAGCGGCTCAACGGTCGACGGATTGAAGTTGAGTGCCGGCTGCACTCTTATGCCGCTACCTGCTGCAACGTTAATGCCGCCATTAGCGAGGAAGCGCTGCACAGTTATCCCGCCACCCGTTTCGCACGAATCCCGCCAGCCAGTGGCGGGCGGGCCGCTCGAACTTGCTCAAAATGCGACTTTACGGGACTGTCACCTAAACTCTGACTGGTCATATCAAGAGTCGGCGTGTAGCCCCTTCGCATGAACATAATTTGCAGGGGCACTAGACTAATTCTCCGAAGGGTGCTCCACGCGGTCAATGATGAACACATTGGTAGCGGCCTTCGTCGGCTGTAGCTTCAGCCCAAGCTGCTCCTTGATCGCAGTAAATAGATTTGGCGGAGCAGACGCGTCCTCCTGTAGACCATCTGGCTTCTCGCCTGTCCGAAAGTTATCAGGCGTCCATCGCAACGCAAGATCGAAGTGCCCGGCGATACCCGTCTGGTCGACCGCGGGCCGGTCAAGCACGAAGCGTTGCAAAAACGTCGCGAAATTGGCCATCGTCGCATTGCCCACATGCAGTTCCCCCTTGGGACTGTAGGCAACCACGGGAATCCCTCTCGGATCGGCAGCGCTCTTCGTGAGCTTTGGTGCATCCGAGGTTTTCACCAGCGCATACACCGAGAGCGTCTTTTGCTCGGGGTGCATC
>Ga0102924_1001990_pt1 | contig 22834 bp, 26 predicted proteins | sample PaiPotPPM11metaG_FD_80116 | JGI IMG/M metagenome (GOLD analysis project Ga0102924, IMG submission 80116) | Iron sulfur acid spring bacterial and archeal communities from Banff, Canada, to study Microbial Dark Matter (Phase II) - Paint Pots PPM... ...
CCCGGATGGCAGCGCTGGCGGCGATGGGCGTCGACATGCTGATCACTGACCAGCCTGAGCTCGCCGTTTCCGCGGTCCGCTGACCCATGCATCGGAGGGTGCCAGGGCGGCGGCCGCCACGGCCGCTTGGGCGTCGACGACCTCCTCCGGGGACAGCGGGCGCATGAGGAGGTCGATCGCCGACCAGATCGTCCGGGAGAACGGGAATGTCACCACCGGGCCGAGGACCGCCAGGACGACGCCAATGGCGGCGAAGAGGGCGACGTCGATGCGCTGGTGGTTGGCCTCCATCCCGATCAGGACGGCCAGGAGGGCGAGGATCGAGAGCTCACCGAGCCCGAAGTTGATCACGTAGCCGCCCAGCCAGAAGCCCTCTTCCCGCTGGAAGCGCATGCCGCAGCCGGGGCAGCGGTCGCGCTCGTGGAACCAGGACGAGAAGAGGTGGCCCGACCCGCACCGGGCGCAGTGGCGAACGGCGCCGCGTGCGATCATCCGCCCTGGGGTGGCCTGGCCCGGTAGGGGGTGTTGCACCGGTCGCAAGCCTACTGACCGGGGACGTCGGTGACGGGGGCGATCCCTCAACTGAGGCCCGGGCGAGCCGATGATGGAGGCATGCACGAAGGCAAGGCGCTCATCTGCGACGACGATGCATTCCTGCGGTCGATGGTGGGTCAGTTGCTCACCGGCCAAGGGTGGGAGGTGGTGGCTGCCGTCGAGACGGCCGTCGAGGCCATCAACCTGACCAGCGTCCTGCGGCCCGATGTCGTCGTCATCGACGTCAGCCTGCGGGGGATGTCCGGCGTGGACGCCATCCCCGAGCTGGTCGACGCCGGGGCCGTCGTGGTCGTGTGCACCGCCTTCTCCGGTGCGGTCGACCACGCCCGCCACGCGGGGGCGATGGCCGTGGTGGACAAGACGGACCTGGCGGCGCTGGTCGGAGTGCTCGCCGACATCCCGGCCAAGTCCAACGCCTGAAGCACCCCGGCTGTCAGGCGCCGGGCATCACCAGACGGAGCACGTCCGGCTCGTGCCGGAACTCCGCCTGCTCGACCTCCCCGAGGTAGTCGCCGTCCACCTGGAAGGGCAGCCCGCCGCCGCCCAGTGACCGAACCCTGAACGCCTCCACGTCGGTGCGCAGGTCGAGCCGTCTCTGGGAGCCCACGGGCCGGCCGTATCCCAAGGCCGAAGCGATGATCCGGAGGAACGGGAAGAACGAGATCGTCCGGAACGTCGCCACCGCCATCGCCCGGTCGAGCGTCGCCTCGGGGGCGATGTGCAGTGGCCGGTTGCCGAGGAAGGTGTACGGGTCGGAGTTGAGGGCGAGCAGGAAGTACCCGTCCCCGACCTTCGACCCGTCTTCGAAGGCGACCGCCAGGCGGGGCCTCGTCCGGTCGTAGTGGCGGAACCACGTCGCGAACCCGGCATAGACGAAGAGGGGATGGCCGGCCCACCGCTTCAGCCCGCTGCGGCGCTCCACCTGGGAGATCACGGCGGCGTCGAAGCCGATGCCGGCGTTGAACAGGAAGTACCGGCCGTTGAGCGAGGCCAAGCCGATGCGCCGGATGGAGGCGGGCCGGGCCAGCGCGGCCAGGAGCTGCCCGGTGGCCTCGATCGGGTCGTTGGCCAACCCGATGGTCCGGGCGAAGACGTTTGTTGATCCTCCCGGCAGGACCCCCAGGGCGGTCGCCGTGCCCGCCAACCCGTTGGCCGCCTCGTTGAGGGTGCCGTCCCCCCCGAGGGCCACGACGACGTCCACCCCGTCGGCGGCGGCGCCGATCGCCAGCCGGGTGGCGTGACCACGCCGCCCGGTCTCGGCGACGTGCACGTCGTGGTCGGCCGAGAGCGCCTTCTGGATCACGACCCGGCCGCGTGCGGTGACCGACGAGGCCGAGGTGTTGACGAGCAGCAGCAGGCGCATGCGCAGCGCCGACGGTACCCGCGCCCACCCCGGTTGGTGGAAAGGGACCGCGACGGGGAACAATCTCCCTCCATGAACGTCGCCGTCTGCGTGAAGCAGATCCCCGACCCGGCCAACCCCGGGAAGCTCGACCCGGCCACCCACACCTTGTTACGCGAGGGCAAGCTCATCATGGACGACTCCGACGCCTACGGCGTCGAGATGGCGCTGCAGCTGGTCGACAAGGCCGGGGGCGGCGAGGTGACGCTCGTCTCGATGGCGCCCAACGACGAGGTCAGCGGGCTGCGCAACGCCTTGGCGATGGGTGCCCACAAGGGCATCCTGGTCAGCGACGAGGCCCTGAAGGGCACGGACGCCCTCGGTACCGCCAAGGTCCTGGCGGCGGCCATCAAGCGGACCGACTTCGACCTCGTGCTGTGCGCCACCGAGTCGACGGACGGCTACACGGGAACCATGCCGGTGCAGTTGGCCGAGATCCTGGGACTGCCGGCGGTCACCTTCGCCAAGCACGTCGAGGTGGCCGACGGGTCCCTGAAGGTCCAGCGCCAGACCGAGGCGGGCTACGACGAGATCGAGTCCCCCCTCCCGGCGGTGGTGACGGTCACGGCCGGTGTGGTCGAACCCCGGTACCCGTCGTTCAAGGGCATCATGGCGGCCAAGTCGAAGCCGGTCGAGACGCTCAAGGTCGCCGACCTCGGCATCGACCCGGGCAGCGTCGGCCAGGCCGGCTCCGGCCAGGAGATCACCGCCGTGAACGAGGCCGAGGCCCGCAAGGCCGGCGAGGTCATCGAAGACGAGGGGGACGCCTTCGAGCAGATCGTCGCCTTCCTCGAAAAGCTCAAGGTCATCTGAGGAGACGATCGAACATGACGCTCAACACCATCTGGGTGCTCGCCGAGGTCTCGCCGGAGGGCAAGCCCCTCCCGGTGTCCCTCGAGTTGCTCACCAAGGCCCGCGAGCTGGCGGGCACGGTCGAGGCGGTCGCGTGGGGCGCCGGCACGGCATCGATCGCGGCGACGCTCGGCGCCTACGGTGCCGCCAAGGTCCACGATGTAGGGGACATCGGAGGCGCCCTCCCCGGGGTCCCCGTGGGCGCCGCCATCGCCGAGGCGGCCAAGGCCCAACCTCCCGACGCCATCCTCATCCCTCACACCTACGACGGGCGCGACGTGGCCGCCCGGGTGTCGGTCAAGCTGGACAAGCCGGTGCTGACGAACGTGACCGACCTGCGGCTGCACGGCGACAAGCTGGTCGTGGGGACCGCCATCTTCGGCGGCACCCTCCTGGTCGACACCGTCCTCACCGGCGATGGCCCCGCCATCGTGGTCGTCAAGCCGAAGTCATTCGCTCCCGAGGAGGGAGGCAACGGTGCCGGCGAGGTGGTGCCGCTCAGCGTGCCCGACACCGGTGCCGCCAACGCCGCCAAGGTCGTCAACTCCCACGTGGAGGAGCGCTCCGGGCCCAAGCTGGACGAGGCAGACGTCGTCGTCAGCGGCGGCCGGGGCCTCGGCGAGGCCGGCAACTACCAACTGATCGAGGACCTCGCCAAGCTGTTGAAGGGCGCTCCGGGAGCGTCGCGCGCCATCGTCGACGCCGGGTGGGTTCCCTACGCCTACCAGGTGGGCCAGACGGGCAAGACGGTGAAGCCGGCGGTCTACATCGCCGCCGGCATCTCCGGGGCCACCCAGCACCTGGTCGGCATGAAGGGCGCCAAGAACATCATCGCCATCAACAAGGACAAGGAGGCCCCGATCTTCTCGGTAGCCGACCTCGGCGTCGTCGGTGATGTCCACAAGGTGATCCCGAAGCTGATCGAGGCGTTGAAGTCGCGAAGCTGACCGGGTGCGAGGCGGGGCCCACCGCCTAGCATCCCGTCGCATGCCGAAACCCCCCGACCGACCCGTCTGGTCCAACTGGGCGGGCAACCAGCACTGCGCGCCGGAGATCATCGCCCACCCGGCCGGTACCGAAGAGCTGGCCGAGGTGGTCAAGGCCGCCGCCGCGGCCGGCCGGCCGGTGAAGGTGGTCGGCACCGGCCACTCGTTCACCGACGCGGCGTGCACCTCGGGGACCCTCGTCCAGCTCGATCGGCACCGCCGGCTGCTGGATGTCGACCGCGAGACGGCTGAGGTGACGGTCCAGGCAGGGATGACCCTGGAGGACCTCAACCGGACCCTCGCTGTGTACGGACTGGCCCTCCCCAACCTGGGGGACATCGAGTACCAAACCGTCTCGGGGTCCCTCGCCACCGGCACCCACGGCACCGGAGCCCGCCTCGGGTGCCTCGCCACCACCATCGTGGGGATGGATCTCGTCACGGCCGACGGTTCGGTCACCCACCTGAGCGCCGACGAGGACCGGGAGGCGTTCGAGGTGGCGCGGGTGTCGATCGGAGCCCTCGGGGCGGTCTCCACCCTCACCCTCCAGTGCGTGCCCGCCTTCAACCTCCACGCCGTGGAGGAGCCCATGCTCCTCGAGGAGGCCATCGAGGGCTTCGAGGAGCTGGCGGAGGGTAACGACCACATGGAGTTCTACTGGATGCCCTACTCGCGCTGGGTCATCCTGAAGCGGAACAACCGGGTGGACGGCCCTGAGCGGAGGCGGTCGCGTCCCAAAGAGTGGTTCGACGACGTGTTCTTCCAGAACACCCTGTTCGGGCTGCTGGGGAAGGTCCAGATGCGCCGGCCGCAGTGGGTCAGACCGATCAACAGGGCCCTTCCCAAGCCCAGCCGGATCGACTACGTCGAGCGCAGTGATCGGGTCTTCACCAGCCCCCGACACGTCAAGTTCTGGGAGATGGAGTACGGGTTCCCGCGGGAGAGCTTTGCCGGGGTGATCACCCAGGTGAGGGACTTCCTCACCTCCAGCGGCCTCAACATCGGGTTCCCGATCGAGGTGCGGGTGACCGCCGCCGACGACATCCCCCTGTCGATGGGCTACGGCCGCGAGTCGGCGTTCATCGCCTGCCACGTGTTCAAGGGGCAGGCCTACGAGCAGTACTTCCGCGGAGTCGAGCGCATCATGGATGAGGTGGGTGGTCGCCCACACTGGGGGAAGCTGCACTTCCAGACGGCCGAGACGCTGGCGCCGCGCTACCCGGCGTGGGACCGGTACCAGGCGGTGCGGCGGCGGCTGGACCCCGAGGGGCGCTTCGCCAACGCCTACACCGATCGGGTGTTGGGGCCGACCTAGCCCGGGCGCCTAGACGAGTGGCCAGGGATAGGGGCGCATGTCCGGGTCGGGATCCGGGAATCGGTCCAGCCCGGCGACCGTCTCGGCCCGGTGCATCAGGGCGGCGGTCTCGGAGGGATTGAGCAGCTCGGCCAGCGAGGACGGTAGCTGCTGGGCGATGGCACCCACCTGCTCCCGGAGGGCACGAGGCAGGCGGGTGCCCCCGAAGTCCCAGATCACGGTGCGCAGCTTGGGCTGGACGTGGAAGCACAGGCCGTGGTCGATCCCCCAGATGCGGCCCTCGGCGAGCAGGCAGTGGCCGCTCTTGCGGTCCGCGTTGTTGATGAGGAGATCGAAGACGGCGATGCGACGGAGCTCGTCGTGCCACGCCTCCTCGTCCATGAGGGTGAAGTAGTGCTGGTCGAAGTCGGCCTCGACGAAACGTTGCAGCGAGCCCGGCCCGAGGGGGGCGTCCTGACGCAGGACGGTCTCGGGGACGATGCCCCACCCCAGCGCCTCGGAGACCTCGTAGGCGGCGACCTCGCGGCGGTACAGGCCGTCGGGGAAGTCCCAGAGGGGACGCTCCCCGCGATGCGGCTTGTAAATGGCGGCCCGGCGGTCGGGGCCGAGCGTGACCGTCACCAGGAAGGTGGCGTTGGAGCTCCACGGCATCCGGCCCTCGACCTCGATGTCACCCGAGGACAGGGTCCTCAAAGGGTCGGAGGCCGGTAGCCGTTGGTTCGCGGGCACTGGTGGCCGGTCGGGTCGAGGGGGTAGCCGCAGAGCGGGCAGGGTGGACGACCGGCCTCGACCAGTCGGGTGGCCCGGATGGCCAGGGCCGCCATCTGCTCCCGGGTGGCGAGAAACCGGGCGGTGGCCCCGTCCCCGCCCAGGAGCGCATCGTCCTCCTCCTCTTGCTCCCCGTCCTCTTCGTCGCCGGTGAGCTCGGCGGCGACCAGGGTGATGCGGTCGGTGTCGATGTCGTAGCTGCCGCCCAGGCTCCCCACCGTCCAGGCCGGCTCGATGAACGTCTCGGGCTCGAGGTCGGCGTCGGAGGGAAGGTGCCCGGGGGCGGGGAGATCCTCGAGGGTCTTGGCGATCCACGCCGCCAGGGCGGCGACCTGGACCTTCTCCATCTTCAGGGTCGCCATCTCTGGACCCTGTCGGGCCTGGAGGAAGAACACCCGCTGGCCGGGCATGCCCTCCGTCCCCACCGTGAGCCGGTCGGGGGCCGGGAACTCGAACGACTCGCTCACGACGGCGCCAGGCCGGCCAGGTCGCCCGTGTGGTTGACGGTCAGCACCGCCGGCCCCCCGGCGCCGTAGGTGATGGCGGTCACCGAGCACGTCGAGATCACGATGCGCTGGAACAGGTCGAGGTGGGTGCCCAGCGCGTCCGCCACCGCCGCCTTGATCGGGTCGGCGTGGGAGACGGCCACGACCACGCCGCCGGGGTGGGCGTCCTTGAGCTTGAGGGCGGCGTCGCAGATCCGCGCCGACATGTCCACGAACGACTCCCCCCCGGGGAAGCGGAAGCCACTCGGGTAGCGCTGGACCGTGGACCACTCCGGCTTCTTGGCCAGGCCCTCGAGCTCGGCGCCGGTCCACTCGCCGAAGTCGCACTCGAGGAGGCCCTTCTCGATGCTCACCTTCAGTCCCCGGGCGGCGGCGATCGGCGCCGCCGTCTCTCGCGCGCGCTCGAGCGGTGAGGCGTAGACGGCGTCCACCCGCTTGAGGCCGGCGATGCGCTCGGCGACCGCCTGCGCCTGGGCCCGCCCGGCATCGGCCAGGTGCAGCCCGGGCGCCCGGCCCGGCAGCACCTTGCCCGTCGTCCCCGTCTGCCCGTGGCGGACGAACAGGATCGTCGTCGGGGGGCGCGGCTTCGAGCGGGACGGCATGGTCGGCAGAACCTACCCTCTCGCCATGCCGACGCCGCCCGCGTCCGACGCCCTCACCGGCCTGGAGGCGGCGATGACGACGTGCCGGGCGTGCCCCCGGCTGGTGGAGTGGCGAGAGCAGGTGGCGAGGGACAAGCGGGCGGCCTATGCCGGGCAGACCTACTGGGGACGGCCGGTCCCCGGGTTCGGCGATCCCGGCGCCACCTTGTTGGTCCTCGGGTTGGCCCCGGCCGCCCATGGCGGCAACCGGACGGGCCGCGTGTTCACCGGGGACCGCTCGGGTGACTGGCTGTTCGCCGCCCTGCACCGCGCCGGCTATGCCAACCAGCCCTCCAGCGTGGCGGCCGACGACGGGCTCGAGCTGGCGGGGGCCTGGGTCTCGGCGGCGGTCCGGTGTGCCCCGCCCGCCAACAAGCCGGCCCCCGAGGAGCGGGACCGGTGCGTCTCCCGGTGGCTGGAGCCGGAGCTGGCGCTGCTGGATCGGGTCCAGGTGGTGGTCGCCCTGGGGCAGTTCGCGTGGGACGTGGCGTGGCGGGTCTGGGGGACGGGGCGGCGCCCCCGGTTCGGCCACGGGGCGGTCGCCGAGCTCGGCGAGCGGCCCCGGTGGCTGGTGGGCAGCTACCACGTGAGCCAGCAGAACACCTTCACGGGGAAGCTGACCGAGCCCATGCTCGACGCCGTCTTCGCCCGGGCCGGCGAGCTCTGCGCCTGACCCCGCCGGCGGGCGGCCGGCGGGTGGCGGCCGGCCGGCGGGTGGACGTGTGCGGGACGTGGTGCGCGACGTGGTGCGGGACGTGGAGCTGAGACGTGGTGCGGGACGTGGAGCTGGACGTGGACAACTGGCCCCCAAAGGCGGCCGAGATCGCCGAATCGGCCCGCAGATGTCCGCGCCCGGCGACCGGCCGGCGGTGGGGAGGTCCGGCGGGCGAGGAAGTCCTCGCCGGTAGCCTCCGGCGGTGCCCGAGCTGCCCGAGGTGGAGGCCTACCGCGCCTTGGCCGAGACCGCCCGGGGCCGGGAGATCACCGCCGTGGCGGCGCCCGACCCCTGGTACCTGAAGGGCGGCGTCGACGCCCGAAGCCTGCGCAACGCCCTCGTGGGCCGGCGCCTGGCGTCCAGCCGGCGCATCGGCAAGCTGCTGCTCCTCGACCTCGAGGGTGGCCCGACGCTGGGTCTGCGCTTCGGGATGACCGGCCGCCTGGTGCTCGACGGTGTCCCCGGCGTCGAGGCCCTGCGCTACACGAGCAACGCCGAACGTCCGGGATGGGACCGCTTCGCCCTCGACCTCGACCGGGGCGGACGTCTGGCCGTCCGGGACCCTCGGCGGCTCGGGGGGGTGATCCTCGACCCCGACGAGTCCCGACTGGGTCCCGACGCCCTCGCCGTGCGTCCGGCGGGTCTGCGCGCCGCGCTGAAGGGGAGCGCCGCACCCCTCAAGGCCCGCCTCATGGACCAGTCCCGTCTCGCCGGCGTCGGCAACCTCATCGCCGACGAGGTGTTGTGGCGCGCCGGCCTGGACCCGGCCCGGCCGGCGCAGTCGCTCTCCGACGCCGAGCTGCACCGCCTGGCGCGGGTCCTGAGGACGGTGATCGAGCAACTCGTCGCCCGGGGTGGGAGCCATCGCGGCGATCTGGGGCCGGCGCGGGTCCCGGGCGGGCGCTGCCCCCGGGACGGCGCCGCCCTGGTCAGGCGCACGATCGGTGGCCGCACCACGTGGTCGTGTCCCCTCCACCAGCGGTGACCGCTGTCACAAGCAAAATCCTGCTAGCTGCAGCAAGCGCGGGGTAGCGTGAGGGCATGACCTTCCTCCGGCGCATGGTGGCCCAGGCCTGGGGCCTGTTGCCGTGGCCCTCGGAGGGCGACGTCGTGCTCCGACACGAACCAACCGGGTGCCTGCTGACCGACGGTACGGATCCCCACCGGCCCGTCCGGTTCGCGTCGCGGGCGGCGGCCGGCGAGTTCCGGGCCCGGTACCTCGACGAGGCCGGCGCCTGGGAGGCGCTTCCCGCTGAGCCGCTCTGCTCCGCTGCCTGACCCGCCCGTGACGGGGCGCACGCGGCTCGGGCCGGCGGCGCCCATTAGGTTGTCCCGGTGCCGAAGAAGACGTCGGGGGCGGCGGCCGAGGCGGGGAGGCAGGCCCTGGCGGCCCTCCGCCGCACCATGGCGGACCGGCTGGTGGATGCCCTCGATGAGCGGGACCCGGAGCTGCTGGCCTCGCTGGCCGAGGTCGGCGTCGTCCGGCGGGCCTGGGTCGAGGATCGCAGCAGCGGGCCGGTGAGCGCACCTCCGGCCGAGGTCGTGCAGCGGGTGGTGGAGCGGGCCGCCGAGCGGCGACCGTCGGTGCTGACGACGCTCGGTCTGTCCGCCGTGCAGCTGCTGTCCACGCCGGGCGGGGGTACGCGCAGCCTGGAGCGTGGCGTCACCGAGCGGCTGGCCGTCATGTTCACCGACCTCGAGGGGTTCACCCGCTACACCGCCCGGGAGGGGGACGAGGCGGCGAGCGCCCTGCTGACCGCTCACCACCGGGTCGTCGGGCCGATCATCCGCAGTCGGGGTGGCCGGCTGGTCAAGCGCCTCGGCGACGGGCTCCTCCTCACCTTCCCCGAGCCGGAGGCGGCCGTCCTGGCCGGGCTGGAGCTGGTCAGCTCCGCTCCCGGGCCCCTCCGTCTCAGGGGCGGGATCCATGTCGGCGAGGTGATGACCCTTCCCGACGACGTCATCGGCCACGTCGTCAACGTGGCCGCCCGGGTGACCGAGCTGGCCAGCGGCGGTGAGGTGCTGATCACCGCCGCCGTCCGTGACGCCGTGGAGCCGGGCCTGGAGCGCGTCCGCTGCTCCCGGGTCCGTCGCCGGTCACTGAAGGGCATCGACGCCCCGGTCGGGGTCTGCCGGGTCGAGGCTGCCCCCACGTAGTGGGGCGCAGACGGGGAGACAGCGCATCGCCGCGGCGGTAGCGTCCGGCTGATCCCCAGCTCGTCTCGCTCCGCTCGAGCCCGGGCCTGGCGCGGCGCCGACCAGCACCCGCGCCGTGCGCCCGCGGTGCTCCATCGCCATCCCGGCGACGTCGTCCGGTTGGTGGTCGCCCTCGCCGGGTTCACGGTCATGGCGGCCGTCGCCGGCGGCGGCGACCTGAGCCGCTCGGAGATCGACGCCCTCCGCCTGTGCAACGACCTGCCCCGCCTCGTCACCCCGGTGGCCTTCGTCGCCATCGCCGCCGGCTCCATGGTGGTGCTGGCGGCCGGAGCCCTGCTCGCCGTGGCCATCCGGCGCGACCGTCTGGCCGGGGACCTGGTGGCGGTGGCGGGTCTGGCCTATGGCGCCTCACGACTGGTGCACCGGGCCATCCATCGCCCGGGCGTCACAGCCTTCCGTGGCACCCTTCCCCACCTCCACCGGCTCGGCCTGCCGTGGATGGCCTCGTGGGGGAGCGGCTTCCCGTCGACGGGGATGGCGGTGGCCGCCGGATACGCCACGGCCGCCGGCCCCTACCAGTCCCGGCATGTCAACCGCCTGGCCTGGGGAGCGGTCGCGGCGATCGGGGTGGCCCGCCTCTACGCCGGCATCGACCTGCCGGTGGACGTGGTGGGGGGCGTGTGCCTGGGGTGGGCCGCCGGTGCCGTGGTGAACCTGCTGGCGGGCACGCCCGTCCACCGCTCGGCGCCCGAGGAGGTCCGCGCCGCTCTGCGTGAGCTGGCCGTCGAGGACTTCGGCGATCTCGAGCCCGCCGGCCACGACACGGCTGGGCGCTCGCTGTTCATCGCCACGGCGGCCGACGGCGGGCGGGTGGTGGTGCACGTCCTGGACCGCGAGGAGCGCAGCGCCGACCTCCTCTTCCGGCTGTGGCGGCGTCTCGCCTACCGCCATGCCCGGGAGGAGCTGTCGTTCGCCTCGGGTCGCCGACGGGTGGAGCACGAAGCGCTGGTCGCCATCATGGCGGCTCGCCTCGGTGTCAGGACCCCCGAGATCGTGGCCGCCGGGGCGGCCCGCGGCCTGGTCGTGCTCGTCGAGCGCGACGTCGGGGGGACGCAGCTCTCGGTGGTCGAGGAGCCCATCGCGGTCCTGCGGTGCCTGTGGGAGCAGGTGGTCGTCATGCACGGCGGCCGCATCGCCCACGGGGACCTGGGGCCGCAGCGGATCTCGGTCGACGAAGGCGGTCTGGCGTGGGTGCGGGGATTCGGCAGAGCCGAGACGGCGGCGACCGACTACCTGCTGTCTCTCGACGTCGCCCACCTCCTGGCGACGACGGCCGAGTTGGTCGGCCCCAAGGAGGCTGCCAGTGCCGCCGTCGAGGTGCTGGGCCCCGATCACGTGGTGGAGGCCGTGCCCCTGCTCCAGCGCCTGGCCCTGCCCGGCCGGTCACTGCACGGGTGGCGTCAACAGGGCACGTTGCTCGCCGAGCTGCGGTCGGCCATCGCCGAGCTGAGCGGGACAGACAGCGAGCCGCCGCTCCAGCTCACGCGTATCCAGCCTCGGACCATGCTGTCGCTGGCTGCGGCCGGGCTCGCCGTGTACTTCCTCCTGCCGCAGGTCGGGCACCTGCACCAGACCTTTGCCGCGATCAGCCGGGCCAACTGGTGGTGGCTGGCCCTCGCCTTCCTCCCCATGGGGGCAACCTACGTGGCGGCCGCCATCGCCCAGGCCGGCGCCGTCAATCGGGCGATCCCCATCGGGCGCCTCACGTTGGTCCAGATCGCCTGCTCCTTCACCAATCGGGTGACCCCGGCCGGGACCGGAGGGCTGGGCCTCAACGAGCGCTACCTCGAGAAGGAGGGAGTGGACCGTGCCCACGCCGTCGGCGCCGTCAGCCTGAACGTCCTCGCCGGCGCGGTGGTGCACTTCCTGTGCACGATGCTCGCCATCGCCGTGCTCGGCAGCGCCGGGATCGGTGGGGTCCGGGTGCCCCCGGGCTGGTGGTTCCTCGTCGGCGCACTCGTCGCCCTGCTCGTCGCCGGAGGTGTCCTCATGACCCCGTTGCGGGCGCGGGTCATCCGTCCGCTGGTCAAGGCGTCGCACGAGCTGGTCCGCGTGGTCCGGCGGCCGGCGCAGGCGGGGCGCCTGTTCGGCGGCTCGGCCGCGGTCACCATCGGCAACGCCCTGGCCCTCGCCGCCGCACTGGCCTGTTTCGCGCCCCACGTCCCGCTGGACCGGGTGGTCGTCGTATACCTCGGGGGCTCGGCGGTGGCCTCGGTGAGCCCGACGCCGGGTGCGCTCGGAGCCGTCGAGGCGGCGCTGCTGGCCGGCCTGACCGGGATCGGGGTCCCTCCCGGGCCCGCCCTGGCGGGAGTGCTGGCCTTCCGCGTGGTCACCTTCTGGTTGCCGACGGTCCCAGGGGTTTGGGCGTTCCACGAGCTCCAGCGGAGGCGGCTGGTGTGAGCAGCGTGTCGGTCTGCCTACGCGCTGGCGCGCGGGAGGGGCGCGATCATGGCCCGGCCTGCCCGTTGACGAAGCGCTCCACGATGTCGGCCTCGCCCGCCAGGTGCTGCCGGAGCCCGGTCAGCAGGGCCCGCTCCACGATGGGACCGACCAGCGGCCATCTCACCCGCAGATCGCCCTCGATGTGCTGGGTCGTCCGCCCCCCAGCGCCGGGCAGGAACGTGTACTCGCCGGTGCAGCTGAGGTTCCGCCCGTAGTGCTCCGGCAGGATCTCCCACTGGGTGTGCCGGGCCTGGACGTCGATCGTCGACGAGTCGATCCAGCTGAGCCTGGCCGGATCCAACACCGCGCGGGCCGGGGGAGCCAGCGAGCCGTTGAAGCGGTAACGGATGCGGAGGCAGACCTGCCCGTCCCGCTCCTCCTTCTCCAGTACCTCCGGCGGGGCGATGCCGGGGAGGGCCCCGAGCGCCGGGTACAGCCGGTCGTCGCAGAACGCCGCCTGGACGGCGTCGGGCTCGGCGGAGATGACCTGGTCGACCGAGAAGTGAGCCATGGGCGGTGTCGACACCCGCAGAGGGGTGCTAGAGCAGACGGGTGGACCGGAACCGTATCCCCGCTGCCGCCGTGATCGGAGCGGCCTTCGCCGCCGGCTCGGTGCCGTTCTCCAACCTCGGGGCTCGGCGCCTGCGCCACGTCGACCTGCGGACGGTCGGCAGTGGCACGGTTTCGGGGACGTCGTTGTTCCAGGTGGCCGGGTTCGTGCCGCTGGCGGTCTTCGGCATACTCGATGTGGCCAAGGGCGCCGTGGGGCCCCTCCTCGCCGGCCCCGACCGCCCGGCACTGGGCGCGGCGGCCGGGGGAGCGGCGGTGGCCGGCCACAACTGGTCGCCGTGGCTGGGGGGTGCCGGAGGCCGCGGCCTCTCGCCGGCCATCGGTGCCCTGCTGCCCCGGCACCCCATCGGGAGCGCCGCCATCCTCGCCGGGATGGCCGGCGGCCGGCTGGCGGGGGAGACGGCGGTGGGTTCGGCCGTCGCCGATGCCGCCCTCATCCCGGTGCTCGGTCGCGTCGGCGGACGCGAGGGCCGCCTGGCCGCCGTCGCCGTCCTCCTGCCCATGGTGGCCAAGCGGCTGGCGGGCAACCGCCCCCCGGAGCCGGGTGATCGACGGGTCTGGATGTGGCGACTCCTCTACGACCGGGACACGCCGGACAAAATGGCGATACCCCGCGCGGGGCCGTACTCTCGGATGTGACCCATACTCAATGGTGGCTCCGAGGTGCCGATGTCCCCATGGCCCCCGCGCCCGACGGGGAGGGCACATGCCTCTCGCCGGAGTAGCCCGCACACCGTGACTCGACCCACCCACCTCGTGACCGCCGACGGCGTTACGCTGGCCGTCGCCGTCCGTTCCCACCCTGACCCCCGAGCGGCGATCGTCATCGCCCACGGGTTCAGCGGCCACCAGCACCAGCCCGAGGTCGTGGGCGTGGCGGCGGCCCTGGCCACGGCCGGGTTCACGGTGGTCACCTATGACGGACGGGGTCATGGGGCGTCGACGGGCACCTGCACCCTGGGGGACTGCGAGCGCCTCGACGTGGCGGCGGCGTGTGAGCTGGCCCGGGAGGAAGCACCCGACGTCATCGTGGTCGGGGCCTCGATGGGGGGCATCGCCGTCCTGCGCCATGCCGCCACCGACCCCGACCTGGCGGCGGTCGTCACGGTGAGCACTCCCGCCGTCTGGCGGGTGCCGCGGTCGGCCCGGGGCATGCTGTCGCTGCTGATCACCCAGACTCCGCCCGGCCGGCGGCTGGCCGCCGCCCGGCTCGGCGTCCGCCTCGCCCGGGGGCGCGTCCGCGAGGCGCCCCCCGTCGCCGTGGCCGCCCAGCTCCGGGTGCCCCTGGCCGTGGTGCACGGCCGCGCCGACCGGTTCGTGTCCCCGAAGCAGGCCGAGCTCCTGTACCGGGCCGCCCCCGGGCCCCGGCGGATCGACCTGGTGCCGGACATGGGCCATGCCTTCGATCCCCTCGGCCTGCCCGCCATCGTGGCCGCCGTGGAGTGGGGTCTGGAACAGGCCCCTCGGCTCGAGGCGGCCGGTCAGGCCTGACCGGGCTCCCACCACCAGGCCAGGCCGATCAGGCCGGGGCCGACGTGGGCCACCATCACCGGGCTGAACTCGCCGACGAAGGCGGTCTGGGGCTCGACTTCGGCGGTCACCCTGGCCAATAGGTCGTGGGCCTCGTCGTCGGCCAGGGCATGGAGGACGGCCACGTGCAGGCGGGCGGGACCGCTCGGCTGGGACCGACGCCACCGCGTCAACATCCGGTCGAGCGCCGCCGTCCGGCCCTGGGCGGGGCGGAGGGGCAGGACACGGCCGCCGCGGAACGAGAAGAGAGGGTGCAGGCCGAGGCGGCGCCCGGCCCAGCCGGCGATCCCCGGCACCCTCCCGCTGCGCTGGAGGTGCTCGAGTCCCGCCACGGTGGCGACCAGCTGGACGCGATCGGCGACCGAGACGGCCCGGGCCTCCACGACCTCGATCGGTGCCCCGGTGGCGGCGGTGGCGGCCGCCGCCAGCACCACCAGCCCCTCGGCGCCCGCCGCCGTCCCCGTGTCCACCACCTTGACCGGCGTCTCGGCCAGGTTGGCCGCCGCCCACGCCGCCTTGTAGGTCCCGCTCATGTGGCCGGCGATGGTGAGGACCACCGTCCCGTCCGGGCCCCCGACCTCCTCGATGGCGGTGAGGAACTCGCCCGGGGCGGGTCCGGAGGTGGTCGTCGCCTTGGGGTGACGCACTACCTCGTCGACGACCTCGGCGAGGGGGAGCTCGCCGTCCCGGACGTCGCGCCCGGCGGTGAGGAGGTGCATCGGTACCACCCGGATGCCGTGGGCCTGGGCGATCGAGTCGGGCAGCGATGCCGCGCTGTCGGTCACGATCCCGACGGTCATGCCGTCGCCCCCGCGGCCGGCGCCTGCCGGAGCGGTGGTGCCGGAGTCACCCGTCGGACCGGCGGAGGGCAGCACCCCATCCCCGCAGTCTCGCGCCCTAGGCGCGTGAGCCATGACACCATCGTCGGCCCGACCGCGCCGGGCTGACTGCCCGTGCTGCGGCCGGACTGGGCGACGGGAAGTTCCGGGGCGGGAAGCCGCGGGTACATCCCTTCTGTCCGAGAGGAGGAATGATGGCGACAAAGCAACCCGCCCGTGCCGCGGCGGACCCGAGCCTGGTCAGCCGCATCGGCGCCGTCGAGGTCGACTGGCCCCGGTCGATCGGGTTCTTCGGCGGCATCGGACTCGCCGTGGGTGCGGGCCTCATCGATCCACCCCTCGGGGTCTTCATCGCCGCCGTGCCCTTCCTCAAGATGCTCGACCTGCCCCGCCTGCCCAACCGCGCTCGGTTCGTGGCGCAGGTGTTCGAGGGCGTCGCCAAGCCGGTGGGCGGCGACAGCGAGGGCACGGTGCGAATCGTCACGGCCAAGGGGGCGAGCGACAAGCCGGTGGCGGGCAGCGGTTGATTCGAGCGGGCAACCCCACCCGCGACCTCCAAGTGCCCGGTGCGGCCGGCGGGCGGTGCGTGCGGAAGTTTGCGATGCGCTTGCTCGGGTAGGTCGGCGGTGGCGGGATGCCTCGCCACCTCCCCCGGTTCCACGGAAAGAGGACGTCGATGACCGAAGCAGAGAAGCACAGCACCGACGGCTTGCTCGGCAAGCTCGTTGGCAAGACGAAGGAGGTGGCCGGCTCGGTCCTCGGGAACGAGGATCTGGCACAGGAAGGTCGGGTCCACCAGCAGAAGGCCCAAGCCGAGGTCGACGCGGCCAAGGCCGAAGCTGCCGCCGAGCAGCGCGAAGCAGAGGCCGAGGTAGCAGCCAGGCAACGCGAGCTTGAGGCCGAACGCGCCCGCCTCGACGCCGAGGTCGTCCAGGAGAGCGAAGAGGAGCGCATCGAGCGCCAGCGCCGGGCCGAGCAGGCTCAGGTCGAGGCCGCGGCGCGCGAGCAGGAGGCCGAGGCCAAGCGCCGCGAGGCGGCGCAACAACAGGCGATCCAGCGGACTGAGGCAGAGGCCCTTCGCCGGCGGCAGGCCGCCGAGGCCGAAGCTGCCCAGGTGGAGCAGGAAGCCCGCCGGGCCCGCGACGCCGCTGACGCCCTCGACGCCGCCGCCAACCGTCCGACTGCCTGAGGAGATCCGTTGTCCACCATCAGCACGCTGCCCCGCACCATCATCAAGGCCAGCCTCCAGGGGTTGCGCCTGCCGCTGACCGCCATCGAGCGGGTCACGAACAATGGCGACGCCAGCGCCTGGCCGCCCGCCGTCGCCTACGAATCGTTTGAGGCGGAGGCCAAGAAGGTCCTCGGATCGTTGATCCGTGATGATGAGCTGGTCCGGGAGGGTCGGCTCCAACGGAGCAAGGTCTACGAGCTCGCCGAGGCCGACCGGCTCGAAGCCGAGGCGGAGCGGAAGCGCCAGGAGGCCCAAGCCGAGCTCGACCGCCGTCAGGAGTCGGCCGAGCAAGCCCGGGCTCGCGTCGAGCGTGAGGCCCGGCAGCGAGAGCAGCAGGTCACCCGGCAGAAGGCCGAGCGCGCCCGCAAGGTGAGCGAGGCCGCCCGCCGGCGCGAGGAGGCCGCTTCCAAATCCGCCCAACTGCGCGAGAAGGCTGTTACCGCTCAGGAGCGCCAGGCGGCCCGCACGCGGATCGCCGAGGAGTCGGCGGCGCTGGCCAAGCGCAGCCAGGCCTTGACGGCGGCCAAGAAGGCGCAGACCCTCGAGACCGTCCTGGAGGCCAAAAAGGCCCAGCGCAAGAGCGGCTGACGCAACGGGGCGAAACCAGGATCATCCGTGGGCCGAGCTCGCCGCCGGGTGCGCTTTGACGTCCACGACGTTGCGAGCGTCTACATCACGACCGGCGCCACGGATGAACTGGCCCGCCTGGAGGAACGCCCCGATCTCACGACCATCATCGAGGACGAGCACGATCGGATCTGACGACCAAGTCCGACAGCGGAACGCTTTGTCAGCAAGCTCGCCGGCGAGCCGATACCGAGGGCCGTAGGCGAGGCGAAGGAACGCCTCGGGCCGCGCCTTCTCTCGAGCCCGGCTGGTGGCCCTTGACCTGCGCCGGAAGTCACTCCGGGGTTGCAACCTTGAGTTCGCGGACCTACTGAAGCGGACCTGACCGGAGCCGACCTCCGAGGGGCGAACCTCCATGGGGCGTGCCTCACCGGCACGATCTTCACGGCGGCGAATCTGGCAGGAGCGCGGCTCGACGAGGCCACGATGATGGCGACGGACTTCTGGGAGGCCGTGCCCGCGGACGTTTCGATGGAGGGGACGATCTGGGACCAGGCGACGACCTGGCCATCGGGATTCGCCCCGAAGATGAGCGACGTGGGCCTCTGGCGCGGGCGGAGGAGACGCAGCAATTAGAGCCGGAGTTCGTCGCCAGCAGGTCGAATCGCCACCGGCACATCGGGCGGTCAGGCGCATCGGTTGAAGCATCCGTGGTCGACCAGCCTGACTGCCCGCCGCCAAATCTCCGGGCTTGGCGGAGTCGTAATGCTGAAATCGCAGCTGCCGAAACCTGGCGCCCTCGGCAGGATTCGAACCTGCGCACACGGCTCCGGAGGCCGATGCTCTATCCCCTGAGCTACGAGGGCTGGCAGGTCGCCACCTTACCGCCCGCCGCCCGGCGGTCACCTTGGTGGAGGTGGGAGCGGGCGGGCACGTACCATCTGGTGGTGCCGACCATCCTGGTCATGGACGACGACCCGGTCATTCAGAAGCTCCTCGCCGTGAACTTCGAGATGGAGGGGTATCGCGTCGTGCTGGCGGGCGACGGCGTCGAGGGCCTGAGCCGTGTTGCCGCTGATCGTCCCGATCTGGTCCTGCTCGACGTCATGATGCCCCGGATGGACGGCCTCGAGGTCCTCCGTCACCTCAAGGCCGACGACGCCACCGCCGCCATCCCGGTGTTGATGCTGTCAGCCAAGGCCCAGGCCACCGACATCTCCGGGGGGCTGGACGCCGGCGCCGACGACTACATCACCAAGCCCTTCGATCCGCTCGAGCTGCTCGACAAGGTCGCCGCCCTCATCGGGCTGGCCGAGGCCCCCTCCTGACCGGTCGACCGGTCGGTGGCGGCGCCGGCCCGCTGCCGCCCAGCCTCCTGCCCCTCACCGCCGAGTCGGCAGCAGGGAGCCTGCGCGTCGGTGGGCTGGACCTCTGCGACCTCGCAGCCGAGGTGGGCACGCCGCTTTTCGTCTACGACGAGGCCCATCTGCGGGCGCGCTGTCGTGAGGCACGCTCCGCCTGGGGGGAGGCGGTGGCCTATGCCACCAAGGCCTTCCTGTGCCGGGCCATGGCCGCCCTTGCCCACGAGGAGGGCATGAGCCTCGACGTCTCCACCGGCGGGGAGCTCCACGTCGCCCTCGCCGCCGGCGTCCCCGCCGACCGGCTGGTCATGCACGGCAACAACAAGAGCGACGCCGAGCTGACCGCCGCCCTGGCGGCGGGCGTGGGGCGGATCGTCGTCGACTCCAACGACGAGCTCGACCGGCTCGAGCGCCTGGTGCCGGTGGTCGGCACGCGTCCGGCCGCCGTGCTGTTGCGGGTGACGCCCGGCGTCGAGGCCCACACCCACGAGTACGTGCGCACCGGGCAGGACGACTCGAAGTTCGGCTTCGGGCTGGCCAGCGGAATGGCCGACGAGGCCGTCGAGCGGGCTCGCAACCTCGAGGACAAGGGGGTGCTGATCCTGAAGGGCATCCACGCCCACATCGGGAGTCAGGTCTTCGTGCTCGAGTCCTTCGACGCCGAGGTGGAGGCGCTCGCCGGCTGGTTCGCACCGCTGCAACTGGAAGAGCTGTGCCTGGGCGGAGGCCTCGGGGTTCCCTACGTCGAGGGCGAGACGGCCCCGTCCATCACCGACTGGGCAGCCGAGGTCCGGGCCGCCTGTGCCCGGACCGGCATCCCCGCGTCGGTGCGCCTGTCGGCCGAGCCGGGCCGCAGCATCGTGGCCGGGGCGGCGCTCACCCTCTACACGGTGGGAACCATCAAGCGACTGCCTGGCATCCGGACCTACCTCAGCGTCGACGGCGGCATGAGCGACAACCCGCGGCCGGTCCTGTACGGCAGCGGGTACGAGGCCTTCCTCCCGCGGGCGGTCGAAGCCGAACGCCCGCTCGTCGTCACCGTCGTCGGCAAGCATTGCGAGTCGGGTGATGTCGTGGTCCCCACCGCCTGGCTACCGGCCGACACCAGGGTCGGCGACGTCCTCGCCACTCCGGTCACCGGCGCCTACGGGCACTCGATGGCCTCGAACTACAACAAGGTCCCCCGGCCCCCGGTGGTCTTCGTCGCCGGCGGACGGTTCCGGGTCGTGGTCCGGCGGGAGACGTACGACGACCTGCTGCGGCTCGACGCCTGAGTGGACGCGGCGGTCCGGTAGCCAGCGGCCACGTTCCCCTCAACTACCCTCGCCCCTGTGGGATCTGTGAGGGTCGGCCTCCTTGGTTGCGGCAACGTGGGCGGCGCTTTCCACGACATCCTCCGGCGCGACGCCGATGCGATCGCCGCCCGGACCGGAGTGCACCTCGAGGTCGCCCGGGTGGCGGTGCGGTCGACGACCCGGGAGCGGTCCGTCGCCGTCGACCCCGAACTGTTGACCAGCGACGCCGCCAGCGTCGTCGCCGATCCCTCGATCGACGTGGTGGTCGAGGTGATCGGCGGCATCGAGCCCGCCCGCACCCTCATCCTGGCCGCCCTCAAGGGCGGGAAGCCGGTCGTCACCGCCAACAAGGAGCTCATCGCCAACGTCGGCCACGAGCTGTTCGAGGCGGCGTCCACCGCCGGAGTCGATCTGCTGTTCGAGGCGGCCGTCGCCGGTGGGATCCCCCTCATCCGCCCCCTCCGGGAGTCCCTCGCCGGAGAGCGCATCCTGCGGGTCACCGGCATCGTCAACGGCACCACCAACTTCATCCTCACCCGCATGACCGAGCAGGGTGCCACCTACGCCGACGCCCTGGCCGAGGCCCAGCAGCTCGGCTACGCCGAGCGGGACCCCACCGCCGACGTCGAGGGATTCGACGCCGGTGCCAAGGCCGCCATCCTCGCCACCATCGCCTTCGGGGCCCGGGTGGTGGCCGGCGACGTCTACCGCGAAGGCATCAGCGGCATCAGCGCCGCCGACATCGCGTACGCCGGTCGCCTGGGGTACGTCGTCAAGCTGCTGGCCGTCGCCGAGCGCTTCGACGCCGGCGACATCGGGGTGCGGGTGCACCCGGCGATGGTCCCCGCCACCCACCCGCTGGCGTCGGTCCGGGACAGCTTCAACGCCGTCTTCATCGAGGGGGAGGCGGTCGGCGAGCTGATGCTCTACGGGCGCGGTGCCGGTGGGATGCCCACGGCCAGTGCGGTGATCGGCGACCTCATCGACGCCGCCCACAACCTCCGGACCGGCAGTGTCGGTCGCTCGCCCCAGCCGGGGCCCGCCCGGCTGCGATCGATCGACGACCTCACCTCGGCCTACTACCTCGATCTCGAGGTGCTCGATCGGCCCGGCGTGCTGGCCCAGGTGGCCGGCGTCCTCGGCCGACACCAGGTGTCGATCCGGTCGATGGAGCAGGACGAGCTGGCGGCCGGGCCCGGCCCCGGGGGCGCCGCCCGCCTCGTGTTCATCACCCACAGCGCCCGCGAGCGGGACGTCCAGGCGTGCCTGCACGAGCTCCGGTCTCTCACGGTCGTCGCCCGCATCGGGACTTTGCTGCGCGTGCTGGGGGCCTGAGTGGGCCGGCCGGGCTGGCGCGGCCTGATCGAGGAGTACCGGGACTTCCTCCCCGTCGGCGAGGACACGCCGGTCGTCACCCTCCTGGAGGGCGGCACGCCGCTGATCCACAGCGCGGCGCTCTCGTCCCGCCTCGACGCCGACGTGTGGTTGAAGTACGACGGGCTCAACCCCACCGGATCCTTCAAGGACCGGGGCATGACCATGGCCATCTCCAAGGCCTTGGAGCAGGGGGCCAAGGCGGTCGTGTGCGGCTCGACCGGCAACACGTCGGCATCGGCCGCCGCCTACGCGGCGCGGGCGGGGCTGACCTGCGCGGTGCTCATCCCCGAGGGCTACATCGCCCTCGGGAAGCTGGCCCAGGCCCTCATCCACGGCGCCCGGGTGGTGCAGATCCGGGGCAACTTCGACGTCTGCCTGTCGCTGGTGCGGGACTTGCGCGATCGGGCACCGGTGACGGTCGTCAACTCGATCAACCCCTATCGCATCGAGGGCCAGAAGACGGCGGCGTTCGAGATCGTCGACGCCCTCGGCGATGCACCGGACGTGCACTGCATTCCCGTTGGCAATGCGGGGAACATCACGGCGTACTGGCAGGGGTATCTGCAGTACAAGGCGGCCGGTCGCGCCACCCGGCTACCGAGGATGGTCGGGTTCCAGGCGGCGGGGGCGGCGCCCCTAGTCCTCGGTCATGACGTCGAGCACCCCGAGACCATCGCCACGGCCATCCGCATCGGGGCGCCGGCGTCCAAGTACGGCGCCCTGGCGGCCGCCGCCGAGAGCGGGGGGGGCATCCACGCCGTCACCGACGAGCAGATCCTGGCCGCCTACCGCCTCCTGGCGGCGTCCGAGGGAATCTTCTGCGAGCCGGCGTCGGCGGCATCGGTGGCCGGCCTGCTCGACGTGGGTGTGCCGGCCGGCTCGCGGGTGGTGTGCGTCCTCACCGGCCATGGATTGAAGGACCCCGACACCGCCATCGGGCAGATCGCCCCCCCGCCGACGGTCGATCCCACATACAGCGCCATCAGCGCCGAGCTGGGGCTGTGACGGACGCGACGCCTCGACAGCGTCCGGTGTTGCCGGTACGCTGAAGGAGACGCCCGGGGTTCTCCCAGGGGCGACCGGTGGGTGGGGGCCCAACGACAGCGCGGCCCTGGAGACCCCGGAACCCGTCCTCTCGATGCGGATCCGTGACCGGCCCGCCGTACCGCCCCACCCTCGGTTGTCCCCGTTCCCTTCGTCGAGGCCCGCTCGGTCCCCGCCTCGGCACCCCGGCACCCGCCTCCGACGAGGCTCACAAGTGAGGTACTGACATGAGCGGAGCGCCGGACCTCGAACGTTCCGTCCTCGAGGGCAAAGAGCGCGGCGAGCTGCACGTGATCGCCGAATCGCTCGGACTGACGCCCGGGACGCGGACCAAGAAGGCCGATCTCATCGACCAGATCCTCGGCGCCACCGGGGTGACGCCGGCGTCGGCGCTCAACGGGGCTCACCCCGTCGACGCGTCGGCTGCCTTCGGGACGGGATTGGCGGCTCCATCCGACCCGTTCCCCACCGGCCGGCTCTTCCCCGCCTCCCAGCCGTCCCTGCCCTCCGCCGCGCATACCGGTACCCCGGAGGACCAGATCAACGGTGCCGGTGCTCCGGCCCACGAGCCCACCGGCGTCGACCCCGCCCCGGCACCGTTGATCTGGTCCTCCGGGGTAC
>Ga0102924_1001992_pt1 | contig 22822 bp, 22 predicted proteins | sample PaiPotPPM11metaG_FD_80116 | JGI IMG/M metagenome (GOLD analysis project Ga0102924, IMG submission 80116) | Iron sulfur acid spring bacterial and archeal communities from Banff, Canada, to study Microbial Dark Matter (Phase II) - Paint Pots PPM... ...
GCGCGGGTGAGGGTGACGGGCTGGGGCGGGCGGCGGGCCAGGGCGGTGCGCAGACGACGAGACCAGGGGCCGGCGGGCCAGGTAGCGGCGGGCTGATCGAGCGACCGGGCCGGCACGAGGCCGGCGAAGGAGTTGGTCACGAAGACCTCGGTGGCCTCCAGCAAGCGAGGGGCGGTGATCGGCTCCTCGCGGACGGGCAGGCCGTAGTGCGCAGCGTGCTGGAGCACCGCGGCGCGGGTGATGCCGGGCAGGATCCGGCCGTCCGCGGGCGGGGTGCGCAGGACGCCGTCGATGACGGCGAAGATGCTGGCCCGGTCGGTCTCCAGGATCTGGCCGTCGCAGTCGGCGATCAGCAGGTGCTCGCCCGGGTCCAGGTCGCGGGCGAGGGTGTTCAGCAGGCGGCGGTCGGCCCACTTGTGCGGGCCGAGGCCGCCGGGGATGGCGGCCAGGCGCAGGGCGGCCGCCGGCGGGGCCGGGCTGGCCGGGACTACCTCGGCGGCCGCGCGCAGCGGGCCGCCGGCGGGCCGGACGGTGATCCGCAGGCGGCCGGATCTGCCGGGCAGCAGGGCGGCCAGCTCGGCGGGCAGGCCGGGCGGGAGGGGCTTGCCGTAAAGGTCGCGGGCGCTTGCGGCCAGCCGGTCCAGGTGGGCGCCGAGACCGGGCGCGCGGCCGTCGGTGACGCGCAGCGAGGTGAACACCCCGCGCGCGGGCCGGGGCCGCTGGCCGGGCGCGGCGGGCGCGCAGGCCGGCGCTGCTTGTTCGCTGAGCCTGGCGCCGAGGGCGCGGATCAGGGGTGTGGCCTTGGCCAGGCACTCGCGGTACTCGGCGGCGGGGTCGGAGGCGGCCACGATCCCGCCGCCGCTGCCCAGCCAGACCCGGCCGGCCGCGAACTCGAAGGTGCGGATCGCGACGTTCAGCTCCAGGCCGGCCACGGGGCTGCGGTAGCCGATCGCGCCGGTATAGACCTCCCGGGCGGTGGCCTCGAGCTCGTGAATGACCTCTAGGGCGCGGACCTTGGGGGCGCCGGTGACCGAGCCGGGCGGGAACGCCGCGCCGATCAGCCGCCCGTCGCTCACCCCGGCGGGCAGCCGGCCGCGGACCTCGGAGACCAGGTGCCAGACCCCGGGGTGGGCCTCGGCGCGCAGCCGGGCGGGCACCCGCACGCTGCCGGGCACGCAGACCCGGCTGAGGTCGTTGCGCATCAGGTCCACGATCATCATGTTCTCGGCGCGGTCCTTGACCGAGCGCGCCAGCGCGGCACGCGCCCGCGCGGCGGCGTCCTCCCCGGCCGGTCGCGGCCGGGTGCCCTTGACCGGACGCGACCAGACCTCCGTCCCGGCGCGGCGCAAGAACAGCTCCGGCGACAAGCTCGCCACCGCGCCGCCGGGCAGTCCCAGGAACGCGGCGTAGGGCGGGTCAAGCCGGGTGGCCGCGCGGCAGAACGCGTCGAGCGGATCCCCGGTGAAGCTGGCCTCCAGCCGCAGGCAGATGTTGGCCTGGAAGATGTCCCCGCGAAAGATGTACTCGACGGCCTGGGCGACTGCGTCCCGGTGCTCGCCCGGCGACGGGATCAGGCCGAACGGGCCGCAGCCGTAGCCGCGCGGCGGCCCGGCGGCCCGGCGGGCCAGCTCGGTGAACCGGTGCTCCAGCGCGGCGGCCCGGGCGGGTGTCCACAAGGCCTCGAAGGTCCACCGACCGGTGGCCCGGTCACGGCGCAGCACATGGTCGTAGTAGCCCAGCCACCAGGCGGGCAGCCGCCTCGGCTCGCCGGGCGGCGGCGGGACGGGCAGGAGCTGCCCGGCCACGCCGAAACCCAGGTAGCCAACCCAGCCCCCGCCGAAGCCCGGGCCAGGCAGATCCGCCAACGGCTCGTCCAGCGCCGCGGCCCACGGCTCGGGGGCCCGGCAGATGCGCACCGGGTCCGAGGCCACGATGTCGCTGCCCCCCGCCCAGGCGCCGAGCAGCGCCACCGGATGCGAGTCCCCGCGGACCCGCCGCAGCACCTCGGCCGGGCTCAGCTCCCAGTCAAGCCCCCGGCGAACCAGCCGGGGCGGCTCCGCAGCCCGCATGGTCCTCCGACTCCTGGGGCCAACAACTTGATCCACAACGCCTCGCGGTACGCCCGCAGCCAGGCGCAACTGTCCGTCACGGTATCGCGGCGGCGGGCGCGCATCTCCGTGACCGTCGCGGACGGTCTCGCTGTCGCCGGGCGGCGGGCGTGGGGGCGGGACGTTGGTGGGGATGGCGCGTCGATGACAGCCGTCCGCCGCGGCAGTGTGGATGGCCCGGTCGGCGCGGCGGGGCAGATGAACCACGGCTAGCCGTTTCGCGTGTATATGAAGGACCCGGCGCGCACCGGTCAGTGGCGCGCAGACATCGGAGGGCTACCCGTAAGACATGACCGTTGATACCGAGCGCAGGGGAACGCCCGCGGCGACAGCGCAGGCGCGCATCAGCACGCCCGCCACTGTCAGCAGGCGGCTGTACCTGCCCGCCGTCCTGGTCGCCGGGCCTGCCGCCTGGCTGGGCTGGCGCGTCCCAAAGTCGGCCCGATGACAATCAGAACCGACAGCCGCATAACGATCGCCAGCAGCGTCCCTGAGGTGTGGGCGTATGTCTGTGACGTCCGACGCTGGCCGGAGTGGGCGCCAACGGTTCTCGAATGCCGGGTTCGCGGAGGAGCTCCGCTTCAGCCCGGCTCGCGGGTGGAGCAGCGGGCGAAGGGGATACTCTGGTTGACTCGCGGCCGGAGCCAGCGGGTGACGGCTGTCGAGGCGCCCCGCTACGTGGCGTTCGCCGGGCCAATGGGTACTTCCGCGGCGCGCTGGGGAATGGAACTCGAGCCGGTGGACGATGGACAGACCGACGCCAAGATGTGGATTGAGGTCGACCTCGAGGGCATCATGCGCGCGGTCCCCAGCCGCGCTCTCAAAAGCAGAATTCAGCGCGTAAGCGATATCGAGATGACAGCGATCAAGGCTGCGGTCGAGTCCGCTACGCGGAGTCCTTGAGGGGTGGCGCGCGGTTCTACCGCGCCGTTACCGAGATCGAGGAGCGCACCGTGAGCCAGACAGACCGTACGCGGGAGCATCTGATCGAGACCTACCGCAAGAAGGCAAAGCACTACGACGTCACCTCCCGGCTCTATCCCGCGCCCGGCTACCCCCAGCGGGCACAACGCCTCCGGGCCGTACGAGCGCTCGGTCTTCGCGCAGGTGACAGCGTGATCGACATCGCATGCGGCACAGGTCTGAACTTTCCGCTGATTGAGGAGGTGATCGGTCCCGACGGCCGGATCGTCGGCGTCGATCTGACCGACGCGATGCTCGCCCAGGCCCAGGATCGGATAGAGACGAACTGCTGGGGCAATGTCAGCCTCGTGCAAGCCGACGCGGCCGACTTCGACTTCCCAGCCGAGGTCGACGCGATCCTGTCCACGTACGCCCTGTCGCAGGTGCCCGAGCGCGCAGAGGTCATCGCCCACGGCGCCGCGGCCCTCGCCGGAGGCGGGCGCTGGGTGGTGCTGGATCTCAGAGTTCCCGGCAACACGCCTGGGTGGCTAGCGCAGCTCGGAACCGCAACTGTGCGGCATTTCGCCGCCATAGATGAATGGATCATGCGCCGTCCGTGGGAGGCGACCGCGACCCTGATTTCGTCGACCAATTGCGGGCCCGTATCACGCGCCTCGGCTACGGCCACCGCGTCCGGCTCGCGGGCGTCCTGACCGGCGCGGCGCTCAGCCACGCGTACACCACCGCCGACCTGCTCGTCGCGCCGTCCCGTACGGAGACCTACGGCATGGCCGTCACCGAAGCGCTCGCCCACGGCCTACCCGTCATAGCCGCTGCCGTCGGTGGCCTGCCCGAAGCGCTCGGCTCCACCGCCGATGGCACCCGCCCCGGCCAGCTGGTGCCTCCCGGCGATCCGGCTGCCCTCGCCGCCGCGCTCGGAGACTGGCTGGGTGATGAGCGCCACCGACACCGGCTACGGGCTGCCGCACGACAGCGGCGGTCGACCCTGCCCGGCTGGGAACAGACCACACAAGAGATTGCGAACGCACTGACCGCCCATAGGCGCTGTCCGGGCGACAGTAGGATCATGGCACCGGCCCGCAGGCGCGCGGCCCGCGGTGCCGGTGCTGGGGAGGTCGCCATGCTGGAGGCGTTCGCGGATCTTTCCACACCGCTGGTGGCCGATGCCTGCGTGCGCTGTGGTGTTCCGCTGCGGGCGGCCCATCCGGGAATCCGGCCGGTCGTGGCCGGCCAGCGGATCGCCGGGCGGGTGCTGCCAGCGCGGCACTACGGCAGCGTGGACGTGTTCCTGGAGGCATTTGGCCAAGCACAAGCCGGCGACGTGCTGGTCATCGACAACGGCGGCCGCTCGGACGAGGCATGTATCGGCGACCTGGTGGTGCTGGAGGCCGAGGCCGCTGATGTGGCGGCCCTGGTGGTGTGGGGCCTGCACCGCGATACGCCGGAACTGGCCGCGATCGGCCTTCCGGTGTTCAGCTACGGCAGCTACCCGGCCGGCCCGGCGCGGCTGGACGAGCAGGAGCCCGAGGCGCTGGTCACCGCGCGGTTCGGGCCGCACCTGGTCAGCGCCAGTGACGTCGTCTTCGCCGATGACGACGGCGTGCTGTTCGTCGCGGCCCAGCGTGCCGAGCAGGTGCTGGTCACCGCGCACCAGATCTGGCAGAACGAACGGGACCAGGCTCGCCGGATCCGGGAGGGCCTGACACTGCGCCAGCAGACCACTTTCGATGACTACCTGGCCCGGCGCGCCGCTGACCCCTCGTACACCTTCCGGCGGCATCTGCGCCGCGTCGACGGGGTCATCGAAGAATAACTAGCCGGAGCCCAGCGCGAGCTGGATGGCGCGCACGGCCAGGACGATGATCGCGGCCAGCAGGTAACAGCGCAGGACGAGCAGGCCGAGCGTGCGCCAGGCCGAGCGTTCTGGCGGCCTGAGCGATTCGATGGGCGGCATGGTCCAGGTCCGGCGGTCAGCTGTGCTGGATGAGGCCGGGGCGGGCCCGGCGCGGATCGCGATGAGGGCGGCGCATGCGGCCAGGACGGCGATGGTGATCGCCAGACCGGTAACCGGCGGCGTCAGCCGCGGGCCGAACGCCGCTCGCCCCAGCGGAGTCCCGCCCAGGGTCGGCGGCGATAAACAATCACATTCTCTGACGAAAGGTCAATTTGACGTCAGGTGACGGCCGCGGTGAGTCCAGGACCGGTCTCGCGGGGGCGCTCTACGCGGTCGGGCGCGGTGGCGCTACAGCGCGGGGCCGTCCGCCGGGTGCCTGATCAGAGCTTGGTCAGCTTGGCGCACGGCGTCGCGATCCGCACGCGGCACGAACCGAAATCCACGACCAGGGTGGCGTCAACCTCGACCCTGATGACCCGGCCGAGGCCGTACCTGTCGTGGGTCACCTGATCGAGCACCGCGAACTGCTCAACGGGCAGGGTAGGCGGGGGGCGGAAGGGGCTGGTGGGCAGGTAGCGCCGGGTCGCGGCGCGGGCTGGTTTCATCACTACCAGTATGCGCCCGCCAGCGGCATGCGGCGGCGCGGGTGACGAAGCAGGGGTGCTGGAGCGGGCGGTGCCGGGCCCGGCGCGGGGTGCTCGTCACTACCCGCCACTGGTGTAGCAGGCCCCCTCCCACGTGTTGCCGCCGACGTTCACCACGACCGCCGCGGGTGTCACCTCGCCGAACGCGCAGACCGCGGGTTTGGTGTTGAACGGCTCGTATCCGCCGAACGTGACCTCGTGGTCCCACGGGCCGTAGGCGACCAGGCCGCTGCTAAGCATGCCCGCTCCGCGCAATGCCGCCAGGATCGCGGAGGGGTTCTGGCGCTGGGCTCGCGTGAGCCGTTCGAGCGCGTGCCGGATCCGCTGCGTCTCCGGTTGGGCTTCGGCTGCGAGCCAGCCGGGCATGGGCGCGCGCACGTTATACATCTCGTTGGACTGCTGGTTTTGCTGTACTCCCACGGACACGCACGGCGACGCGGGCACGGCTCCGGCGGCCTGAGGGCAGATCGGCGGCAGCGCCTTGTGGGTCTGCGGCGTGCTTGCTCTGGTGTCAGCGTGCAGCGACCCGCACGCGGACGCCAGAGCAAGGACGGTGACGGCGCAGCTCGCCCTGATGTATCCCCGCATATGCGGATCATCTCACACGAATCGGGGCGGGCTGGAATGTTGCCGGATCAGGTCGCTCTGGCGCGTAACGCGGTAGGAGACGACGAGCGTCCTCACGCGGCTTCCTCGGGCCGGCGCACCCGGTAGCGGAGGTGCGTGACGTCTCGAGCGTCGAGTCGCCGGACGAGGTCGAGTTCGATGTGATCATTACCGAGGTGATCGAACAGCCGCCGGCCACTTCCGAGGAGGACCTGAACCAGGTGGATCTCCATCTCGTCGATCTGCCCGGCGCGGAGCAGCGCTTGGGCGGCCCCGGCCCCGTGGACCATGACCGGCCGGTCACCGGCGGCGGCGCGGGCCTGACGGGCGCAGTCCCCGGCATCGGTGACGAAACGCGCGTGGCCGGGTGGCACGTCCGCGTCGTCCGCCCGGTGGGTGAGCACGAAGATCGGCACACCGTCGTGATGGTCGCCCTGCCAGCGGTGGGCGAGTTCGAATGTCCGGCGGCCGGAGATCACGGCGCCGGTCGCCAGCGCTTCGCGGTAGACCTGTCCGCTGGGGCCGTCGGATTCCCGGTCGTCGAGCCAGTTGAAAGCCGTCCTCCGTCGCGTCCGAGCTCGTGCCCAGGCCGATCGTCCGGACCGGCGATGTAGCCGTCGAGCGACATCGACATGTACAGCCGGATCGGATTGATCACGCTGATCTCCATCTCTCCGCTGCGACGCCGAGATCCGCCGCTTCCTGATTCGCCGACGGGGCGGGAAGGTCACAAGGGAAGACGTCAGGTAACCGGCGAACTCATCGGTCTGAAGGTCGTTCAGATGTGGACTTCCGCGGCCGCGGTGGCGGGCCCGGGTGCGCCCAGCCGGCTGGCCAGGTCTTTGCGGGACCGGATCCCGATCTTGTCGAAGATATGCCCGAGGTGGAATTCGACGGCTTTGACGCTGACATACAGCTCGGCTGCCACCTCCCGGTTCGACCGGCCGGTGCAGACCAGGCGGGCTACGGCCAGCTCCGATGCTGTGAGGTTCCAGGCCGGGCGCTGCTCGGGCCCTATCTCAGCCCCGCAGAGCGCAAGCTCCCGCTCACAAGCCGTCACATGCGGCCGGGCGCCGAGAGCCGCCATATGATCGCGCGCCTGCCGGAAGCGACGGACCGCGCGCTGCCGGTCACCCGCGCGGCGCAGCCGGCGGCCGTCATCGCGTTCCAGTAGGGCGAGCTGGAACGGCAACGGCAAATCACCGGCCAGCTGCCATGCGGCAGCGAAGAACTTCTCGGCGCCGGCCAGGTCGTCCTGGAGCACGGCCAGGCCAGCGTGCAGGCGGTTCGCCGTCATGCGGGCCGAGGCCAGGCCGCAGACCGTGATGGCGGCGTCGAGTTCGGCTAGGGCCGCCTCGGCGTCCTGCTGGCGGCCCAGGCCGATCAGGGCCTCGGCCTCCAGCGGGCGCCAGTCAGCCACGCCGGCGATCTCGGCCCGGCCGAGGGCGCGGGCGGGTTCGGTGGCCGCGAGCACCCCCTTCAGGTCACCGCGGGCCAGCGCCAGCTCGGCCCCGGCCATGGCCGCGATCGTGACCCCGGTTCCCGTCCCGAACGCGCGCGCTGCGGCCCGGGATGCTTCGACGTGGGCGCTGGCCCGCGGCCAGTCTCCGCGCGCGGCGGGAACCAGGGCGGCGTAGCCGTGCATGAACGCGGAGTCCCATGTCCGGTCCGTGTCGCGGGCCAGCGCAACAGCCAGCTCGCAGTGCATGAGCGCGTCGTCCCAGGCGCCGAGGCGGTACTCGGCGTCGCTGAGGTAGACCAGGCAGTGGCCGGGGTGGTGCGAGCTGACCCCGGCCCTCAGCCGGTCCACGGCCACCGACAGGTCGCTCAGCGCGCCGGTCGTGTCATCGGTGAACAGCCGGCACATTCCCCGCATGACCAGCCCGTCGGTGAGCTCCAGCGGCACCTCGGCGGCGGCTGAGGCCAGGCTGTCCAGCCGGGCCAGGCCCTCGGGGCCGCATCCGGCCAGGGTCAGGCTCAGCGCCACCATAATCTCGGCTTGCAGCTGAGCTGCCGGGTGCCCGGCGCTGGCGGCGAGGGCCCGCTCACCCCAGGCCAGCGCTTCCCCGACCCGGCGCAACGTGCACAGGTAGGCGGCCAGCGACCTGGCCGCGGCCGCCCCCACCAGCGGCTCGGTGTCCGGGTCGTGGGCCTGCCAGGCCTCCAGGAGGTGGGCCTCCACGACCGACCCGCGGCCGCAGAGCAGATCGAGGCGGCCGCGCAGGGCGCTGCGCCGGGCGCTCGGGCTGAGCTGGGCGACCTGCGGCCACAGGGCCGCCGCCCCGGCGACGTCGGCGCTGTCGACAAGCGTCGCCAGCGCGTCGAGCAGGCGGCGTTCTTGCTCGCCGGGGCCCGTGCTCACCGCCGAGGCCTGAGCCAGCCACGCCGCGGCCTGGGCGGCCGGGCCCGCCGAGGCCGCCTGGCGGGCCGCTTCCTCCAGGTCCCGAGCTAGGGTGTCGTCGGGCCCGATGGCGGCGGCTACCCGGTGGTGCAGGGCGGCGGGGGCGGGAACCAGCGTGGCCGCGGCCTGATGCAGCCGGTGGCGGCGGCCCGATCCGAGATCGTCGCGGACGGCCGCGTGGATGAGCGGATGGGCGAAGGCGATGGCGGCGCCTGAGCCAGGCCGGTCTTCGGTCAGCAGGCCGACGGCGGCTGCCTCGTCCAGGGCGCCGAGCGGGTCGGCGACGCCGGCCAGTGCCGCCGCGGTCGCCAGCGGACAGCTGCGGCCGAGGACGGCCGCCGCAGCGACTAGCCCCTGAGCCGGCTCAGACAGGGTCCGCAGCCGGGCCAGGACCACGCTGGCCAGCTCCCGGGGAGCGGGGAGGTCATCATCGGCCTGCGCCAGGCCATCGGGGCCCAGTTCTTCGAGCAGAGTCCGGCAGTGCAGCGCGTTGCCGCCGGTATGGTCGAGCAGCTGCGCCACGGCCCGGCCGGACAGATCCCCGGCACCGAGCGAACGGGCCATGGTAGCCAGATCCCGGCTGGTCAGACCGCCCAGCCGCAGCCGGGTGGCCCGATGATCCCCGGCGGCGAAACGGCTCCACCCCTCGCCCAGGTGGTCTAGTCCGCCAGGCCGGGCAGCGACCAGGCCTAGTACCCGGTCGGCCTGCATCCGCCGCAGGGCGAACAGCAGCGCCCGGGCCGACGGTTCGTCGGACCAGTGCAGGTCGTCGACGATCACCGCGACGGGCCGGTCGCCGGCTTGCAGATCGCCCAGGGCTGCCACCAGCTGGGCGCCGACCGCCATCGCGCTGGAGTCGTTCCGCCGCGCCACCCCGGCCGGCGCGGACAGTTCAGTGGCCGCCGCCCCGGCACCGGCCAGAAGCTGGTCGGCGAGCCCCCAGGCTAGGAGCATCTCCGCCTGGTCACCGCTAGCCCGCAGTACGCAAGCCTCTGGGTGCGCCGCGACGAAATGCGACAGCAGGCTGGATTTGCCGATGCCCGCCTCGCCTTCCACCAGGACGAATCGGGGGTGCCCGGCCTGTACGGCCTGCATCTCGGCATCGAGAATCGCCAGCTCTCCCGCGCGGCCGACGAAATTGTCCACTTGTGCAGTGTGGGCGCCTCCGGGTCCAGGACGCAACGCCAGCGGATACCCGCCGGGCCATGGCCGGGCGGGTATCCGCGTCCGTGGCGAAGGGGGTTCAGCTGGCGGTTAGTGCGCCTGCGTCCTGCAGAGTCTGGTAGACGGCTGAGGCCAGGTCGCTTAGGTCATCCTCGGTGATGGTCGAGCTGTTGGCGGCGACGGCGATGAGCAAGCCGGTGCGCGGGAAGTAGTAATGGATGACCCGGGCGCCGAAGGCCTGGCCTTCGTAGGCCCAGAAGGTGCCGGTCTGGCGGTTGAATACCTGCTGGACGCCGAGCCCGTAGCCAGCAGGGTCGGCGGCGGTGGCGCGGCTGATGGGCTTGCCGGTGGCTTCGGATACCAGGGACTGGAGCTGGTGCTGCTGGCGAGGGGGCAGGAGCTGCCCGGTGTAGAGGGCGCGGTCCCACGTGGTCATGTCGGCCAGTGAGCTGACGATGCCCCCGGCGGCCTGGGCCCAGGTCAGGGCGAGCGGCGGCATGGCCTTGCCGATCAGCGACGTCGGGGCGCCGGCGATGTCGAAGTACCCGGCGGGCATCCGGGCGGCGTCGGAGCGGGGGCAGGTGTAGGGCGCCAGGCAGGTGGTGGCCAGCCGCAGCGGGCCGGTGATCCGCCGGGTGAGCTGGCTGGCGTAGGAGCGGTGCGTGACCTTCTCGATGATCATCTGGGCGAGCAGGTAATCGGTGTTGGTGTAGTGGTATCCGGCCGGGCCCAGGGGCAGCCCGGCGGCGTAGGAGACGAGGCGCGCGGCGGTGAAGCGGGTGCGCTGGTCCGCGGCGAACGCGGCGATGAACGCGGGCTGGTAGAGGTAGTCCGGGATGCGGCTGGTCATGTCGAGCAGCTGGCGGATCGTGATGTGGCGCCAGGCCGGGTACTGCGGCAGCCATTTCCCGATCGGGTCGCCGATCGACAGCTTGCCCTCGGCTTCGAGCTGCAGCAGGATCACCGAGGTGAAGGCCTTGGTGTTGCTGCCGATCTGCCACAGCGCGCTGGCCTTCACCGGCGGTCCGCCGTTGTAGCGGGTCGTCCCGGCGGCCAGGCTGATGGCCGGCGCGGCGCCGGGGTAGGTGATTCGTAGCGAGACCGCGGAGATGTGCTCGGCGGTGCGCCGGGCGGTTAGGTAGCGGCTGAGGTCACGGCGCAGTGCCGTGCGGAGCGCGGCGGCGCTCTGGCGGCTGGCGGTGGCCGAGGCACTGGCGGCGCCAGCCGAGGCCATCCCGGCCGCGCCGAGCAGGGCACAGATCGCCGCCGCGGCGGACAGCTTGTTCCGGGCCTTCGTGCGCACTGCGAGGCGGTTTCCGGTTCTCATGTCAGCTCCCTGAGCTTGTGTGTAGTGGCGTGCCTGCGGCGCCTTGCGGGGCGGCCCGCCAGATCCAGACCGCGAGCAAGATCATCGCGGCGGCGAACGGCAGCATGAACAGCGCCACCCTGGGGCCATTCGCCTCCATGGCCTCGGCGACTTCCAGCCCGACGGTAAACAGCACGGCCAGCCAGCGCGGCACGGCGCGGCTGCGCCACAGCGCGAACCCCATCAGCACCGGCGCGGTGTACTCGCCGGCGACATAGACGTACTCGGCGATGTGAGCCGGCCCGGAGCCGAAGCTGGTCACCAGGAACCGGGCGGCCGCCGCCCGCGACATATGCGCCGAGGCTGCCGCCGCGAGGTTGACTCCGACCCCGACGTTGAGCAGGGCCCCGGCGAACGCGCCCACGGCGCCCAGCAGGGCTGCGGCCGTGGCGATCACCCAGCCGCGGCCGGTGACCAGCAAAGCGATCGCCGCGTACGACACCGCCAAGCCCCCGAGCGCCAGGAGTGACAGTGAGCCTGCGAGGTACAGCTGGGACGAGTGGGCTGCCGCGATGGGCAGCAGCCGCAGCGCGACGGCCGTGCTCGTGACCATCTTGTCGGTGCCCCGAGGGTCCAGCGCCTCGCAGCTGATGTAAAGCACCGCCGTGACGGGCAGGAAGACAGCCAGTATCCGCTGGCGCGCCCGGACTGCCGTGCCCGCCGGATGCCCTGATCGGCCGAGATGGCCGGCCCACGTGCCTGTCCGGGCCGGCGAGCCGGAAGCCGCCGGCGCCGACGCGGAGGGTGATTTCGTGTCATGCATATGTGTGTCTCCCGGTCTGATCGGCGGCCGGGCTCCGGCTGCCGTGTTCCCGATCGTGACCGGGGCGGGCCGCGATGTCGCTAGGGAAGGCCCTGGGGTCCGGCCCTAAGCTTTGCCGCCGCGGCGGAGGCCGCAGGATCCTCATGGCACCGGCGCCGGGCAAATCTAGGGCTGTTCCCTAGGAAGACCCCTAGCGACTGCGGTGCCCCGCGCCGTCACCATCGGGGCATGACCAATCCGGCCGACCGCACCTCGAAGGTCGTCTCCGGTACGGGGCCGACCGGGTGAGTGCCGGGTGCCCCGGCCCCGACGGACCGGCCTTTTACCGGCCGCCTTCGCCCCTGGCGGAGGGGACTGCCGGGGCGGTCATCTGGTCACGCCGGCTGACCGGCGCCGCTGCCCTCCCCGCCGCCGAAAACCTGCTCGTCCTGCATCACTCCACGACCCTGGCCGGCCAGGACACCGCGGTATCCGGAACGGTCTCGGTACCTGCCGGCCGCCCGCCCGCTGGCGGCTGGCCGGCGCTCAGCTGGGCGCACGGCACCACCGGCGTCGCCGATATCTGCGCTCCGTCCCGTGACGCGCCCGGCCATCCCTCGCATATCTACAACCAGCTTGCTGACGCCATGCTGAATCAGTGGGTCGAGCGCGGCTGGGCCGTGACCAAGACCGACTACGAGGGGCTGGGCACGCCCGGCCCGCACCCGTACCTGGCGGGGGCGTCCGCGGCACGTGGCCTCGTCGACATCCTGCGCGCAGCCCGCGAGCTCCGGCCGGAGATCGGCCGGAGCTGGGTGGTAGCCGGTCACTCCCAGGGCGGCCACGCCGCCCTGTTCGCCGCCAGCCTGGCGCCAGCCTGGGCCCCCGACCTCGACCTGGCCGGGGCCGTCGCCCTCGCCCCGGTCTGCGCCACCCACGACGTCGTCGCCGGGCTCCGCGACATCCGCGCACCGGCCCCCGCGACCGGGTTCGTCGCCCTGCTCTTGTCCGGAGCGGCGGCTGCCGACCGCGCCGTCCGGCTGGATCAGATCCTCACTCCCGCCGCCTTGCGCCTCGTGGCCAGGGCCAGCACCTGCGGCATCGACGACCTCCCCGGCCCAGGTTGGCCGCGGACCGCTACCGAGATGTTCCGCCCCGGAGCGGATCTCAGCCCGTTGCAGAAGGTGCTGGCGGCCAACGACCCGGCCGGGCTCCGCCTGCGGACACCGGTGCTGATCGTCCAGGGCGACGACGACCCGATCGTGGCCCGCAGCAGCACTGACCGCATCGCGCGCTCGCTGCGCGCCAGCGGCGCGCGCCTCACCTACCACCGATATCCCGGGTCCGGCCACTTCGACGTGCTCGCGGCCGCACAGCCCGGCATTGCCCGGTGGATTGACACCCAGATGGCCCGGACGCCGTCAGTCAGCTGACGCGAGCCAGACAGCTGACGGCCAAAGGTCTAGGGCTTAACCCCAGGGCCTTCCCTAGCGACACACCTATGCGTCCCGGTCACCATCGAACTGCGGGAACCGGGCGGTGCCCGGCGGCCAGCACCCGACAGGGTGACAGCAGCCGTATCCCATCATCGCCGAGTTTTGTCCCGGCCCTGCGCGGCAATCCCGCCGACGCCCGGTAACTCGGCAGTTTGACGACAAGGAGACCGGCATGACGACCACCATGCGCATCACCGTCACGAAAAAGGTCCGGATGGACCAGACGAGGAAAATCGCGCTCGTGGCGGGCATCTTCTACCTGATCACCTTCATCTCGATCCCCACCCTCGCCCTCTACGGCCCGGTGAAGAACCACCGGGACTGGATCCTCAGCTCCGGCGGCCACACGGGCGTACTCGTGGGCGGCTTCCTCGAGGTGATCGTCGCCCTCGCCGGCATCGGCACCGCCGTCACGCTGTACCCCGTGGTCAAGCGGCAGAACGAAGGCGTCGCGCTGGGCTTCGTCGCCGCCCGCCTCCTGGAAGCCGGCATGATCTTCACCGGCGTCGTTAGCCTCCTGTCGCTGGTGACCCTGCGTCAGGACATGGGCGCAGCGGCCGGAGGGAATGCGGCCGCTCTCGTCACCATCGGCGCGTCGCACGTCGCGGTCTATAACTGGGCGTTCCTGCTCGGGCAGAGCCTCATGCCGGGCATCAACGCACTGCTGCTGGGTTCCCTGATGTACCGGTCCCGGCTCGTGCCCCGCATCATTCCCGCGCTCGGGCTCATCGGAGCCCCACTGCTCATCTGCACCGTCATCGCAACACTGTTCGGCGGCTTCAAGCTGGGCTCCCCGGAGCTCGCCGCACTCCCCGTGGCTGCCTGGGAGTTGTCGCTGGGCGTCTGGCTGGTCGTCAAGGGCTTCAAGCCTTCTCCGATCACAGCCGGAATGACCGAAGCCGACAGCGTGCCCGCCTACCACGACGTCACGGCGTGACCCCCGAACGTGGCCGGGCCCGCCATAGGCCCGTGCCGCGTCGGCTGTCTGGGTCTCGGCGGGTCCCGGCTCAGGTCAGCCGCTGAGCGGTTGTTCGGGCAGCGGGAGCAAGTGCCGGCCGGTCCTGGCCGCCCGGGTGGCGTGGAAGACGCCGATCGCGATCGCAGTAGCCACGCCGAGCAGGCCGGCCATGGCGTAGATCGCCCGAGGACTCAGCACGGCGGCGACCGCCCCGCCCGCCAAGAGCGAGGCACCCTGGGCACCGCCGATGGCGGCGTTGGCCGCGGCGGATACCCGGCCTCGCTCGGCGTCGGGCGTGCGGCTGACGAGCAGGGTTGAGGCGCACACGTTCGCGTACCCGTTCCCGGTCCCGCCCAGGACAGACAGCGGCAGGAGCATCCAGACCGCCGGGACCACGGCGAACGGGACGAGGGCGGCGCACGCGACGCCCGCGCCGACGATCGTCGCCCAGATCTGGGCGCGCTCGGTTCTGAGCCGCCCGGCGCCTAGCGACCCGGCGACGAGCCCGGCTATCCACGCGGCCTCGGCGATGCCGTACCAGGCGCCTCCGGCGTGCAGCGTGGCCCGGATGAGGAAGACCAGCACCACGTCGACCATGCCGACCAACAGGACCAGGACCACCAGGCCGATGACGAGCGGGGCGAGCACTGGGTCGGTGCGCAGGATCTCGAAGCCACCCCGGGCGCGGGCCGGGCGGCCGTCCGGACCGAGTGCCGCCGGTCTGCGCCGGGTGCGGACCAACGCCGCCGCCACCGTGACCACGACGAACGTGGCCGCGTCCACGGCCAGGGGAAGCCTGGTGCCGAACGCCCCGGCGAGCAGACCGCCGACCGCCGGCGCGCCCACCATGACAAGGGCGTTGAGTGACTGCTGGGCCGATACCGCTTCGGCCACGTGCTCCTCGCCGGCGATGCGCGGGACGAGCGCCGACCAGGTGGCGGCGGCCACCGACGCTGCGGCGCCGAGAAGGGCGACGAGCATGACGATAACCACGACCGAGTCGACGAACACCAGAGAAACCGTGCACGCCACCTCGAGCACGCCGGCGCCGAACAGGAGATGCCGGGAGTCATGCGAGTCGACCAGGCGGCCCACCGGGCGCGAGAGGAAGAGCAGCGGAAGGATCCCGGCGGCAAGCAGTAAGCCGACCTCGTACGGCCGGGCGCCGTCGGCCTGCAGGCGAAGGATGAGGGCGACCAGCGCCACCTCGTCGCCGAACGTCGACACCGCCCGCCCGGCCAGAGCGATGAGCAGGTCACGACGGCCGGGATTAATGTTAAGCATATATTGAACAGTATTTGCTGAACATCTCAAGCGTCAAGAGGTAACCTCTGAGATCGATGTCCGAGAATCATGACCAGGAGCGATCACAGGAGGACGCGGCTCGGTATCGCTTCGAGAATCCCCGCAGCATCCGCGCCCTGGCGCATCCGGCCCGGCTGGCGATCATCGACGCCCTGGCGACGGGCGAAGAGCTGACCGCCACGCAGTGCGCCGAGTTGACCGGGCTCAGCGCGAGCGCCACGGCGTACCACCTGAAGCTCCTGGAACGGTACGGGTTCGCCGAAACGGCACCCCCGCGACCAGACCGCCGGGAGCGCCCGTGGCGAGCGAGCGGACGTCCGACGGTGGTCGACCTGGACACCTCGACGCCCGCGGGAGCATCGGCGGCCGCCGCGGTCACGGCGGCCTACATCGACACGACCCGTGCGATCGCGGCCGAATTCACCGAGGGCGGGCCAGACGAGCCTGAGGAGTGGCGGGACGCAGCCCTCAACAACGTCGACCTCTGGCTCACGGTCGACGAGTTTCACCGGGTAGCCGAGGAACTAGAAGCAGTGCTCGAGCCGTATCGGGGGCGCGCGCGCCCGGCGGGCAGCAGGCGAGTCAGGGTCATGAACGTCGTCGTACCGCGCCGGCGCGCCCGCCCGGAATCGCGTTGACCCAGGCCTAGTCGAGCCGTGCGGTGAGTTTCTTCGGCGCGAGGATCCGGTAGCTGTCGGTCACGAGTTCACGGATCTCCTCCCAGTCGGTGTCACGAGTGAGCAGTACCCCGACGCGACCACGGCCGGCCCGCGGGGCGAAGAACGGGTGGCCGATGGACAGCAGCGCGTCGCGTTCGTCTGGGCCGGCGCGCAGCACGAGGAGCGGAGCGGGCTGGCCCGCCGGGTCCTCCCGGGCCACGAGCAAGCAGAACGACCGCCGGCGGATGTCGAACGAGTACGCCGCCGATCTCTCTGTGACCAGTGATTCGTCGACCCGGACCGTCACCTCGGGCAGCGCCACGCATAGCCTGCTGACCCGCTCGAAGATCTGCTGCGGGATCTCAACGGGGTCGTTCCCGGGCCGCACTGCGACCTACCGTCCGAACGCGGCCCGGGTCGCGGCGGCCGTGCTGGCGAAGTACTCCCGCGGCCGGATGAAGCCCCACTCATTGAATGTCTGGCCATTGGTGACGGCGCGGCGGTAGCCGAAACAGGCGAGGTAGAGCGTCCGGACGTACATGACCGCCTCGAGCCGGCCGAGTTCGGTGTCGGTGGGCTCGACGTGGCGACGGTAGGCGTTGACGGCGGCGTCGATGCGCTCCTGGTCCGGGCGGCGCGGGTTCCACGAACCCGTGCCCCAGATCAGGTAGGCGAAGTCGGCCAGGCGCGGGCCGCGCCCGGACGCCTTCCAGTTGATCGTGACCGGCCCCTGTTCGGTGAGCACGGCGTGATCGGGGGCGTGGAGGAGATTTCCGTGCAGCAAGCCTTCGGGAAGGCCGTGACCGTCGTCGGCCGTGCGCACCTGGTCGCGCAGCCGCTCGAATCGCTCGCGTTCGGCCGGAGCGACCTTCGTGTCGACGGCGTCGAGAAACGACAGGGCGGCCACCAGGTCCTGGCGCGGCGTGCCCTCACGGCTCGGGTCCTCGCCACTCGCGCCACCCGGGCGGCTCACCGAATCGTCGTACGGCAGCGCGTGCAGCCGTCCGAGCAGCTCACCCATCATGGCGAACTTCGCGGCACCGTCGGGCAGCCGGGCGCCCTCGACAAAGCGCGTCACCAGGACCGCGCTTCCGTCGAACTCAGAGACCGCATCATCGGCCGCCAGGCGCTCCGCGGGATAGTCCTGCTGCTCCAGGAATCGCAAGATCGCGGCGTCGCCCTCGACGCCCTCACGCGGCCGGGCCGGGGGAAACGCGCGGGCGACCCACGGTTCGCCGTCATTGCGGTCGACGCGGAACACGTAGGTCTTGTGCACGCTGAGCTTCGTCGCCGCGACGGGATCAATGCCGTAGCGATCCCGGAGATGGGTCAGAAGCCGCTCAGCAACGGGCTCATGGTCCATTCGCGCGCCGAGACCTTCGAGGCTCGTCAGCGCTTCGGTGTAGCGCTGACCAGTCTCCTCGGCGTGGCGCCGGACAACCTTCTTGAAGCTGGCGTGCTTGGTCATCGACAAGCCTCCCCGTGACACCCTCGTCCCCCAGTGACGCGGTGCTGGAAGGTGGCCTGTGACGTTGACGACCGAGAGGGCGAATCCCCTTCGCTGATGGAACCCCGACTGGGGCGGATGTTCCGCAGCTCGGCGACCGGTCGCCGCCGTGAACAAACTCTCCCCGAGGCGACCGGTCTTCGTCAAGGACGTCCGGCTCTGCCAGAATCGTCGGCTGTGAGGAAGGATCCGGTATGGCCTACGCACCGGTGAATGGCCTGCAGCTCTACTACGAGACGCGCGGGGCCGGCCGGCCCCTTGTCCTGCTGCACGGCGGCCTGCTGACCATCGACCTCAGTTTCGGGCCGCTGCTCGAGCCGCTCGCGGCGAGCAGGCAGGTGATCGCGGTGGAGCTTCAGGGCCACGGGCACACGGCCGACACCGACCGCCCGGTGACGATCGAGGCGCTGGCCGGTGACGTCGTCGCGCTGCTCGACCATCTGGGGATCGACCAGGCCGACCTCTTCGGCTTCAGCCTCGGCGGCCTCGTCGCGTACGCGGTCGCGCTCGGCGCGCCGGCCCGGGTCGGCAAGCTGATCGTCGCCTCGGCAGACGCCCACCGCCCGCCGGGCCGGGAGAGCGCGCCACTCGACGACGACCGTATGCCGACGCCGGCCGACTTCCAGGCGATGCGCGACGCCTACGGCGCGGTCGCTGCCGACCCCGCGCACTTCGACGAGTTCGCGGCCAAGAACTCGGCGATGGTGCACGAGTTCCCGGGATGGACCGACGAGCTGCGGTCACTGCAGGCGCCGACCATGCTGATCTTCGGTGACCGGGACTTCTCGCCGTTGCCGGACGTGGTGGAGCTGTTCGGTCTCCTGCCGAACGCCCAACTCGCGGTGCTCCCCGGGACCACGCACATGGGCGTGATGCAGCGCTCCGGGGAAGTGCTCGCGCTGATCACGCCGTTCCTCGGCAGCTGACTGGCTCAGTGCCGGGGCGGGGCGATGTTGTGGTTGAGGTGAAAGACGTTGCCCGGGTCGTAGGCGTCCTTGACCCTGGTCAGGCGCGCACGCTTGGCCTCGGAGTAGGCGCGGCCCGCCTTCGTCGCTGAGGGCGTTGACGTAGGCGCCCGCGGCGAACGGATCGAGCTTGGCGGCGGCCCGCCGCGCCGCTCCCATCCGCAGGCTGTCCTCGCCGGGATCGCTCCACCCCACGGCGGCGACGTACTCGAAGCGCGTGCGGCGGTGGCTGAACGCCGTCGCGTCCTCGTCGACGTCGGCGATCGCGCCGCCGTAGGCCTGGAGGCTGACGCCCGGCTGTGTGGCATCCGACGGGTCGCGGTCGACCAGCGCCCCGATCGCGCCGTCGGACAGGCCGGGGAGGTAGTGGCCCTTCCAGTAGCGCCGAGCATCGCCCGGCCCGCCCGCGGGTCGCCCACCCACACGTACCCGAGAGTGACGGCGCCGCCGGAGATCCCTGCGGTCAGCGTGGCCTGGCGGTGACGACCGTGCAGGACACGACGTTGTCGCAGGCCAGAGCGTGCTGGCGGGCCAGCCAGCCCATCCCGCCGCCTAGCGTCAGCCCGCCGACGCCGGTATGCGAGACGTTCCCGGCCGTGGTGGCCAGGCCGAAGAGCTGCGCGGCGCGGTCCAGCGCGCCGAGCATCGCGCCGCCCTGGACCCGCGCGCGCCGGGTGACCGGGTCGACGGTGACGCGGCCCATCGTGGTGAGGTCGATCATGAGCCCGCCGTGCGGGACAGCGAGGCCGGCGATGTTGTGGCCGCCGCAACGGACGCCGATCTCCAGGTCGCCTTCACGGGCGGCGCGCACCGCGGTGACGACGTCGGCGACGGAGGCGCACCGAATGATCAGCTTCGGGCGGTGGTCGATCATCCCATTCCAGACCGACCGGGCGGAGTCGTACCCGCGGGTCCCGGGAGTGAGGACCTGGCCGTCGAAGTGCGAGCGGTGAACGGCCAATTTGTCGCCGGTCTCGGACGGCGTGACGCGGCTGTCCCGGCCTACTGCCCGCCGTTGACGTCGAGGTCGGCTCCGGTGATCCACTGGGCTCGGTCCGAGACGAGGAAGGCCACCGCCTCGGCGATGTCGCGCGCGTCACCGAACCGGCCCAGCGGGATTTCTTTAGCGAACGATTGCAGGGACCGGCCGGTCGCAGTCGCGACCGTCTGCACGATCTCCGTGCCGCCAGGCGTCTCGACTCGGCCGGGGATGATGACGTTCACCCGGATCCCGGCCGGGGCCAGGGCCTTGGCCAGGCCCTTGCTGTAGGTGGCGAGCGCTGCCTTGGCCGCGGCGTAGTGCAGCAGCGGGGGCTGCGGGTTCCTGGCGGTGCTGGTGCTGATGTTGACGACGGACGCGCCGGGACCTGATTCCCGCAGGGCAGGGAGCACGGCGCTGGTCAGCCGCACCGCGGACAGGAAGTTGATGTCGAGCGAGCCCTGCCACTCAGCGTCCGGGATCGAGGCGGGGCCGGCCGGGTAGACCCGTGCCGCCCCCGCGGCGTTGACCAGGATGTCCAGGCCGCGTAGCGCCGCCACGGCCTGGTCGGCCAGCTGCCGGGCCCCGGCCTCGGACCCCAGGTCGCCCGCGATGAACGTTGACCCCTTGGGGGTGTCATCCGTGGCGTTTCTGGCGCTGGTCACCACGGCGGCGCCGCCGTCGATCAGGCGCTGCGCGATGGCCGCGCCCATTCCCCGTGACCCGCCGGTCACCAGGGCGCGCCGTCCGGCGAATTCGCCGGGGCAGGACGAGGTCGGGATATACACGTGATGGCCTTTCGTCGGTGGGGAGGGGCCGGCTCCAGCGCACCGGGGCCGGCCCGGGGCCAGCTCAGTGGGTCAGATGGCCTTCAGGGCCTCGGGCTTGGTGACGGTGTGGCCCAGGGCGCCGTCTCGTGCAGGTCGCCGAACATCTCGAGGCGGATGGACTGGTCCAGGCCGCCCACCCGGACCGGCTCGTAGCCGCTAAGCCGGATCAGCCCGGCGACCAGGTCGCCCGCCGCCTGGTCGTCCGTGGCGTAGAACAGCACCGCGCGCTCGGGCTCCTGGCGCGCGGCCGAGGACAAGGTCGGGGCGGACAGCGTGCCGAACGCCTTGACCAAGCTCGCGTCGGCCGGGAGCAGCCCGGCCAGGATCTGGCCGGACGACTCCTGCTCGCCGATGACCTTCTGGTAGCCGCCGGCGCCGTCCGGGCCGACCGGGTTGGTCGGGTCGACGATCACCTTCCCGCCGAGCCGCTGCCCGTACTGGGCGATGAGCTGCTCGAAGGCGTCGAGCCAGACGGCCAGCACGAGCACGCCGGCCCGGTCGACCGCCTCGTCGACGGACACGACCTCGGCGTGGCCATCCAGGTCGGCGGCGACCTTGCGGGCGGTGTCCAGGTCCCGCCCGGCCAGCAAGAAGTCCTGGCCGCCAGCCGCGAGCAGTCCCGCGACCGTGCCCCCGATGTTGCCCGTGCCGATGACGGCCACCGTGGTGTCTGACGTAGTCATGTTTGCCTCCCTTGACTTGAACCTTCAACCTCAATGTAAACCGGTGAACTTGAAGCGTCAAGTCATTTCTGGGACGGGACCGACCGGCTTGAAGCGTCGGGTGATCGATATCCTGGGCCGATGACCGAAGGATCAAACGGGGCCGCCGGGCCGCCGCCCGTTAAGTGGCTGACCGCGGCGGAGCTCGGCTCCTGGCTCTCCGTGGTGCGAATGCTGACGTGGCTGCCCTGGTCGATTGATCAGCAGCTGCGGCACGACTCGGACCTGGCTATGACGGAGTACCAGACGCTGGCCATGCTGTCCGAGAGCCCGGACCGGACGAGGCGGATGAGCTCGCTGGCCGAGGTCACGAACGCATCGCTGTCCCGGCTGTCGCACCTGGTCAAGAGACTGGAGGACCGAGGGCTGGTGCGCCGGGAGCCGGATCCGGGCGACGGGCGGTTCACGAACGCGATCCTGACGGACAAGGGCTTCGAGGTGCTCGCCGCGGCGGCGCCCGGGCACGTGGCGCACGTGCGGTCGCTGGTCATCGACGTGCTGACGGGCGAGCAGCTGCGGCGGATGGGTCTGGCCGCCGACCGGATCATGTCGCGGATCGACACGTCCGGGATCAACTAGGCCCGCGGCCGGCCGGAAGGGTCAGACGCGGTCGAGGTGACGCAGGGCCTCCTTGTCGAGCGTTACGTACTCGGCGGCGATGTTGTCGAGCAGGTGGCTGGTGGATCCGGTGCCGGGGATCAGCAGCACGTTCGGGGCGAGCTGGAGCAGCCACTGCAGGGCGACCTGCGCCGGGGTGACGCCCAGCCGGGACGCGGTCCGGCGGACGACCGGGCTGGTGAGCACCGGGTTGGCGGCGCCGTGCGGGAGGCCGAGGGGGCAGAACGGCACGAACGCGATGCCACGGTCCAGGCACTCCTTGAGCAGCGGGGCTGAGCTCCGGTCGGCCAGGTGGAAGAGGTTCTGCACGCAGGCGATCTGGGTCTGGTCGGCGGCGTGCCGCAGTTGCTCGAGGCTAATGTTGCTCAGGCCGACGCCGGCGATCAGGCCTTCGTCGCGGGCCTGGACCATGCCCGCGAGCTGGTCATCGAAATGCGCGTCGGCGGGGCCGGGGCTGGGCAGGCGCAGGTTGACCGCGGCGAGCTGGTCGACGCGCAGGCTGCGGAGGTTCTCCTCGATCCCCGCGCGCAGCTGCCGGGCCACGTCGCGCGGGCGGCCGGTGCCGTCATCGCCGAAGATCCCGACCTTGCTCACGATGGCCAGCTCTGGCGGGTAGGGGTAGAGGGCTTCGCGGATCAGGTCGTTGACGATGCCGGGGCCATAGTACTGGGCGGTGTCGATGTGATCGATTCCGGCGGCGCTCGCCGCGCGGAGCACGGCGATGGCCGAGGCCCGGTCCGGCGGCGCGCTGACCGCCCACGGGCCGGCCAGCTGCATCGCGCCGAACCCGGACCGCCTGACCTCGATGGGGCCTAGCCCGAGTTTCCGAGAATCGTGGTGAGAGCCGACTGTCTTCGCTGGTCAGCTATGGCTCCGGGGATGGTTTTGGTGTATTACCCATCTCAGCGCCGGGGGGCGTGGCGGGCGAGGCCGA
>Ga0102924_1001995_pt1 | contig 22809 bp, 21 predicted proteins | sample PaiPotPPM11metaG_FD_80116 | JGI IMG/M metagenome (GOLD analysis project Ga0102924, IMG submission 80116) | Iron sulfur acid spring bacterial and archeal communities from Banff, Canada, to study Microbial Dark Matter (Phase II) - Paint Pots PPM... ...
CACCTGCGGGGGGGCCGGGATCGGGGAGAGCAACTCGTCCTCCTCCAGCGCGACGGGGGCCGCCGTGGTCAGGTCGAGGGCGGAGGCGAAGGCCAGGAACGCGTCCCAGTCGTCGTAGAGGTCCTGGACCTCAGGGCCGAACCGGCCGCTGGAGGCCTTGGCGACGTCCACGCCCCGCTCGTTGCCCCCCGGCATCACCAGCGTGGCCCGTCCACCCAGGTTGGCGATCCTCACGCCGGCACCTCCGTGGGGTCGGCCGCGTCCCACGGCATCGACGCCGAGACCCAGTGGGTGAGGGGCTCGGGCTGATCGTTGCGATGGAGATGGCGGGGCGGTTGGGCGAAGGTGGTGTAGGGCCGGCAACGAAGCACCACCCGGTGCTCCTCGACGGCCGCCGCTGCGACGAACGGTCGGAGGTCCTCCCCGAGCGGCTCGCCCGACATGCGCGCCGCCGCGGCCATCATCACATCGACGACGAGGTCGGAGTCGTCGTCGACCGAGGCGTCGCAATAGACCTGCAGGTAGCTGAACGGCCAGCGTTCGTCGAGCACGCACAGGCTGACCTTGGCGTCCCGTGCGACGGACCTGGCCTTGGCCCGGTCGCCCATGGTGGACACCAGCAGCTCATCGCCGTCCGTCGGCACGTAGTACACGACCGACATCGCCGGGCCATCGGCGCGCCGGGTCGTTCCGAAGACGCACGTGCGGTGGGTCCGGACGAACAGCCGCCGCTCCGACGGGAGCATGTCGCGATCGGTGGGCGGCGTGAACGGCTCGGCCGCCAAGGGCAGGATCTTCATATTATCGAATGATAACATCGAGAGGTGCGCCGGACCAGAGGAGACATTCGCCAGGAGCTCCTCGAGTCGGCGCTCATCGAGTTCGGTGCCAAGGGCTTCGACGGCGCGTCGACCCGAGCCATCGCCCAGCGCGTCGACGCCCACCAACCCCAGATCAACTACCACTTCGACTCCAAGGAGGCGCTGTGGGCCGCCGCCGTCGACCACCTCTTCGGCCTCCTCGGCGAGGAGCTGTCCGACCTACCGCTGCCCGGGGGCACCGACACTCCCACCCGTCTGGCCGAGGCGTTCGCCGAGGCGGTGCGACGGTTCGTCCACTTCGCCGCCGCCCATCCGGAGCTCAACCAGATCATGGTGCACGCCGCCACCGAGGACAGCGAGCGCCTCCGGTGGATGGTGGAGCGCCACGTCCGTCCCCTCTACGACGCCATCCGGGTCGTGTGGCAGCAGCTGCGCGACGCCGGCATCGCCGCGCCGATCGACGCCTCCAAGGTCCACTACGTGATCGTCGGCGCCGCCTCGCTCCCATTCGTCAACGCGCCCGAGGCCCGCCTCCTCACCGGCGCCGAGCCCACCGACCCTGCCTGGGTCCAAGCGCACGCCGATGGCCTCGTCGCCACGCTCCTGCCCGGCCGCACCGAACCAGCCGGTCGGACATAGGGAGCGTCCGACTCGCCTCGCCAACCTCATGGCGGCCGTCGCCTCCCTCAGGTCACGGTGATCATGTTGCCCGGGGCTGCTCCGGCGGCCGGGGCCCACCTGCCCGAACCCACCGTCCACCGGGAGCCGCCGAAGGACACGGACTTGAGGTGATAGGTGTAGGCGTGGGCCACCGCCCAGCACGCCACCTGCCACCCCACCTTCGTGGAGACCGGCACGCCCAGCAGCTGGGTGCCCAGCTCCGACGTGGCCGCCTCGGCCAGCGCCGTGGGCGCGGGGGCCACACCTCCGTAGCTGTCGAGATGGCAGGCGAGGCCGGCCGGGACCTCACCGGTCATAGCGCTGGCGAGGGCCCGGGCCTCGTTCTCCCAGGCGGCGTAGGCGTCGGGGGCGGCGCTGTGTTGGACCAGCTGGGCGGCCTCGGTCACCGCCATCGTCTGCCACCCGCTGATCTGGGCCAGGTGGTCGTAGAACGCCGACGCCGCGTAGTTCGGGTCCATGATCTGGGCGTTGGTGCCCCAGCCCTGGGACGGTCGTTGCTGGAAGAGGCCGACCGAGTCGAGATCACCATAGGGGAGGTTGCGCAGCTGGGTCTCCTGGAGCGAGGTCGCCAGGGCGATGGACGCGGCGTGGTCGGGCATGCCCTTGCGAAGGGCCACGGCGGCGATGATGGCGGCGTTCTGCGCCTGGACGGGGGTGATGGCGTACCCGGTGATGCCCGTCGCCGCCCCGAACTGGCACTCCGTGGGGGTCGCCGAGCGGTGGGATCTCGTCAGTACGACGCCGATGGCGACGACCGCCAGCCCGGCGAGGGCGCCGGTGGCGACGATGCCCCGGCCGATGCGACGGCGGGGGTGGTGGTACCGGGTCGGGGGGACGCGCAACGGGGAGCCTGGTTGCGCGGGAGGGCCCTGCTTCACGCTCCAACCATGCCGTCCCTTCTACACGACGGCGGGCCCGGTTTGACGGCGCGGCCCGCGGGGACGTCAGCAGATCTCCGCGCCGCGGAGTACGGTGTCATATGACAGTGTCAGTTGACGAGCTACCGGGTATGCAACGAACGATGACCGAAACGTCCCAATCGGGGAGAGCGACCGATCACCACGCTCGGTGGGTCGAGATGTGGCGGGAGGCCGTGCGGGCCAGCCAGCCGGCGATGTCGCTGGTCGACTTGTCGACGGGCCGCCTGATCGAGGTCTCGCCGCTCGCGGTCGCGCTCCTGGGGACCACTCCTGAGCTCGCACCCGGCCTCGATTACCTGTCGGTCGCCGAACGTCCCCGGGACGCGGCGGAGACGTTGCGGCTGATGCGCGAGGGGACGCTCGACGGACTCCGGGGCCGCCGGCGGATCCGGCGGCCCGACGGCTCGATGGTCGACGTCGAGTCCTCCGGTTGGGCGATCCGCGCCGGCAGCGGACCCCCCCTCGGCCTCTGGGCGGCATCCGAGGTGCCCGCCGAGGCCGACCGCAACCCGGCCGCCCAGGGCACGATCAGTGTCTTGCCCTCGACGGACATCCCTTCCGGGCTCGACAGCGCCCGCGTCACCGTCGACGACCGTTGGCGAGTGGCGTACATCGGCACCACGGCCGGCTCGCTCCTCGGCCGGCCTCCCGTCGAGTTGATCGGGAGCTCCGTCATCGAGCTCACCCACCCCGACGACCTGGCCCCCATGCTCTTGGCCTTTGCCAGGGCGACCACCCAGACGAGCATCGGAGTCTGGGTCCGCCTTCGCCACCACGACGGGAGCTGGCGGGCGGTGCGCGCCGCGCCGCGAGCGCTGGGTGCCGGTGGGGAGGGGACGTTGCCGTTCGCGCTGCTCCTGGCGGCCGACGAGGAGGCCGAAGCGCCGGGCTCCATCGGCGATGCGGTCAGGCTCGCCGGGCATCTCCGCCGGATCGCCGCCCAGATCGAAGCGGGTGTGCAGGTCGACATCGCCCATCCCCTGGGGGCCCTGATCACCTCCGACCTCTCTCCCCGTGAATGGGAGGTCGTCTCCCGCCTGGTCCGGGGCGACCGGGTGGCCACCATCGCCGCCGAGATGTACCTGAGCGCCAGCACGGTGAGGAACCATCTGAGCGCCATCTTCCGCAAGGTCGGGGTCCACTCCCAGCAGGAGCTCCTGGCCCGCTGGCGCCACGGCCCGGAGGGACCGCCCACCTGACCCCGTCGGGCTCCACAGACACCCGTCGTGGATCAGAGCCGATGGGCTCGCTGGGTGGCGACGGCGGGGGCGGGCGTTGCCTTGCCGTAGAGGTACCCCTGGCCGATCGAGCATCCCAGCGCCTGGAGGGCGGACTGTTGGGCCAGGGTCTCGACGCCCTCGGCGATCACGACGAGGTCGAGCTCGTGGCCGAGGGAGACGATCGAGCGGACGATGGCGGCGTCCTGCGGGTTGTGGTCGACGCCGTCGACGAAGGTGCGGTCGACCTTCAGGGCGTGGACAGGGAACTGCTTGAGATAGGTGAGGCTCGCCCAGCCGGTCCCGAAGTCGTCGATCGCCATCCGGATGCCGAGGGAGGCCAGACGATCAAGGACATCCTTCGCTTGGTCGACGTCTTCGACCAACGCCGTCTCGGTGACCTCCAGCCAGAGGGCGTGGGGGTCCAGCCCGGAGCCGGCGAGCGTCGTGGTGATGTCATCGAAGAGACCGGGATCGGCGAGCTGTTTGGCTGAGAGGTTGACGGCGACCTCGAGATCGATGCCGGCCCGGCGCCATTCGGCGGTCTGGCCACAGGCCTTGTCGAAGATGGCCCGCCCGAGGGCGATGATGGTTCCCGTGCGTTCGGCCACGTTCATGAAGGCTGCGGGGGCCAGGATTCCCCGCTGGGGGTGGTTCCAGCGGACCAGCGCCTCCACCCCCACGATGTGCCAGTCGGCCAGGGCCACGACCGGCTGGTAGTGGATCTCGAACTCATCGTCGGCGAGGCCGAGAGCGATCTCGTCCTCGTCGGGAGTGTCCGGGCCCGGCGCTGCCGCCAGCTCGGGCGGGGCGGCGGTGGGGCGGTTGACGAAGACGACGACGACCGGCTCACCGATCTCGTCCCGGACCAACGTGGTCGAGGCGGACACCATCACGAGGGAGCCGTCGCGGGCGACCTGCTGGCCTTCGCCGTACCACCGGCCCGTCTGCTCGAGCGTCTGCATGGCCGCGGTGAGCTGATTGCCGCGTGCGGCGAAGGGGACGGCGTCGAACATGTGCCGACCGAGGACCTCGTGTTCGGCCCATCCGTAGAGCCGCTCCGCGGCCTGGTTCCAGCTGCGAACGTGCAGGTGTGGATCGGTGACAACGACGGCGTCGGAGACATCGCCGAAGACTCCGGTCGCCAGGTGGCGGAGACGAGCGGAGGGGTCCGTGCTCCGACGGATGGCCAGCCGGCGGGCCGGCTTCCCGTCCCAACTCGTCGGCGAGCCCGACACCTGGGCGAAGATGTCGGTCCCGTCCGACCGGCGCACGGCGACGACCTGGGACCGAGGCGATCGGGGGGGACCGTCCGCCTCTCCGCTGGCACCCGCCCTGAGCGACAGCGGCGTGGCGACCTCGGAGATGCCCTTACCCAACAGATCGGCTTGGCTGGCGACACCCACCATCCTCAAGGCCGCTTCGTCGGCGGACACGATCCGGCCGTCGACCACGACTACCGCTCCCTCGTCGGCCGTCTCGGCTCGGTCCCAGGGCGGCGCAACGCGCTCGGCCCCAGCGGGGGCGGGCGGGTCAAGCCGGTAGCCGATGCCCCGTACGGTCTGCAGGAGCCGCGGCTGGCGCCGGCCGAGCTCGAGCTTGGACCGCAGCCGCCGCACGTGCTCGGTGATCGTGGACGGTCGTTGCCAGTCGGCCGCAGACTGCCACACCGATCGGAGAAGTTCGTCGCGGCTGAAGACGTGCCCTGGTCGCGCCGCCATGAAGGCGAGCAGATCGAACTCTCGGGGCGTGAGACGTACGGCTGCCCCGTCGACGGTCACCTGCCGGGCCGCGAGGTCAATCGCAACGTTGCCGTAGCGCAGCTTGGAGTCCCGGGTGACATCTCGGCGCCGGCGTACCGCCAGGACTCGGGCGGTGAGCTCCCGAATGAAGAACGGCTTGACGACGTAGTCGTCGGCACCGAGTTGGAGCGCATCCACGCGGTCGTCTTCCCCTCCCGCCCCGCTCAGGATGATCACGTGGGTGGGCGCGGCGAGGTCGCGCACCAGCCGCAGCAGATCGAGCCCCGAGCCGTCCGAGAGCGTCAAGTCGAGGATCGCCACGTCGAACGTGGTGCTGCGCAGCTCGGACATGGCGTCGGCGGCAGTGGCCACCGCCGTCACGCTCACCCCCTGCTTCTCCAGACGGGTGGCGACCAGCCGGCGGGTGGAGCCATCGTCGTCGGCGATCAGCAGCCGCACGGCGTCCGCCTTCGGCCGCCAGCGAACAGCATGATCAACGGTCTCCGATCGGCGCTCGCCTTCTCCCGCTCACCGCGGTGGCGACCTCTCCACCAGCAATACCGACGGGGCTGGGTTGAGCGCAATAGGCAAAACGTCATGTTCGGATAGACGCACGCTCGGTTCGCCGCTACTCCCGACGCAGCAGGGCGAGCAGTTCCCGCTGCGAGTGGACCCCGGCCTGGCGGAAGATGGCGCTGAGGTGGTTCCTCACGGTGCTCTCACTGACGTACATCTCACTGGCGATCGTGGACACCCGCTCGCCGCGCGCCAGCCGGGAGACGACCTCCCATTGGCGGTCGGACAGCTCACTCAGGGTCGGCACGCGGGATGCGTCGGCCCCCGGCCCGAGGACCCGGAGCACTCCCGCCGCCTGGACCTCGACGGCGATTCGCTGCAGGTGGCGCTCGAGAGCGGGACGCCGTAGCCGACGCCGGCCCTCCATGCTGTCCAGCGCGCCGGTCCTCAGCAGCCGGAGTGCCTGTACCACCTCCTCCCGCGGCTCGATCAGGGCGAGATAGTCGAGACCGATGACCTGCGTGGAGCCGAGGTCGAGCAGCCCGACCGCCAGCGGACTGACGCGCACCGCCTCACACCAGGCCGCCGTCCAACCCCCATTCGCCTCGGAAGCGACTCCGCGCTTTTTCCTCACGTCTCTTGGCCGTTCCGTTCGGTGCGGTGCCGTGCCGATCTCCGACTCTGCAGTGGTTCGGCGAGCAGCCGCCAGAGCGTCGAAATCGGGAGAAGCGTACGCCGGGGTGGGCGGCCGCCTACCCCTCGGCCTAGGCAAAATCGTTCGACTTCCGAGGCGTTTGTCACGAACCCGCAGGCCTGGCTGGCGGTGCTGGTCGGGCCCTGCGGCGCCACGGATCAGACAGCGGCCGGCTCCTCGACCCGGTAGAGGGCGGCGGCGTTCCCCCACAGGATCTGATGGCGGATGTCCTCGGTGGCGTGGGCCAGTGTGGCCTCGATGCGCCCCCTGACGTCCCCGAACAGGCAGGTCGGATGCGGGAAGTCGGTCTCGAACAGGATGCTGCCCACGGGGATCTCGTCCAGCCACTTGGTCGGGGCCACGGTCTCGAACCAGTAGCAGGCATACACCTGGCGGGCGAAGTACTCCGAGGGGAGCAGGTCCCACTCGCTCGCGTGCCCCGGCCGCCCCTCCAGGTAGCTGTGGTCAACGGCCTCGAGCACGAATGGGATCCAGCCGATCCCGCTCTCCACCGACACGAACTTGAGCGTTGGGAACCGGGGGAGCACGCCGCTCGTCAGGAGGTCGGCGACCTGCAGGCCGTTCTTCAGGAACAGCTCCGTTGACGTGTAGGCGTAGGCCGCCGCCGCGCCCTGGGCCACCACCCGCTCGCGCTTGAACGACGTGGTGGCGTCGCCGCCGCCGATGTGGAAGTGGATCGCCAGCCCCACCTCCTGGGCCACCGACCAGAGGGGATCCCAGTGACGTTCGCCGATGTAGGGCAGCCCGAACCGCTGGGGCTCGCCCGTGAACAGGATGCCCCGGTGGCCCAGATCGGCGCAGCGCTCGACCTCGGCCACCGCCGCGTCGACGTCCCAGAACGGCGTCGCCATGATCGGCAGCAGGCGCCGGGGGTCAGCCGAGGCCCACTCGACGAGGAAGTCGTTGTAGGCGCGCACGCACGCCACCTTGAGATCGTCATCGTCGATCCGCAGGAACTCCTGGCTGCCGAAGCCACCGACGTTGGGGAAGAGGACCTGCGCCCACAGCCCGTTGTCGTCCATGTACCGCAGTCGCTCGTCGGCGTCGTAGGCGGCCTTCGGGCACTCCTCCAGCGTGGAAGGACCGCCCGGGAACGGCTCCGACCATCCGGCGGTGGCCGTCATCCCGACGACGGAGATGACATCGTCGTCGAGCACCCACACGTCGCGGCCGCCCTTGTTGCGGATCATCCGTGGCGCGCTCTCGACGTACCGTCTCGGCACCCGGCTCGACCAGAGGTCCGGTGGTTCGGTCACATGGGTATCGGCATCGATGACGAGCGGGGACACCATCGCCCAACGGTATCCCGGGGGCGCCGTGACCGTGCTTGGCACGCCGCCCTTTGGGTAGGAAGCAACCCCGCACAAGAGGGGGGAACAATGGCAGAAGACGACAAGGACGTCCCGACAACTGAGCATCCCGGTGACGTCGCAGTGCCGCCCTATGAGGGCCGCTCCGGGGGCGATCAGCGCACCGGCTTGCAGGATGAGCTCGCCGAAGGCGTCCATCGAGCCATGACCGGGGAGGCACCCGAGGAGCCCCGCCAGCCGCAGGGGCCGGCGGTCGGGCAGAAGGAAGGAAAGATGGCACCCGAAGGTGTCGGGGAGAGCCTCGGACGGCGGGGCGAGGATCAGGCCAAGGGGGACGGCGAGCCCGGAAGGCAGGACGCCGGTCGCGAGGGGGCCGACCGCGCCGGCGGTACCTCAACCGCTCGGGACAAGACGTCGGTCGACCCCCAGGACTGACGGGAGCGGTCGGGAGCATCTACGACCGGACTTACGAGGGAGCGACTGCGGCCTTCTCCGCAGCAAGAGGGCCTCCCCCGGCGCACGATCACCCTCGACGCTACGCGTGTTCCGCCGACGCCATCGGGTGCGACCGCCTCACGTACGATCAGGCTCCATGGATCGGCGGACCGGCACGGGTGCTGCCACCGTGCTGGAGGGGGGCGTGGCCAATGCGGGGGCGGTCGTGCGCGTCGGCCCGCACGTCCTTCGCCCGTCCAATCCGCATTCCTCCTCGGTCCACGGGCTCCTGTCAGTCCTCGCTGATGCCGGGTTTGACGGGGCCTCGGTCCCGGTCGGGATGGACGAGGACGGACGGGAACGACTCGTCTACGTCGACGGCGACGTGCCCATCCCGCCGTATCCGGCCTGGGCCCAGGCCGACGATGCCTTGGCGTCGGTGGCGGTGCTGCTCCGCCGCTTCCACGGCGCGGCCGAGACGTTCGACCCTGTGGGGCTCGGATGGAGCGACGAGATGGCCGATCCCGCCGGCGGAGCCATCGTGTGCCACAACGACGTGTGCCTCGAGAACGTCGTGTTCCGGGGTGGTGTGGCGGTCGCCCTCCTGGACTTCGACTTCGCGGCACCCGGCCGCCCGGTGTACGACCTGGCGCAGATGGCGCGCATGTGCGTGCCGGTGGACGACGACGTCAGCGCCGCGCGCCTCGGCTGGGCTCCGGCCGACCGACCGGCCCGGCTGCGTCTCGTCGCCGACGCCTACGGGCTCGATCTGCCGGATCGCCGGGCTCTCCTCGAGGTGCTCGCCGATTCGGCGGCACGCGGTGGCCAGTTCCTCCTCCGCAAGGTCGAGGCGGGCGACCCGAACTTCATCAAGATGTGGAACGAGATCGGTGGGATGAGCCGCTACGACCGCCGGCGGGCATGGTGGGCCGAGCACCAGGCGGCCTTCGTCCGGGCCCTGAGCCGATAGCGGCGCGCCCGGGCTGGTGACGCTCGACGTCGTACGCCGACCCGACGGGTACCTTGGCCCCCGTGATCCGTCCGCCGACCGGCAAACGCGAGACACACCGCCAGGAGACCAAGGAACGCCTCCAACGGAGCGCCCTCGCCCGGTTCCACCGCCACGGCTTCGACGCGACCAGTGTCGCCGACATCGCTGAAGATGCAGGCGTCACCGAGCGGACGTTCTTCCGCTACTTCCCCACCAAGGAAGCGGTCCTCTTCCAGGACTATGAGAGCCGGTTGGAGTGGTTCCAGGCCGCCCTCGCCGTCCGCCCCGCCGACGAGAGCGTGCTCGACTCGGTGTTGGTAGCCGTGGGCTCGTTCCCCGACGACCGGGAGATCCTCCATCAGGTCGCGGCCCTCCGCAGTACCGTCCTGTCGGCCGACACGATCGAGAGCCATCTCCGCCGCGTCCAGGGCGCGTTCGCCCGCGAGCTGGAGCAGCTGATCCGCAAGCGCCGCACCGCCGCACCCGACCGCACCGAGTCCGACGAACGGATCGAACTGGTCGCCGTCGTCCTCGGCAACGCCATCGCCGGTGCCCTCCTCGGCGTCCTTGAGGTATGGGCGAGGCGAGGGGGTGGCTCACCGGAGGACATGGAGCCGTTGACGTTCGAGGCACTCGACATCCTGCGGACGATGCCGGTCAACTGACCCCGCTGCACCCAGGCGTTGTGTGTCGTCACTGACTCAATCATGTCAGTCTTGACATTTGTCGGCAGAAGGTGTCCCATGTCCGGAGGAGCGAGCGCCAGGGGGTTCGACGTGGCCGACTACGACGCGATCGTCATCGGAGCGGGGCACAACGGTCTGACCGCAGCGGCCATCATGGCCCGCGGAGGACTGCGGGTGCTCTGCCTCGAGAAGAACCAGTACACGGGGGGCATGGCATCGACGACCGAGCTGATCCGTGGCTACCAGTTCGAGATCGCCGGTTCGGTGTTGTTCCCGATGGCCGAGGAGCTCTTCGAGGACCTGGGCCTCGGCGCCTGTCCGACGCTCGACGCCGAGGTGATGTCGGTGAACGTCGGCCGTCCGGGCACCACGCCGATGATCTTCTACAGCGATCCCGAGCAGCTGATGAACCACATCGCGGAGACCAACGGCATGGACGCCGTGCTCGGCATGGCCGAGATCATGGAGTGGAGCCAGGCGCCGGCCCGGGCGCTGGGACGCTTCGATCTGCGAACCCCGCCGCGGACGTTCGACGAGATGATGGCCACCGCTGCCAATGAGAAGGAACGGGAGGCGATCAAGACGGCGATGTTCGGCAGCGTCATGGACGTAGTCGACCGCTTCCTGCCCGACCGCGAACGGCACGCCATGTTGCGGGGGATGCTGGCATTCCTGGCGGTCAACTCGACCTACCGCGGTCCCTACACGCCCGGCAGCGCACTCTGCCTGGCGTGGGCGATGGCGACACCGGGCGGGAAGATGATGCGCAAGCTCGACGGGGGGATCGGCGCCCTGTGCGACCACGTCCGCAAGCTCGCTGAGGAGAACGGGGCACAGATCCGGCTCCACGCCCGGGTGGAGCAGGTCTGCATCGACGACGGCCGGGTCACCGGGGTGCGCCTCAACGACGGCGAGGTGATCACCGCGCCGGTGGTCGTCTCCAACCTCGACCCGACGAGCACGTTCACCCGTCTCGTCGATCCCGCCCTCGTCCCTGAGGAGCTGACGCAGCGCGTCACCTCGATCGACCATCGGGCGGCGTACGTCCAGATCCACTTCGCCCTCAGCGGCCTGCCGGAGTTCACCGGCGAGTACGCGGTGCTCAACCGGGACAAGCTGCGGGCGTCGATGGGCATGTTCGGCTCCCCCGAAGAGATGCAGCGCGACTACGAGGACTGCTGCCGCGGGGTGCTTCCGGAATCGCCATCGCTCGGCATGCAGATCCCTTCGGTGCTCGACCCGAAGCTGGCCCCCGACGGGAAGCACGCCGCCAGCGCCTTCGCCTTCTACTTCCCCATCGTGGGCACCCACGAGGAGCAGGCTCGTCTGAAGGACGAGATGGCCGAGCGGGTCGTGGCCAAGATCGCGGCCATGGCTCCGAACTTCCCGAGCCTCATCGAGCGGCAGGTCGTCTACGCCTCCTACGCCTTCGAGATGATGTTCGGCTGCACCGACGGGGACTTCTGCCACGGCCTCATCCACCCCGAGCTCATGGGCCCGTTCCGACCGGGTCCGAGTGGTTGGCCGGACATGCCCTTCCCGTTCGAGGGGCTGTACCTGTCAGGGGCGGGCTGCCACGGCGGGCCGGGGGTGACGTTCACCCCGGGTTACAACGCCGGCTACGCGGTGTTGGACTCGATGCCGGCCCGGGCCGGGAAGGCCGTGACCTCGTCCGTCTGACCCGTCTGACCCGACGGCGGTCAGCCGCTTCCCGCCGGAGCGCCGAGGAAGACGGCTCGGGCGATGTCGTCCCGCTCGAGAAGGTCGGTGACGCGACCCTCGAAGCGCACCTCCCCCTTCTCCAGGAACACCGCTCGGTCACAGAGCTCGGCGGCGATGTTCAGGCTCTGCTCCACCAGCACCAGCGTCGTACCTGCGTCGTGGATCGCCCTGACCGTCTCGAGCAGGGACTGCACGACGACCGGGGCGAGGCCCAGGGAGAGCTCGTCGATGCACAGCACCTTGGGCTCGAGCAGGAGCGCCTTGGCGAGCGCCAGTTGCTGCTGCTCCCCGCCCGAGAGCACGCCTGCCGGTTGGGACCATCGCTGGCGGAGTGACGGGAACGTCGACAGGACGACCTCGCGCCGCCCGCGCAGCCAGTCCTTGCGGCGGTGGACGGTGAGCGCCTGCACCTCGATGTTCTCAGCCACCGAGAGATCCGGGAAGACCCCGCGGCCGCCCTGCACGAGGACCAGCCCGCGGCCGGCCAGGCGTTCCGCACCCACGCCGCTGACGTCAACCCCGTCGAGAGCCACCGAGCCGGCGCTGGGCTGCTCGAGTCCCGCCGCCACCCGCAGGACGGTCGACTTCCCGGCGCCGTTGGTGCCGACGAGCGCCAGAGCCTCACCGGGTTGCACCTCGAAGGAGACACCGAAGAGCACCTGCAGCCGGCCGTACGAGAACTCGATGTTCTGGACCGCGAGCCGGCCGGTCACGGGAAGCTCGGGGAGAAGGTGGCGTCCGAGACCCGGAAGCAGGCACAGGCCGTGTACCAGGTGTCCGCCCGCCAGTAACCGCCGCCGTGGAGGCCGTGGGAGGCGGCGAAGTTCCCCGGTCCGATCGGGAAGGAGAAGTCGAGGTGGCCGGCCTGCTGCAGCCCGGCCGCGAGGTCCACCCTCCGCAACACGGGCGCCCGATCAGCCGCCGTGACGAACATGTCCACCCCGACACAGGCCACGCCGCTCAGGCCATCCGGGGAGTGCTCCGCCGCCGGCAGGCCCTTGGCCGCCATGGCCTTGTCGCACGTCGAGGTCTGAGAGTTGAAGGCGGTGCCGGGGGTGTTCTCCGCCCCGTACTGCGTCGGGGTGATGGCAAGCGCGCCGCTGAAGTTCTGGGGATCGGGACCGAAGTTCGGATTGTCCCAAAGGGCGATCGTCCCTTGATCCCCGACGCTGTACTTCGGCTGGTAGTCCTGCGCCTTGGCGGCCTTCGAGAAGTAGTTCTCGTACACGCCACCGTCGTCCATCACGTGCGTCACCCCTGCCGTCTTGAACTGCAACACCGCCTGTTCGACCTGATTGGGGGGCGGGATGGCGTTCGGGCATCCGAAGTCGAACGTGGTCGTCTGCGAGAGGGGAATGCCGACCTTGGCGAGGTCGGAGAGAGCCAGGTGGTTGATGTCGGGGACACAGTCCTGTTCGAGGAGCCCGATCTTCTTCGCCCCGACGAACCAGCCGAGTTGGTGCGCGGCGAACACCCAATCGTTGACCACACCCTCGGCCGTGGACCCGTCGCTGAACAGGTACGGCGCGAACCGGTCGTGCTCGGCCTGGGAGAGCGGCTGCGTGCCGAACTCGGGGACCTGGTAGGACGGCGGGCAGTCCCTCGGCGTGGGTGACCCTGCCGGGCTGCTCAGCCCCTCGTCCAGCAGCGCAAAGGGGTGGTCGGCGACGATCTGGAGGCAGGCGGCCTCCAACGAGGACTGGTCGAGGGGGTTGACCTCGTAGTACTTGGCGACGAGCTTGCGGCATCGCACACCGCCGGCACCGTTGGCCGCATCGATGGCCGCCTGGTAGGTCGCCTCCTCCTGCTGGGCGCTGGGCAGCCCGACCAAGCTGTTGCCGGCCTGGCCGCCGAGGTTGGCGACGTCGACGTCGATGTTGATCTGCGTGGCCGAGACGCCCTGGTCCGTGCTCGTCATCGAACCGCACGTCGCCGGAGCCGCGCCGGGCTGGCCACTGACGGGAGCGCCGGCCGTGGGCTGGCTCGCCGTCCCCTGGCCGGTGCCCGGTCCGGCGCCGATGGACCCCGGCGTGGTCGATCCGAGGCCCGTGGCGCCGGCTTGCGTCGTGGCGCCGCCGGCTCCGCCCGTCGGTCCGGCCGCGACGCCGGCGCTCCCCGGCCCCGCGTTCCCCGGCGACGCTCCCCCCGTCGCCCCAGCCGAGCCCGATGGCCCTCCCGGTGCGGCCACGCCGACGGCGGTGCGGCCGTTCACCGGTACGGCCGCCCAAGCGATCAGGGCGAGGACAACGACCACGACGCCGCCCGTGAGCAGCCTCTCGGCCGGCGGCGCGCTTCGGGCCCACCGCCGGAGCTGAAGGAACGGCGTCATGTGCGGTCCTCACGCTCAGGCGCGGTCCGGCCGCGCACGGCACCGTTGGTGGCGCTCGACTCGGCCGGGACCGGTCGCCCGCCCGATTTCGCCGAGGCGGGTGCCCGGCGGGCCCGAGCAGGCCTGACGGGCTTGGCGGCTCCGGCGAAATCCTTCCGGACCGTCGAGCGGGCCACGGCGGCAGGGTCCGTCCCCAGGTACGACGCGATCACGGCTGGATCGGATCTGACCTCCGCCGGGGTTCCGTCGGCGATCACGCTCCCCGCGTCCATGGCGTAGATCCGGTCACACACACCCATCAGCAGGGGCATGTCGTGTTCGATGATGAGGATGGCGCACCCCAGCTCGTCGCGGATCTGTCGGAGCAGCGGACCGAACGCCTCCGCATCGCGTTGGGCGACGCCGGCTGTCGGCTCATCCAGGAGCAACAGCGCGGGCCGGGTGACCGCTTGCGCCGCCAGGTCACAGATCCGGCGGGTGCCCGTCGAGAGGTCCGCCACGAGCGAGTCGGCCCAGCGGGCCAGACCGAGGCGCTCGATCATGGCTCGGGCCTCCCCCCGGGCTTGCGCCTCCGCCGCCCGCCCCCAGGGTGCGCCGACCGCCGCCGCCAGCAGCCCGACCCGGTAACGGCTGCTCAGCGCCACCTGGACGACCTGGGTCACCGTGAGTCCCGGGAACAGGCGCGCATCCTGGAAGCTCCGGGCCACGCCGAGCGCGGAACGGTACTCGGGGGCCAGTCCGCCAATCTCCTCACCGAACACCCGGATCGACGACCGGTCGGCCTGTACCGTGCCCGAGATCACGTTCATGAGCGTGGACTTACCTGCTCCATTGGGCCCGATCAGACCGACGATCTCTCCCCTTCGGACCTCGAGCGAAGCGCCTGCGAGCGCCTTGACCCCCCCGAAGGCGACCTCTGCCCCCTCCACGACGAGGGGGATGTCCGACCCGGCTTCCACCTCCCGGTGGAGACGGTCGTACGAGGCCGCCAGATGCTCCAGGAGGAGCTCCCACCGCCGTTGCACGGCTCCGGCGATGCCGGATGGATAGAGCAACAGGGTGACGATGATGCCCGCCCCGCCGAGGGCCAGCTGGAACGCCACCTGCCGGCCGAAGCTCCCGAACAGCGATGTCAGTGCCGGACTGACGAAAAAGGCCCCGCCGAAGATCACGACGGCGCCGGCGACGGCTCCGCCGAGGGAGGTCACGCCGCCGATCACGGGTGCGGCGAGGATTCCCATCGACAGCTCGGGCGTGAACTGCGTCGTCGCGACGGTCCGCCAGGATTCGGCCCAGAGCACACCGGCCGTGCCGGCGATGAAGCCCGACAGGGCCAGCGCCGTCAGCTTGACGGTCGCGGGGGTCAATCCGAACGAGGCGGCGGTGTCCTCGTTGTCGCGCACAGCCATGAGGATGCGCCCCGGCGCGGACCGTCGGACGGCCGTCATCGCCAGGAGGACCACCACGAGGAGGGCCAGGCCGGCGTAATAGACGTCCAGGTGCGATGACACCCGTCCCAGACCGATGGCCTCCGGCAGCGGCCGGGCCTCGAGGCCGAACGGTTGCGCGGAGCCGAACCATCGTTGGCGGAAGAGCCATTCGGGTGCGATGACCGCCAAGCCGAGACTGGTGACGCCGAGACTCAGACCCGGGACCCGGAGGGCGGGAAGGCCGACGACGACCATCACGGCGGCGCCGGCGATCCCCGCTGCCACCAGGACGACGACGAGTGTGAGACCGTGGGCCGCCAGCCTGGCGCTCACGAAGGCCCCGACCCCGACCAGGGCGAAGTGACCGAGGCTGACCTGACCGGCCCACCCCACCAACACCCCGAGGGAGACGGCGACCAGGGCGTACGTGACGACCAGCGACAGCTCGAACCGGCGGCTCTCGGGGCGCAGGATCGGGAGGAGCGGCAGCACCACGGCGACGAGCAGGGTCACTCCGCCGAGGACCATTCTCTGTCTGGTGACCAACCAGTGACGGGCCATGCTCGCCGGGATCCTCAAGCTCGGCCGTTCCTCGATCACCGACCCGCTGGTCGAGAACACCTGGCCGATGGACCGCCCCCTGGCGATCACGACGACCAGGATGACCGCGAGCACGACCACGTCGGCCGTTCCGCCGTTCTTCGTCACCCCGAGCGTGAGCTGTTGGGCGATCCCGAGCACGAGCCCCCCGACCAGAGCCCACGGTATGGAGGTGAAGGCACCGAACGCCGCCGCTCCCAGGGCCACCAACAGCAGGCTCGGCCCGAGGGCCGCAGCGTTGAAGGTGCCCTGCGAAGGAGCCTGGAGGATGGCGCTCACCGCCGAGAAGGCACCCGCCACCCCCCAGATCAGGGCGGAGACGCGCCTGACCGAGACCCCCGCCAGCCGGGCGGCGTCGACGTTGGAGGCGGCCGCCCGCACCTCCTTGCCGAGCAACGAGTACCGCAGGAAGCTCGCCAGCCCCAGGACGAGGACCGGCGCCAGGATGACGGTCAGGATGTCCTGGCCGCCGAGAACCACCGAGCCAACGGTGACGTGGCTGTGGAAAGGCGTCGGATAGCCGGCGATGGCCAACCGGCTCCCGCCCGGTCCGATGGCGGGGATGTACGTCAAGGCAAGGAGCACTTCGCCGATGCCGACGGTAAGCAGGAGGAGCGAGACGGTCGAGCGCGTGCGTCGCCGGAGGCGCGACACGAGTCCCCACTCGACGAGGAGCCCGGTGCCGATGCCGAGGACGATGCACACGACGAATGCCATCCACCAGCTCCATCGCCACTCGAGGACGAGCTTGGCGAGCAGGAGGGCGGGGACCGCTCCAAGCTGCGCGTAGGCGAGGTTGAGGAAGCGATTGGCCTTGTACACCAGGACGACGCCCAGCGCCAGCAGGCCATAGGTCATGCCGTTGATCACCCCCAGGACCAGCGACCCGGCCGTCATGGCCGCCGCAAGCCGGTCACGGGAGCGACCGGAATGAAGACGGCGTCATCCGCGGGCCGTGGCTCGTCCGGACTGAGCAATCATTCGACTCGGTCCCCCCAAGTGATCCTTGTGATACGTTATTAGCATACAGACATCACAGAAATCAAGTGGGGCCTCCCGGCGTGGGCGTCCGCCCAGATTCACCCGTGACCAGATCGTCGAAGCCGTCGCCGAGATGTTGCGGCGGGATCCAGGTGCTCCGTTGACGATGGCCCGGGTGGCCGACGCCCTCGAAGCCTCCCCGATGTCGCTCTACCGCTACTTCGGGGATCGCGATGAGCTGGCGATGGCCGTGACCCGCCATGTGTTGCGTTCGGCGCGCCGTCCCCTCCCGCCTGACGTCTCCTGGCAGGACCGGGTCCGGGCCTGGATGACCGCCGTGTACGACCAGGCGATCAAGCACCCGCAGCTCTTCCAGTCGACCGCGTCCGGCGAGTCCTTGGCGTGGCTGTCGGAGGCTGCGTACCTCGCAGGGATCCTCGAGACGGCCGGCTTCCGCGATGACCGCGTCCTGGCGGAGGCGGTGTTGTGGGTGGGCACGGCCACGCTCGGACAGGCGATGGTGGCAGCCGGCATGGGCGAAGAGGTGACCACCCCGCGCCTGTACACCGCCCTGGGCCGGCTCTCGCAGGAGGAAGCCCGGCAGGTCGCCCGTCTCGTTCCCCACTTCGCGGCGATGGGCGGCACCAGCTTCACGCACGCCGCCGACCTCACGATCGCCGCGCTCGCCACCCGACTGACGGATCTCCGCTCCCACGGGCCGATCGAGGTGTGATCCAAGGCCCGGCGGGGCTCGGGCGGAGCGCGGAGGCACCGCCCGATCTGTGCCAGGGTCACGTTCCCCGGTCGGTGACCGAGCTGCGATGCTGGCGGGGATGAACAGCGTGGCGGTGGTGGGGATCGTGGTGATCGCCGTGCTGCTCGGCTTCCTCGTGGTGCGCTCGCGGCGCCAGCAGCTCGTACCCCAGCGGGGGTTCGGCGTCGCGGCGGACCTCGGGGGGCTGGCCGACGCCGTGCATGGCCGGATCCGATCGGTCGCCACGACGGCGCCCGGCCGCGTCCTGGTCATCTTCACGCCGGACGCCGATCCCGCTGAACCGCCGGCCGCAGACCTGGACTTGCTCGTGTCGCTCGACGAGGGCGACTTCGGGTACCGCCTCCTCCAGCAGTGGCAACGGGCGGACGGCCCCATCGCCATGGTCATGCCCCCGGGAGGGCGGCTGGTGCGACTCCGGTCGGTCGAGTCCCTCCAGCACCTCACCCTCCGCCGCGTCGACGGCGGATGACCACGCCCGGGATCACCGTTTCGGAGCACCAGATTGACGAGGACCGATGGCGCGTGCTCTCGACACGAGCGTCGTGGGCGGTCGTGCTCGTTGGCTGCGCAGCCAGTGTGCTCCTCACTCGCTCCTGGCTCTCCGGCCGGGTGACGGTCGACCTCGAGGTCTACCGGGCGGCTGGGAGTGCCTTCGTCCACGGCCGGGACATCTATCTGGTCCACCCACCGGGCTGGCCGCTGGTCTTCACCTACCCTCCCCTCTCCGCACTGCTGGCCATCCCGTTGGCGGTCATTCCCAATGTCGACGCCCAACTGGCAATGGCCCTCATCTCGGTTCTGGCGATCCTGTCGGTGAGCCTGATCGCAACGCGGTCGGCTGCCCCCACGTGGCCGCGATCGTCTCGGTTGCGCCTGGCGTTGGCGGTCTGCGCTGCCGCGCCGCTGCTCGAGCCCGTCCGCGAGACGATGAAGCTCGGTCAGGTGGACCTGGCGTTGATGTCGCTTGTGATGCTGGACCTGTGCGGTTCCCGGGAGACCAGGCTCCGAGGCGTCCTCGTCGGCCTGGCAACGGCCATCAAGCTCACGCCCGGCGTCTTCATCCTCTATCTCCTGGCGTCGCGCCGTTCGAGGGAAGCCCTCATGGCCGGCGCCACGTTCGCCGCGAGCACAGGCATGGCGTTCCTCATCGCTCCATCTGCGTCGACGCGCTACTGGACTCGCCTGGTCTTCAGCGATCGCCGTGTCGGCAACGCCGACGTCGTTCGGGACCAGTCGCTTCGGGGCGCCATCGTCCGGCTCGGCGGGTCAACAGCGAGCGGCCACCTGATCTGGCTCGTGGCTGCCGGCCTCACGCTGACGTGGGGACTCGTGGTCGCGGTCCGCTGGCGAAAGAGGGGTGATGAGCTCTTCAGCCTGGGACTGGTCGCGCTGACCGGGCTGCTCATCTCGCCCATCTCCTGGGACCACCACTGGGTCTGGGCCCTTCCGTTGGCGGTGGCGCTGTGGCGACGCTGGGCCACGTTGGGCGGGACCGGCCGGCTGCTGACGGCGGGAGCCTGGACAGCGACGTTCTCCCTCGCCGCGTTGTGGTGGTCGCGCGACTACCACCTGGTCGGCCTTCACGGAGTGCTCGCCGACAGCTACGTCCTGTTGGGACTGCTCGTCATCCTCATGGCCTGGGCCGAATCGGCGCCGGGCCTGGGGCCAGCGGCCATGACCGGTCGGGTCTCAACGACCCGTAGCAGGATCACCCCCAAATCCGCCGAGCACCACGTGGGGCGGGTCTTGAACAAGCTCGGCGTCCGCAGCCGCGCCGAAGCAGCCGCCATCGCCGCCGTTTCGGTCCGGGACAGCTGAGCCTCGGTCTGGGGGATCTACAGGGGGATCCCCCGATGCGACCGGCCGGACCGGCTGGCAGGATGACGACAGGAGCGTCCGGCACACGCCGGCCCCGACGGGAGGCACGGACCATGGAGACCAAGGTTGACGAGATTGCCGACGGCATCTTCCGGCTGTCGACGTGGGTGGCGGAGATCGCCCCGCCCGCCGGCTTCACCTTCAACCAGTTCCTGGTCACCGCCGAGGAGCCACTGCTGTTCCACACCGGCCCGAGGGGCATGTTCCCCCTCGTCTCGGAAGCCGCTTCCCGCATCGTGCCCATCGAGCGCATGCGATGGATCACGTTCGGTCACGTCGAATCGGACGAGTGCGGCTCGATGAACCAATGGCTCGAGGCCGCGCCCCACGCCGAGGTCGCCCACGGCATGGTGGGCTGCATGGTCCAGCTCAACGACCTCGCCGACCGGCCGCCACGCGCCCTGGGCGACGGTGAGGTGCTCGATCTCGGCGGCAAGCGGATCCGCCACATCGACACACCCCACGTCCCCCACGCCTGGGAGGCCCGGGTGTTGTACGAGGAGACGACCGGCACCCTGCTGTGCGGCGACCTGTTCGCCCACGTCGGCGGCGGGGCGGCCCTCACCACCGACGACATCGTGGAGCCGGCCATGGAGGGCGAGGCCATGTTCCGATCGAGCAGCCTGGCCCCCGATACCGCCGTCGTCCTGGACCGCCTCGCCGACCTGGCGCCGCAGACGCTGGCCTTGATGCACGGCTCGTCGTTCTCCGGGGACGGAGGATCGGCGCTGCGCGACCTGGCCAAGGCCTACGACGAGCGCTACCTGGCCCGGACCTGACCTCGCCGGTCCGCCCGAGCACGTCGCCAACCGGCCGGCTCCGACCGGCTCCGGCCGGCTCCGGCGGCATAATCGGGGCATGCCGCCTCCGGTCGTCAAAGGCTTCACCCACATCTCGCTGTCGGTGCGGGACCTCGACCGCAGCCTGGGGTTCTATCGGGACCTTCTTGGCCTGTCCGTCCTGACCGAGCCCTACGACGCCGCGGTCTTCGAGGGTCGCGAGGCCATGCTCATCGCCGGCCGGGCCGCCCTGTGCCTCCAGCAGCACCGCGCCAATGCCGGAGAGGCGTTCGACCCCGTCCGGACCGGGCTGGACCACATCTCCCTGGCGGTCAGCACCGTGGACGACCTGCACGCCTTCGCCGATCACCTGACCGGGGCGGGGCTGCCCCACTCCGGGGTGAAGCCGCTGCCCGGCTACGGGCACTTCATCGAGCTCAACGACCCGGACGGGATCCTCGTCGAGCTCCACGCCATGCCGTCATAGGCGGGCGTCGATCTAGGGCGCCCAGGTGTTGCAATCTGCTTACTCACGGGCGGCTTCCTCTGCCGTCGCCGTCAAGGACATTGCCGATGTGCTCCGCGGAAGCCAATCCTACGACGGGCTGAGCGTGAAGGAGCAGGCGGTCGTCCGGGCGGAGTGGTCAGCTCGAATGGATTCCCTTCGGGAGACACTCGACCTTGCCCAGGAGCTCGCCGGCGCCGGCCGACCTTGGGTCGAGCTCGACGACAACGGCGCCATCGTCGAACGGGGTCGTGCCGCCAGAGAGAACGCTGGGACGGATGCGGTCACTCCTGAGACGGTCGCCAAGACCACACGGGTTCGGGCTCGCAAGAGCGCGGGCGGTGGCAAACCCCGCGCTTAGTGCCCGACCCGGTCCTCCACGTCATCGCCGGACCGACGGAGGAGCCCTCATCACCTCGGATAGGTGTCGACGTCGGTCGCCTTGACCGAGGCCCACACCGCTCCCCCATCGGCCAGGTGGAGCTCGGCCACCGCCGCGGCGGTCACCTCGGCGATCAGGGGAACCGGCCCGTCGACACGGATCCGCGCCCGGTCGCCGGCCGGGTAAAGCTCGACCGCCTGGCCGGGCCACACGTTGCGGGCGCTGCCCTCCGGGCGCTCCCGATGCAGTGAGATGGCGTTGGGCCGGATGGCCACGAAGGTCGGTCCCTCGGCCCCTGTCCCGGTCGCCACCAGCGAACCGTTGGCCAGCGTGACGGTCGTGTGGCTGCTGACCCCCGACAGCAGGTTGAGCCCGACCATCGTCGCCACCCACGAGGAACGGGGTCGGGCGGTCACCTCGACGAGCGGGCCCTCCTGGGTGATGCGGCCGGCTTCGAGCACGACCAACCGGTCGGCGAGCGCGGCCGCTTCGACGGGGTCGTGGGTGACCACCAGCCGGGCGCCCGGGTAGCGACCGAGCTCGGCGCGCAGCACGTGTCGGAGCTCGGCGCGGGCGGCGGCGTCGACCGCCGCCAGGGGCTCGTCGAGGAGCAGCACGGCGGGTTCCGTCGCCAGGGCGCGGGCGAGGGCCACCCGCTGAGCCTGCCCGCCCGACAGCGCCCCCGGCCGTTGGGCGATGGCGTCAGCGAGACCGACCCGCTCGAGCCATGAGCGCGCTCCGGCACGCGCCGCCGTCCGGTGCACGCCGGTGGCCCGCAACCCAAAGGCCACGTTCTCCAAGGCGGTGAGGTTGGCGAAGAGCCGGTGCTCCTGGAACACGACTCCGATGCTGCGGCCCTCGGGCGGCACCCGGATGTGGGCGGCGGGGTCCTCCACCGTGGTCCCGTCGATGGTGACCCGGCCATGGTCGAGCGGCACCAGGCCCGCCAGGGCGCGCACCAGCGTGGTCTTGCCCGCCCCGTTGGGTCCGACGATGGCGACGACCGCCGCGGCGTCCACCTCGAGGTCGACGTCGAGATGGAGCGCCCCCAGCGTCAGGTCGACCCTGGCGGCCAGGCTCACGGGGTGCCGAGCCAGCGATCCCGGAGCCCCACGAGGACGGCGAGCGACACCGCCAGCAGGACGAGGGACAGGGCCAGCGCCGTGCCGTCGTGGCCGGACTCGATGTCGAGGTAGATGAGGAGCGGGGTGGTCTGGGTGGTGCCCGGGAAGTTGCCCGCGAACGTGATGGTGGCGCCGAACTCGCCGAGCGCCCGAGCCCACGTCAGCGCCGCGCCGGCGGCCAGCGCCGGCGCCACCGCCGGCAGCGTCACCCGCCGGAAGCGGTAGGCCGGGCCGGCGCCGAGGGTGGCGGCCCGGCCTACCGCTTCCGGC
>Ga0102924_1001996_pt1 | contig 22803 bp, 19 predicted proteins | sample PaiPotPPM11metaG_FD_80116 | JGI IMG/M metagenome (GOLD analysis project Ga0102924, IMG submission 80116) | Iron sulfur acid spring bacterial and archeal communities from Banff, Canada, to study Microbial Dark Matter (Phase II) - Paint Pots PPM... ...
GGCGCGCGCAACGACCCGGTCAAATCAATGTTCTGCTGCTCCAGATACGCCCGCCGGTCGAACGCCCCTTCATCCCTGTAAATCTGCGGCCGCCTCGCTTGCGCCACGACTGTAATTTCGTCTCCTGCATGAACGTCCGGAGCCGCTGTCTTCGTTTCCCCGGTAGCATCCGCAAAACTGACTCGCAGCCCTCCACGTATAGCCACGAGCGAGCCCTCGTACTCCACCCCCGTCAATTCGATCTCGTAGCCGTAGCCCCACGGCAATCGCTCCGGTTCGTCCCGCAGACGCCCGCGCCACCGCAACGGCGTCTTCAATCCCACGCGCCCCGCATCAACAAGTGACAGCACGTAGTCCGCAGGCCGCGGCTGATCCGCGATGCCCGCGCTCAACACGCCGAGAATTACCCAACTCAAAGCAGAAACAGCGGCAGCAGAGGAGAGGCGCCCGATTCCGGCCAGGAAGATGCCGCCGCAAATCAGGAAAGTCACCGAGGCAAAACCAATCGCGAGGCAGGCAAACGAAGAAACTTGTTGTGCGAACCACGGCGCTTGGCCGAGCACAACGCCGCAAGCAAATAGCGCGGCGATGGCGACGGCCGGTAGTCTCATGAAACCCTTCTCAACCTCACCAGCGTTTCGATGTGATACGTCTGCGGAAACAGATCGAACAAGTGCATCTCGTTCAATTCATATCGCACGCTCGGCCCCGCAATTTCTTTTGGTTTCCGCGGCGAGCTTGTCAGAACGGCCAAGTCCCTGGCCAAAGTGGACGGATCGCAGGACAAGTACACGATGTTCGCCGCTCCCAGTTCCGCAAGTTTGGCCGCCGTCTCGGCGCCCAGTCCCGCGCGCGGCGGATCGAGCACCACAAACTCCGGCCGCTCCTTCGTTTTGCTAAGAAAGTCTTCCGCGTGTTCGTTGTGCGAGGTAACCGAAACTCCCGCGGCTTCCACATTTGCATAGAGATCGCGCGTGGCCGCCAGATTTGCGTCCACACTCACGACTTTCTCGAATGTCCGCGCAAGGGGCAGCGAAAAAAACCCCACACCCGAATACATATCTAGCGCTAAACGTCCCTCTGCCCCCGCCGTCACCGTCTTCAGCAAATCCTCGATCAAAAATCGGTTCACCTGAAAAAACGACAAGTGGCTCACGCGAAACTTGAGCCCGCCCGCTTCGTGCAACAAATACCCGGGACCAGTCAGCTCGAACTTGTCCTTCTTCTGATCCAGTAACAGCAAGCTCTCCACTTGCGGTATCGCCTCTCGCAACACTGCCGCCAATTCCGCCGCAGGTTTCGGAAATCGGTCGAACGCAACATTCAACGCGATCTTTTCGTCCGCGGAGTCCGCGAACGCCTCGATCTCCAGAATCCCCACGGGCAGCGCCCCGGACCTCGCCATTTCCTGCAATCGTTCAAATGTTTTCGCCAATTGCGGCGAAAGCACCGGACATTCGTCGATCGGCACGATAAACGAACTCTCCGGCAAAAAATATCCCAGCGCACGCGGCATTCCGCTGCGCACCGCCCACTGCGCGCGATTCCTGTAGCCGTAGGGCTCCGCAATGTGCTCCTGAATCGCCCCGTCCCAGGAAATTCCGCCAAGCCGGGAGAGCGTCTCTCGCAAAATCTCTTTCTTTAACCGAACCTGCTCGCCGGCCTCAATGTGTTGGTAGTGGCACCCGCCGCACGTCTGGAAATGTGGGCACGGCGCGGCGATGCGCTCCTTCGCTGCCGACGTCACCTCCAGCAACTTCGTCCAAATCACTTTTTTCTTCTTCGAGGTTTCCGCTGCGCGCACCTCTTCCCCCGGCAGCACGTACGGCACAAAAACCGTGTTCCCATCGGCGTGCCCCAGCCCATCGCCGCCGTACACCAGCTTCTCAATCGATAATCGTAACTCGTCAGACATATCTGTAGACCCCATTCTGCGTTTTTTCGCGTGGAAAGAAAAGGTGATTGCTTCGGGAAAGCCTGCTTCAGGAAAAGTAGTACAAGCTCAGCCGCGGCAACCGAAATTCTTCTAGCAGCCGCTTCTGCAGATATTGTTTTTCAACCAGCGCAATCTGTTCTATCTTCATCTTGCGCCGGTACACGGCAAGCTGCCCGTCCATCTCGCGTCGGATCTTCAACATCGTTTCTTCGCTCGCAAAGCTAGTCAGCGCGGCCTCCAGCTTGTCATCCAAAATAGTCAGCCGCCTCTCCAAATCTTCCAGGTCTAGCGTGCCCGGGACCTCGAGCAACACTACGATAGCGCACAGCGATTTTGCGATCTCGCGCAAACGGCATGCGAACTCTTCGCTCGCCTGCCCCACACCGCTCGCCACCGCGCCAATCTGCGCAGCATTTTTCGCGAAATAAGCCCGCAATTCGTCCCGGGAAAACGGCTCTTTCGTCCCCCCGTTTTCATTCTTCGGCGCGCTCCCTGCCGCAGCCTCCAGTTGTTCTTCCGCCGCTTCCAGCACTGCATCCGTGCAGTACGCCAAACTCTTCAGCGGCTTGCCCGCGCCCCGCCGCGATCGCTGATAACTCTCGAACGCGTGATCTATCCCTTTCAACACCGCTTCCAGCGGCACGCCCGCCTTCTGCCACGTTTCCATGATCGCCCAGTCCAGCGGCGACACCAGCAAATGCGCCCCGCGCTTCTTCCAGAAATAATTTTCAATTTCCGTGAAGTAGTTGAAATAATTCCAACTGTCCATGTGATTTGCCATTGCCAGGCGGAACATCAAGATCGCGCGCTCTCCACGCGCGCAACACGCTTCAGCCCGCGTCTATCTCTGAACTTTCTTCGCTGGGACCGCTGCCGGTGCCGCCGCTCGTGTCCCACGATTTGTCGCCGCGGCTTTTCCCGTTTCCGCCGGCTGATTTTTTTCCCAAATCAGTCGCAGCCCCGTCAAAGTCAAGAATTCATCCGTCTCCTGAATCTGCTTCGAACCCTTTGCCACCAATTTTGCTTGACCGCCCGTCGCAACCACTTTCACATCGCCGCCGAGCTCTGCCTTCATCCGCGTCAGCATCCCGTCCACCATGTCCACCGCCCCATAATAAAGCCCTGCCTGCATGTGCGTGACGGTGTTCGTCCCGATCACTTTCCCCGGATCTTTAATTTCCACGCGCGGCAACCTCGCGGCCCTCGCAAACAAAGCTTCCGAAGCAATCCCCAGCCCCGGCGCGATCACGCCGCCAAGATATTCCCCGCGCGCCGAAATCGCGTCAAACGTAATCGCCGTACCAAAATCCACCACGATGCACGGCCCGCCGTACTTGTGGAACGCCGCCACGCCGTTCACAATCCGGTCCGCCCCAACTTCCAGCGGATTATCCACCAACACCGCCATCCCCGTTTTCACCCCCAGTTCAACGAATAGCGCCTTCTGCCCAAAATATATCCGAGACATCTCCGCCAGCGTCCAATTCACCGGTGGCACCACCGAGCTGATAATTACGCCGCCAATCGCGTCGCGGTCCAACCCCGCCAAAGTAAACAGATTTCGCGTCAGCACGCCGTACTCATCGATCGTCTGCTGTCTCGCCGTCGTCAGCCGCCAATTCGCAATCAACTCTTCGCCGCGGAAAACGCCCAGCACCGTATTCGTGTTTCCGACATCGATGGTCAGCAGCATCTACCGCGCCTCCGCCACGTCTCCAGAAATCACCGTCACCACTTGCCCATCGTCGCGCTTCACAAGCAACAATCCTTCCGGCCCGAGCCCCGCGGTCGTCCCCGCAAAACTCGTCGCCCCACTCGTCACCCGTACGCGTTTCCCCCGCGCATAGCTCGAAAACGCCTCGAATTTCTCCTTTACCCCAGCCGGCCCTTCGTGCAGAAAACAATTGTAGTCGTTCTCGAATTCCCGCAGCAACCGCACCAGCAATTCCAGCCGCGAAGCCGGCTTGCCTGTTTCCAGCCGCAGCGAAGTTGCCGTCGTCCCCAATTCTCCCGGAAATTTCTCCTGATTCACGTTCAGTCCGATTCCCACGATCACAAAGCGTACTTGCGACGGTTCGGCGTGCATCTCCGTCAAAATCCCGCCCACTTTCTTCCCGCCCAAAAGCAAATCATTCGGCCATTTCAGATCTGGAGTCAGTCCCGTCTGCGCTTCGATTGCCGTACGCGCCGAAAGGCCGGCCATCATTGTCAAAAGCGGCGCCTGCACCGGTGCCAGCCGCGGCCGCAAAAGCAGCGTCACGTAAATTCCTGCCGCGCGATCCGATTGCCACACACGTCCAGCGCGCCCCTTGCCGGCCGTCTGCTCTTCTGCCAAAACCACCGCGCCTTCCGGGTCGCCCGCGTGTCCCAGTTCCAGCGCCACTCGATTCGTCGAATCCGTTTTAAAAAAATGGTAGATATGTTTTCCGAAAAGACTGCCTTTCAATCGCTGCCGCAACATGTCCGGAGTCAAAATATCCGGCACTCTCTCCAAAAAATATCCCGCACCAGGTTGCGCCTTCACGCGCACGCCAAGCCCGCGCAGTTGCCGCACCCATTGCCACACCATGGACCGCGACACGCCGATTTCCCGCGCAATCCGCGCCCCGCTGGTAACAATCGTGGCATTCTCCGCCAAAAGCGTCAGCAGCGCCGCCAGCCGCCGGTCAGTTATTCCTGGAAGTGTTTCTTGAGCCATCGAGGTCGCACCACGCACATCCGCGCTGCCTAAGCTTACGTTTCCCCCTCACGTCCGGCAAGCTCAGCGCTTGTAGGGCTCGCCTTCCGAGGCGGGCCGTTGCAAGTGGACCGTGGAGGCTTGCCGCTCTTCTTCTAAAGCTGCCCCCATCGCTCCACATAATTCTGTAGCTCGAGCCGCTGCTCCGCGAGTGTCGCTTCCAGCCCGCGTATAATCTTTTCCGGCGCCCGGCTAAGGAAAGTCTCGTCAGCCAGTTGTCTCTCCTTCGAGCCTACAGCCTTCTGCAATCTTTCAATTTCCTTTTTCAATCGCGTTTTTTCTGCCTCTCTGTCCACCATCTGCTCATAAACGATCCGCACATCATAGAGTGGCGTGGACCGCAATATTCCCTCCGTGCCCCGTACTTTTTGAGGGAAAATATGCAGCTCAGATAGCAAGGCCAAGCGCACAATGCCGTCACGACTTCGCTCAATTTCTTGCCTGATATCCGCGGAGGAGCTGTATAGCTCGGCGGCCACCTTCTTCTTCGGATCAAGTTTCATTTCTGCGCGCATGTTTCGGACGTGATTGATGATCTCCTGAACTGTCGCGAATTCATTTACACGCGCGCTCGAGCTCAGATGGCCCCCTTGTTCCGGACGATCTAGTGGAAATTCCTTCAAGGCGATAGACTTATCGCCTCGAAGCTGGGGTAGCTGATGCCAGAGGTCCTCGGTGATAAAAGGCATGAACGGATGGAGCAAACGGAGTGCTGAATCAAATGCGGCAAACAGGTTCCTCCAAGCTACAATTGCGCGCTCTCGGTCTGGACTCTGCAGGTCAGGTTTCACCCATTCGATGTACCAATCACAAAAATCGCCCCAAAAGAACTGATAAATATTTTGTGCGGCTTCATGGAATCGATAGTTCGCGAGCGCTGCATTTATGACGCTTGTGAATGCCATTAGTCTTCCAAAAAGCCACTCGTCGACCAGGGGCAAGCTGCCGTGATACGAATAAGGCGCCCCCGCGCGCACCTCCGGCGATGCCAACTCCTCAATCCCCGTCCCACCCTGCTCAAACTTATCCAAATTCACAAACAAAAACCGCGCCGCATTCCAAATCTTGTTCGCAAAATTCCGCGCGCCGGCCAGCCTGTCGTCGGACAAAACGATATCCGTCCCCGGCGCCGCCATCGACGCCAGGCAAAACCGCATCGCATCCGTCCCATATTTCTGATTCAGCACCACCGGATCGAGCCCCGTCCCCTTCGACTTCGACATTTTCTCGCCGCTTCCCGTTCGCACCAGCGAATGCAAATACACCGCTCGAAACGGCACCTTCCCCGTGAAGTGAATCCCCAGCATAGCCATCCGCGCCACCCAGAAAAACAAAATGTCATATCCGGTGATCAAAAGACTCGTCGGATAGTATTTTTCAAAATCCGGCGTCTTTTCCGGCCACCCCAATGTCGAAAACGGCCAAAGTCCCGAACTAAACCACGTATCCAGCACGTCCGGATCCTGCGTCATCTTTCCCGATCCGCACTTCGCGCACTTCTCCGGCGCCTCGCGCGCCACAATCATCTCTTTGCAATCGCCGCAGTACCACGCCGGAATCCTGTGCCCCCACCACAACTGCCGCGACAACGTCCAGTCGCGAATATTCCTCATCCAATTGAAAAACTCCTGCCGCCGGTTCTCCGGCAAGATCTGTATATCGCCCCGCTCCACCGCCGCAATCGCAGGCTCCGCCAGCGGCTTCATCTTGCAAAACCACTGCGTCGAAGCCCGCGGCTCCACAATCGTCCTGCTTCGTTCGCACAGCGCAATCGCATGCGTGTGTTCGCTAATCTTCTCGAGCAATCCCTGCGCCTTCAAATCCTCCACAATTTTCTTCCGCGCTTCGAACCGATCCAGTCCCGCATAAGCTCCCGCCGCCGCGCTCATTTTCCCGTCGTCCGTCATCACATCAATTTCTGCTAGCCCGTGCCGCCGCCCCACTTCGAAATCGTTGGGGTCGTGCGCTGGAGTAATCTTCACCGCTCCCGTTCCAAACTCCCGGTCCACCATTTCGTCCGCGATAATCGGAATCTCCCGCTTCATCAGCGGCAGCAGCACTTTCTTTCCAACCAGATGCTTGTATCGCTCATCCTCCGGGTGCACCGCCACCGCCGTATCGCCCAGCATCGTCTCTGGCCGCGTCGTCGCCACGGTTATAAATTCTTGCGATCCCGCCAACGGATACCGGATGTGCCACAAATGCCCCAACCGCTCCTCGTGCAGCACTTCCAGATCGCTCAGCACCGTCAAACAATCCGGACACCAATTGGTCAAATAATGCCCGCGGTAAATTAGCCCTTCCTCGTACAGCCGCACAAACACTTCCCGCACCACGCGCGAAAGTTCCGGTGACAGCGTGAATCGCTCTCTCGACCAGTCGCAGCTTTCCCCAATCTGCCGCATCTGCACGGTGATTTTCCCGCCGCTCTCTTCTTTCCATTTCCACACGCGGCGTTCGAACTCCTCGCGCCCCAGCGTCCGGTAATCGATCCCTTGCTCTGCCAGTTGCCGCACCACCACGCGCTGCGTCGAAATCCCCGCATGGTCCGTCCCCGGCAGATATAAGGTGTTGTACCCGCGCATTCGGTGCCAGCGCGTCAGAATGTCGATCTCCGTGTGATCCAGCATGTGCCCGATGTGCAGCGAGCCCGTCACATTCGGCGGCGGAATCACGATCGAAAACACCGGCCCAGGCGCATTCACATCGGCCTTGAACAGCTCTTCCGCAACCCAATATTCCGCCCAGCGCGGCTCTATCTGCTGCGGTTCGTAAGCTTTGGCGATCTCTCGAGCCATTCGGAACTCAACTCCCTACGCAATTTACGGTCGCACGCATACACATGTCGCATTTCGAGGACAAGGTAATCTTCGACTATACGGGGGAAAAACCAGCTCCGTCAATTCAGCGACAACTTGGATTAGAGATGTTTATCGGGGTAGGGAACTACTGTTTCTTAGCGTTCAACTCGTCGCGCACCATCGCTTCCACGACCGGCTTCAGAATCTCTCGCGTAACGGCTTGCAGCATTTCCGGGCTCATTTTGGCCAGAACCTTGGCCACCATGTCTTCCATGCTGGATTCAGGAGCCTTTGCGTTTGTCTCCACGGCGGGCGCCTCCTGTACTGCAGTTTCTGCCACGTGCTGGGCCTCTTCGCGAATCGCTTCCACGGTCGCCGCCGGCAACGCAGCCTCTTCCACTTTCGCCTTCACATCCTCGCTCAAGCCCGGCGCCAAAACATCCACTGTTGCAGATGGATCTTCCTTCGCCGCCTCTTCATGCACTTGGTCTTGAATCCCCGCCTCGGAAATTGCACTTGGCGCAGTCTCGCCCGTTGCGGGAGCATCCCACGTCGACGCCAGCCTGCTCGCTTTTTGCACTTCCGTGTCCCACGGGCTGGACACCGCGGAATACCATGGGCTCTCGGCTTCCGTTTTTTCCGGTCCCGGAGCTTGCTCCGCTTTCGCCGGGCTGTTACCCGCGGCCTCCGTGTGAACCACTTCCGCAACGCGTTCCTCTTGGGCCTCACCAGCGGGTGCAGGCGCTTCCATCGTGGCCGCTTCCACACCTGTCTTTCGGTTCAGGGCGGCCGCCCAAGCATCTTCCGTATATGGCGCAACCGCTGCTGGCGCCAATTTCGTCTCCGCGAATGGCGCATCCTTCACTATCGCGCTCACGCCCTGTTCTGATTCCGCTACTTCCTCAAATTTCGATATCTCTTTTTGCGGCTCCCAGGCTCCATTCCTCATTTTCCGCGCAGGCGCTTCCGCAAACGCCGTCTCGCGCCAATCCTTCACCGCACCGCTCCCTGGTTCCTCTTCGTCCATCGCCTCATTGCCGCCGTCCCGCCGCCACGATTCGCCGTGTTTCTCGTCTTCTTCCTCGACGACCTCTTCCTCTTCTTCCTCTCCCGATTTCCAATCCCGCTCCAGCTCCGGTCTCGCCGTTGTCGCATACCCAAGCTCTTCTTCTTGCTCGGGCTCCCCAGTTTCCAGAAGGCTTCCGAACGCCAGTGGCTGCGAACCTGCTTCAATCCTCACCGGTTCCGGCAGTCCGGCCCTTTCTTCGTGCAGTGCCTCTGTCTCCGCCGATGACATCTCTGGCAGAGGAGCCCGCGAACTCATGCTCGGATGCGTGCTGGATGCTGGCATCGGTTGCGGTGTCAGCATTTCGGTCACGCGTACCGGCTCTTCTTGTGCCTTTGGTACCGGCGCCGCTCCGCCAATAGACACTCCCGCGCGGGCCAGCGCGGACTTCACCATGGATATCAGAGGATCCGGCGGCACAAAGGGCTTCTTCAAAACTCCGTCCGCTCCCACTCTCTGCGCCTCTTGTTCATCCAGCGGATCGAAAGCGCCCACCAGCAATATCACCGGAATGTGGGCAAGCGTGGGGTCGGACTTCACATACTGGCAAACTTCATATCCGTTGCGCACTGGCATGAATACGTCCGCAAGCACCAGGTCCGGCCGTATATCCGAAATCTTGCGCACCGCTGCTTCACCATTGCCCACGGCAACGACGTCGATGCCCTGATCTTTCAGAGCGAGCCCCACCATCTTCTGGATGTTGCTGTTATCGTCGGCAACGAGAATCTTGGCCACCAAACATCCTCCGGGTGTAATTCACCCGTATCGCGCTATTTCACAGTTTCGCGGTTTCATCAAACACCGCTACGCGGTACAACAAACGCCGGCCATCGAGCCGCCGGCTTTTCATGCTGTCTCCAATGTATTGGAGCACCCGGCGTATTAGCCGTCAATCTCAACGCATTGCCTGTGTGTCGGAAGTGAATATGCCCTCTCTGACCCTTCCGCTAGACACACCCTGCCAAAAACAAAGGGTGCGGCTCTCGCCACACCCCCTCATCCTGCCTATATCTGTTCAGTTTTGAATCGGCCTGCTCGGACTACCAGGGAACCAGCTTGTGCAGTCCCTTCTTCTTGCTGCTGGATTCCTTCTTGTCCTTGGAGTCCTTCGAGTTTTTGGAGTTTTTGGAGTTTTTGGAATCGCCGCTGCTTTGCGCATCGCCGCTTTTTTCCCCACCCGCTGTTGCCGCCTCGGCTTGCGCGTCTGTCCCGGCTGCTGCAGGATCACTCTTCGAGGGCGCTTCTGTTGTACCCCCCGCTGCCGGTACCGGCATTGCTTCCCTCGGCGGATCACTCGCTGGAGGCCCGCCCACCGTACCAACATCTGCTCCTCCTTCATTGGCTGTAGGAGCTACATTCTCGGACCCGCCCGTCGTTTCCGCCGTGCCCGTGCCTCCTCCCGGCGATACGGTTGCCACAATCCCGGTCGTTGATCCTCCAGCTCCGCCCAGCTTTGTTTGTCCTCCCGGCGTCAGTAAGTCCCCTACGGAAATCGAATTCGATTCCGGCTCCAGGTTTGGAGCTCCCGTCGTCGCGGCCGCCAGCATCTCCTTGCCTGGCCCGTTCTTCATCAATTCCAGCGGTTTCTTGATCAGGCTCGTATGCGGCCTGGGTGCATTCTGCTCCGCCGTCATCCATGCCAGAGCCGTTGGATCCGCCTGCGGTATCGGGGCTCCAAGCTCCTTCAGCTTGCTCTTCGCATCCGGCGCTATGCTGGACAACGGATAGTCCTTCACGATCCTCGCGTAGTATTTCGTCGCAACTTCTTTGTGCTCGCTCTTCTCGAAGATGTCTCCCATCATCCATAGCGCCCGGTCCGATCTGCTATACAGCGGATACCGGCTTGTAACCGTCAGCAGTCTTGTCGCCGCTGCCCTCTTATCGCCCTTCAAATAATAGTAGTACCCGATCCGGTAGTCGCCTTCCGCCAGCACTTCCTGCACTTCCCTCAGGTGCTGCCGCGCTTGTGGAGCCAGCGGGTCGTTTGGATATTTCTCCAGGAAGATTTGGAATTCTTCCTCCGCTGCGATCGCATGCGTCCTGTCCCGATCCGGTTTTTCCATCTGACGGTAGTGCGCCATCGCCACTTGCATCTGTGCGTATGTCGCTTCCGGCAGGAAGGGGAAGAACACCTCAAAATCCTTGTATCCCGAGATGGCCAGCGCCAGGTTTGATGTTCCGCCCTCTTTGTAGTACGAGTCCGCGATGGCCAGCTTGGCCTTCGCCAAATACTCGCTATCCGGGTACGTATTGATGAGCGTCTGCATGTTCAGCCGCCCGACCTCTTGCCTCCCGTGCTTGACGTCTTCCACCGCCCTGTCATACAGGATCTTGTCCGGCTGCGCGTTGTTGTCCGCGCTCGTCGATTTATCTAGCTTTTTCTTCTTGTGGAAGATTTGCGTGATCTGCGCGTTGCTCGTCGTCGCTCCCAGCAAAAAAAGCGCCCCTAATACGCAACTCGCCACGCCTTTACCGCTCGCCTTCAGCTTTGAGGCCGCACTTCTCACAGTTCGTCCCAAACTTCACCTCTCTCGCGAATATTGGGTTTTCGCCGCATTCCTCGGACAGACCTGCCAGCACCCGCCCCGAAACATTCGAAAACGTCCCTGCCCGTCGGCGGCCAACAACGCCCAAGTATAACCTGAACGAATGGCCAGGTGGTGCATGAACTTTGCCCCTCCGCACAGGGCTTGCCCCCCTTCCCCACCCCCTGTGATGCACCGTCTCGCACTTGCGGGTTGCCCGTCCGTCCTCCTGCACTTCAATATTTTTCAACGATATTTAACATTCTCCCGCCTCATCTTGGCTACTATACATTCACGCTCCCAAGGAGCCGCCGCCAGCCGCCTCGAAGCCATGAAAACCCTCCACCAGTAACATCTCTTCATACGATGTAACACCCAATTCATTCGACAGATCCTTGTCGACGGATGCGAAAGCTTCCCACAATCCCGCTTGAGAGGACTGCGCATGGGACAAAACCCGCACCCTTAGAACAAAGCTGTGAAAAAACCTATTTGCCATGTTCTTCGTGCATTTTTTGGACAAGGAAAATGTAAAGAGATGTGCGAATAATCTCTCGTTGGGCTTCTAATTGCGAAAAGATTTCCAAGCCTTTTTGGAGGTTGGGTTTTGTCACAGCTTTAACCGAAATGCGCGGCACCCGCTGGTCATCCTCGATGAATTGCGGAAGTGGTGCGCTCATCCAGTGCGCTCTCGTCAAGAAGAAAAACAACTATCTCTTCGTCACTCTTCTTATACTCGAGCTTCATTCATGTGCGGTCGCGTGTCTGCTGTGCTCGGTATCCGGCCAGTGACACTGACCAAGAAATATCCGTCGCCTCGGTGAACTTCAGAATGCCCGTCGCTCGGAAGAATTCTTCCCAAGTATTGCATTTTATCGAGATAAGTAGCTTGCCCCTGATTACGCGCCCGTCACACCACTCCCTTGGAACTCCCATGTCCACGAGCGCCCCGGGTAGCGCACCTTCGCGCGGTCCGTGAGCAACGTCCCAAAATCCGAGCGTTCCATCCAACGGAAGGTCGGCCGTTGGACCTTCACTCGTTCCCGCCGGTGGTTTTGTGTGTTTCCGCTGTGCGAACTCGATTGTGCTTTGATTCTTTGGATGAAGGACAAAAATAGTTCGGCTTGCAAAGCCGTTTTCTATTAACTCGTCCACCGCTTCCTCGACCGCTTTCACAGTAGGATAGATACCGAAGACTGTATTTTCATCTGCCATCTCGCGACCCTCTTTTTTACCGATTTACAAAAGATAGCACTTTTTGTCTCTCCTCCGAACTAGAATCGGCTGGCGGCGCAGAGATTAGGGCGGTGGGCGGATGATCCGCTCCCGGCGAGTGGGGCAGGCGTTCGAGTCGATATGGTCTTGGGTGCCGGACCCTTCGGTTTTAAGGTGCGGCACCCCCTTTGTCACCCTCGGCCAACTGCAGCGGTGTCACGAGCTCTGGGTGCGTTTCCGTCAAGAAGAAAAAGCAATCTCTGCGCCACCCAGTCTAATATCTCCTCATCATTAATACATACGCCGCTGGTGGCGAACACCCGCGCGCTTTGCACTACCCGACGTCTTGGGCTCCTGGCCTCTTGCCTGACGAGCAATAGTAATTAGGGCACAGGCCGCGCAGGGTACCATTGTTCGCTTCTTAAGAAACCCATTATGTTGACGAGCAGTGCGGGACACCTTGGTTGACGGTGCTCCTTCGTTTTTACTTTTTAGAATCCAGACTCTTAATAAAGGCGGAGAAAAAAGCAATGAAGAAACTGTCGCTTCTGCTCACTTTTGTGCTCGGGTTCGTCTGGTCCGGCTGTGGCGGCTCTAGCGCGCCCCCGGCGGTAACTATTAGCCTTTCGCCGGCAACGGCTCAGTCGATTGATGATGGGCAGAGCATAAATGTAGTTGCGACCGTCGCCAATGATTCGCTTGCCAAAGGAGTTTCATGGAGTTTGAACGGCGTGGGCGCCCTTGCCGGCCAGACCACGACGTCGGTGACTTACAACGCCCCCGCATCGGGCGCTGCGGCAACCGCGACGATCACGGCAACGTCCGTTGCTGATGGCACGAAGACCGCATCGTTGACGGTGAATGTCACGCCAATTCCGGCGATCACCACGACTTCGCTGCCGGCAGCGACGCAGGGCGCGGCCTATAATCAAACGATTGCGAAGACTGGTGGTGCGGGGACCCTGACTTTCACGATCTCCGCTGGGAACTTGCCCGCAGGGCTGACAATGGACAGCTCCGGACACATCACCGGAACGCCCACGACCATAGGCAGTTCGACATTCACTGTTAAGTTGACCGACTCGGGCAGCCCGGCGCTTTCCGCGACGCAACAGCTCACCATCGCGGTGAATCCGGCGCCTCTGCTAATCACGACGACTTCTTTGCCGAACGGCATTACCACCAAGACCTACAGCGCGACCCTGCAGTCGAGCGGCGGGACCGGCACGGTCACGTGGAGTGTGAGCGCGGGGTCGCTGCCTACCGGCTTGGTGTTGAATGCTGCCACGGGTGTGATTAGCGGCACGCCAACGACCGCTGGCGGCCCCACAAATTTTACTGTGAAGGCCACCGATTCCGCGGCACCTACGCCACAAACTAATACGCAGGCCTTGAGCATCACGGTCATTCCAGTGCTTTCCATCACGACAACCACCTTGCCCAATGGGACGGTCCAGACAGCCTATAGTCAGACCCTGCAATCGAGCGGCGGATCAGGTGCGGTCACGTGGAGTATTACAGCGGGCACTCTCCCTGCCGGACTTACCCTCAACCCCACTTCGGGCGTCATCGCAGGAACTCCGACGGCGCCTGGTACTTCCAACTTCACGGTCCAAGCGACCGATTCGGGCACGCCTCAGCAAACCGCAACACAAGCGCTGAGCATCAAGATTAATCCAGCGCCGCTGGCGATTACGACGACAACATTGCCGAATGGCTTCCTCAATACGGCTTACAACTCGATGCTTCAATCGAGTGGCGGAACGCCGCCGGTTGCGTGGACCGTAACTCTCGGTGTGCTTCCAGGTGGACTTACGCTCAATTCAAGCACTGGGGCAATCACCGGAACTCCAACCGCGACGGGGACGTTCGATTTCACAATCACGGCCACGGACTCCGGAGTGCCGGCGCAGACCCAGTCAAAGGCGCTGAGTATCGTAGTTTCCGTCGCGCAGATGGTGATCACTACCTCCACGCTGCCGAGTGGCACGGTTGGCGCCGCCTATAACGCCACGTTACAAGCCACCGGTGGCACGCCGCCCATCGCCTGGGCGGTGACCGTGGGGGCCTTGCCAGGAGGATTGGCTTTGAACAGCAGTACCGGGGCCATCTCCGGCACGCCCACCACAGCAGCAGCTTCGAATTTCACAGTGCAGGCCACCGACTCCAGCACACCGACGGCGCAGGTCAAGACCCAGGCGCTCAGCATCGTCATCAATAGCTCCAATCCGCCTTGCGGAACGGGCAGCGAATCCAAGCTGAACGGCCAATATGCCTTCCTGCTGCAAGGGTTTGACGCGAGCGGGCCGGTGGCTATTGCGGGCAGCTTCACCACCAACGGCACGGGAACGATTACAGCTGGCCAGGAGGACGTCAACCGGATATCGGGTGTGACGAATCCCGCGATTACTACTTCAGGCAGTTCGTACTCCGTGGGCGCGGATAACCGCGGTTGCCTGACGATAGTTGCCGGTGGCGCAACGTCTACCTACCGCTTCGCACTTGGCTCGATTAACGCGGGAGTCGCGGCCAAGGCGCACCTTGTGGAGTTCGATTCCACCGGGACAAATGTTGTCGGCGTCTTCGAGATGCAGGATCCCGCCGCATTCTCGGGCTCCGCCTTCGCAGGCGACTTCGCTTTTGGTGCAGCATCTCCCACCCTCAAGTCAGGCGTCGCCGCTCGGTTCGGCGTCGCGGGCCGGTTCACGGCCTCCGGAGGTGCCCTCACTGCGGTTGTCGCGGATGTCGACGACAATGGTACCCCGCAAGCGATTCCGGCCTTCGCGGGAACCTACTCTGTCGCTGCGAGCGGACGAGGGACGATTATTTTGAATCCCCCTGGCGCAAGCACACCTGTTAATGCCAGCTTCTACATCGTTTCCGCCAACGAAGCGCTGTTGATGAGCATCGATCCACAGACGGGAGTAAACGCCAACTCGCTCTTCGCCGGGTCGGTCCTTAAGCAGGTCGGCTCGCCGTTCGGGATCAGCTCGCTAAATGGCACAGACGTGATCTCGCTGGAAGGGAAGGGCAGCAGTGCTGGAACTTCTAAAGTCCAGGTAGGCCTACTCGTACCGGCCGGAAACGGCACCTTCACCTTTGCTACCGACAAGAATGATGGCGGCACGGTCACCTCAAATCCAGCAGTTACAGCCAACTACAGCGTAAGTGCGAACGGTCGCGTCACCATCTCAGGTGCGGGCAGCAATCCCCCGGTGATCTATCTGGTCAGCCAGGACAAGGGCTTCGTCGTGGGGACGGACAATTCGGTCACCACGGGATTCTTCGAACCTCAGGTGGGGAGTAGCTTTACGAATGCGTCCCTATCTGGGAATTACATCTTCGGGGACCAGGCGCCCGTCGTGAGCACTTCGTCCCTCAGCACCGGCATTGCCAACCCGAATGGCACCGGCAGCATTTCCGGGACCACGGACAACAATCAAAACGGGTCGCTCGTAGCAGGGCAAACGTTCACCGCACCCTACTCGGTTTCGTCGAATGGGCGAACCACGATCGGCACGGCTCCGGATACGAATGTTATGTACATCATATCCAGCTCGAAAGCGGTGTTCATCTCGACCAAGACGACCAAGACGGATCCGACGATCACCGTGGTCGAGAAATAGCCGGGACCGAAGGCTCGTCTTGAGTTAGACCCTTCGCTGAATGGACGACGGCATCGGCTCCTTCTCCCGAGTAGACTTGGTTGCTGTTAGAACGACCAGGACTCGGAAGAAAGGAGCCGAGCGATGCCAACTATAAGTGGGGAATCGGGGACAGACGGGACGTTTCCGCTTTCTGGTCCGAGATATTTACGACTACGATACTCAAAAGGCGAGCCATCACAGACAAACTACCAGAAATCGTCCCGTCTGTCCCCGGCTTCCAGACGGCGGGATAGGTTTAAACGTGAAGTAGCGGCATTTCGCCGCACTTGCAAAGTTGAGAGACTAAAATTATTGACATACTCGCCCCCCTTTTTTAGTTTCATGCAATGCTCTCCAAGCACCCTGTTTAGCACGGTGTGTTCCTTGTCGTTCTAGGCCAAGTCCCGGCGTCCCCCGCATTCCATTCTGGCTGCATCTCTCTATGTCACTGAATCTGCACAAGTAGTGCGATTCTATGAACGCCGGGAAGTGACCAACTAGATGTAAGAGAGGAGCAGGCCAATGCTTCGGCCCGAACACACAGGCAACGTTCGATCGCGCAGGAGGGCGTGGTTCGAGAATTGCACTTGAATGAGCGCTCATACACTCGGCCCCGAAGGAGACTTTTCGTGGGAAAAAGCGTCGTGGCGGTGCAATGCGGAGAGCGTGGCCATGCCGCGGCGTGAGGTGAGCACACACGAACGCCTTCGGGCCGATGAGAAACGCGCCGACTTGCTGCAGTTGCATAAGCTTCCGGTCACGGTCGTTATTCCGACACTCAACGAGGCGGCACAGATTTGCGAGGCAGTGGACGCAGCCGGGTGGGCTAACGAGGTGATCGTGGTCGATGGTGGTTCCCTGGACGACACGCATGTTCTTGCTCGTTCCGTAGGCGCTATGGTCTTGGACGTCCCTCGGAGCACCATAGCCGCGCAGCGCAACGCGGGCATCGCCGCCGCGCGAAACAATTGGATTCTCGCGCTGGATGCTGACGAGCGGGTGCCGACTGATCTCCGCGACGAGCTGGATGCGGTGCTCGCAGCTCCGCTGCACGCAGCGTACCGTGTGCGCTTAAGGAACATCTACCTGGGGCATGAGCTCCGGCACGGTCATTGGGGAAGGGATTGGCATGTGCGACTGTTCTCGCGCGATCGGCGATTCGTTGACAAACGTGTCCATGAAAGCCTTGAACCCATTTACAACGTCGGGTCACTTAGCGCACAACTCGAACACACCCCCTACCACGATCTTACCCATCACCTCGAGAAGCTGATTCGCTACGCGCGCTGGGGTGCAGAAGATCTCTACGCGAATGGGCGCAGGGCGGGTCCCTTGGACCTCACTGTGGTTCCTGCATGGCGCTTTTTTCGTGACTACGTGATTTTCTCCGGCTGGCGCGACGGACGTCCTGGACTGGTAGCGGCGGCGCTCGGTGCCTGCGCCGCGCTCTTCAAGTACGCGTACCTCTTTGCAATCGACTGGCAGACCCCGAACTGCCCGCTTGCCTCGCTCGAGACCTCGCATTGGGCGAGCAAATCACGAACATGATTGCAGATCGCCCGTGTTAATGCTCCCCATTCTGATGTACCACAAAGTGGCCGAGATCCCTCCTTGGGGGCGGCACCTAGGTAACTATGTTCTTCCGGAACAGTTTGAGGCGCAGCTCACCGCGATTTCCCGCTGGGGTTACACAGCCACTACCTTGGAGGACTGGCTTGCCTTCCGGGCTGGGCGTCGCAAACCGCCGCGCCGACCCATCGCGCTGACCTTTGACGATGGTTACCAGTCGAACCACGACATCGCATGGCCGTTCTTGCACCGACACAGCATGACGGCAACAGTGTTCCTAGTCGCGGATCTCATAGGTGGAGCGAACCGCTGGGACGTGAACGAACCACAGGAACCGCTCCTCCGCCCCGTGGAGATCCGTGCTATGCAGGCAGCTGGAATCCAGTTCGGCTCTCATACCTGCACACATGGTTCGCTCATCGACATGCAACCGAACGAGGCTCTCCGGGAACTCACGCGTTCACGCGCTACGCTTATGGCTCTTCTCGGGCGGCCCGTTGTTACGCTTGCCTACCCGTATAACAAACAAAATGCGGCGGTACGGGCCCTTGCGCGGCAGGCCGGCTACAAAGCTGCGGTTCTCGGCCGCGGGCGCATCAACGCGCGTTGGACGAACCCACACGCCCTCATGCGCATCAGAGTGGACCCCTACACGACGGTCGAGGCGCTTGGCCACCGCCTAACCAGATTGCGATGGTTAGCAGGCGTGTGAAGTCCGGTATTGCATGAGGCGCGTGTGATTATTTCTAACATGCACCATGCCTTCCGGCCATCTGGAAGTCGGGAAACCGGGGATAGGAACGTGTGAAGAAATTGATTTTCGAGTGAACGCTGAGCTGGTGCAGCGGCCGAGCCGTGCGATCTTGCTGATGATTTCTCCCGCGTGCAACTTCTTCCGGGCTGATGCTTTAACCTTTCCTCGCTTCACGAAGCGGCGGCCTCCGCTTGCGGTGCGCGCAGCAGACTGAACCACCGAATTAAGTTGTAGCTGAGACAGGCCCAGGTAGCTTCCATGGTAGCTTTCAGCCGGCCTCGGCAGCGGAATTGTCGCAAGCCGCAGCGTTCCTTGATCCACGCATGCGCGAACTCGGCGACCCGCGAACGTTGCCCGTAAATTTTTTGCGCTTCTGTCGTTTTCATTTTGGACTTGAAGGCCGTGGTCGCGGCCGGCTCTTCGATGCCTGATTAGATGACGTTGTCGGCTCCTCCTTCCGAGTAGACTTGGTTGCTGTTGAACGACCAGGGCTCGGAAGAAAGGAGCCAAGCGATGTTGATTATAGGCTGTGATTTTCACACACGCTACCAGCAGATTGCCATGGCCAGAGAAGAAACCGCAGAGATGCTTATCGAGCGCCGATTGGATCACGAAAGCGGCGAAGCTCACGCGTTCTACCGGAGCTTGCAGGATTTGCACGAGCCGGTGCGCGTGGGCATCGAAGGCGAGTGGCGCAGAGATTAGAGAGGCAGCGAAATCTGTGCAGTTTGTTTTGACTTTGCGGGTGCCTCACCTTAAAACCGAAGGGCGCGACACCTCGTTTATCGCCCTCGGCCAATTACAGCAATTAGAGTAGTGGTATGCTCGTCCAGTGCGTTCCCGTCAAGAAAAAACAACCATCTCTGCGCCACCCGCCAATCTGTACCTTTTCCGGTTGCCCCAAACCTAGGGACGGCATGACTTTCTCCACGGTTCCGGGGAGGGTGGTGCTTGGCTGTCCTGAAATTCGCGAAGCATCTAGATTCAGTTCCGTTATACCTGCGGACTTGGCCATGCGCGGCTTTGCCATTTCCTTTTTGACGCTAGCATGTGTCGAGTTGCCGAATTCGTTTTTATCCTACCTGCGCAACATGCCGTGAATCTGACATCGAGATGGATATCATGCTTACCCATTTCGCACAGTCGCGATAAATGCGGCCGATTCTTTCGTGTACCCTTCACATCCGAGAGTGTGTCTTCCGGCTCTGCCCCCGCTACTTGGCTTCCCAAGCGCATTATTCAGGTTCATCGTGGACAACAACGTTGAGAAGTGAACTGTGGACGGTCAACTCGCCGTTGTAACGAATGAAACCTAGCTTCCTGAATTTGTTCATGAAGAAGTTGACCCGCGACCGCGTCGTGCCGATCATCTCCGCCAGCGTTTCCTGGCTGATCTTGGCGACGGCAGTCACCGGCGTGCCTTCCTTTCCAAAGTGCCCAAGCAAAAGGAGGATCCGAGCGAGTCTCTTCTCGGCCGTGCTAAAGAGGTGGTCCACTAAGTCCGCTTCGTATCGGAGATTGCGCCCCAGCAAATACGCCGTAAACATGTCGGACAGTGTACTTTCCCGGTGAAGTGCGAGCATCATGGCCTTCTTGTCAATCCGCATTATTTCGCAATCGGTCATCGCGATGGCAGAACCCAGGCGTAGCGGCTGCCCCGTCAGGCAACCTTCGCCACAGAAATCGCCCGGATTCAATAAGCCAATGGTCGCTTCCTTGCCCTCCTTCGAGATCACTGTGAGTTTTACTATGCCCTTCTGGATATAAAAAACCGCAGTAGACTCTTCGCCTTGACGGTAAATGGTCTGTCTCTTCGGAACCGCCAAGATTTTCCGGCCCTCGCCGATATTGGCAAGGAACTTCTTCGGATCGAACTCGTCTTTCTTCTTAGTTGCACTCTCCCTTACCAATCTCTGCAGTGCTCCTGGAATCTTGTGGGGGGGCAGAACGAAATCAATAGCGCCTGCAGCCTGAGCGCTGAGCGGCATGCCGTCTACCTCGGCGGACATATCCTGAGCGATGGTTGTTCCTCCATTTGCCTTGATCTGCCTGCATCCCTCGGTTCCGTCGCTATCGTACCCGGAGAGGATTATGCCGATCGCCCGCCGCCCCATGGCCTCTGCCAAAGAAATCAAAAAGAAATCTACCTGCTTGTTCCCGGCGCTGCGCGGGGAGGTTACTTTGAACGTGTAGCTGTCCACTCGCAGGTCCGCGTTCGGAGGAATCACATATACGTGATTCCTCCGCACCGGCATCGCCGCCGAAGCCACCATCACGGGCATTTTCGTGTGACGCGATAGAATTTTGGCTAACTGACTATCGGCGGTGGGCTGAATATGAGAAATAATGGCAAAGGCCATCCCCGTATTGGATGGCAAGGCGTCCAGCAGCACCTTAAAGGCCTTCAGTGCTCCGGCTGAGCCGCCAATGCCCGCAATGAAGTTGGGATGCGCCGTCTCCATGAGCTAGGCCTGGTCTCCATCTTGCAATTCCATGTTACGTTTTCGAGTCATGTTCCGCTTACAGTAATGCCTTTTCCAAGCTTCATTTTCTGCTTGGAACTCGCTGTAGCATCCAGATCCATTGGCACTAAGTCGATCCCGCCATCACTCAAAATCAATTTGTGGATATCACTTGAGTGGCCCATACCCCGGGACTTAACAATATAAAGTCCCCGAGTCCGTCTTTGCCCTTCATTTTCTTCCAGTTCTCTAACTACGATCCACGTGTCGATCAACGAAGATACACCGATTTCGCCGCTGGTGTCATTTTGTGCGTTTGAGGCCACAAGACTCGTGAAAAAGCCCGTTATGCCCCTGGATTTCAGGAGATCGATCATCCGGGTAAGCATAGACTGCAGTTCCAGTTGGTTCCCCTGTCCAATGAGGCTCGTCAGAGGATCGATGACCACAGCATGAGGTTTAAAATCTGCAATGGTCTTGTATACCTCGAGCAAATGCATCTCTAAACCAAAAAACGAAGGTCTCGTGGACACAATCTTCAAGAGCCCTTTTTTGATTAATGGTTCAAAATGGAAACCTATGGAACTCATGTTTTGCACCAGTTGCCCGGAAGATTCTTCGTAAGACAAGAAAAGACACCGTTCTTCACGTCTACACCTTTCGATGGCGAAGGCCGCCGCGAGGCTTGTTTTCCCGGTGCCTGCGGTACCTGAAACCAGTACCGTGCTGCCCCTGGTAAAACCTGCACCCTTGAACATTTTATCTAGCGACGGAATTCCAGTCGAAACCCTCTTGGCCGTTCCCGGTTGATCGAGTCCTGCGGAAGTGATGGGAATGACCGACAGGCCGCCGTTATCAATCACGAAGGGATATTCGTTGGTTCCGTGCTTTGAACCACGATATTTAATGACTCGAATCCTGCGCGTGGAAATCTGCTCCCGCACTCGGTTATCCAGCAGAATGATGCAATCGGAGATGTACTCCTCCAGACCATGACGCGTATAAGAGCCATGTCCCAGCTCCCCCGTAATGATGGCCGTAACTTCCTTTTCCTTAAGCCAGCGGAAAAGCCTTTTTACCTCTAAGCGAAGAACGCCAACATCCCGGACGCCTGCAAAGAGAGATTCAATGGAATCCAGTACGACGCGCTTCGCGCCGATGGAATCGATAGCATGTTCCAAAAGAATGAATAGTCCTTCGAGATTAAATTCGCCCTTTTCTTGAATGTCCCTGCGCTCCAAAACAACATGTTCAAGCAGCACTTTCTTTTGTGAAACAAGTTCTTGTAAATTCAGATTCAGAGAAGCCACGTCCTTATACAGCTCATCTTCTGTCTCTTCAAAGGAGAGGAACACGCCTCGTTCGTTGTACTGCGTCGCGCCATGAATTAAGAAATCAAGCCCCAAAAGGGTTTTCCCCGTGCCGGTACTCCCGCTAAATAGAGTGGTTCTATTTTTCGGAAGCCCACCTTCTGTGATTTCGTCAAACCCTTTGATGCCTGTGGGGCACTTGGGTAGTTGATTGTGATTGACGGCCGTTTTTTTCTTACGAGTTTTGGGCATGCAATAATCCTTGGCCAGGCGCAGGCCCTGGCTTAGAGAAAGTGGGTGTCTCCTACGATGGGTTTGTTACTGGGCCGCCCACCGGGCGCGTCAGCGGTTTTTCGATCTTTCACTCCAGACCTGCGCTGGCCGGAAGCCGTGCAAAAATACATGAATCCCAACACTTCAAGCTGTTCAATCTTATACACTTTTTCACGGCGGCACAGCGTGGGTGCCTTGAGGGTGAAACCCGCAAGCCCTGGGAATTCAGTAGGTTGGGAGAACTTTTCGGCGAGTGGCGCAGAGCTTAGAGAGGCAGCGAAATCTGGGCAGTTGGTTTTGACTCTGGATATGCGGGGTGCCCCACACTTCGGTTTTATGTGTGGAGCTATTGCCTTTTCTACATACTTTCACGGTCTCATCAAATCACCTCAATCCCGCCAACTCCTTCAAACCCCTCGCCTTCCGCCAGTCTCATTCGATTCCGCCCCTCCCCATTCTCGAATGGGCGGGTGGCCGCCCCTTAACGCAACGAGACGTTTTTGAC
>Ga0102924_1001997_pt1 | contig 22802 bp, 23 predicted proteins | sample PaiPotPPM11metaG_FD_80116 | JGI IMG/M metagenome (GOLD analysis project Ga0102924, IMG submission 80116) | Iron sulfur acid spring bacterial and archeal communities from Banff, Canada, to study Microbial Dark Matter (Phase II) - Paint Pots PPM... ...
CCCCGCAGCTGGTCCAGCGACGACGGGGGGTGGCTGGCGACGGCGAGCACCCCCAGGTCGGGCAGCACGGTGCGAACGGGGCGGTCGAGCTGGGCCGCCGTCCGCTCCCGCCAAGCGGCCACCTCCTGAGCGACCCCGCGGCTGCGGCCCCGCAGGTGGCGGACCTCCTTGATCTTCCACCAGGCCGTCTGGGGATCCTGGGGGGCGCGGGCGGTGGCGTGGAGCATCAGGCACTCCTGGACGGCCCAGTCCAGGCGCCCGGCGGCGTCCAGCTGGTCACGGATCAGGCGGGCGAGGGGCAACAGGTGGGCGACATCGCTGGTGGCGTACTCGATCTGGGCGTGGGTGAGCGGCCGCTGGCGCCAGTCGGTGAGGCGGTCGCCCTTGGGGAGGTGCAGGTGCAGCATGCGGTCGGCCAGCGTCGCCAGGGACGGGGTCGAGAAGCCCAGGAAGCCGGCCGCCACCTGGGTGTCGAACAGGTTGGTTGGCACCATCCCGCACGCCCGGTCGAGCACCTCGAGGTCCTGCCCGGCGGCGTGGGCGACCACGCTGGGGGCGTCGGCGAAGCAGGGGCCGAGGGGGCGGATGTCCACCGCCAGGGGGTCCACCAGGGCCAGGCCGCCCTCCCAGGCCACCTGGAGCAGGGCCAGCTGGGGATAGTAGGTGCGCTCCCGGTGGAACTCGGTGTCGAAGCAGAACTCCCCGACCCCGCACAGGGTCTCCGCCAGATCGGCCAGCTCGTCCTCGGTCGACACCCATCTCTGCTCGGGTCGGTCGCCGACGGCCATGCGTGGTCACCCTACCGGCCGGGCCTGATTTCAGCCCCCGTAGCTCATCCTCGTGTCCTCCATGCGGAGGACCGGGGTCGCCTCGTCCTTGGCGAAGCCGGCGTCGACGACCTCGCCGATGAACAGGGTGTGCCCGCCCACCGCCACCTCCTGGCGGACCTCGCAGTCCAGCCAGGCGACGGCCTGGGCGAGGATCGGGGAACCGGTCGAGCGCTCGATGCGCGGGAAGGCGCCCAGGGTGTCGGCGTCCACGGGCTTGGTGAACTTGCGCACGATGGCGCGGTCCTCGCGGTCGACGATCGACAGGGAGAAGGCGCGGCCCTCGCTGATGAGGGTGTGGGTCAGCGCCTCGTGCTCGACCGAGATGCCGACGAGCTTGGGATCGAAGCTGAGCTGGGTGGCCCAGTTGAGGGTCATAAAATTGAGTTTGAGCCGGTCGGCTGATCTGGAGCCCACGACGTAAAGCCCGGAGGGCATCGTCCACAGGACGCGCCGGCGGAGGCGGTCGTACTCGTCGGGGTCGGCGCCGGGCGGGAAGGGGCCGACGGGCTGCGCTGACTTCACCGGCATGGGCGCCGACCCTACCGGCTGCGCCCGGGGGGGCTGGTCAGGCGGTCGACGCCGGCGGGGCGTTGACCTCGTCGGCGAAGTGGGTCCCGTCGTCGAGGAGGACGTTGACCCGGCCACACCAGCGGCAATGCGTGCGCGACCGCTCCCCGTGGTGAGCGCGGACGCTCCGGGCGTCGATGAAGAACACCACGATCTGCGTACAGGCCTCTCCCCCACACACCCGAGGCAAGGCCGTGAAGCTGTCCCCCACCTCTCGTCTGTCGGCAGGACGGGCCCCGATTGGAGGATTCCGGCTCATCTGGCCCCTTCACCTACCCCGGCGGGAGGTCGAACAACAGGTGGCTGCCGAGGTCCCCCACCAGGTCGACGAAGATGTGGCGGGCCGAGAACCTCCACCCGGCCCCCGGACCGGTGCGTTCGAAGCGGTCGTGATAGCGCCCGGCGATGATGGGCTGGAGGGCGAGGGCCCCGGGCACGGCCTGGAGGACGGTGTAATAGGAGCGGCAGGTGGCCGTGCCGGCGGCCTCGTCCACCTCAACCACCAGGTTGGTCGTGACGTGCTTGGTGCGGGGCGTGCCGTCGGGGTAGCGGCGGGTCGACCGCTGGTACTGGCGGAGGACCGCATCCCGGTCCCGGCAGGCCAGCTGGGTGTCACCGGCGCTGAGCTCGGCGTCGGCCAGCAGGTCGGCCACGCCCTCGAAGTCGCCGCCGTCGATGCACTCGGCGTAGCGGAACACCAAGGCGGTGATCTCAGCCTCCATCCCGGTACGCTACCGGCCGGGGATCATGCCCCGTGGCTGGCCTCCGTCGTGCCCGGGTTGCGGGGCGGCCGTCCTCCTGAGGCGCTCCTAGACCCGGTGGTCCCAGCCGGGATCGAGCTGGTGGAGGAACTCGGCGCACCTGGACTCCTCGTCCCGTTCGCCGATGGACCCGGCCGCTCCGCGGAGCCCGTCGAGGGCTCGCAGGAAGCCCCGGTTGGACTCGTGCTCCCACCGCACGTATCCCGACCCGCGCCAGCCGTTGGCCCGGAGGGTGTCGAGGCCCCGGTGGTACCCGACCCGGTAGCAGGCGTAGGCCTCGATGGGGTCTCGGGCCAGGTCGCCAAGGGCGGCCCAGCCGTCCAGGGAGCGCGGGTTGTCGGCCACCACGGCGGCGACGGCGGCGCGGCGCTCGGCCGGCGACGCTTCGAGGGCGCGGGCCAGCCGGTGGCGGACCTCGTCGCGCTCCGGGGCGATGACGGTCTCGGGGAGGCCGGGCGAGAGGTTGACTGGGGAGCCGTCGGTCATCCCGGCATGGTGGCACGCCCCGCCCGGGGCGGGTGGCGTCGGGCAGACTCGACGCGGTGGACTGCCCGTTCTGCGCCATCGTGGCCGGCGCACCCGCCCACCGGGTCTGGGAGGACGAGGGGGTGGTCGCGTTCCTCGACATCCGGCCCCTGTTTCCCGGGCACACGCTGGTGGTACCCAGATCGCACCTCGAGACCCTGGGCGAGCTCTTGGACGTGGCGGGGTTCTTCGGCGCCGTGCAACGGGTGTCGCGGGCGGTGGAGGTGGGAACGGGAGCGGCCGGGAGCTTCGTCGCCATCAACAACCGCGTCAGCCAGAGCGTGCCGCACCTCCACTGCCACGTGGTCCCGAGGACCAAGGGGGACGGCCTGCGCGGCTTCTTCTGGCCCCGGCAGCGCTACGAGGGCGAGGAGCAGATGGCGGCGGTCGCGGCGGTCATCGCCGCGGCGACCGCCTGAGGCTGTGTGCGGCCGGGTAACGCCGCCCGGCCCGAACTTCGCGGTCGCCCCGACTTAGACGCTGACCCCCGCCAAGTCGGGGTGATCACGAAGATCGAGATGCCACGAAATACGCCCACCCGCGGCCGGGCTAACGTCGCCGGGCAGGCCCATGGAGCTCCTCCTCGTCCGTCACGCCGAGCCCGTCCGCCTCGTCCGGGACGACGGCCCCGCCGACCCCCAGCTCCACGACCGCGGCGTGGCCCAGGCCCACGCGCTGGCCCAGTGGCTCGCCACCGAGCCCCGTCCCCTCGACGCCCTGTACACCAGCGGGCTGCGGCGGGCCCGCGAGACAGCCGATCCGGTCGCCGCCGCCACCGGCCTGGCCCCGGTCGTGGACGACGGGGTGGCCGAGTACGACCGGGGGGCCTCCGAGTACATCCCCGTCGAGGAGCTGCGGGCCGCCAAGGACGAGCGCTGGGATGAGATGGTGGGTGGCGCCTACTTCGCCCGCCAGGCCGACGCCGGCACCTTCACCACCCGCATCGTCGGCGCCCTCGACGACATCATCGCCGCTCACCCGGGCGGGACGGTCGCCGTCATCTGCCACGGCGGAGTGATCAACCACTACGTGTGCGACGTGCGCGGGATCGAGCGCCGGCTGTTCTTCGAGCCCCGCTACGCCTCGATCTCCCGCATCGCCGCGTCGCGCGCCGGCGTCCGCTCGGTGGTCAGCCTCAACGAGACCGCCCACCTCCGGGGACTCATCTGACCCGGAGCAGGTGCTGGTTACGGGGACCGCGGCGCAACACCGCGTACCCCCCGTTGAGGAGGTCGTCGACCCCGAGGAGGGCGTCGACCCCGTCGACCTTGCGGTTGTTGACGTAGACGCCCCCCTGCTCGAGCGTCCGCCGGGCCGAGCCCCGGGACGCCTCCAGGCCGGTCTGCACGAGCAGGTCGACGATCGGGATCCCCGCCTCGACGGCCGGCCGGTCCACGACGCTCGACGGGGCCTCGGCGGTGACGGCCAGCAGGGTGGCCTCGTCCAGATCCCGGATCTCCTCGCTGAAGAGCACGGCCGACGCGTGCTCCGCCCGTTGCGCCTCCTCCGGGCCGTGCACGAGCGCCACCACGTCCTGGGCCAGCGCCCGCTGGGCCAGGCGGCGCCCGGGTTCGGCGGCGGTGGCGGCATCGAGCGCCTCGATCTCCTCGCGGGCGCGGAAGGTGAAGTAGCGCAAATAGGTGCCCACCATGGCGTCCTCGGTGCGGACCAGGAACTGGTACATCACGTACGGGCTCGTCCGAGCGGCGTCGAGCCAGATGTTGCCCGCCTCGCTCTTCCCGAACTTGGTGCCGTCGCTCTTCGTCACCAGCGGGAACGTCAGCCCGTAGGCGATCTCGCCCCGCAGGCGCCGGACGAGCTCGATCCCGGCGGTGATGTTGCCCCACTGGTCGCTCCCCCCCAACTGCAGCCGGCACCCGTGGGCATCGAAGAGCTCGAGGAAGTCGTAGGCCTGCAGGAGCATGTAGCTGAACTCGGTGAAGCTGATGCCCTGCTCCCGCTCGGCGAGGCGGGCGCGCACCGACTCCTTGGCGATCATGGTGTTGACCGTGAAGTGCTTGCCGATGTCCCGCAGGAACTCGAGCAGCCCGACCGATCCCAGCCACCCGGCGTTGTCCACCAGCAGCGCCCCCCCGGCCGAGAAGTCCAGGAAGCGCCCGAGCTGGGCCCGGATCCCGGCCAGGTTGGCCTCCAAGCGCTCGGCGGTGAGCAGCTGCCGCTCCTCGGCCTTCCCGCTCGGGTCGCCGATCATCCCCGTGCCCCCGCCGGCCAGGGCGATGGGCCGGTGGCCGAACCGCTGGAGCCGCATGAGGGTGACGATCCCCAGGAGGCTGCCGATGGTGAGGCTGTCGGCGGTCGGGTCGAAGCCCACGTAGGCCGTCACGGCCTCCCGGTCGAGCAACGGCCCGAGGGCCGGGTCGGTGCTCTGGTGCACGAGGCCGCGCCAGGACAACTCGGCGAAGAGTCCGGGGGACGGCACGACACCGAGCCTGCCACGGTGGGGAACGTGGCCGCCTCCTGATACGGCCCTCACCTACCGGCGCGGGGTGACCGCCGGATACCCCGCTCAGTTCAGGCGGGCCCGGAGGCGGGCGGCTTGGGCACGGAGGGCGCCGACGGCGTCGGGTTCGGCGGCGGGCCGGCCCGAGGGATGGCGCGACCCGCCGCGCGGTGACGCCGAATCGGCCAGCAACTCGAGCTGGCGGGCGGCCTCGTCGTAGCGGCCGAGGGCGGCGAGCACCGACGCCCACTCGCTGCGCTCGGCGTCGGCCACCCCGGGGATGGCCACCCGGAGCTCGAGCACGGCCTCGAGACGCCGGATGTCCTGGGCCTCGGCAGAGAGAGCGCGCAGGTTGCCGAGCACCCGGGTCACGACGGCACGGGGGCCCACCGGTTCGAGCAGCTCCGGGCTCCACGGGGCGTCGGGGCCGGCCAGCTCCCGGAACCGCCGCTGACAGGCGGCGACGTCAAGCATCCGGCCGCCGTCGAAGGCGTCGACGTACCAACCTCCGCCGGCGCCGACCAGGAAGTGGCCGGGCATCCCGACCGCATCGAGGGACAGCCCCAGGCGGCGGGCCACCTCGATGACCACCACCGCCAGGGTGATGGGGATTCCCGTGCGACGCCGGAGGACGTCGTCGAGGAACGAGTTGCGCGGGTCGTCGTACCGCCCCCGGTTGCCGGTGAAGCCCATGGTGCCGAACAGGTGGGCGCGGATGTCGTCCAGATCGCTCCCCGCGCACCCGCCGGCGAGGGCGTCGAGGGCGCCCTGGCCGGCGGCTACTACCACCTCCGGGTCGGGCGACGGGCGACCGTGGGCGGCGATGAGCAAGCAGGCCACGTCGAGGGCGATGGCGTCCTCCGGCCCCTGCACCAGCTCGGCGAAGCGCTGCGACCCGGGCACCGGGGGCCATGCTAGGAGCACGGCCGTCAGGCGGGCGTCTCCCCCGTCTGGCGCTCGAGCACCGTCCAGGTCCCGTCATCGTAGGTCTGGCGCCAGGCGCCGTTGCGGAGCAGGACGCCGGGCAGCAGCCCGTTGGCCCGCCACACGATGGTGTCGACGCCGCGCCGGTCGAGCACCGCCTCCGCGTCCTGGCCCCCGCCGGCGATGACGGCGGCGTCGTCGACGACCGCCACCGGATACATGTCGTAGCGATCGTCGATGAACACCCTGGTGGACGGGCCCGCCCGCCAGATCAGGTAGCAGCCCACCACGTCGGCGGCGGCGATGCGGTGGCCGGGGCCCAGGCGTCCGGACCGCTGGAGGAAGGCCGTCGCCGCCACCGGGTAGCTGCCCAGGCTCAACACCGGCCGTTGATCGGTGACGGTCACCAGCCCGGCGACAATGGCGCCGGCGACGCCCAGCACGGCCCATCTCCACGCGGCCGATCGGCCCACCTCGGTCACCCGGCGGGCCCACGGATGGTGGACCGTCCCCGCCGACGACAGGGCAGATGCCAGGGCGGGGGCGAGGACCACCCCGAAGGGGCCGAGGTTGCGCTCGGCCACCAGCGCCAGGGCGAGGAAGGCGGCCACGGGGAGCAGCTGGGCCCAGGGCAGTGCGGCCCGCAGGAGGACGAGGAGGGCGAGGACGATGAACACCAGGGCGATGACCGTGTTGGGGTCCTGGAAGTTGGGCGAGCGCCACTCCACGATGGTCTGGAAGACGGGCCGCTTCTGGATCGCCACGAACGGGAACGTCAGCAGCCGCCAGCTGAGGGGGTTGACGAAGGCCACCGCCAGGCCGGCCGCGAACCCGGCCACGCGCACCAGGGTGACCCGTGGCCACCCCCGGACGTCGATGGCCTCACCGACTGCCCGCGCGCCCAGCCACACCAGCCCCACGGGCCATGACCCGTGGGTGTTGACCCACACCCACATGACGGGCACCAGCCACAACGGATTGGCGCCCCGCTCCACGATGAGGATGAGCAGGGCCAGGCACAGCAGCTCGAACATCAGCGGCCGGGGTGACCATCCGGGGGCGCTGGCGCCGATGGCGAGGGCGGCGGCGAGCCCGCTTCGCCAGGCGGTGGGCGCCCGGGCGGTGAGCGCCACGACGGCGGCGACGGCGGCCATGATCGCCGCCTGCTCGAAGACGAGAGCGTGGTGCCCCACGGCGTCGGCCAGCCCGTAGAGCAGCGACGCCAGCCAGCTCTGCACCACCCACGGGTGCCCGAAGGCGGTGAACGAGTACGGATCGCTCCGCGGCACGTGCCCGCTATGGACCAGGTCGATGCCGGTACGCAGGTGGACGAGCGTCGAGTTGTCGCTGATCGGCCGCAGCCCGATCCGGGCACCCACCACCGCCGCGGCCACGATCACCAGCCCCTGCGGTCCCGGGAGGCGGGCCCGGCGCCGGCGCGTGGGGGGCGCCGACGGGCTCATGTCGTCCACCAGCGCCCACGCTAGTGGCCGGTCGTCGGCGGTCCGCCGGACCCCCGGTACCCTGGGAGTTCCCCCCTGAAGGAAGGCCGTGATGCAGCACGCCCGCGAAGACCTCCGCAACGTGGCGATCGTCGCCCACGTCGACCACGGCAAGACCACGCTGGTCGACGCCATGCTGTGGCAGTCGGGGTCCTTCCGCGCCCACCAGGAGGTGGCCGAACGGGTCATGGACTCGATGGACCTCGAGCGCGAGAAGGGCATCACCATCCTGGCCAAGAACACCTCGGTCCACTACGGCGGGACCAAGATCAACATCGTCGACACCCCGGGCCACGCCGACTTCGGCGGCGAGGTGGAGCGGGGCCTGGCGATGGTGGACGGCATCCTGCTGCTCGTCGACGCCAGTGAGGGGCCCCTCCCCCAGACCCGTTTCGTCCTCCGCAAGGCGCTCGCCGCCAAGCTGCCGGTCATCGTCGTGATCAACAAGATCGACCGCCCCGACGCCCGGGTGGCGGAGGTGCTCGACGAGGTCTACGCCCTCTTCATCGACCTCGACGCCGACGAGGAGCAGATCGACTTCCCGGTGGTGTACTCCAACGCCCGGGCGGGGCAGGCGACCCTTGATCCGGCCGAGCCCGGTCAGGACCTCAAGCCTCTGTTCGAGCTGCTGGTCACCCACATCCCCGCCCCCCGCTACGACGACGAGCACCCCCTCCAGGCCCTGGTCACCAACCTGGACGCCTCGCCCTACGTCGGGCGCCTGGCCATCTGCCGCATCCACCACGGCATCATCCGCAAGGGCCAGCAGGTGGCGTGGTGCCGCCACGAGGGTGGCATCGAGCGGGTCAAGATCACCGAGCTGTACATCACCGAGGCGCTCGATCGCGTCGACGCCGCCGAGGCAGGACCCGGGGAGATCATCGCCGTGGCCGGGCTGCCGGAGGTGACGATCGGCGAGACCCTCGCCGACCCGAACGACCCCCGCCCGCTGGCCATCCTGACCGTGGACGAGCCCAGCCTGTCCATGACGCTCGGCGTCAACACGTCCCTGCTGTCGGGCACCGAGGGCAAGAAGGTCACCGCCCGCCTCATCAAGAGCCGCCTCGACACCGAGCTGGTCGGCAACGTCAGCATCCGGGTCCTGCCCACCGAGCGTCCCGACACGTGGGAGGTGCAGGGACGGGGTGAGCTCCAGCTGGCGGTGCTGGTCGAGCTCATGCGCCGTGAGGGCTTCGAGCTGACCGTCGGCAAGCCCCAGGTCGTGACCAAGGAGATCGACGGGAAGGTCCACGAGCCGGTGGAACGGGTCAGCGTCGACATCCCCGAGGACTACGTCGGGATCGTCACCCAGCTCCTTGCCCTGCGCAAGGGCCGGATGGAGCAGATGGTCAACCATGGGACGGGGTGGGTGCGGATCGAGGAGCTGGTCCCCGCCCGAGCCCTGATCGGGTTCCGGACAGAGTTCCTCACCGAGACGCGGGGCACCGGGATCCTCCACCACGTCTTCGACCGCTATGAGCCGTGGTACGGCGAGCTGCGGACGCGCCCCACGGGCAGCCTGGTCGCCGACCGGCGGGGCCAGACGACGTACTACTCGCTGTTGAGCCTCCAGGAGCGGGGCTCGATGTTCGTCTCCCCGGGGGTCGAGGTCTACGAGGGGATGATCGTGGGCGAGAACGCCCGCTCCGAGGACATGGACGTCAACCCCACTAAGGAGAAGAAGCTCACCAACATCCGGTCGTCCACGGCTGAGGAGCTGGTGCGCCTGATCCCGCCGCGCAACCTCTCCCTCGAGCAGGCCCTCGAGTTCATCCGCGAGGGCGAGTGTGTCGAGGTCACGCCGGCGTCCGTCCGTCTCCGCAAGGTCGTGCTCGACCAGGCCATCCGCGGGCGCCAGGCCAAGCGCGCCAAGACCGACACCTGAGGCTCAGGCGGCGGTCGCCTCGGCCTCCTCCGGCTCGGCCAGCCAGGGCAGAACCGCCCCCTCGAGCACCGCCTGCGGCACGGTGGTGGTGAGGTCGACGTCGTCGCCGAGCACCCGGGCGACCTCGGGCCCGGCCTCGGCCACGGTGTGTCCTGACCGGTACCGGTCCACCACCCGCGGATCGACGTAGGAGTTGCGGCACACGGCGGGGGTGTTGCCCAGGAAGCCGCTGGTGCGGCGCATCACGGCCGCGACCGACCGCTTGCGGGCGGCCTCGCTCACCCGGTCGGCCCCGGAGAGCTGCGCCCGACCCAGCTCGCCGGCGGCGAGCACGGTGGCCCGGAGCGTGCGGAAGTCCTTGGCGCTGAACGGGCCCCCTGTCACGTCGTGGATGAAGCGGTTCACATCGGCGGCCGACAACCCGCGCCAGGCACCGGCCCGCCCCTCTCGCCACGCCAGCAGGCGGTCGTCTCCTCCCCGCCGGCGCTTGAGGGACTGGACCAGGTCGGCCGCCAGCTCGTCGGCGAACGCCATCTGCTGGGAGACACCGCCCTTGCCGGGGTAGGCGAAGCGGATCTCGGGCGGCCGCACCCCGACGTGGCGGCGCTCGAGGGTCGTGAGCCCGAACGTCTCGTTCTCCTCCGTCGACTTGTCGCTGCCGATGCGGAAGCACCCGAGGTCGAGCAGCCGCACGGCTCCCGCCAGTACCACCTCCTGTCCGGTGCCGCCGGTCAGCAGCAGCTCCAGACACGCCGCCCGCAACGGTGGAAGGGTGGCTCCGAAGGCGAGCATGCGGTCGAACTTGGCCCGGTCGCGAGCGGTGCGCCAGGCGTCGTGGTACCGGTACTGGCGCCGGCCCTTGGCGTCGGTGCCGACCGCCTGTAGGTGGCCGTTGGGCGCCGTGCAGATCCAGACGTCCTCCCAGGCCGGGGGGATGACGAGCGCCTCGATGCGGGCGAGGACCGCCGGGTCGGTGACGCGGTGTCCGTTGACGTCGGTATAGATCCACCCCCGGCCGCACTTGCGGCGCGCCAAGCCCGGGTCGGTGCACGACACCCGTCGCAACCTGGTCACGGGCCCGGTGGTACCCGCGGGCGCCGGGCCGCAACCGGGTGCGTACATTGGGCGGCCATGGCTCCTCCCTGGCGCCGCGGTCGCCCCGAGACCCCAGCATGGGCCGAGGTCCGTGCCGGGTTGGCGGCCATCCCGGGGATCTCGGTGGGGGGCCTGGACGACCCCCCGGTCGCCGCCTGGGTGGACGGACCGGGCCCGGAGACCGTCGTCGAGCGCCTCGGCGGGCTCCCCGGATGGGTCGTGGCCATGGGGCCCCCCGCCGCCGACGTGCAGTCCGACGGGCCCGTGCTGTTCCTCCACAGGACCCTGACCGACGAGGCCACCGCCGTGTGCCTGGCCCGCTTCTACGCCAGCCAGGGCCGGCACTGGCGCTCGTCGGAGCCCCCCCGGTACCAGGAGGCCTGGCGGGCGCTGACCGGCGCCGACGACCCCGCCGAGTGCGACTACCCGATCGCCGTCTCGGTCGGCCGCCTCCTGCTCGCCGCCCCTGATCCCGCCGGTCTGCCCGCTGGACCGACGAGCGCCGACGTCCTCTCGGCCAAGCTGGCGGCCATCGGCTATGAGGCCTTGTGGGCGGTGGCGTTCGCCGAGGTCACGTGACCCGGCGGCGGGAATGCATACTGCAGGGGTGACGGTTGAACCAGTCGTGCCCGAGACCGATGACGCCACCCCCGCGGATGCGCCGCTGACCAACGAGGAGCGGGCGGAGCGGCTGGACGCCCTGACCGACCTCCTCGACCTGATCCGGCCGGCCGTGCAGGCCGACGGCGGCGACCTGGCGCTGGTGCACGCCGACGTGCAGACGGGCGTGGTGGAGGTCCAGCTCCAGGGTTCGTGCTCGTCCTGCGCCGTCAGCTCCACCACCCTCCAGGCCGGCGTCAGCCGCATCATGCGCGACCGCCTCCCATGGGTCACCGAGGTGACCGGGGGCGTCGACGAGAGCATGGACTTCGAGGAGAGCTCGGCCATGGGCCGCGGGGGTTACGTCCCGCGCTGGTAGCGCCGCCCGAGCCGCCGCCGGCGGGGCGACCCTGACGCCGCCGCCAGACGCTCGTCCCTGAGGCCCCTCGCCTCCGCATCCACCTCGGGCCGGTCGAGGGGTGGCAGGTCCCCCAGCGCCCAGCCCAGGAGCAGGTCGGCGACCTCGGGGTTGCGGGCCAGGGCCGGTCCGTGCAGGTAGGTGCCCAGGACCTTCCCGGCCACGAACCCGTCCCGCCCGTCGCCGTTGCCGACCCCGGCGGCGACGGCGCCGAGCGGGCGAACGCCGGGACCGACCACGGTGGCGCCGGCGTGGTTCTCGTACCCCGACAGCCGAGGCAGCCCGAGGGCGGGGTCGGGGTCCACGGCAAGCTCGCCCACGGCCCGCACCGGCAGGCCGCGTCTGGTCTCGGCGTCCACCAGGCCCACGCCGTCGCGCATGCCGTCGGCGGTCAGGAAGTGGGTCCCGATGACCTGGAGGCCGGCGCAGACGGCCAGCACGGCGGCCCCCGACTCCACGGCGGCGTTGAGGGCCCCCGACTTGCGCAGCTCGTCGGCAGCCAGCGACTGGGGACGGTCCTCCCCGCCGCCGAGCACGTAGAGGTGGCACCCGGCCGGCACCGGGGTGCCGAGGGTCACGGTGACGACCTCGGCACCGATCCCTCGCCACCGCAACCGCTGGGCCAGGACGCGGGCGTTGCCGCCATCCCCGTAGGTGCCGAGCAGATCGGGGTAGACGAGGGCGATCCCGACGTCAGCCACCGGTGGTTCGCCGTCCCAGGCGGGCGTCGATGTCCCGGAGGGCGGTGTAGTTGGCGGCCACGTCGACCGGTCCCGGCCCCAGCAGGGCGACCGCCTCCAGGGCGTCGGGCACCCGCCGGTGCTCCACGCCGGCGTAGCGCAGCCGCACCGCCAGGTCGCGCGAGCGCTCCCCGCTGGCGGCCACCGGCCGCCCCGACAAGCGCTCGAAGGGCACGTCCCACAGCCAGGAGGGGTCCCGCCCGTCAGCGATGCGGGCGTTGATCACTACCACCACCGGCCCGGGCGGCGGGGCCAGCATGTCGAACACCTCGACCCACCCCGCGGGGTTCTTGGCGAGGAGGAGCCGGGCGTCGCTGGACCCCACCGTGGCATGCCGGTACCGGCCGTCGACCGCCACGGTCGCGGTCATGGCGGCGAGGGCGTCGCCCAGGGCGACCCCGCGGTGGGCGGCGGTGGCGGCCGCCATGGCAGCGTTGGCCCGATTGGCCCGTCCCGGCAGCTGGAGGGAGATGGGGTGGCGTGGTCCATCCCGCTCGACCAGGTCGTCGCCCTCGACCCACAGGGCGGGGTCGGGGCGGTGGAAGCCACACCCCGAGCACGCCCACCGGGGCCCGTCCCACACGATCCGGCCGCCGCACGCCGGGCATCCGGCGGCGTCGTCGGTCCACGGCTGGCCGGCGCCCACCCAGGTGCAGCGGCCACCGGCGGCGTCACCCGCCCAGGCGACCAGCGGGTCGTCGGCGTTGGCGACGACGAGGGCGCCGGGCGTGGCCAGGACGACCGCCCGCCACCGTTCGGCCAGCCGGCGCACCTCCGCCACGCGGTCGAGCTGGTCGCGGGTGAGGTTGAGGAGGGTCAGGGTGGCGGGCCGGAGGGCCTCGGCGACGGTGCCGAGCCACGCCTCGTCCACCTCCAGGGCGGCCGGGGTGCCCGCGGAGGACCGCGACAGCCCGGCGACGATCCCCGGCGGCAGGTTGGAACCCTGGGGGTTGGTGACCACCGGCCCCTTCGTCCCGAGGGCGGCGGTCAGGAGGCGGGTGGTCGTGGTCTTGCCGTTGGTGCCGCTGACCAGGCCCACCCACCGACCGGCCCCCAGCCGGGCCAGGGCCCGGCCGTCGACCAGCAGACTGACCCGACCGCCGATCACGGTGCCGTCCCCGCGGCCGAGGCGCCGGGACAGCCCGGCGGTCGCCAGGCCGGCCCGCACGGCCAGGGCGGTACGGGCCGGGACGCGGACGGTGGCATCCGGCATCCGGGCCACGCTAATGGCGCGCCCGACCCGGCCCGTCCATCGATGCGGTCGCCACGATGAGGTGACCGCCGTCCGCCGGCCGCTGTGGGCCCGGCCGGGTCCGCCACCGCGCCAGGTCGGCTTTATACCGTGGGCGGCGATGCCCCGCTTCGACCCCTACCGCGGCATCCTGGCCGGACCGGTCGACGGACCGCGCCGTGTCCGGGCCGTCTACCCCGAGACCGAGGCCACGCCCGGCCTGGTCGTCGAGCACCGCCACACCCGGGTGCGGGGACGGGTCGTGCGCATCGAGGGTGATGCGCTCGTCTTGCGGACGGACCTGGGCACCGACCGGATCCTGACGCTCATCCCCGGGGCCTTCGCCGTCGACGGCATGCCCGTCACCCTCGTCCGTCCCCGACCCTCGAAGCTCCCGTCCCCCGAACGGACGGCCTCCGGGTCCCGGGCGCGCGTTGACCGCCAAGCCAGGGTGGCCCGCGCCAGCCGCATCTGGGTGGAGGGCGTGCACGACGCCGAGCTGGTGGAGAAGGTCTGGGGCGATGACCTCCGGGCCGACGGGGTCGTCGTCGAGCGACTGGACGGGATCGACCGCCTGGCGTCGGCGGTCGAGTCCTTCGGGCCCGGGCCCGACGCCCGGCTGGGCGTGCTGGTCGACCACCTGATCGCCGGGTCCAAGGAGGCGCGCCTGGCCGCCGCCGTCCACAGCCCGCACGTGCTGGTGACCGGCACCCCGTTCGTCGACGTCTGGCAGGCGGTCCGTCCCCGAGCGGCGGGGATCGCCCGGTGGCCCGAGGTCCCGCCCGGCCGGCCGTGGAAGGAGGGGATCTGCGCGGCGCTGGGCGTCGACGACCCTCGGACGATGTGGCGACGGCTGCTGGCGTCGGTGCGGACCTACGCCGATCTGGAGCCGGCCCTCGTCGGCGCCGTGGAGCGGCTGGTGGACTTCGTCACCGAGATGCCGTGAGCCGCGGCCCGGTGAGGAGGTTGGAGCGGATGGCGGCGAGTACTTCGTCGTCCGCCCCCAGCTGGCGCGCCAGTCCCTCGATGGTCCCGTGGCGCTCGCGGAGCAGCGCCAGGAAGTGGGTCATCGTCTGCGGCTGGGCCCCTCCCACCGCCGGGGGGTAGGCAGCCAGTCGCTCCATGACCTCGGGCGTGTGGACTTCGGCCCACGCGTTCATGCGGGCCATCGCCTCGTGGCTCAGGGCGTAGTCGTCGGCGATGACCTCGTCGGGCACGCCGAGCAAGCCGAGGGTCACCGCCGCGGTGATCCCGGTCCGGTCCTTGCCCGCCGCGCAGTGGAACACCAGGGGGTAGGCCGACGGCCGGGCGAGCAGCTCGAGGGTCGTCCGCACCGCCGAGCGGCCGCTGTCCAGCATGTCGATGTAGCGGCGGGCGAGGTAGTCGGGCGCCTCGACGTCGTCGTACCGGTGCCAGTCGGGCTCGACGTCGAACAGGGGGAGGTGGTGATAGTCGACGCTCGCCACCTCGGTCGGGAACCGTCCGCGCGCTTCGACCTCCTGGTCCGTCCGCAAGTCGATCACGGTGGTGATCCCGAGGGCGCGGAACTGCTCGCCCTCGTGGGCCCGCAGCCGGTGGAGCCCGTCGGCACGGAACAGCCGCCGCCACCGCACCTCCCGGCCGTCGGCCGCCGGATAGCCCCCGAGGTCCCGGAAGTTGAACACGGCCTCGAAGGCGATCGTCCGTTGGGGAGCGCCGGCAAGCGCCTCCACCGGATCGGTGGTCTGCGGCTGGTCCACCGGTGCCACCCTACCCGTGGGGCCGGCACCCAGAGACGGCGGGTTCAGCCCACGACCCAGGGCGCCGACCCCGGATCCTTGAGCAGGGTGCGAGCCACCACCATCCGGTGGACTTCGTCCGGCCCGTCGTAGATGCGGGCGTAGCGAGCGTCGCGGTACATCTTCTCGAGGGGGGTGTCGGCGGTGACCCCGAGCGCCCCGTGCACCTGGATGGCGCGGTCGATCACGTTGTGGAGCATCCGCGCCCCCCAGAACTTGATGAGGCTGATCTCCACCCGCGCCTCGGAGCCCTCGTCCATGGCGCGGGCGGCGTCCAGGGTCATGAGCCGGGCGGCCTGGATCTCCGCCGCCGACTCGGCCACGTAGCGCTGGATCTCCCCCTTCTGGGCGAGCAGCGAGCCGTGCGCCCATCGCGTGTTGGCCCGTGCGCACATCAGCTCGAAGGCCCGCTGCGCCTGTCCCAGCCAGCGCATGCAGTGGAAGATGCGGCCGGGGCCGAGCCGCTTCTGGGCGATGACAAAGCCGTATCCGCGCTCGCCGAGCAGGTTGGCCGCCGGCACCCGGACGTCGTGGTAACGCACCTCGCAATGGCTGCCGCCGGTGTGCCCCATCGTCGGCACCACCCGCACGATGTCGTACCCGGGGGTGTCCGTCGGCACGATGATCGCCGAGAACTGCCGGTAGCGCATGTCCTCCCCGGGGTCGGTCTTGGCGAAGACGGTGGTGTAGGCGGCGCGGTTGGCCCCGCTCGTGAACCACTTGTGGCCGTTGATCACCCACTCGTCCCCGTCGAGCACCGCGGAGGTCTGCATGAGCGTGGGATCGCTCCCGGCCACCTCCGGCTCGGTGAGCCCCACGCTCGGGTAGATGTCGCCGGCCACCATGGGGGACAGCCACCGGGCCTGCTGCTCCGGCGTCCCGTAGAGGTGCAACATGATCGAGTCCTGCATGCTGACCGAGCCGACGGCCAGCTGGCCGTACTCGGACCGCCCGATGATCTCGTTCAGGTACACGAAGGACATGAACGGCAGCCCCCCACCGCCGATCTCTCGCGGGTGGCCGAGCGCCCAGAGACCCCGCCGCTTGGCCTCCTCCTTCAGCAGCGCCATGGTCTTGGTGGCCTCGTCGCCCCCCTGGTCGAGCACCGGCTCGGCGGCGAACACCTCGCCGTCGATGAAGTCCTTCATCCGCAGCCGCAGGGCGAGCACGTCGTCGGTCATGCCTCATGATGGGGGAACATGACCGGAGGCGCCATCGCCACCGGCTGGGCGGCGGTGACCGGCGCCCAGCCCTGGCTCCAATACCACGCCGACTCCGCCCACACGGGCGCGATCGCCGTCCCCACCCTGGTGCCGTCCACGGCGGCGTGGACGTCGACTCCGCTGGACGGGGACGTCTACGGCGAGCCCCTCTTCGGCGACGGGCTGCTGCTGGCGGGGACGGGCGGCGATTCGGTCTACGGCCTCGACCCGGGATCGGGGGCGGTTCGCTGGCGGACCCACCTTGCGGGCACTACCACGGCTGGCTGGTCTCCGCGCCCGAGACCGGCAGCGGGGCGCTCGTGAGCTACCACACGCCGGGCAACGAGGTGGCCATGTGTTCCCCCGGCGGGCCCGTGGTCGATGCCGCCGGCGACATCTACGTGGCCACCGGCAACGGCTCGTCGACCGCCACCTATGACGACGGCAAGAGCGTGCTGAAGCTCTCCCCGTCACTGGCCCTGCTGGATTCCTTCGCCGTCTCCCAGTGGGCCACCGACAACGCCCAGGATCGGGACCTGGGCGCCGAGGCCTGGGCCCCGCCCACCCTGTACGTGGCCTGCGCTTCGGGCCCCCTGCGGGCGTTCACCGTCGACGTGGCGGGGAGGACCTTCGCGCCGGCGTGGACCTCGGCGGGCCCGGGCGACGGTCCGCCGGTGGTTGCCGGAGGAGCGGTGTGGAGCGAAGACTGGCAGGGGGGCACCCTCTACGCCTACGACCCCACCAGCGGCGGGACGCTGGCCCAGTTCCCGACCGGTCCTGCCGACCACTTCGTCACGCCCACCCCCCTGGCCCGGCCGGTCGTCGGGATGGCGGCCACGCCCGACCACGGCGGCTACTGGCTGGTGGCCGCCGACGGCGGGATCTTCAACTTCGGCGTGCCCTTCCTGGGCTCGGCGGTCGGTGCCCTCGGCGCGCCGGCGTGGGCCTCACCGCCTCGGCCGATGGCAAGTCGTACACCGCCGTCGGTGCCAACGGGCAGGCCCAGGTGTTCCAGGCGGGGGTCAGCGCCGGCGTGTCGTCGTCCCCGCCCGTCGTGGGCGCCGCCGCCGCCGGCTGACCCGGCTCCGAGGCGCCGGCGGCCGGGGTGCGATGATCGGCCGGTGCTCTACGACGCTCTGCTGGTGCTCTCGTTCGGAGGCCCCGAGGGCCCCGACGAGGTCATGCCGTTCCTCGAGTACGTCACCCGTGGGCGCTCGGTCCCCCCGGCCCGCCTCGCGGCGGTGGCCGGCCACTACGACCAGTTCGGCGGGGTGAGCCCCATCAACTCCGCCAACCGGGCCCTGGTCGCCGCCCTCGAGGAAGCCCTCGCCCCGCTCCCCATCTACTGGGGCAACCGCAACTGGCACCCCTTCTTGGCCGACACCGTCCGGCGGATGGCCGAGGACGGGGTCCGTCGGGCGGCCTGCTTCGCCACCTCTGCCTACAGCGGGTACAGCGCCTGTCGCCAGTACCTGGAGGACGTGGCCCGGGCCCGGACCGAGGTCGGGGCGGCGGCGCCCCAGATCGACAAGCTCCGCCCCTTCTACGACCACCCCGGCTTCGTGGAGCCGTTCGCCCGGGCCACCACCGCCGCCCTCGACGGGCTCGCACCGGGCGTGCGGGACTCGGCCCACCTGGTCTTCACCGCCCACAGCGTGCCCCGGGACCAGGCGGACGCCGACGTCTACCTGGCCCAGGTCGAGGAGGCCAGCCGGCTGGTGGCCGAGCGCGTCCCCGGTGGGCATCCGTGGACGGTGGCCTGGCAGAGCCGGAGCGGCCCTCCCTCCCAGCCGTGGCTCGAGCCCGACGTCGGGGACCAGCTGTCGGCGCTGGCCGGCGCCGGGGCGGGAGCCGCCGTCATGGTGCCCGTGGGGTTCGTGGCCGACCACCTCGAGGTGGTGTACGACCTGGACGTGGAGGCGTCGGCCCGGGCGGCCGCCGCCGGCCTGGCCGTGGCCCGCGCCGCCACCCCGGCTACCGCTCCCGAGTTCGTCGCCATGGTCGCCGACCTCGTCAGCGAGCGGGCCGACCCGACCCTTCCCCGCCGGGGCCTCGGCCGCCTCCGGGCCTCCGGCGGCCCGGACGGGTGCTGAGCGAGGCACCCCCCTCAACTCGGGCGTTCGACCACCATGGCCATGCCCTGGCCGCCGCCGACGCACATGGTCTCCAGGTTGGCCCGCTTCAGCGCCTGCCGGCCCAATCGTCCGGGGGCGAGCCTCAGCGAGATCTCAGGTTCGCCTCACCCGCGCTTCAGCCGGGGACGATCAACTGGACGACCGAGATCGTCGGCAAAGGAGCCTGCGTGGACATCGAACCGCTTCCCCCCGAGTCAACCGAGGACGATGCCGGCCCGATGACCGATCCGGGCGGGCGGCGGTGGTCGCGCCGCGCCACGGTCGGCACCGCCGCCCTGGCGTTGGCGGTGGCCGGCGTCGGCGGTTGGGCGGTGGGCACCACCGTTCACCCGGGCGCGTCCACCGTGCGCTTCCAACCGGCGGCCGCCCAGCCGGCGGCGACCGGCCAGGCTCCGGCGCCAGGCCCGGCGGGGCCGCGCCGGATGGGTCCGGGCGGCGGGCTCGGAACGGTGACGGGCACGCCGACAGCCAACTCGTTCACCATCAGCCGGCCGGTCCGTCCGGCACCCAACGGGTCGGCCACGCCGAGCACGCCGTCCACCTCGACGGTGACGGTCCACGTGAACGGCACGACGCAGTACCAGCAGGTGCAGACCAGCACCGGCGCCGTCGCCGGCCTGGTCGGTGACCGCATCGTGGCGACGGGGACCCGCGCCGCCGGGGGCACCCTCCAGGCCACCTCCCTGCTGGTGGTGCCCGCGCCGCCCAAGGGGGCGCCTGCCCGGCCCGCCACAACCGCCACCCCGAAGCTGCCCAACAAGCGTACGGCGCCCCCCAACGCCGGCCAGGCGCCCTTCGCCACGGGAATGGTCACGGCCGACACGCCCGCCGGCGTCCTGACCGTGACGACCCCGTGGGGCACCGAGACGGTGGCCACGGGGACGGGCACGACCACCTACCGCGTGGTGCCGGCGACCGCTTCGACCCTCGTGTCCGGTGACCGCGTCCTGGTGCAGGGCCAGCGAGCCGCTGACGGCACGGTCACGGCGACCCGGGTCACGATCGTCCCCGCAGGGGTCAACCTCCCGGCCCTCGCACCCTTCGCCCGGGGCCGCGGGTTCGGCCGGGGCTTCGGCCACCGCCCGGGCGCCGGCCCCTGGCACGCCGGTCCTGGCGCGCGGCCGACCACCGCCGCCGCCTGACGGGCCGGCCCGGCGCCGTCGCCTACCGGCCGAGCGCCACCGGCAGCTCGACCAGGCCCCGTAGGGTGAGGCTGGTCCGGTAGTCCACCGTCTCGGCCGCCAGCTCCATGCGCGGGAACCGGTCGAGCAGCCGGTCGAACACCACCTGGCCCTCCACCCGGGCCAACGCCGCGCCCAGGCAGTAGTGGATGCCGCTGCCGAAGCTGAGCGGGGGCCCGTCGTCCCGCGCCAGGTCGAGCCGGTCGGGGTCGGGGAAGTGCGATGCGTCCCGGTTGCACGCCCCCAGCAGGGTGACCACGAACTCGCCCTCCGCCACCTTGGCGTCCCCGATGGCCACGTCCTCGAAGGCCATGCGCCCGTCGAGCTGCACCGGGCTGTCGTAGCGGAGCAGCTCCTCCACCCCGGTGCGCAGCAGGTCCCGGTCCGACCGGAGCCGGTCGAGCTGGTCGCGGTGGCGGAGCAGGGCCAGCAGGCCGTTGCCGATCAGGTTGGTCGTCGTCTCGAAGCCGGCGCCGAACAGCAGGATGGCGGTCGAGATCAGCTCGGCCTCGGTCAGGGTGTCGCCGCCCTCGGAGACGGCGAGCAGGTCGCTCAGCAGGTCGTCGCCGGGACGCTCCCGCCGGGAGGCGAGGAGCCCGCTGAAGTACTCGGCCATCTCCCGCCCGGCGGCGGCGGCGGCGATGAGCTGCTGGGACTCGATGGTCAGCTCCAGGAGGGCGGTCGACGCCCGGACCAGGGGCTGGAACGCCGCCCGGTCGGCGGGGGGGACGCCCAGCAGCTCGCCGATGACGGTCACCGGGAGGGGGAAGGCGACCGCCTGCATGATGTCGCACGGCCCCGCGTCGGGATCGATGTCGGCCAGGAGGTCGTCCAGGAGCCGCTCGATGTGCGGGCGCAGGCGCTCGACCGTGCGCGGCGTGAACGCCTTCGCCACCAGACCCCGCAGCCGGGTGTGGTCGGGGGGGTCGAGCATGAGCATCGACGGCGCCCGGGACCGCAGCTCGGCGATCGCCTCCGCCGCCTCCGGGGGCGGGGCGAAGCGCCGGTCCTCCCGGTCCCCCTTGCCGAAGCGGGGGTCGCGCAGGACGAACTGGCAGTCGTCGTAGCGGGACAGCACCCAGAACCCGAGCCCGCTCCGGTGGATCGGCGCATCCTCCCGCAGCCGGGCGTAGCGGGGATAGGGATCACGGCGCCCCTCGGGGGTCAGCAGGAGCTCCCCCAGGAGGGCGTCGGCGGGCGGTGCGGGCATGTCCGTGGCGGTCATGAAACGGCCCCCTTCGGTCGTTTGTTTCACCCTATCGTCGGACCTCTACAGCGGGAACAGCGGGGCTCCGCGCAGGCTCTCGGCGCCCCCGCTGATGCCGGCGACGTCGTGGGCCACCATGTCCGGCGGCTGGAGGAGGCGCCAGGCCACGCCCCGCCCGGCGAAGCGGTACTCGACGGCGCCCACCACCTTGGCCGCCCCGTACCTCGACGGCTCCTGCGGCCTGCTGACGAAGGCGGTCGACGGCGCCCAGACCATGCTCATCCCATCGAGCGCCCAGGCGCGATGCTGGTGGACGTGGCCGCTCGCCACCAGCCGCACCCGGGCACCCCCCAGCACCTCCACGAGCCGGCGCCGCCCCTCGGGGGTGACCACCGTCTGGTTGACGTCGGTCTCGCCGAGGTCCCAGACGCACAGCGGCTTGTGCAGCAGCACCATCAGCGGTCGGTCTCCGGCGCCGTCCACCACGCCGGCCAGCCACCGCCACTGCTCGTCCTCGGCGCCTAGCCCGCTGGCGAACAGGAGCGAGTCGAGGCCGACCACCACCCACGCGTCGGCCTCTTCCACCCACCAGTCCTCGCCCCACACGTCAACCCAGCGGCGGCGCCGGTCGGTGGTGACGGGCTGGCCCATCCAGGGGTCGGGGAGGGTGTCGCCGATGTCGTGGTTGCCGGGCAGGGCCCGCCACCGGGCGGCGAGTGCGGCGCAACGGTCCCGGGCGAAGCGCCGGTCGCCCTCGTCGTCGGGGTCGTCGAGGGCGAGGTCCCCGGTGGCGACGACCAGGTCGGGAGGGTCGGTCCGGACCATGTCGGCGACGGCGTCGAAGTTGGCCACCCCGTAAGCTCGCCGGGCGCTGAGATGGGGGTCCGAGACCTGGAGCATCCGGAACACCGTGGGGAACGTAGCCCTCGCGCCCGCCGCGCCTGGGTCGTTCGCCCTGTTCGCGCCGGTCCCGTAACGCGGAGGGTGCGGTGTGCCGATGCTCCTGGTGTGGGTGTCCGATGACCGCCGAGCTGCGAGCCCGACAGGCCCTCCGTTCCGCCGGCCTGGGCGGACCGGCCGACGACGCGCCCGTGCGCGTCGTGAACGCCGTCAACGAGGTGTGGCGCTGCGGGCCCTACATGCTGCGCGTCAACCCCCGGCCCGGTTCGACCCGGCTCCAGCACGAGGCCGGCCTGCTCGCCCGCCTCCCCGCCGCCGTGCGGGCCCCCGCGTCGATCGCCGCCGGCGCCGCCATCTGGGGCGAGTGGATGCTGACCAACCTGGTCGAGGGCCGGGAGCTCAGCCGGGTCTGGACGGGCCTGAGCGATGACGAGCGGAGGCGCTCGGTGACCGAGCTGGCCGGAGCCCTACGGGCCCTCCACGCCACACCCGCCCCCCTCGACATCCCCGCCGCTGACCGCGAGGGCACGCCTCATCCCCTCCCGGTGTCCCGCCTGCTCGGCCTGGTGGCCGACGCCGCCCACCTGCCGGGCGTCGACGCCGGGGTGATGCGGGCCGTGGCCGAGCGCCTGGCGGGACTGGCCGACGTGGTCGACGACGACTGCCGCACGCTCGTCCACGGCGACCTGCACCTGGAGAACGTGCTCTCCTCGTCGAGCGGCGCCATCACCGCCGTGCTCGACTTCGAGTGGTCGGAGGCGGGCCCGCCCGACCTCGACCTGGACATCCTCGTCCATTCCCTGGCCACGCCCGACCTCCACGCCGCCAGCGGCGACGGCGGGAAGCTGCACCGCCGGGAC
>Ga0102924_1001999_pt1 | contig 22788 bp, 31 predicted proteins | sample PaiPotPPM11metaG_FD_80116 | JGI IMG/M metagenome (GOLD analysis project Ga0102924, IMG submission 80116) | Iron sulfur acid spring bacterial and archeal communities from Banff, Canada, to study Microbial Dark Matter (Phase II) - Paint Pots PPM... ...
CCCCCCCCCCCCCGGGCCAGGGCAAGCTCGGAGCGGTGCCACAGCGCCAGCTTGAAGGTAAAATTTTAACTGTGACATGATACTGGTCGATTCGCACTGTCACATTGCCGGGCCGGAGTTTGACGGCGACCGCGAAGCGGTGATTGGGCGGGCGCGGGCGGCAGGCCTGCGCTATCTGTTGGTGATCCCCAGCGGCGAGCCGGAACACCTTGGCGAGGCCCATGTATTAGCCGAAACGCACGATGGAATTTATGCCGCCGCCGGCATCCATCCGCACGAAGCTCAAAAGGCCGCAGACTGCGATTTCGAAAGCCTTGAAAAGCTCGCCGCGCGGCCCAAGCTCGTCGCCATCGGCGAGATCGGATTGGACTATTACTACGATCACTCGCCGCGAGACGTTCAGCAGGCGGTGCTCAGGCGGCAACTCGACATTGCGCATCGCGCTTCGCTGCCCGTCATCATCCATTGCCGCGATGCATGGCCGGATTTCCGGCGGATTTTAAGAGAGTTCTTGGGTCAAGACGAGCTGCAAGCAAGCGCCAAGTGGCGCGGTGGAATTCTCCATTGCTTCACAGGAACGATGGAGGATGCCTCCGAACTGATGGAAATGGGATTCATGGTTTCGTTTGCGGGAAACTTGACCTTCAAGAATGCAGAACCTTTGCGCGATGTGGCCCGGCAAATTCCGTTGGACCGGCTGTTGGCCGAAACCGACTGTCCTTTTCTTGCCCCCGCGCCGTTTCGCGGCCAGCGCAATGAGCCTATGCGCGTGCGCGGGGTGACGAAGCAATTAGCTGAGTTGCGCGGTTTGACCGAAGAGGAGATGGGCGCAACGCTGGTGCGCAATTTTGAGCGATTTTTCCGGCTTCACTTCGGCCGCCTTTTATGGGACGATGAAAAGACTTGACCCGGGCGCGGAACTCGCCGGGCGAAGATGCAATGAATCCAAAGATGAACGCTGCCACGGAAAATCACCGGCTCGACGCCTTGAAGGATCAGAAGGCGCGGGAGATTTTCGACTTGGTCCGGCCGGAGCTGGCGCTGGTGGAAGAAGAGCTTCGCCGCCAGAGTGTTTCCACGGTTCGCGCCATCACGGAAATCGGCCAATATCTTCAAGCGAGCGGTGGCAAGCGGCTGCGTCCCGCTCTGGTACTGCTGGCCTCGCGGCTTTGCGGCTATGAAGGCTTGGCAGCCGTCCGCCTGGGCGCCGTCGTCGAGCTCATCCATACAGCCACCTTGGTGCATGACGACATCATTGATGACGCCGATCTGCGCCGGGGCCGTCCTTCCACCAACTCGCGCTGGGGCAATCACACCAGCGTGCTGGCCGGCGACTGGCTTTATATGCAAGCCTTCAATATTGCCCTGGCCGAGCGCAATTTCCGCATTTTGGACGTCCTCATCGGCGTGACGCAGGTGATGGTGGAAGGCGAGATGATCCAGATGGGCCAGTTGCAGCGGATGGACCTGACGGAGGACGATTACCTGGAGTTGGCCTACCGCAAGACGGCGTGTCTGTTTTCCGCTTGTCTACGCCTGGGCGCGCTGCTGGGCGGTACGGGCGAGGAGTATGAGATCCGCCTGGGTTCTTTTGGTGCGAATCTGGGTCTGGCCTTCCAGTTGATTGATGACATTTTGGACTTCACCTCTTCGGAGGAGTTGCTGGGCAAACCGATCGGCAGCGACCTGCGGGAAGGGAAAGTGACGCTGCCGCTGATTTATTTGCTGCCCCAATGCCGTCCGCAAGAGGCGGAGCGAATTGCCCTGGTCCTCCGGGAAGGCGGCTTCCAATCCGTGCAGTTTTCCGAAATTTCCGAAATGGTCGAACGCTACCGGGTGCTGGACGCGGCGCGGGCCAAGGCCCGGCACTTTGCGGAAATGGCTCAAGGCTCGCTGGCCAGTTTTCCGGATTCACCCTGCAAGAGTGCCCTCCAATCGCTTGCCCAATTCACCGTGGAACGGCAATTTTAGCGGCCGGGGATCGTCAACTTCATCCGCGGCTTTCTGATGGAGGACAATCTTTTGCGGAAGATTGGAAGACCGGAAGGGCACGGTTTTAACCGTGCCGAACAACAGCATTTCGGTCGTTACTTGTCTCGCATCCCGGACGGCTCGTCGTAACGAGCCGTCCGGGATGCGAGACAAAGGAAAAGGTCGCCCGCGCTCTAATATTACTTTGTTAGGTTGAATCAGGCACCGTCAGGGCATGGCTGAAGCCATGCCCTGATGGTGCTCCCAACGACTTAACATAGTAATACTAGCCACACGGCTAAAAAACCGTGCCCTTCCGCTCTTCCAATAAAACTTGCATGAAGCCTTATCGCGAAACTGAGATCAAGTTGCCCGTCGAAAATCCCCGCTCCATTCAGCGCAAGCTAGTCCGGTTGGGCCTCACGCGCGTTAAGCCGCGGCAGTTTGAAAGAAATTTCCTGTTTGACTTTCCCGACCGCCGGCTGTATAAAGCGCGTTGCCTGCTGCGGCTCCGGTCCACCAACGGCGATAGCCTGCTCACTTTCAAGGGTCCGCCGCGCCTGTCCAAGTGGTATAAGGTCCGGGATGAAGTTGAAACAGCCATTGAGTCGGGCGAACAGCTCAAAGCGGTTTTGGCGGCGATGGGACTGAAGGTTTTCTTCCGGTATGAAAAATACCGCACCACCTTTGCGCCGCCCTCGCGGTCCAGGTTCGCGGGCTCGGCCACGGCGGTGTTTGATGAGACTCCGATTGGCAATTTCCTCGAACTGGAAGGCCCGGAGTTGTGGATTTTGACCACGGCGCGCAAGCTGGGCTTTGAGCCGAAGGACTTTATTACCTCAAGCTACGCCTCGCTCCACCGCCAACTCTGGAAAATGCGCGGCCGGGAGCCGGGAGACATGATTTTCCGTAAACGCAAGTCATGATGCAAATCGTGATTGGGTTCGGAGGCGTCATACGCTATAATGTAGAGGCGGCAGGGCCACACCTTAGTTTCTTTGATCTGCCAAGGCGGGAGGTTTTATGTTTGATGGTTTGTTTCAACCCATTCACCTGATCTTTATTCTGGTCATTGTCTTGATCATTTTTGGACCTGGCAAATTGCCGGACTTGGGCCGGGGATTGGGCAAGGGCATCCGGGAGTTTAAGGACGCGATGAAAGGCGGCCTGAGTTCTTCTTCGGACGACAAGAAGCCGGAAGAGAAGAAAGTCTAATCGGGCATTGCAGGAACCCGTTGCGCCCATTCGGATTTTTCGGCGCTCCCCCCAAGCGGGTCTTTTTCTGGTTGTGGACTGATGGGCGCCGGGCGAGGTCCAGCCCGCTGCTTGATCGTGAAAGGTAGTGGCGCAGTTTGCTGTAGCGGCGCTCTCTGAGCGCCGGAAGATAGTGAAGATTAAAAGCCGGCGGCCACCGCCACGGCAACCAAACTGAGTCACTACCTCCTAAAACCGGCTGTTGACGGTTCAGTTACCTATATATTATAAGTTGGGTTTACTTCAAGGGTTAGCCAATCAATCGATCGTCCCACCATTCCTCGGTAGCTCAATGGTAGAGCATTCGGCTGTTAACCGAAGGGTTCCAGGTTCGAGTCCTGGCCGAGGAGCCATTCCTTTTCAATGGCTTAGAGCTGAAACGCGGAACCTGTAAAAGTACAAGTTGGTACAAGTTATTTTCCCAGTAGCATCTTAACGACGCTGCTGTTGGCTTCTCGATGCGCAGGAGCCACGTCAGGCTCAATGCCATAGATTTCAAGTGTTGTCTTCAGGTTCGAGTGACGCATCAACTCTTTCTGAATCTCTACCGGAGCAGCAAACCGCTTGAGCCAAGCACGGTAACTATGCCGGAAGGTGTGCCAGCCAACTTTGCCGATTCCGCCTTTGGCTGCTGCGGGCTGAATGTAGTCTTTGAGGATCATCCCCTGCCAGCGCGGTTTGCCGGAGTCGCCGGCAAAAACGAAATCAGAATCACTGGCATAGGGAGCTTGTCCGCGCCAATTTAGCAGCGCGGTAGCAAGCTCGGGGTCCAGTGGCACGGGCTTGTGCGAAGCCTCTGTTTTTGTGTCTTCTACCCGGCCAGCCACTACGCTACGCCTTACAAAGACTGCGAGATTTTCCCAATCGATGTCGCCCCACTCCAAGCCCATGACCTCGCTTGCGCGAAGCCCCAGGCACCCGGAAACCGACACCATCGTCTTGTAGGGATCACATAGCTCCAGAAGTAGGGCTTTGAATTCTTGGGGTGTGAGCACACGCGGAGCTTTCTGTCGCCGGTTGCTCTGCTTGACAAGTTCAATAGGGTTCCGATCAACCATCTTCCATCGGCGCGCCCACTGAAAAGGCAAATGCATTGCATTTCGGATATGGCCCTTTGTCTTTGGCGCAAAAGGTAACGACGTGAGCCAATCCGATACTGGCATCGGGTCAACTTTCTCCAACACCAAGTCTCCCCATTTCGGCTGAATGTAGCGGTTGAAGTAGGTGCGATATTCGGACTGGGTTTGGAATCGGCGGCCATTCGCTAATTCCTCATGCACAAAACGGTCAATCAAGCCTCCGACCGTTACCGCGTGAAACTGCGATTGCGGATTTTGCTCGTTAGCCTTAATGCGAAGATGTTCAACTGCTCTCTCCGCATCTGCTTGAGTCGGGTATTTCTTTACTGTTCCAATCAACACTGATTTGGGTTTTCCATTCTCCATCCAGCGGAATTGCCAAACGTCCGGCCCTTTCTTCCGCTTTCGAGTTGTCAAATTTCCGTACTGGTATCGAGCCGTCATGGTTTCTCCTTTTCAAAATGAAGTCTCCATGCGGCACGGTTGGCGACCTGATTGTAGCCTTGAATTGATCCAGGCGTCCAGCGTTGTGGCACGACCCAAAATCCGCGATTGAATCATTCGCGGGTTGGTTGGGTTGCTGCGGAAGGTGGTCTGGGCGGCCCGATTTGAATCACGGCTCGGGTTGGTGACTGTTTTTACATGGCGATGACCTCCGCACCGGCCTTGAGGACGCGGAGCAGCGACACCGCGACCCACTCGAACTTGCCGGCTGAGTTTTCTGCGCCTCTTCCGCTAAGCTGAGTTCAGGCACAGCTCATAACACCGCTGGCGCGCCACCTGAAGCAACGCCAGTTTCTCCCCCTCGGCTCGGACCTTTAACACCCACGCTCGGGCATGCCGCACCAGTTTGCCGACCAGGCGATACACTTTCCAACGCAGCGTGGCCACGCTCGCCCGCCGATACTCGGGCGGCAGCAGCTCCGCTTTCAGCACCACGCTCAGGTTGTAGGCCAGGACCCCGATGGCGAAGTAGACCGCGTTGGCTTCCTGCTGCCCGCACGGCATCTGCTCCATCCCCATCTCCAGCTTCAACTCCTTGTGCCAGTTCTCCGCTTCGCCCCGCTGGTTGTGCAGCCACCGCACCTCGCTGGCGCTCTCCGACTCCGCCCGGTTGCTGGCCACGGCGTGATAGCAATAATTCTGCGCCTCGAACAAGTTCGGCTGCACGTTCTTCCAGCGCACCACGATCAACCGGAACGACTCCTTACTCTGGTTCAGACTATGCACCGTTTCGGCAATCTCCCGATCGCTCGCGATTCCTTCCCGCGTCCGGTACGCCTTCCAGCCGCTTTCGGGAATCTGCCCGATGGCCGCTTTCACCGCGCAGTCCGGGTCCGCCGTGATCGTGAATGTATGCTGCCGTTCCCAACAACGATTCATCACCGCCGCTTGGTACCAGGCGCTGTCACTGCGCACATAGATTTTTTTCCCGGCCGGCAGTTGCGCCTCGCACCCTTGCAGAAACTTCACCGCCCCAGTTCCCGCCGCTTCATTCCCGGCGCGAAACTCGTGATGCACGCAGACTCCTTCCACATACCCCAGCATGGGCTGGTAGCCTTTCACCTTGGCGTAGGTCCACTCCGCCTCCTGTTTGCCCGCCGCGATGATGCTGGCATCCACATCCAGCGTCAGTTCGCCGGGCGCGCCCTCCAGAGTGTCCGCCACCAACTCCCGGTTCACTTGCCCCAGCGCTTCCACGCCGCGACGCCCCATCCGCCGCAGCCAGTCCCCCAAGCGTCCGCCGAGGGCAACCTTCCCAGCCCCAGCCTTCTCAAAACCTCTTGCTCCGCCCGCAACTCCCGCACGTCTTCCAGCCGCCGTCCCCCGGCATGCAGCATCCAAACCAGCGGCTTCACATATTCGCTGGCCCGATACCCACGCCCGCTGCCCGCCGGCGGAAACAACTCATCCACTCGCCGCCACAGTCCTTGCGCCCGCGCCAACTCCTCCACCACGATCAGACCCGCCAGACTCGTCAGCCGCTCCTTACTGGGTTCGAGCTTGATCGGCAATAAAGTTTGTTGTAGTTTGTTCATCGCAGTTCACCTTGTGGGTGTCGTGTATTTGAATCCCAAACTTCTTATAACACTTCGGCCCACAAGGTGTTCTGCTTTTTTTGCCTTCCTTCAATCGCGGTTGTTGGGGCACGATACCGCCAGAACTTGCCAACCTTTAGGGCTGGCACTTCGCCGCGCTTCGCCATCCGTTCAAGCACTTTGGGATGAATTTTTAGAACTTCGGATGCTTCCTTGCTGGTAAGGAGTATTTCAATCCCGGGCGTTACCCCACGCATGTGACGGCCTGCGTGCGATGCAGGCAATGACAATGCGGATTCCAGTGCCAACTGAGATCCTTGTGTTTCGGACTGCCGTCCTTCAGTCGCGACCAGCCGTGCCATACGCACCTTCCCAAGAATCCGCTCTAGCCAAAGGCTGTGCCAGGAACCAGTTGTTCATGGCAATGGACTCTTCGTTCCAGCCTTTTCCCCATCGTCCTACGACAATTCGGCACAGACGCCGCCCAAGGCAGAGGGCGTTGCTGGTGCCCCTGAGTCTGGCCCGTCGCGCGCACTGCGCAATCCACCACGTCCGCAAGGTCAGCTTCCATTTCCATCTCATGCGACCTCTTCATCCCTGGCGCCTCGTGAAATGCATCCAGGGTCATCCTCCGGCGGAACGGAATTCCTGTCAAATTTCCGCAACCCGGCGTTTCGTATGCTCAGCAATGGCAACTTGAAGCCCTCCGTGAGGGGCTACTGGCCGCATATTGTATGTGAAGACTCGGCGCCGCGTCCTTTTCCCAGGGATGGGGTGCAGGACGATCAATAGATTGATTACAGGAGGGTTAGCGGAGACGCAGGAATGTGGGCGCCTTAGGCTTCCGTGCGATTAGACACGATACCTTCACATTGAGTCGAGACCTCCCCGCTTCGGTGAACCTTGGTTCAAGGCAGTCGCACCCGGTGAGCAGAAGGAACAATGAGTTATAAATCGCTGGGAGGAGAGAGGGGCCATTCAGATCAAACAGGCAGGTGGAGCCGCCTGGGCCATGTAAAGCCATCACCGGACGATCAATGGGTATTCTTCCCAGCTTTGGTCATTGCGCCTTATAGCCAGAGTGTATTTGCCTGGATGGAGCTTGCTGAAATCCATCTGCACGCGTACGGTCGTGATGCCATTCTTCAGCTTTCCCGGGCCCGTTGCCTGCACCAACACTCTGCTGCCGTTCAAAATGGCCACCTGAAATTCCCCACCCTCCATACCGATAGGCTGGCGAATCGCCAGATTCAGACGAGCGCGCTTAAGTTCAACCGGCGCCTGCACGGGCTGCTCGCCACCGCGCAGCAGCAACCAATGGCCGAGGTCGATGGTAAGATTTTGGGGCTGTGCGGCCCTTCTGGTGGTTTGCACATGGAACCAAATGCCAGCGGCAACCGCAATAACCACCACTGCGGCAGCGGCGGGAGCCAGCTTCCGATAACCCTTCTTTGCGGCGCTTGATTCCTTCAGGGCTCTGGCCTGCAGGTTTTCCATGAACTGGTCTTGAGTTTCAGCGGTACGAGAGCGCCACTCGATGGGTGGGAAGAGTGCAAACCGCCCCGGCGAATTCAGGATTAACACCGCTTGTTTAGGATGAGCTTAGTGGGGTGGTGAAACCATCCGCCACCCAAACAAAAGCCCGAATCGCTCCCCAAGGAACCAGGAAACCAATCGCTGGATAGCACAGAGACAAAAGTAACCTGGCGATAAGGGCTAAATGAGCTTTGAGTGTCTGCGGCTTCATGCGTACCCACCCTCCCGTTGTCAGTTGAATTGAGGAAATCGTACCAGCCTTGTCTGCGTTCACGAGCTGAATGCCATCGGTGCCCGCTGCCACATACGCTATGTAGGCTACGGGATCATTGGCAGTCGAATAAGGAACAATGAAATCGCCCTTCGGAATGGGAATCTGTGCGTATTTATCGCACGGTCCCTTGCTGGCTGGCGCGTAATCATCCCACGGTCCATGCTGAGGCATCACTTCACTTTTGTCCAATTTGTAGCGTTGCAACTCGGCCTTTATTGCCGTGGCTGCGTCATGCATGACCGGCAAAGACCGAAGCCGTTCAAATCTCGCGTGCGAACTCCAGACGTTTTGCAGATTCCAATACCCAAAGACACCGCCTGCAACGCATCCTAGGGCGCCGAGTACGATTCCGACTCGACGCACTCCCTCTCTCATGTTCATTGGTGCTTCTCCCCAGCGCCGCTGACCTATAGCGGTTTGGTTCCAGGTCACGGTACGATTCTACCACGATAGGCGGAGGCGGGAAGCCACGACGGCGGACGCGAAGGTGGCGGCTCCATGCTCGCGTAGAAGGTCCGGCCAGCGCTTCAGGATCTGCACCAGCCAGGTCTTGGCCGAGCACCGCCCCTCAAATCGGTGAAGGCTTTTCAGGAAGTCCACCCAGGTGTCCTGAACCACCTCCCGAGCGCGGTCCCAATCGCGTAGGTAGAAGTGGGCCAGTTCCAGCAACAAGCCCTGGTGGAGGTTCCACAACCGTGAAATCCACGCGCGGGCGCCATCGTCGCTGAACAGGGCGCGGATTCCCTGCTCATCAGGCTGCCTGGAGGCAAAAGGCAACTCAAGCTGAATTTTGGACGGAGGGTCGGGATCGGCAGGGGTGGTCACGGATCTTACTCTCGTTGCTTTCCCAAGGGGCCAATTGCCCCGGTCGCCAACTCCCATTCTATCCCGGTAATGAGCGCGGAGCGAATTCTCGCAGAAGGAGTGTAACGTTTGGCGGTTTCAGGGAGCTATTACGGTAGCAGCCAGCGGGTCTGGCAAGGAGGCGTGGAGGGCGCTCCGGGAGGAATCATCATGGCGGAAGATGAGACAGTCCGTCATTCACCCAAAGATGCGCCGGTGCCCGTGCGGAATCTTCCGAGGATCAACGAGATCGATGAGATTCTCCGCTCGGTCGCCCATGTGACGCGGCAGGAGGTCCACGCGGCCATTGAAGCGATCCTGAAAGGCTGGCCGGGGCGAAAGCGCAGCGAGATTTGGGATCGCCTTCGCTGGCTGCGAAACGGCAACCGCGAAGCTCCGTGGAGGCACACCGCCTGGACCAAGGAAGACATTGAGCTTCTCCGTGCGCAATATGCCCAGGGACGAACGGGAGCGCGCCGGGCGGTCAAGGAACTGCTGGCCCGCCACCCGGACTGGAAGCCACGGTCGGTTTGGTACAAAGCCGCCCAACTTGGACTCTTGACTCAATCTGAAACGCCAAGACGGTGGTCGGGCGATGAGGAAGGAAAACTCTTATGGGATGCGGAAATGAAGCAGGCGCGAACCATCGCGCGAAAGCTCAAGAGGAGCGAAGCGGCGGTACGCCAGAAATTGTCCAGCAACGGAGTGAAGTCCAAAGTGCGTTTCCCCAAAGACTACAGCCTTCATCGCATATCCAGGCTGCTGCAAGGGCTGAGCGCACGGCAAAGCGGTGAGGGTCGTGCGGCGCGGGCAAGAGGCCTCTTTCAGAAGCTCCACCACCCCACTCGCCGATGCCGTGCTTCCGCAGCCAGCCCCGCAGCACGATATGGGCTTCACCCAAACCCGCCAGCAGCGGATGATGCTAACCCCACCCGGGTGTGCGCGGGCTGTGCCCTTTCTCAACTCTTTTCCTTTGCCCGTAGTGCTCGAACACAGTCCCAGTCCACGTCCGGGCTGTAAGCAGCCACCCGCAGCGGCGTGTGTGGGGAAAACATTCCACCACGGGCATCAGCCGCTCGATAATCCGGACCATCCCCACGCGTGTGGGGAAAACTCACGCCCGCCCCTGCAGGGTCTCAAACCCGCAAGGCGAAAAACTGGTTGAAAGGATTCTGGATGGGGAGTTTTTCGAAGTGTGTGAACCCAGCCTCCTGGGCCAGCTCGCGCGCCCCTTGCTCGCCGATGACTGTTCCCAATCCCTCGCCGTTGTGCGCGAGCGATACCGTCATACAGTGGAGCGGGCTGATAGCGTGGAAAGTACGCCCGATGGGGTTGCGGTTTTCGTGGGCGTTAGCGGATGCATTCGGCTCCGACCAGACGTAAACCCCATCGGGGACGAGCGCGTCATGGATGGCCTTGAGCGCGGCGCGCGGGGTGACCATGTCGTGGATGCAATCGAAGCTGCAAATCAAATCGTACTTGCGGTCGCGCGGAATCTGTTCGGCGGTCGCTTGGATGAACTCAACGTTATTCAGACCGCCTGTGGCGGCGAGCTTGCGCCCTCTTCCGAGGCTCGGGGCGTGGTAATCAATCCCTATCACGCGCGATTTTGGGAACGCCTTGGCCATCGCCACCGTAGATTGCCCGCAGCCACAGCCCACGTCGCCGATGGTCGCGCCCTTTTCGAGCTTCGCCACGAGGCCAGGCACGGCCGCCAGCCATTCCTTCGCCAGAAAATTCCGGTAGCCGGGGCCGAAGAAGCGCTCAATGGCGATGGGGATTTCATCGCCAAGCTCGGAATATGAGATCCCTCCACCCTTGCGAAACGCCTCCATGATTTTCGGGACATTCCAGATCGACGGCGTGGTGAAGTGGAAACCGCCGCCTACGAACATTGGACTATCCTCGTTGGCCAGAACGAAGGCCTGCTCATCGGTCATGGCGTACTTGCCGCTTGAGAGATCGTAGTCAATATATTCGGCTGCCACCATGGCCCGAAGCCACTCCCGCACATAACGCTCGTTCAAGCCTGTTTTCGCAGCGAGCTCGGCGCTGGTCATCAGTCCAGCCCCAGCCATCGCTTTGAACAGACCGAGGCGATCGCCGATATAGCCAAGTGCCATCACAAACGCACCGCCCATATCTCCCACGACCCGGAATGCTATTTCCTCGACTTTTTGGTCATTCATATCTCACCTCGCAAAATGGAATGATGGTATTGAACGCACTATGTAAACCAGGCTGGCCCGGGATGCAATACTTCAGGTGCACCACGGGAGCAATGCCGCAACGAACATTACGAGGGGAACTGATAAAAAGCGCGGAGGCCCGTTGGGCTAACCCTGAAAAAAATAGGCCGCAAAACGTCCGCCAGAGCAATAAGCAATCCAACCCCAGCACACCCACCATAAGCTGCCGGCGTTTCAACCTCTCCTTGGTCTCGGGTGGCTTTCTCACCGTGCTCAAATTCGTCGCAGACGTCTTCATGGCCTTCAAGTGCCGGCAACCGTTTCGTGGGTGCTGTGCCATTGAGGAATTAGGTCCAGAGCTGGCGATTGTTTACTGCAGTTCCTTTGGGTTGGTCTTGATCCCAGGAACCCTCCGCATCATCGCGGCAGCACCCTGCCCATCAGCTTGCCCTCATAGGCGAAGGGTTCATTCCGAAGTGCAGTGAAATACGCCGGGAATACGTCTACCGGCAGGCTCCCGCCGTGCATCGGATGAATCCATTCCGGGTTGAGCTTTTCAATACGATCCACCACTCTGCGCACGGGTTCTTCCGCCGCGAAGATCCCAACATCGCGGTACAACTGGCACATTTCTTTTGCCAGCTTCTCCCGCATGATGGGAGGCTGATCTCCCGGCACAATAAAAAGGTCAGACGAAAACAGGCTCTTGGTGGTTTCGTCAAAAAGCATCATGGAATCCCAATGGTGAACGTGCGGGGTCTCGAGGAAACGCAACTTATGCTTTCCGAGGCCGATCAGGTCTCCGTCGCGCACACCCCGGACGGGTCCGGAGTAGTCCCACTGGCTCAGATTGATCGCCGCGCCGACGTCGCTACAGACCAGCACGGCCTGCGGCGACTCAGCTACAAAGCGCCCCATGCCTCCGCACTCGTCGGCCTCAAAGTGCGGGACGATAACATACTCGATCTTCTTTGGATCGAGCACTTGCGCCACCGCCTTCCGCACCTCTGCGTACCAGGGATACATCCCTGTGTGGATCAACGCTGGATGTTCGTCTTCAACCAGGAACTGGATGAAATTTACAGGATAGCCTTGTGTCAAAGTCACGATGCGATAGATTCCGTCTCCAACTTTATCGATCTTGGCCATGAGGATAGCCCTTAACGACTGGAATTTTCATTCCTATCTTAACTTTTGGTGGATGGGTTTCATGTCAAGCGTTCCGTATATGGCCCCGAGCTGGGTGCAGTCCAGCGTGTTGCTTCCGTAATAGCGTGCCGCCGCCCCCCAGCCGCTTACGCAATTATAACGGTAGGAATGCTGCTCGAGATCGAAGTTGTATTCCCGCCCTTGAGCATCCACAAACTTCTGGGGCCCGCCAAAAGCGGCGATCCAATCCTCGCCGGATCGCCGCTTTTCCGTCTGGAATGCGTTGTTAAGTTGGCTCTCGATCTGCTGCATGTTCCGCCCAAATTGCGAGATCATGGCTGAGGTTCTCGCATTGTGGGCCGCCTCGTCCCGGATCATGCCGCCAATAATATTGCCCCGCGCCCTTTCTTGCTGGGCGATCATATTTAAAATGAGCGCTTGGTTATAGCGGAGGCTCGCAAAAATGCGCTCAAAAACAGGCCGGGTCGGTGCGAATAAGGATTGTGGCGCCTCTGCGCCCCAGTAAACAATCGTCCAGATTCCATCGGCGTTGGGCGGGTTAGTCAGAATCAAGGCTTCCGCCTTCATAGGGACCTGGGAAAGGGCGAGCAGTGAGGGCGCAATGCGGGAGCGCTGTCCGGGCGGGGCCAGACTCGGAACGAGAGTGTATTGGTAAGCCACAAAGGACCCCATGCTTTCCCCAGCCACAGGACGGGCGCCTGTGACCCGCAATCCTTGGACGGCCCGGTTCAGGCGCGGAAGCAACTCCTCAATCACGCCAGCCGGCGGCCGCGGGGGCGAAACAACCGGGAAGACCTCACTGGCGAAAGGGCCAAGATAAGACTGCATCAGCCGGAAATGCGCATCATCGATGGCGCTGATCACACCCCACGCTACGGACTGGCCTTGGGTGCTGCGAGCCGAAAACATATCAACCTGAGCGGCTTCAACCCGCCATGGGACGGGAATTTCCACCGAAAAAGTGCCATCTTGAGCATCAACACTCCTGAATGTCATATTCGCTCCCCGGGCTCTTGGCGTTAGCGTCGCCCACGCCAAGCAGAAAAACCCGGCCACAAAAAATCCGATGCCACGGATTCCCTTCATAGCGCCTAGCGTTCCCTTTTCATGACAGACCAAGCCATGTTCACTCAACCTCCGCGCCGGGGCTACGTCACCCGCCGTCCAATCAACCCGGCTAAACCCTGTGCCCAATCAAGAGGCCGTTGGCACCGGGGGATTGAATCGGGATGCGCCGGATATTTCGGAAACCGCTCTGCTCGAGCCATTGCGTGTATTCCGCCCAGGTATAATTGCGCCCCTCAGTTTCGATCAGCATGTTCAGGGACATCAGCGCGGCCGGTGGCGGCCCAGTCTTGTCATCGTCCATCATCAACTCGCTCACGATAATGGCGCCGCCGGAGGGCAACGCATGGTAACACTTTTGCAAAATCATCAGGTCTTTTTCCGGCGTCCAATCATGGAGGATCATGGAGAGCAAAATCGCGTCCGAACCTTTGGGCAATTCTTCCTTAAAGAAGTCGCCTTGCTGCGTGTGGACGCGCTTGGAGACTCCGGCCTCGGCGATTTTTCCGCGCGCAATCTCAAGCGCCGGCGCAATATCGTAAACGACGGCCTTGAGATGCGGCCAGCGCTTCGCCGCCTCGATGGAGTAAGCCCCGGAGCCCCCGCCCACGTCGAGAAGCTGACGATGTTTTGAGAAGTCAAACGCTTCAGCGGCCGCTCGGCCCGCCATTACGCTCAGACTTTGCATGGCGTTGGTGAAGATACGCTGTTCTTCAGGATTGGCCGCCATCGCCTCGAAAAGACCCGGGTTGTCACCCCAGGTTTGTGCCCGGTTTGTCTTCAGCGATTCGGTCAGCCGGTTCCAGGGCAGATAGAGCCGCCGGTCGACCATGGTAATGAAGCCACCGAAATAATGAGGCTCGCCACGCACCAGGAACTCTTCCGCCAAGGGAGAATTAAAAAATCTTCCCTCGCGCTTGACGAGCAAACCCAAGGCCGCGCACCCGCTGAGCAGCATCTCGGCCGGGCGCGGATGGAATTCCAGCATCCCGGTCAATTCCTCCGCTGTTGTTCCCTGGCCGGAAATTCGGGTGAAGAGGTCCAGCTCCACTGCCGAAGCCAGAGTCTTCGCGGCCCAGAAACCGGTAATGATCTGCATCAAGGGAATCGGGGTGATCTGCGGGCTGGTTGTCGCTCCATGATCCGCCCCTGGATTTGTATCGTGGGCCATTCTAGCCTCCCTGGTTAGTGAGGAGCGAATTGGGCTCTTTGACGAACCGGTTTTCCGGTACCCGCCGAGTCCGGGTTTCATCCTCTTTCACCGCAGATCGCGGGTAGCTGACGCTCATGCCATCCGTCAACTCGATGCGCACCGCCTCGCCCTCGGGGGTGAACCGGATGTCTCGAACCTCTTTCGGTTGTAGGCCGTTCTGCCCCAGTAAGCCGCAGAGCCAGCCGGGACTTACGAATTTATGAAAGTCGTGATTGCCCTTGGGAATGAAGTCTAACTGGTACTCACCTTGCCAAATCAGAAACGTAAACGCTTCGAGCGTTTGATTGTGGGTGAGAAAACCGAAGGCGCCGCCTGTTTTCAGGGCGCGGGCGCATGCGGCCACAGTCTGCTGAACATCCTCAACGTGCTCCAAAACATCCACGGCAAAGACCTGGTCAAACTCATCTTCAAAGTGAAGAGCCTCGGCCGTTCCTTCCTGGTAGTCGATCTCAAGGCCTCCCTGGCGGGCATGATCTCTTGCTACTTCGATGGACTTGGGAGAAGCATCGATTCCCACAACCCTGTCGCCCGCCCGCGCCATAGCCTCCGCCATGATTCCGCCGCCGTCGCCCACGTCAAGAACGCGCTTCCCCCCCAAATCCTCCCAAGGCGCGGGTGAAGTACTCGAGGCGCACTTGGTTGAGCAGGTGCAGGCCGCCCAAGGGCCCTCCCGGATGCCACCATGCGTCGGGTCCCATGGCCTCAACGAACCGCTCGTACTTTGCCGGGTCTGGCAGCCCGCGTAAATCGAGAGGTTTTGTGGTAGTTGCATCTCTCATTCCTGCTCCTCCTGTCTCGCCCGCGGGTCGAGCGGCGCTGAATTGCCCGTTTCGCTTGATACCACTCAGGTAATAATTGCCCTTGAAAGAAGGGCTTTTGCCCTCTTCAGCCAACGTTCCTCTTCAACTGGGTAGTGTCACAGTTTGCTGTAGCGGCGCTCTATGAGCGCCGGAAGGTGTTGATAAATAAAATTCGGCGCTCATAGAGCGCCGCTACAGCAAGCAAACTGAGACACCACCTTCAACTGCTTGACCTTCCCATTGGCCAGTGCTAGTGTCAATACGTATTTCCACGTATCCCACGACTCTCTACCTGGAAACTTGCGATGGCCATTTTGAGCCAGCGCGATCAGCATGCCATTCTCCAACTTCTGCAGGAAATCTATGGCATGCGGCACCTCGATTCCTTCCGCCATCACGTTATTAAGGCGCTCCCGGCGCTGGTCCGCTGTGAGACCGTTTCTTACAACGAGGTCAATGTGCGAGAGGGCCGGAATAACTGGTTCGTTGAACCAGACAGCGGAGGATTCTCCCGTTACCGCCATGTATTTGACCGGCACCTCCACGAACACCCGCTGATCCGCCACTATGCGATCACGGGCGACGGCCGCGCCTTAAAGATTTCAGACTTCCTCAGCCAAAGGCAATTTCACAGACTGGGTCTCTACCAGGAGTTCTACCGGCCCCTGGGAATTGAGCATCAGATGGCCGTAACCCTATCAGGCCGTTCTCACTTGGTGATTGGAATCGCGCTCAACCGCGGCCGGCCGGATTTCACCGAGCGCGAGAGGCTCTGCTTGAATCTTCTTCGCCCGCATCTGATCCAGGCCTATCGCAACGCTCAAGCCCTCACGCATCAGGAACGCGAGCTGGCCCTTATGGCGCGAGGGACGGACGAAGCAGGTTTGGGTGCAATTGTGCTTGACGCACGATTAAGGGTGCGGCTTATGACTTCTTGCGCCCGTCAATCACTGGAGGAGTTTTGCGGGCAGCGATTTGCGCGGAACCAACGCTTGCCGGAGGATCTTGAGCGATGGGTTCGCCCGCAACAGAACCCTGTCGCATTCCCCAGTGAGGCTCAGCCCCGCAAGTCGCTGGTTCTTGAGCGTGGAGAGAAGCGGCTGGTTGTGCGCATGATTACCGATTCGAATTCATACGTGCTGCTGTTCAAGAACCGGATCGCAACGGAGCCGCCTGACGCAATTCGGGATCTCGGGCTGACCGGGCGAGAAGCGGAAGTGATGGCGTGGATTTGCCGGGGCCGCACGAACGCTGATATTGCAGCCATTCTGGAGGTAAGCGTCCGCACCGTAGAAAAGCATGTGGAACGAATTCTGGAAAAGCTCGGCGCGGAGAACCGCACGGCTGCGGCTGCCTTAGCCCGGCAATTCACGGGGCGCGGTGACCCGGGCACACCTTGCAGAGACTTTTGAGCCAACCTCCATACAGTGCGGTCGCTGGCCCCACTCACTTGCCCAGAGACGGACTGTTCTGAGATTGCTAATCCCTTCAGTGACGGGATCCCGCACCAAGCCTTAGGGCTTAAGCCAAAATAAAGTTTACCTTTCGTCGAAGCTATGTGGCACGATGGTCTCATGAAGATCGCCCATCGCGCCATCATGCTCAAAGTGCTTCAAACGTTGAACGAAGCGCAGGCCCACCGGGATGTGGCAAGACGGAGTTGGCCTATGCTGTGGCCGAAGCCGCGGGCACAGTCGTCGAGCGGCTCCAGTGTTACGAAGGAATCACTGAAGAAAAGGCCATTGGCAGGTTCGACGAGGCTTTGCAGCGCCTGTTCCTTGAGACCCAGGGCGAGCGTCTGGGGGAAGATTGGGAAGTCATTCGCAAGCGTCTGCATTCGCTCGATTTCTTCTCCGAAGGGCCGCTCGTCAGGGCCTTACGCTATCAGGACAAGCCCTGCGTGCTGCTGATCGACGAGATCGACAAGGTGGATCAGGCGTTCGAGGCGATGCTGCTTGAAATCTTGAGTGCCTGGCAGGTGACGGTGCCAAAACTCGGAACGATCCAAGCGAGCGCCGCTCCCTTTGTAGTTCTGAGCTCGAACGAAGAGCGGCGGCTGGGCGACCCTCTACGAAGGCGGTGTTTTTACTTGCGCTTCGACTACCCCACCGTGGAACGAGAGGCCGAGATTCTTTCCATCCGCAGTACCGCGCGGGGTGAAGCGTTGCGGGCGCAGATGGCAGGCCTGGCCCATGCGCTACGCGGCTGGAACATGGAAAAGCCGCCGTCGATTGCGGAGATGCTCGATCTGGCGAGTGCTCTCGAAATTCTCGGTGTGGAGGAAATCTCCGCCGATCTGCGGGATGTGCTGCTACCGCTGCTTGCAAAGACGGAATCGGACCGGCGGCGGCTGCTGATGCGGGAGGGCTTCGAGGGCCTGGTGTTTGACTCGAAACAGTACCGCGACGAGATGACGCAGCAAAAGACGGCGCTGACGGAGGCGGCGGTGACGTGAGAGCAATGAAAACTGCATGGCTGCTTGTGCTCGCCTTGATGTGGTTTTCAACGGTGGCCCAAGCGCAATCGCAAGCAGTAACGAACTACGCCGTGCGCTGGGCGGACTATTACGCCCATACGGACCGTGTGCCATTGGAACTGGTGGAGGCCATCATCGAGACCGAGTCCGACTGGCAGCCGTATGCCGTCTCTCCCAAGGGCGCCGTGGGGTTGATGCAGTTGATGCCGGAAACGGCGGATGACTTTGGCGTACGCAACCGCTTTGTGATCTCGGAAAACATTCGTGGGGGTGTGGAGTATCTGGCGTGGCTGATGCATGTCTTTCATGGGGACCTGCGGTTGGTCGTGGCTGGTTATTACGCGGGAGCCGGACCCATCCGGGCGCGGCAGCTCGTATATTCTTCTGTTTGCGAATACGTGAGCCGGGTGGCTGTGATTTATCGCCGGATCCAGCTTCGGGAGGTGAGCGATGAGGTACCTGGCAAGCATCTGGTTGTGCTGCGCGCTCGGCGCCGCAGCCCAGACCATCAAGCCGCAGATCGTGTCGAAACCAGTAGACGGCAGGGTCACGGTGGTTGAAGTAAGGGCGCACTTCGTGACCGCGATCCGAATGCCGGCAGCGGTGAACTCGGTGGCGGTGGGTGACCCGTCGTGGTTCAAGGTGGAGCACTCGGAGCGTGAACCCGACATCGTGTTCGTCAAGGCCCTGACCACCAAGCCCGTGGAGACGAATCTCCTGGTCTCCACAGTGAGCGGCCAGGAAATGAGCCTGCTGCTGGTCAGCAATGGAACTGGCGCAAATATCTATTTTGTTATCTTGTAGATACAAGGAAAGTGGACCTGGAAAGCAGTTATCTTGCTTGTTTTCAATTGCTTACGCCGATCTCTTGGGCCCGGCGGAGTTCCTCTTTCATTAGATATTTTTGATCTTCCTTTGTTTTCAATCATCAATAGGCTTCGTTCCGAAATTTTCTGTGGCGATCAAATCCGATGTCCACGCTTGTTGGAGTGCAACCGCGCCCCTCACCCGGCTCGCTACGCTCGCCCCCCTCTCCCGATAGGAGAGGGCTGGATTTCTATTCGGTAGAAGATTAGAAACGTTGATTCTAAAGGACTCTTAGGCTTCGTTCCGTAAATCTTCATCAGAAAATCGTTTTCCTCTTCGCATTAGGAGCGGGGCCAGCGGCGTTTCACCTGCATACTGCCCGCCCTCATCTTCCCAGCTCCAAGAGACCATCGGAACCGGCCTCCAAAGATTAGAGACGTTGATTCTAAACGGTGTTAACAGCCTAGTTAACATAACTTAGGCTTCGTTCCGTAAATTTTATTTCCTTCCCCATCCCTGCCCCGCCATTTTCTAATCTGTGTTCTAATCTGGCCGCCTCGCCAAGTTTCTGGTCCCATTCTCAACATATCAGAGGTTGATGAGAAATTGGAGAAAGATGAGACAAATGGGACGGTTTTTTTGTCCCCTCTTTTCCCCGCTTGCCGAATCGCAGGTTAAAAGGTCCACGCCATCTGCGCTTAAGCCGTCATTCATCGTGCCGGCAATCACGTCTGCGGTTCGCATACATCCCAAAGGCAGGGATGCATGCGCCACCCGCGTCACGCTGAGGCAGTGCTTTCAGACCCGACGCCCGCTGGTATCCCGTACTTCCCCAGAATGCGAATAATTTCTTCGTCTGCCATATCTGCGGTTCTATAGATGAAGGCATCTGTGCGACCGCTCGGGGTCATGGAAATAGCATGCCGCTTTCCAGCCGGTGTGGCAGAAGGAACATGTTCCGCCTTCAGTTCGTCCAACAAGGGTTCCCATTTTCCTTTGGGGAGCGACTGCGCCCCTAAAATATCAATACGGTTCCGAGAAACGATAGCATGCATGGTTTCCTCCATCTATAATTGTACTATCTTTCCATCGCAGGAGGGTAGCCGCGACACGCTTTTTATGCCGTCCGCTTGACTTGGGTCAAGTTACGATCCCATGATAAGAAAAACTCTTACTGTGGCTATCGGCCATTGGTGAGTAATGAGAAACAGAAACCTTTCCCGCGAGAAAGCACTGGAGGAATATCTCATCTATCGTAAGCGCGTTCGCGAACTTCTCGATATGGCCCAGATTGCCCGTGACATCGAGCAGCGCAAGTACGAACCCCGAGATTCCCAGGGTCGCGGGCCTGAAAGATTCTCTGAGATCATTGGCAATGTCCTTGTAGGGTGGTTTGCAAGCCTGATGGACACGGGGAGTGGCTCTGCTCTGGACGTGTTTGACGTCTGGCTCGCTCTGTTCCCGGCAAGGAAAAACGAAATTGCCGAAACATGGGACAGGGTAGAGCCGCACGTTCAGTTAATCTGGGATTATCGCAGTGACGTCGTGTGTCATGCCAACAAGAGTGTGCGTCGGTACATTGAAACGCACCTGCGCTTCAACGAAAAGCTGGGAGATATCCATGCCGTCATGCAGGCGGTTGCTGACTTGGCGAAAGAACTGATGGAAGATGAGCGCACTGTCTTGCCAAAGCTTCGTGACGACATTGGTCCGATCCTGAAAAGGTTGCGGCCCGACCTAAGCGACGAGCAGATAGAGGGGCTGAAGGATTACTTCCTCCAAAAAGAGCGGACGGCCGATTGAAGCTTCTGGCTTAGAGTTTTTATGCATGTCTGCCAATTTATGAAGCCAGCCACGCACGGGTCTGCGCTGCCCGCTACCCGTCTCACTCAGGGCGACCGCAGACCCGGACGTTCTCCGCGCTGTCGACGAACAGATCGACGATGCTCATCTGCCTGAGGTGGTCGGGATAGAACAGCTCCTCCGCGTGCTCGCCATACCGTTCCGCCACCTTCTTGGACAGAGCCCTCACGTGAGCCCAACCGCAGACAAGCAACACAGGCTTTCCTCCCTCCTCCTCGATCTTATCCAGCCAGAGTTTCTCTCGAATGTCGTCGGCATGCGGGAAACGGCATTCGTCCGCGCCGTACTTTTGTGGGTCGGGGCCCGTGCGTGCGTCCATCTCGTCACAAATGCCCGCTTCGCGCCACTCGTGCGGACGCATGTCGAATTGAACGTAAGGTATGTTCTTGCCCTTCGCGATCTGGCAAGCGACCGTAGGGACGCTAACCAGAGCCTCTTCCGCGATCAGCTTGACGTGGTGTGCGTCCACTGTCTGGCAAATGGCGTCGCGTAGCCCGTCGATGCAAGCCCGAAGAGGAATATCAGGAGCCCCGCCTTCCCACTGGATTTCGTGGGATGTTCCCAAGATTATGTAAAGGGGGTCTTTCATCAGCGTCGTCATTACTGCTGTCAGATACGCACAACAGGCCCGGCACCAAGCCGGTCGTAATGCGCCGCGTCTCAGTAGCCGGAGTGCCAGCTATTGGGGCGGCGCGGACCAGAGAACTTTGCCACCTTTGCCGAGAAGAACCACGGAGGCAGCAGAAGTGCGGTGTGTCTCGCCCGTGCTTGGGGTCACCAGTGCAGTGCTGCCGATAATCGTCTGAAAGCCATTGGGCGCCGCAACGCCCAACTGCGGGGAGTCGCCCTTCCCCCACATCCAGACAAGCGGAAATCCACCTGGGGTCAATAGCGAAAAGTACGGTGCCATCTGACTATCAATCCCAAGGTCAACGCCCCGCTTTCCTTTGGCGTCGAAAAACGACAGCTCCCGTGCTGCTGTGTCTGGCGCCTGTTCGGGAGATTGCATGGCTCCTCCAAGGGAGATGGCAGGCGTGCCGTCCTTGTCGTCAAAATTTAGCCCCCACGTGCTCAAGTCCATTCGGGTCACGGGGAAAAGGTATTTGCCGATCTTTTGGTTCTGTCTCCCGTAGAACTCGAGCCCCGCGCCGTTGGATCCGGCGAACAACCACACCATCATTCGACCTCTCTCGTCCAAGAATCTTAGGGCGTTAGCCGTGAGGACGGTCTGCTCTTGCCCCTCCTCGCCTCTAATCCAAATGCCAGGGTCGTCCGGCGGCATTCCCACGATGCCTGTACCCATTGACGCCGACGTCGCAATCGTGATCCTGGCGCGGCCTTGGCTGTCCTGGAGAACGAATTTGTTGGCTGTGACCGTGCGGCTCGGGCGCGCTTGGCCCATCACTACCACGGCGGCAGCCAAGAGCAGCGCAGCTATCCCTGCCCGCTTGAACCAGCGATTTTGCCTCTCTAATTTTTCCAGGCGTTCCCTGATGGATTGCAACTCTGGATTTTCAGCGGCCATAGGTCTACCTCTATTGACTATACATGATTTTATAATAACCAGATCGTATCACAGCGGCGGGCGATTTTCGGAGAAGGTTGAAGAGGCTATTTCGAATGCCGCCAGGCGATTCGCGTTCAACCGTGCGCCCGATGGCTCCAAGCTTCCGCCGCTCATTTGGGCGGACTTTGAGAAAGCCGTCCAACGGCTAAGAGGAACCGTCCTCAATCTCTGATCCGCGTTCTTTCGAACCCAGCTCCCACGCCCGCCTCTCCTCCCCCCGCAATCCCCCTCGCACGGATTTTTGACAGAAATGCGCTTCGGGGCTATTACCAATCTCAGACTGGCAACAATCTCAGCCGGGTTGCGCGTCCGCGAAGTGATCGGGCGGGTAGCCTGGCGGAAAGAACCGCACAGGGCAATGATTCTTGTATGGCGTTTACCTTCAGAGCGAGATTCCTCCCCTTCGCTTCGCTCTGGGTCGGAATGACACCGCGTAAGGTACGCTCGGAATGACACGGTTACTAGCGTGTAGCGCGGAGTTGTATTTCAACTCCGCGGCTCTTGCGGCGGTCATAAACAAACCGCAGGGTCGAAAATGCTCGATCACAAATTAGGCCGCACTGAAAACAAAGGAATTAACGTCATGGGTTCCGCCCTCGCCTGACCGCGAGTGATTTTCATGAGCTTTCGCGGGCCGTAGGC
>Ga0102924_1002001_pt1 | contig 22777 bp, 23 predicted proteins | sample PaiPotPPM11metaG_FD_80116 | JGI IMG/M metagenome (GOLD analysis project Ga0102924, IMG submission 80116) | Iron sulfur acid spring bacterial and archeal communities from Banff, Canada, to study Microbial Dark Matter (Phase II) - Paint Pots PPM... ...
CCCGTAGAGGTAGTTCTGGTAGTAGACGGGTACCACCGCGAGGTGGATCTTGGCGGCCCAGTCGGGCTGGCGCCGGCCGGCCGGCGGCCGCACCCGCTGGTAACGCGCCACCAGCTCCCACCAGGCGGCGTCGAGGTCGGCGTCGGGATCGGCGTACAGCTGGCGCTCGAAGTGCGTGACGACGAGCACCCAGCGTGCGAACACGAGCAGCGACGCCCGCCGGGCCTGGGCCAGTCGGCGGCGAAGCGCGTCGAGGTCGGCGGCGGGGATCGCGGCGACGTCGCCGAGCCAGTCGGGGTCGCGAACCAGCCGGCCGAACAGCATCGCGACGCCCTCGGTGGTCAGCGCGTGCGCGGCGTCGCGCAGCAGCCACGGCAGCCCGCGGTCGACGCCCTGGTTGTACGCCCCGTGCCCGAACTCGTGGAGCATGGTGTCCATCCAGCGCTCGGTGGGCTCCACGTTGCAGAGGACCCGGATGTCTCCTTCGCGGTCGATGTCGATGCAGAACGCGTGCTGGTTCTTGCCGTCGCGGCCGTAGAGGTCGCTCGCATCGAGCACCGGGCGGACATCGAGGCCGATGCCGTCGTAGGTGCGAACGGTGAGCGCCTCGAGGTCGGCACGCACGAAGAGCGGGTCGAGCTCGACCGCGCCGCGGGCCGGCGGGTCCTGGAAGAACGGGTCGTCGAGGTGCCACGGGGCCAGGTCGGCCGGCGCGACGCCGAACCGGGCCGCCAGCGCGTCGTCGAGGGCGCCCTTCCAGGTCCCGAAGGGCTCGGCGGTGTGACGGTCGACCTCGTCGAGGGTCGCGAAGAGCCGCGCCTCGTCCATCTCGCCGACCCCGAGCGAGAGCGCGAAGTGGTCCCGGTAGCCGACCGAGCGGGCGGCCTCGTTGCGGAGCCGAGCCAGCTCGCGGACCCGGTCGGCGACCTCGGCGCCGACCTGCTTCGACGCCTCCCAGGCCCGCTGGCGGAGCCCCCCGTCGTCGCTAGTGCGCAGGATGTCGAGGATCGCGTTGTCGGCCACCCGCTCCCCGTCGAGCTCGCCCCGGAACGACGTGAACGTCGCCTCGACCTCGGTCTCGAGCTCGACGATCCGGCGTTGGAGGTCCTCGGCGACCTGGTTCGGGAGCATGGCGTCGTGCAGCAGGTCGAGCTGGCGCCCGAGCTCGGTCGCGCGCTCCGACCCGTCCTCGCGGGCGGCGCGGACGGCTGTGAAGGCATCCGGGTCGGCGAGGAGTCGGCGGCGGGTCAGCTCGAGGTCGGCCTTGCGGCGGTTGGCGTCGTCGGACGCGTGCGTGCTCGCGTCCCACCAGGCCCGGGCCAGCTCGACGTCGACCGGGCGGAGCCGCTCGACGAGGTCCTCAACCAGCCGCCCGGCGTCGTGCACGGCGGCGGAGTCTACGGCTAGGAAACATCCAAAAGGAGGTTCCCCGTGCCCCCGATCCACTTCGGCGCCTTCGCGCCCCAAGGCTGGAAGACCGAGCTGGTCGAGATCCCGAACCCGGCCGACAAGCGGCGCGTGTGCCGTGACACCGCCGTGCTCGCCGAGGAGCTCGGCTACGACTCGGTGTGGGTCTACGACCACTTCCACAACGTGCCCCGGCCGGCCCACGAGACGGTCTTCGAGTGCTGGACGACGATGGCCGCGCTGGCCGAGGCGACGAGCCGGATCCGACTCGGCCAGATGGTGTCGTGCACCTCGTACCGGCCGCCCGCGCTCACGGCGAAGATCACCGCCAACCTCGACGTCATCTCGGGCGGCCGGCTCGAGTGGGGCGTCGGCGCCGGCTGGTACCAGCAGGAGTACGAGGCGTACGGCTACGACTTCCCTGCCCCCAAGGAGCGGATCGGGCGCCTCCGGGAGGCGGTCGAGCTGGTCACGCTCATGTGGCGGGAGCCCGACGCGACGTACCACGGCCGCTACTACCGGGTCCGGCGCGCCCAGTGCGACCCGAAGCCGCTGCAGCAGCCGCACCCGCCGATCTGGATCGGCGGCGGCGGCGAGCAGCTCACGCTCCGGGTCGTGGCCCGGCTCGCCGACTACGCGAACTTCGGCGGGAGGCCCGACGAGTGGGCGCACAAGCGCGACGTGCTGCACCGGCACTGCGCCGACGTCGGGCGCGACCCGGGCGAGATCAGGCTGACGTGGAGTCCCGAGGTGCTCGTGCGGGAGACCGAGGCCGAGATTCGGGCCCTGTCCGAGGGGAGCCGGATCGGCTCGCGCTGGGGCGAGCCGTTCGACTCCTGGGTGTCGGGCAACCTGGTGGGGACGCCCGAGCAGGTGACGGAGCGGATCCGGGCCTACGTCGATCTCGGTTGCACCGGGTTCGTTCCCTGGTGCGCGGACTACCCCGACCACACCAGCCTGCGGCTCTTCGCCGACGCGGTGATGCCCCAGTTCCGCTAGCGCTGCGCGGCCGCGAGCGCGGCGCCCAGCTGGTCGGCCAGCGCGACGGCCAGGGCCCGATCTTCGGCCGGTAGCCCCAGCCCGCTCCCGTCGGCCGGCATCGAGAGCACGAACCGGCCGAGCAGCTTGCCGTCACCGCGCACCGGGAGCTCGAGCTGGCTGGCCAGGCCGTCGGCCTCGCCGGCCGCCACGCGCACGCCTCCGTGGCGGAGCTGGGGGAGCGAGTTCGCGAACGGCGGCCGCTCGAAGCGGCAGCTCTTGAGGTCGAGGGTGCGGGTGAGCTCGTTCTGCACCAGCCGGATGAGCCGACCGGGTGACTCGCCGCCCGTGGCGAGCTCGGCCATGTTGCGGAGCTGCTCGGCGTCGCGCCGGCTGCGCCACGCCACGGCGCGGCTGCGACGGCTCCGCACGACGATCTCGCCGGCCACGATCCCGACCGCGACGAGCAGCACGACGGTCTGGACGTCGTCGCCGCTGTTGATCTGGAACGAGTAGTAGGGCCGGGTGAAGAGGAAGTCGAACGACACGGCGGCGACGATGGCGGCGAGCGCGCCGCCGATCCGACCTCCGACGATGGCCCCGACGAGCACGGCCAGCACCAGGACGAGCGCGATGTTGGCGGCCTGCAGCTCGTCTCGGAACGGGAGGAGCAGCAGCGCGACCGCGATCGGCGCCAGGACCGCCAAGGACAGGGCCTGGAGCGCCCTGGCGTCGTTCATGGCTGCACCTCGTCGGGACGCCCCGCCGGCCGTCCGCCGTGCCCATAGCGCCTGGTCGACGCGGGAGTCAGCGGCCGATCAGGATGGTCTTCAACGCATCTTCGGAATCGGGAGTGACGAGCGCGAGCACCTCGTCACCGACGTTGACGACGGTGTCGCCGCGCGGCACGACGACGTGCCCTTCGCGCACGACCGCGACGATGGTGGCGTCCCGAGGCACGCCGAGCTCGGCGATCGAGCGGGGCGCGGCCGGCGATCCCTCGGCCAGCGTGACCTCGACGAGCCGGGCCTGGCCGCCCTCGAACTGCAGCAGCCGGACCAGGGACCCGACCGAGACCGCCTCCTCGACGAGCGCGCTCAGGAGATGCGGCGTGGACACCGACACGTCGACGCCCCAGTTCTCGTTGAAAAGCCACTGGTTCTTGGGGTGGTTCACCCGGGCCACGACGCGGGGGATCGCGAACTCCTGCTTGGCGAGCAGGGAGACCACCAGGTTGTCCTCGTCGTCGCCCGTCGCGGCCACCATGACGTCGCTGCCGTCGACGCCGGCCGCGTGGAGCGAGCTGACCTCGCAGGCGTCGCCGACGAACCAGTTGACGTCGAGCGAGCTCCGCAGCCGGTTCACGAGGGTCGGGCTCCGGTCGATGAGCAGCACGTCGTGGCCCACCTCGTGGAGGTCGCCCGCGATGTAGGTGCCGACGTTCCCGGCCCCCGCGATCGCCACCTTCATCAGTGCGCTCCCGAGGTCGAGCCGTCGATCAGGCTCTCGAGCTCGTCCAGCGCGTCCTTGCGGACCGCGAGGTGGACGAGGTCGCCCTCCTGGCCGACGAGGTCGTCGACGGCGAGCTGGGCCTGCCCGGCCCGGGTCAGGGCGACGAGCCGGAGCCCCGGCACCGCGGCGAGGTCGCGGAGCGGCCGCCCCGCCCAGGTCGCCGGGAGGGCCCGCTCGACCAGCACGACCTGGCCGCTGGGCTCGGCCCACTCGGTCGCGGTCTCCTCGAAGAGCCGCCGCTGGACCTGGTCGATCGTCCACGTCACCGTGGCCACGGTCGGGATGCCGAGCCGCTGGTAGATGACCGCCCGGCGAGGGTCGTAGATGCGAGCCACGACCCGGGGGATCTCGTAGGTCTCGCGGGCGATCCGGGCGGCGAGGATGTTCGAGTTGTCGCCGCTCGTGACCGCGGCGAGGGCGCCCGCCTCCCGAACCCCGGCCTCCTCGAGGTGGTCGCGGTCGAAGCCGAAGCCGTGGACCGCCAGGCCGCGCCAGTTCTCGGGCAGGTACTTCCGGAATGCATCCTGGTTCTTGTCGATGATCGCGACGCTGTGCCCGTCCCGGTCGAGCGCGACGGCCAGCCCGGAGCCGACGCGGCCACAGCCCACCACGATCACGTGCACCGCCCGATCCTGGCACAGTCGGGTGCGCCCGGCTTCAGGCCGGCCCGTGCCAGACTGACGACCGCCGGCCGCGACCGCGCCGCTCCCGGAGAACCATGCAGACTGAGACCGACGTCGCGAGCCCGGCGCCGCGCACCACGACCACGGAGTTCGCTCCGTCGCCCGAGGCCGCGCGCTACGAGGTCCCCGAGACCTTCGCCTACCGGGTCAAGAACCGGCTGCTCGGGCCGCCCTTGAACACCGAGCAGCTCGTCCACGAGCGGCTCGGGAAGCCCACTGCGCTGGCCGTCTTCGCGTCCGACAACCTGTCGTCGGTCGCCTACGGCACCGAGGAGATCCTCACCCACCTCGTCCCGTTCGTCGGCGTGGCCGCCTTCGCGCTGGTGATGCCGATCACCATCGGGCTGCTCGTGGTCCTGGCGTTCCTGATCCTCTCCTACCGCCAGACCATCAAGGCCTACCCGAGCGCGGGTGGCGCCTACATCGTCACCCGCGACAACTTCGGGCTGCTCCCGGCCCAGGTGGCCGGCGTCGCCCTCCTGACCGACTACGTGCTCACGGTGGCGGTGTCGGTCGCGGCGGGGACCGCCGCGCTCACCTCCGCGGCTTCCGTCTTGACGCCGTACGCGGTGCCGATCTCGGTGTTCTTCATCCTCTTCATCGCCTACGGGAACCTCCGCGGCGTCCGCGAGTCGGGACGCATGTTCGCCGTCCCGACCTACTTCTTCATCTTCACCATGCTGGCGCTGCTCGGGATCGGCATCGCCAAGCTGATGACCGGCACCCTGCCGGTCGAGTCGCTGCACCACAAGGGCCTGGTCCACATCGGGCACGGCTCCGGCAGCGGGCTGTTGATGGGCGCCACCCTGTTCGTGGTCCTCCGCGCGTTCGCCAGCGGCGGCGCGGCCGTGACCGGCGTGGAGGCCATCTCGAACGGCGTGCCCGCCTTCCGGGTCCCCGAGTGGCGAAACGCCCGCACCACGCTCGTGATCATGGGAACGACGCTCGGGGCGATGTTCCTCGGCCTGTCGCTGCTCGCCGCCCATATGCACGTGGCGCCGTTCTCGAAGGGCACGCCGACCGTCATCTCCCAGATCGGCAAGATCGTGTTCGGGTCCGGTCCCGCCGGCACCGCCCTCTACTACTGCCTGCAGGCGGGGACGATGCTCATCCTCGTCCTCGCCGCCAACACGTCGTTCGCGGACTTCCCGCGCCTCGCCAGCTTCCACGCCGGCGACAACTTCATGCCCCGCCAGCTCACGAAGCGGGGCCACCGGCTCGTCTTCTCGAACGGGATCATCGCCCTCGCCGCGGCCGCGATCTTCCTCGTCGTCATCACTCGGGCCCGGGTCGACACGCTCATCCCGCTCTACGCGATCGGTGTGTTCACGTCCTTCACGCTGTCGCAGGCCGGGATGGCCCGGCACCACCTCCGGATCAAAGAGCCGCACTGGCGCAAGGGGCTCGTCATCAACGCCACCGGCGCGGTGCTATCGGCCGTCGTCGACATCATCATCGCCATCACGAAGTTCAAGCCGGCCGGCTCGTTCCTCGGGGCGTGGGTGATCATCCTGCTCGTCCCGATCATGGTCTACGGCCTGACCCGGCTGAACAAGCAGTACGAGGCGGAGGCGGAGGAGCTCGAGCAGAACGCGCCCCAAGCGGCGGAGGCGCCGATCCTGCGCCGCCATGTCGTGATCGTGTTCGTCGACACGCTCGACCTCGCCGCGGCCCGCGCCATCCAGTACGCGCGGACGCTCATGCCGGATGAGCTGCGGGCGGTGCACTTCGACCTGGACCCGGTCCGCACCGAGGACCTGGCGATGGCGTGGCGGCGGCTCGGCCTCCACCGGCTCCCGCTCGACCTGCTCGAGATCCCGGACCGGCGCATCGGCCGGGCCGCGCTCGAGGTGGTCGCCGACGTGGTCGCCGACGGTGAGACCGAGGCCACGGTGCTGCTCCCCCGGCGCGACTACACCTCGTTCTGGCACCGGTGGCTGCACGACCGCACCGCGGACCGGATGGCGGCGGCGGTGAGCGACCTGCCCCACGCCAACGTCACCATCGTGCCGTTCCACCTCGGCCAGGGCCGGCCCCGGAAGCTGACGCCAGTGCCCAAGGTGCCGAAGGTCTTCCACCGGCGGGCCTCCAACGGCCCCCGGGCCGAGGACGTCGCGGTGCCCGAGCTGGACGTTGAGGGCGCGGTGCCGATCGGCGACGTCCAGGACCGCCAGCGGGTCCGGATCGCCGGTCGCGTGCACGCGCTGCGGGTCCAGCCGTGGTCGGGCCAGCCGACCCTCGAGTGCACCGTGACCGACGGCACGGGCCGCATCGTCGTCGTGTTCCTCGGCCGGCGACAGATCGCTGGCATCGAGCCCGGCGCGCGCATCGTCATCGACGGGATCGTCGGTCAGCGCGCCGGGCAACGGGTGATCCTGAATCCCGAGTACCGGCTCCTCCCCGGGCTGGAGGCGACGCCGCCGCCCAAGGCCCGCAAGCGCTGACGCGACCGCCGGCGGAGCCGGGCTCCGGTTGGAGGGTCGAGGCGTCGGGCCGTAGCGTGCGGCTATGACTGACGACCTCGCCTTCCTCGACGCCACCGGCCAGGCCGAGCTGGTCCGGGCCGGCTCCGTGTCCCCGCTCGAGCTCGTCGACGCCGCGATCAACCGGATCGAGAAGCTCAACCCCGAGCTGAACGCGGTCATCCACCCCCGCTTCGACCAGGCCCGGGCCGACGCCCGCGCCGCGACGCTCGGCGACGGCCCGTTCCGCGGCGTCCCGACGCTCTTCAAGGACCTCCTGTGCGCCATGGAGGGCGAGCCGTACCACGAGGGCATGGGGTTCCTGAAGCGACACGACTACCGGCCCCAGTACACCGACTACCTCGCCCAGCGCTTCCTCGACGCCGGCTTCGTGTGCTGCGGCCGCACGAACACCCCTGAGCTCGGTCTCGTGCCGACGACCGAGCCCGTCGCCTACGGCGCGACCCACAACCCGTGGCAGGTCGATCGGACACCCGGCGGCTCGAGCGGCGGCTCGGCGGCCGCGGTCGCGGCGGGCCTCGTGCCGGTCGCGCACGGCAACGACGGCGGCGGCTCGATCCGCATCCCGGCCAGCTGCTGCGGCCTGGTCGGCCTCAAGCCCTCGCGGGGCCGGACCTCGCTCGGTCCCCACAGCGGCCAGCTGTCGAACTTCCTCGCCGTCGAGCTCATGCTGGCCCGCTCGGTGCGGGACGCCGCGCTCGTCCTCGACGTGGCGCGCGGCCCGTTCCCCGGCGACACGGTGCTCGCGCCCGAGCCGAGTCGCCCGTATCGCGATGAGGTCGGCGCCGACCCGGGTTCGCTGCGCATCGGCCTGCTCACCACCAACCCGCTCGGCACCGGCGACGTCCACTCCGACTGCGTGGCCGCGGTCGAGGACGCGGGTCGGCTGCTCGAATCGCTCGGCCACCGGGTCGAGGTCTCCCACCCCGAGGCGGCCGTGAACGACGAGCTCATCGTCCAGTTCGGAGCCGTGTGGGCGGCAGGCGTCAGCGCCTTCCTCGACGACTTCAGCGCCCTGGTCGGCGTCCCGATCCAGCCCGACGACGTCGAGCCGCTGACCGCCGCGCTCGCGGAGGCCGGGCGAACGGTCCCCGCCGCGCAGTACGCGTTGGCCATCCAGGCCATGGAGCAGATGACTCGCCAGGCCGCGGCGTGGTGGGCCGACGGCTTCGAGCTGCTGCTCACCCCGACGCTGGCCGAGCCGCCCCTCCCGCTCGGCAGCTTCGATGCGCGGCCGGACGACCCCATGTTCGGCTTCACCCGGTCGGCCGGCTTCGCCGCGTTCACCCCCGCCTTCAACGTCACAGGCCAGCCCGCGATCTCGCTGCCGCTGTTCTGGAACGACGAGGGACTCCCGATCGGGACGCAGCTCGTTGCTGCCTACGGGCGAGAGGACGTCCTCATCCGGATCGCGTCGCAGCTCGAGGTCGCCCGGCCCTGGGTGGACCGCCGGCCGCCGGTGCACGCCTGAGGGGTCGGCGCGGAGATCGGTCGCGCGTAGCGTCTCGGCGATCGGCTGCGCATCGCCGAGTCGCCCAAGCGCCGATGTGGAGTCCGACGTAGCGCTCGGCTCGTTTGACGGGTTTTGGTCCCTACTTGAACCAGATGCGCTGGTACTCGCGGCTGGCCGGGTGGAGGAGCAAGGCGACCAGTGCGCCGTCGAAGACGAGGTTGAGGATGAGCGGGAACCGGAAGGCGTCGGTTCCGACGGAGAGCACGAGGGCGACCTGCAGGATGGCGGCGGCGACCGCGACCGCGTAGCCCCACTTCTTCTCGTTGGCGATCCCGAAGCCTCCCAGGCCGAGGCCGAGCACCAGCGCCAGCCCGAGCAGGCTCGTGAACGCGAGTCCCAACATGGCGAAGGCGGCGTCGATGTAGCAGAGGACGGTGGCGATCACGAGCGTCTGTGGCTGCATCTGGTTGAGGAAGCGGTATTCGCTCACGGCGCCATTCTGCTCGACGCGAGGCCGCGGACCGGGTCACGCACCGCGCTGGAGCTGGCCACACGCGGCACCGATGTCGCGACCCCGCGTGCGGCGGACCGTGACCGTGATCCCGTGACCCCGGAGCCGGCGTGCGAACGCCTGGACCCGGGTGCCGGGCGAGGCGCTCCCGCCGAACCCCGGCGTCGGGTTCAAGGGAATCAGGTTGACGTGCGCGCCCCCGACGCCCGGCCAGGCCGCCAACAGCCGGCCGAGCTCGTCCGATTGGCCTGCGCCGTCGTTGAGACCGTCGATGCAGGCGTACTCGAACGTGACCCGACGGCCGTGGGCCCCGGCCACGTCGGCGGCGGCGTCGAGCACCTCGGCGATCGGGTACCGATGGTTGAGCGGGACGAGCTGGCTCCGGAGGTCGTCGTTGGGGGCGTGGAGTGACACCGCGAGCGTCACGGGGAGGTCCTCGGCCGCCAGGCGGCGAATCCCGGGCACGACCCCGATGGTGCTGAGCGTGACCCGACGGGCTGAGAGACCCAGCGTGTCGTGCAGGACCGTCACCGATTCCCAGACTGGGCCGTAGTTCGCCAGCGGCTCGCCCATCCCCATGTAGACGACGTTCGTCACCCGCTGCGGCGAGGCGTGCTGCGCCCACAGGACCTGCTCGACGATCTCGCTCGCCGCGAGATGACGCTCGAAGCCCGCCTGCCCGGTGGCGCAGAACGGGCACGCCATCGCGCACCCGGCCTGCGAGGAGATGCAGACGCTCGCCCGGCGCGGCGAACGCATCAGCACCGTCTCGACCTCCGCCCCGTCACCGGTCGTGAACCGCCACTTCGACGTCAGCCCGTCCGCCCCGCTCAGCGACGCCACCGGCGTCAGCGTCAGGGGCAGCTGCTCGGCGAGCCGGGAACGGAGCCCTTTGGGGAGCTCGGTCGCGTCCTCGAGCGGGATCCGGCGGCGCCAGAGCGCGTCCCAGACCTGGTCGGCTCGGTAGCGGGGTTCGTCCGCGAGCAGCTCCGCGAGGTCGGCCCGGGTGGCGCCGTAACGGGTCAGCGGTCGCATGTGTAGGCGCGGTCGACGCGGGCGCGCGAGAAGCCGATCGACGTGTAGAGCGAGATCGCGGATTCGTTGCCGGCGTCCACGAACAGCATGCCGGTCGTCGCGCCGCGCCGGTCATGCAGGTCCTCCAGGCCGCCGAGCACGAGCGCCCGTCCGAGCCCGGTGCCCTGACGGTCGGGATCCACGCCGATCACGTAGATCTCACCGACGGTCTCGACGACCAGCGGCGGCGCTGACGGGTGCAGCCGCGTCCAGCAGAAGCCGGCCAGCCCCCGCTCGTCGAACGCAAGCAGGAAGCCAACGGGATCGAACCACGACTCGCGCTCCCGGCGGAGCAGCGTCTCGCGGTCCCAGCCCCCCTGGTCGGGGTCGTCCGCGAAGGCTCGGTTGTTCACGACCAGCCACTCGTCCTCGTCGATGCCGGGCTCGAAGGGCCGGACCCGAACCGCGGGCGGCCAGCGCGGTGGCGCCGCCGGCAATGCCACCCGCAGCTGCAAGAGGGCACGGGCCGGGCGCAGCCCGACGTCGGCGGCCACGGTCTCCCATGCCTCGTCGGCGCCGAACACGAGCAGTTCGATCGGGCCACCGTCCCGGACGCGGGCGTCTGCGAGCGCGGCCTCGACCAGTGCTCGCCCGATCTCGCTCACCGACGAGCCCGGCGCGACCGCGACCGAGAACCGGACGCCCGGTGCGGCGGGCGACGCGCTCGGGCCGACGTGGAGCACACCGACGACGTTCGGGCCGTCACGGGCGACGACAAGTGCAGTCACCGCGGAGGGGGCGTCGAGGTCGCGCCACACCGAATCGCCGAGCACGGGGTGCCCCGTCGACTGCTCCGCGAGCGCGGCGACCGTGCGCAGGGTGTCGATGTCGTCGAGCGCGACAGGACGAAGGACGGACACCTCGGGCACAGGTCGAGGGTACCTGGGTCCGGTAGGTTGCCGAGATGGCCCTGCCGCGTGGCGCGCGCCAGCGCGTCGCCGTCGTGCTCGAGCGGCTGCGAGCCGAGTACCCGGAGCCGCGCTCCGCGCTCCGCCGCGAGAACCCCTACCAGCTCATCGTTGCCACGATCCTGTCCGCGCAGTCGACCGACGAGATGGTGAACAAGACGACGCCCGCGCTCTTCGCGCGGTACCCGACCCCGGCCGATCTCGCCGAGGCCGACCCGGACGAGGTCGAGGGTCTGATCCACTCCACCGGGTTCTTCCGGTCGAAGACCAAAAGCCTGATCGGGATGGCCCGGGCGCTGGAGGAGCGCTTCGACGGCAAGGTCCCGACCGCCCTCGAGGATCTGGTCACCCTGCCCGGCGTCGGCCGGAAGACCGGCAACGTGGTCCGCTCGGTCGGGTTCGGCCTGCCCGGCCTGCCTGTCGACACCCACGTCGGACGGCTCTCGAGGCGGCTGCGGCTCACGACGGAATCGGATCCGGTGAAGGCGGAGCTCGATCTGAATCGCATCGTCCCCGAGGAGGAGCGCGGGGACTTCTCGCTCCGGCTCATCGAGCACGGCCGGAAGGTCTGCTACGCGCGGCGGCCCCGCTGCGACGCGTGCGTCCTGGCCGACGTGTGCCCGAGCGCGTTCAAGGTGTGAGGTGGGACGCGGCGCGGTCGAGGGCGCGCAGGGCGCCGCGCAGCGAACGCTCCGCGGTGAACAGATCGGAGGCGACGGCAGAGTCGGGCGATTCGTCGTAGCGCTCGGCCACCGCCACGACGCGCGTCGTGAGGTCCTCGAGCTGGGCTCGGAGGCTTGACAGCTCCGCGATGTAGGCGTCGTTCATCCGGCTCCAGCCTGTCGTGACGATCGTCGCGAGGCAAAGCGAGCGGTTGCGCGACCGCTCACGGTTACGATGATGCACACCGTGCTCGACCTCTTGGACCTCCGCGGCTTCACCGGTGACCTTCGGGTTGCGCTTCCCGCGACCGAGGACCCGGAGGGGCCGCTCGACGCGGTTCGAACGGTCATCGCCGACGTTCGGGCCCGCGGTGACGCGGCGCTGCTCGAGCTGACCGAGCGGCTCGACGGGGCCGCGATCGAGGATGTGCGTGTCCCCGCCGCCACGGTGACCGCCGCGCTGCGAGCGGTGCCGGACCGGCTCCGGACCGCCCTCGAGCACGCGGCGGCCGCCATCCGGGAGTACCACGAGGCCCAGCGACCGAACCCGGTCGACCAGGACGACGACGGGGTACGGGTCCGCGAGGTCGTGGTCCCCGTCAGCCGGGCCGGCTGCTACGTGCCGGGTGGCCGCGCCGCCTACCCGTCGACGGTGCTCATGACCGTCATCCCCGCCCGCGTGGCCGGGGTCGAGGAGGTCGCGCTCTGTGTGCCGCCCGATCCGGACGGCCAGGTCGCGGCTTCGACGCTCGCGGCGGCGGCTCTCGCCGGCGTCGACGAGGTGTACCGCGTGGGGGGAGCCCAGGCCATCGCCGCCCTCGCTTTCGGCACCGAGACCATCCGCCCGGTGGACGTGATCGTCGGGCCCGGCAACGTGTACGTGGCGCTCGCCAAGCGAGAGGTCGCGGGCCGCGTCGGCACGGACACCGTCGCCGGTCCGTCCGAGGTCGCGGTGGTGGCCGACGAGCAGGCTGACGCGGAGCTGGTGGCGGCCGATCTGCTGGCGCAGGCCGAGCACGGTCCGGGCGGCGCGGCGGTGCTGATCACCTGGCACGAGCCGCTCGTGCCGCAGGTCGAGTCCGAGGTGACACGCCGCCTCGAGCGCGCGCCGCGACGGTCCGAGATCGAGGCGACGCTCCGGGACGGGGGACGCGCGATCCTGGTGTCCGGTCCGGACCAGGCGATCGACGTGGTCAACGTCATCGCGCCCGAGCACCTCGAGCTGCTGACGGCCGACCCGGCGGCGATGGTGCCGGCGATCCGGAACGCGGGGGCGGTCTTCTGCGGGCCCTGGACGCCGGCCGTGGTGGGGGACTACATCGCCGGCGTGAACCACGTGCTGCCGACCGGGCGGGCGGCCCGCTTCGCGAGCGCACTCCGGGTTGACCACTTCCGGAAGTACGTGCACGTCGTGGAGGCCGACGAGGCCGCGCTGCGGCGGCTGGCCGTCGACGTGACCGCGCTCGCCGAGGCCGAGGGCCTGGCCGAGCACGCGCGCGCGGTCACGCTGCGCACCGAGCTCCCAGTCCGGGAGCGGGCGTCATGACCCTCCCGTCGCCGCGCCCGGACCTCGGCGAGCTGGCTCGGTACCACTCGCCGCAGCTCGACGTCGCGGTGCGGCTCAACACGAACGAGAGCCCGTACCCGCCGCCGCCCGGCTTCGTCGATGCCTGGCTGGCCGGCCTGCAGGACGCGCCGCTGCACCGCTACCCGGACCGGGAGGCCCGCGCCCTGCGCGCCGCCCTCGGCGACCGGCTCGGCCAGCCGCCCGAGCGGCTCTTCTGCGCCAACGGCTCGAACGAGGTCCTCCAGTCGCTGCTGCTCGCCTACGGCGGCGCCGGGCGGCGGGCCCTGGTGTTCGAGCCGACCTATGCGCTGCACAGCCACATCGCCCGGATCACCGGCACCGAGGTGGTCACGGCCGACCGGGACGCCGACTTCCTGGTGTCGCCGACCGAGGCCGGGATCCTCGCCGCGTCCGAGCGCCCGAGTGTCGTGTTCCTCTGCAGCCCGAACAACCCGACCGGCACCGTCGAGCCGAAAGCCAACGTCGAGGCGCTGCTGGCTCGCGTCGGGGAGCGCTCGCCGACGCTCCTCGTGGTGGACGAGGCCTACGGCGAGTTCGCGGGCTGGAGCGCGACCGAGCTCGTCGACGACGACACGCCCCTCGTCGTCGCGCGCACCTACTCGAAGGTGTGGTCGATGGCGGCGTTGCGGCTTGGCTACGCGGTCGCCCCGCCGGCGGTGGTCGAGCAGCTGGAGCGGGTCATCCTGCCGTACCACCTCGCGACGCCGACCCAGGTCGCGGGCGTCGCGGCCCTGGCGTTCGAGGCCGACATGCGGCAGCGGGTCGACGCCCTCGTCGAGGAGCGGCACCGGCTGGCGAGCGCCCTCACCCGGCTGCCCGGCCTCACCGTCTACCCGTCGGGTGCGAACTTCGTCCTCGTGCGGGTCGACAGCGGCGGGCACGCGCTCTGGCAGCGGCTGGTCGACCGCGGCGTGCTGGTCCGGGACTTCTCGCACGTGCCGCGGCTCGAGGACTGCCTGCGGATCACGGTCGGCACGCCGGCCGAGGACGACGTCCTCCTGGCCGCGCTGCGCGACTCGATCGACGAGGCGGCGTGAGCGCGCCGCGTCGGGCCGAGCGGCACCGCAAGACCGCCGAGACGCGTGTCGATCTCGTCCTCGCGCTCGACGGCGACGGCCAGGCCCGGGCGTCCACCGGGATCCCGTTCTTCGACCACATGCTCGAGCAGCTCGGCAAGCACGCCGGCTTCGACCTCACCATCGAGGCCGAGGGCGACCTCGAGGTCGACCTGCACCACACGGTCGAGGACGTCGGGATCGCGCTCGGCGAGGCTCTCCGGGAGGCGCTCGGCGACAAGGCCGGGGTCCGCCGCTTCGCGTCGGCGCTCGTCCCCCTCGATGAGGCGCTGGTGCAGGTCGCCCTCGACCTGTCGGGCCGGCCCTACCTCGTCTACGACGTCGACCCGGTCGCGGAGTGGATCGGCACCTTCGATCCCCAGCTCTGCGAGGAGTTCTGGCGGGCGCTCACGGTGGCGGCGATGCTGACCCTTCACCTGCGGTCGCTGTCGGGCCGCAACGGCCACCACGTGATCGAGGCCTCGTTCAAGGGCGTCGCCCGCTGCCTGCGCGACGCGGTGCGGGTCGAGGGGACCGCCGTCCCGTCCACGAAGGGCGCCCTGTAGGAAGGTGCTGACCCTCTACCCGGCCATCGACGTGCGCGCCGGGCGGGCGGTGCGCCTCACCCGGGGCGACTTCGCCGAGGAGACCGTCTACGCCGATGACCCGGTGGCGGTGGCGCGGTCGTTCGCCGGGGCCGGGGCCCACTGGATCCACGTCGTGGACCTCGACGCGGCCCGGACGGGCGAGCCCGCCAACCTCGCCGTCGTCGAGGCCATCGCCGCCGCGGTGCCGTGCCTGGTGCAGGCGGGCGGCGGCGTCCGAAGCCTCGAGGCCGCGGGCGCGCTGCTGCTCGCCGGTGCGGCCCGGGTCGTCGTCGGCACCGCGGCGGTCGAGCGGCCGGCGCTCGTCGAGGATCTCTGCACCGCCCACCCGGGCCGAATCGCGGTCGGGCTGGACGCCCGCGGCCGCGAGCTCGCGGTCGAGGGCTGGACCGAGGCGACCGGCCGCGACCTCGTCGACCTGGCGCGCGAGCTGGCGTCGGTCGGCGTCGCGGCGCTCATCGTCACCGAGATCTCCCGGGACGGGACCATGGCCGGCCCCGACCGCGACCAGCTGGCGGCGGTCCTCGGTGCCACGACGATCCCGGTGATCGCCAGCGGCGGCGTCGGATCGCTCGCCGACCTCACCGCCCTCCGGCATCTCGAGGTAGAGGGCCGCCAGCTCGCCGGCGCCATCGTCGGCCGGGCCCTGTACGAGGGCCGCTTCACCCTCGGCGAGGCGCTGGCGGCCGTGGCCCCGGGCCCGTGACCCCGGCGCCGGTCTCGGGTACCGTCCGCGGAGCGGCCCACCGGCGGGCCGAGGGGGAGGACACCGCATGGACGAGGTGGCGACGATCGACGACGCGTTTCTGCGGCGCTACCGCGAGCTGCTCGACGCCGAGGACGAGGCCTTCGACGAGCTCGAGCACGCCTACGAGGACGGCGACCGCAGCAACTTCGAGCACGATCTGACCCACTGGCGGACCGCCGTCGAGCGCCGCGCCGCCTTCCTCGACCGCCACGGCTTCGCGCCGGTCCTCACCCGCTGACTGCCCGGCGCGGGAGCCTGCTCGCGCCGCCCATTGCCGATCGCTAGGCCGCCCCCGGCGCCGTCGCGGCCGTGACCCGGTCGACGAACGCCCCCGCCAGCTCGACCACCCTCGTGGTGCGGCCCACGAAGAAGTGGCTCGCCCCCGGGACCACGACCACCTCGGTGCTGCGCCACCCGGCCACCCGTGCCTGCACGTGGCCGGCGCCCGCACCTCGTCGTGCTCGGCCAGCGCGAGCAGCTTCGGGCGCTCGTCGCTGCCGGCCGGGGCCGGATCGTCGACGAAGTGGAACGGCGGCGCGACGGCCAGCCAGGCCGCGATCCGAGGGTCCAGGGTGGACAGGGCGATGTCGGCGCCGAACGACCAGCCGGCGATGACGAGCGGCGTCGGCGCCGGCAGTCGATCGGCGAGCGCCTCGACGGCGGCTCGGGCGTCGGCGCGCTCGCCTCGGCCGTCGTCGTAGAAGCCGTCGCTGCCCTCGACGCCCCGGAAGTTGAACCGCAGGCAGCTCACCCCGGTCGGCGGCAGGGCCTCGAAGAGGGCGCTGATGACGATCGAGCGCATCGTCCCGCCGTACTGCGGGTGCGGGTGACACAGCACCATCCCCGCTCGTTCGCCGGCGGCGACGGCGAGCTCGGCCTCGAGCCGAGTGCCGTCGTCGGTCACGATCGGGAGGGACTGCGGCGGGGGCATCGCGGCCGAGCGTATCGATGGGTACCGTCACCCGGTGCCAGCCGGCCCGAGCCTCGACCGGGACACCGCCGTCACGCGCGTGGACGAGGCCACGTTCCGGGCCCGGATCGAACCCGGCTGGTTCGTCGTGCGGGGCCCCAACGGCGGCTACCTCGCCGCCATCATCCTGCGGGCCCTCGAGGCCCGGGTCGGCGACCCGGCTCGAGCGGCCCGGTCGCTCACCATCCACTTCGTGTCGCCGTCGGACGCCGGCGAGGTGCTGATCACGACGACCATCGAGCGCGAGGGGCGCTCGCTGACCTCGTGCTCGGCCCGCGTCACCCAGGACGACCGACTCGTCGCGCTCGCCGTCGCCGCCTGCTCGGCACCACGTCCGGGCCCGTCGTTCTGTGACCTCGAGCCGCCCGAGGTCCCGCCGCCGCACGCGCTGCCCCGGACCGCCCCGATGCCGGAGGCGCCGCCCATCGCGTCCCGGTGGGACACCCGCTGGGCGATCGGACGGCCGCCGGAGCTGGGCGCGCCCCGCGCCCGTCACGCGGTGGCCGGCGGGTGGATCCGCTGCGAGGAGCCCCAGCTGCTCGACCCACCTGCCATCGCGGCGGTGACCGACGCCTGGCTGCCCGCGATCTTCACGCGGGTCGAGGAATCGCTGTTCGTCCCGACGATCGACCTGACCGTGCACTTCCGGTCGTCGCTGCCGCACCCGGGGCTTCGCACCGACGACTTCGTCCTCGCCGTGTTCCGGACCACCGTCACCGCCGACGGCTTCATGGAGGAGGACGGGGAGGTGTGGGCGCCCGACGGCACCCTGCTGGCCCAGAGCCGGCAGCTGGCGGCGACGATCCCGTGGACGCGCTGAGCCGTCAGCCCGCCGGCGGGTCCGCGTCGCCGGCGCCGACCGCGTCGAGCACGAACGCGAGCACGAACGCCTCTTCCCGCCAGGTGTCGTAGCGGCCGCTGCGGCCGTGGTGACCGGCGCCGAGCTCGGTCTTCAGCAGCGTCGGCTGGTCGCCGGTCGTCGTCGTCCGCAGCCGCTGCACCCATTTCGCCGGCTCCCAGTACTGGACGCGAGGGTCGTTCACGCCCGCGGTGACGAGGATGGCCGGGTACGGCGCGGCGTGGACGTTGTCGTACGGGGAGTAGCCCCGCAGGTAGGCGTAGATCTGCTCGTCCGCGGCCGGGTTCCCCCACTCGTCCCACTCGGTGACCGTGAGCGGCAGCGACGGGTCGAGCATGGTGGTCAGGCAGTCGACGAACGGCACCTCGGCGACGACGGCGCGCCACCGGATCGGGGCGAGGTTCAGCGCCGCGCCCATGAGCAGCCCGCCCGCGCTGCCACCCCGGGCCACCAGCCGCTCCGGTGCCACGTGGCCCTCGGCGACGAGGTGGTCGGCGCAGGCGAGGAAGTCGGTGAAGGTGTTGCGCTTGTGGTCGAGCCGGCCGTCCTCGTACCAGCGGCGGCCGAGCTCGCCCCCGCCTCGGACGTGGGCGATCGCGTACGTGACACCCCGCTCGAGGAGGCTGAGCCGGCTGATCGAGAACGTCGGGTCGATGGAGATCTCGTAGGCGCCGTAGCCGTAGAGCAGCATCGCCCCGGTGCCGTCGAGCGGCGCGCCCCGGGGGCGGATCAGCGAGATCGGCACCGCCTCCCCGTCCTCGGCCCGGGCCCAGAGCCGGGCCGTCTCGAACCGGTCCGGTTCGTAGCCGTCGACGCGCTGGCGCTTCACGACGACCGCGGTGCGGGTCGGCAGCGCGTAGTCGTAGTCGGTGGTCGGCAGGACGAGCGAGGTCGCCACGACCCGGATCACGTCGGTGTCGAACTCCGGCGTCCCGCCGAGCCACGTGGTGGCGACCGCGTCGCCGGTGTCGACGACCTCGTCGGTGCCCGCCTCGAGGTCGATCGCCCGGACGCGGGGGAGACCGTCGGCCCGGTCCGACACCACCAGGTAGCGGGCGAACGCGTCCACGCGCTCGACCCGGACGTCGCGCTGCGGCGGCACCAGCGGCTCCCAGTGCGCCCGGCCGGGCGTGGCGGCCGGCGCGACCACGACCTGGAAGTCGCGTGCCCCGTCGGCGTTCGTCACGATGAACAGGCGGGTCCCGGCCCGGCCGCGGTGCGGCTCGACGTGGTACTCGAGACCCGGTTCCCGCGGGTGCACGACCGTGGCCGGCTCCTCCGGACGGTCGGGGTCGACGAGCCACGCCTCGCTGGTCGTCTTCGACGCCGTCTCGAGCACGACCCAGCCCGATCGGGCCCGGCGGACGGACACGTAGAACCGCTCGTCGGGCTCCTCGAAGACGATGGCGTCGTCGGCCGCGGCCTCGCCGAGCACGTGCCGCCACACCTGGAACGGGCGCATGGCCTCGTCGGGCCGGACGTAGAGGACGGTGCGCTCGTCGGCCCACGCCAGCCCGTAGTACGTGTCCGGGACCTCGTCGGGGAGGTCCCGGGCCTCGTCGAGGTCCCGGAACCGCAGCTGGGCCCGTTCGCCGCCGGTGCGGTCCACCGCGTACGCGAGCAGCCGCTGGGCCGGTGACACCGCGAGGCCTCGGAGCGCGAAGTACTCGTCGGGGCGGGCGAGCGCGTTCTCGTCGAGGAGCACCTCCTCCCCGCCGAGCCGGCCCGGCTCCTCGTCGGCCGCCGGCGCCGCCGCGGCGGCGGGGCGGCGGCAGTGCACCGGGTACTGGCGGCCTTCGATCGTCCGCGCGAAGTACTGGTAGGCGCCCCAGCGCACCGGCGCGGCGACGTCGGTCTCGACGACGCGGCGCTTGATCTCCTCGAAGAGCCGCTCGCGGTGCGGCTCGAGGGGCCCGAGGATCGCCGCGGTGTACTCGTTCTCGGCTTCGAGGTGGGCGAGCACCTCCGGGTTGTCCCGCTCGCGCAGCCAGTACCAGTCGTCGACGCGCACGTCCTCGCCGTGGCGCAGCACGGTCGGGCGCCGTGGCGCGCGCGGCGGCTCCGGGGGCTCGGCCATGGGGTGGCGAGTCTCGCGCGACGCCCCATTCCGGTCTGCGTTCGAGGAGGCGACGGCTACGCTCGAACGCGATGGCTCCCACCGCGACGCCGGTGCCGGTCCGCGACGAGGACCTCGGCGAGATCCAGTGGAACGCGGACGGCCTCGTCCCCGCGATCGTGCAGGACCAGTCCTCCGGGCGCGTCCTCATGCTGGCCTGGATGAACGAGGAGTCGCTGCGCCGCACCCTCGAGGAGGGGCGGACGGTGTTCTGGAGCCGCAGCCGGCGCGAGCTCTGGCGCAAGGGCGACACGTCGGGCGACCGCCAGTGGGTTCGGGAGGCGTACTACGACTGCGACGGTGACGTGCTCCTGTTCGTCGTCGAGCAGGAAGGGCGCGGCGCCTGCCACACCGGCGCCGTCAGCTGCTTCTTCCGGCGCTTCGGTGGCCCGGAGTCGTGACGGACGAGGGGCTGCGCCCGTCGCGCGACGAGTTCCGCTCGCTGGCGGCCGGGCACAGCGTCGTGCCGGTCTGGCGGGAGGTCCTCGCCGACGTCGAGACGCCGGTCTCGGCGTTCGTGAAGCTGGTCGGCGCCGACCCGTCCGGGCCACCGGGCTTCCTCCTCGAATCGGTCGAGCACGCCCAGCGCTGGGGGCGGTTCTCGTTCCTCGGCCGTGATCCCGCGCTGACCCTCGTCGCCCGCGGGCGGACGGTCACCGCCGAAGGCGGCCCGGTGCCAGCGTCGGTGCCGCTCGACCGGGGCGCGCTCGCCGCCCTCGAGGCGCTGCTCGCCGTCTACCGGGCGCCCCGGATCGACGACCTGCCGCAGTTCCACGGCGGGGTCGTCGGCTACCTCGGCTATGACGTGGTCCGCGAGGTCGAGCGGCTGCCGAACGTTCCCGCCGACGACCAGGGCCTGCCCGACGCGGTGCTGTCGCTGACCGGGCACGTGGCCGCCTTTGACCACTTCCGCCAGCGCCTCTACCTGGTGGAGAACGTGTTCCTCGACGCCGAGCCCGACGTCGACCGCGCCTACGACCGCGCCGTCGCCCGCTTGGACGCGCTCGTGAACGACCTCGCCCAGCCGCTGCCCTACGTGCCGTCGCGCCCACCGGCCGAGCAGCCGGTCGACCTCCCGGCGGTGCAGTCCACGATGCCCGGCGCGATGTACCAGGACGCGGTGGAGGTGGCGCGCGAGTACATCCTCGCCGGTGACATCTTCCAGGTCGTGCTGGCCCAGCGCTTCGACCTCGCCGAGCCGGTCGACCCCTTCGACGTGTACCGAGCCCTGCGGCAGGTGAACCCCTCCCGCTACATGTACATGATGCGGCACCCGGAGGCGACGCTGGTCGGGTCGTCACCAGAGCCGATGGTCCAGGTGCTCAACGGCCGCGTCATCAGCCGCCCCATCGCCGGCACCCGCTACCGGGGCCGCAGCGAGGAGCACGACCGCCGGCTCGCGGCCGAGCTGTCGGAGAACCCGAAGGAGCGGGCCGAGCACGTGATGCTGGTCGACCTGGCCCGCAACGACGTGGGACGAGTCGTGCGCTTCGGGACCGAGCGGATGGACGAGTTCATGACCCTCGAGCGGTACTCCCACGTCATGCACCTGACGAGCGAGGTGTCGGGCGAGCTGGCCGAGGGTCGCAGCGCCGTCGACGTGCTCCGCGCCACCTTCCCGGCCGGCACCGTCAGCGGGGCGCCGAAGGTCCGGGCCATGGAGATCATCGACGAGCTCGAGCCGGTGAAGCGGGGCCCGTACGCGGGAGTGGTCGGCTACGTCGACTTCTCCGGCAACCTCGACACCGCCCTCGCGATCCGCACCATGGTGTGGGGCCCCGACGGACGGGCCAGCGTCGAGGCGGGAGCGGGGATCGTCGCCGACTCGGACCCGGCCGACGAGGACCTCGAGTGTTCGAACAAGGCCCGGGCGCTGCTCACGGCGGCGGCCGCGGCGCGCCGCCTGGCGCCGCTGGTGTCGTGACGCGCTTCGTCGTCGACCGCTCGCCGCGCGGGCTGGTGGTGGCGTCCGGGCCTGACGCGACGTCCTTCCTCCAGAGCCTCGTGTCGCAGGACCTCGACCCGGTCGCCGACGGCGAGCACGTTGCCGCGCTCCTGCTGTCGCCGCAGGGCAAGGTCGACGTGGCGCTGCGGGCCCTGCGGGTGGGCGACGACTGGTGGCTCGACACCGACGCCGAGTACGGGCCCCGACTCGCCGCCTCGCTGAGCCGGTTCCGCATCCGGGTCAAGGTCGAGCTCGACGACCGGACGGCTACGACCGGCCTGGCGACCCTGGTCGGCGCCGACGCCACGCCCCCCGGCCTGCACGCGCTCTCGACGCGATGGGGGAGTGACGTCGGCGTCGACCTCCTCGGACCAGCGGCCGCGGTGCGCGACGCGATCGCGGCGCTCCCGGCCGATGTCGAGCGGTGGTCGCCGGAGCGGTTCGAGGCGTTCCGCATCGAGGCCGGCGTGCCGCGCCTCGGCGTGGACGTCGACGACGCGACGATCCCCCAGGAGGCGTTCCTCGAGCGGGACGCGGTCTCGTTCACGAAGGGATGCTTCGTCGGCCAGGAGCTCGTCTGCCGCATCGACACTCGGGGCCACGTCAACCGATTCCTGCGGGGCGTCCGGATGGAGGGCTCCTCGCCGCCCCCAGCCGGCGCGACGGTCGTAGTGGACGGGCGGGAGCGCGGCGCGCTGACGAGCGCCGCCGCGGTCCCGGGCGAGGGCCGAGTGGTGGGCCTCGCCATGGTGCGCCGCGAGGTCGAGCCACCGGCGGACGCGCTCCTGCGCTGGGACGGCGAGGAGCGACCGGCGGCGCTGGTGACGGTGTGACGACCGCACTCTTCGCGTTCGGCTACCCAACCTCCATCGCGGTGATCGCCCGCTGGCTCCCCGTGGTTCGCGAACGGCGGACCGCCTGGTTCGTGGCCCACGACGTGGCGGTGGTGGCGATCGTCACCGGCTGGGCGCTGAAGCGCGACCCCACGGCGGTCGCCGTCAATGCCACCTGGCTCGCGGTGGCCACAGCCTGGTACGTGGCGGCGGGGCGGCGGAACACGCAGCGCGGCTGACGGGTCCGACGCCGCCCTCAGCTGTCGGCGCGCGCCGCCGCGCCGGTCATCTGCCGCCACGCCTTCAGGTCAGAGTCGTCGGCGTGCCGCCCGACGTGGGTCACGGTGTCGACGTCGGTCGCCTCAGCGCGCAGGGCGGCGACCGTGC
>Ga0102924_1002003_pt1 | contig 22763 bp, 28 predicted proteins | sample PaiPotPPM11metaG_FD_80116 | JGI IMG/M metagenome (GOLD analysis project Ga0102924, IMG submission 80116) | Iron sulfur acid spring bacterial and archeal communities from Banff, Canada, to study Microbial Dark Matter (Phase II) - Paint Pots PPM... ...
TAGAGCGCGTCGTAAGGACACGCCTGCATACACGACTTGCAGCCGATGCAGCGTTCGGAGTCGAAATCGACGATGCCGTCGGCGCGCTTAAATAAGGCTTTCGTGGGACAGATGGTGACGCACGGCGCGTCTTCGCAGTGGTTGCAGCGATTGACTAAAAAATAGCGGCGAGAGTTGGGAAACTCGCCTTTCTCGATGTACTTGACCCACGTGCGATTCACCCCGATGGGAACATCGTGTTCGGCTTTGCAGGCCACGGTGCAGGCATGGCAGCCGATACACTTGCGCTGGTCGATCACAAAGGCATATTTTGTCATGGGCAACCCTCTTTGATCAGTCATTAAAGAAGAGAACTCTAGAAAGCTCCCAGCATCTATAGGGAAATATGTTGCTCTATGAAAATAAGTATATGACGACTTGCCTGATAACTCCAATACATGATATATATTGTAGCAATAGCTTCAAGTTATAGCCAGCCTTTCCAGAGGAGACAGAGATGAACTTCAATCAGTTGCTAATCTTTCAGAAAGTAGCCGAACTGCGACACTTTACCCGTGCCGCACAAGCCCTGTACATCAGCCAGCCCGCCGTCTCGAAGCAGGTGCATCAACTGGAGAAATCCTTGAAACAGCCGCTCTTTACCCAGGTGGGACAGAAAGTGCATTTAACCGAAGCAGGAAAGTTGCTCTATGACTATGCCGAACGTATTTTCGCGCTGGCAGCGGAAGCGGAGTCCGCATTGAGCGAGATGCAGCAATTAGAGCAAGGCAGGTTGATGTTGGGCGCAAGCACAACGATCGGAACCTACCTGTTGCCGGAATGGCTTGTGCGCTACAAAGATCACTACCCCGGAATTGATCTCGTCGTTGAGATCGGCAATACCGAAGAAGTACAACAAAAATTGCTGGCACACCGGCTTGAAGTGGGCCTGATTGAAGGAAGTGTGACGCATCCGGAACTGAGCGAGCAGGCATGGCAGCAAGATGAACTAGTCTTGATCATGCAGCCCAACTACACACACGCAGTTGACGAACCGCAGACGATTCAGCAGTTCCTTGCTACTCATCCTCCAGTAATCCTGCGAGAGCAAGGATCGGGGACAAGGTCTGTACTGGAGAAGGCGCTCGAACATCAAGGTATGGAGCCTATCCACCCCATGATAGAACTGGGCAGCACCGAAGCGATCAAGCGGGCTGTAGCTGCCGGTTTGGGCGTTTCGTTCGTATCTGAGCATACCGTCCGTTTCGAAGTTGCATCTGGATATTTGAAACAGATCTCACTGAAGGATTTTATTGTGCAACGTTCTCTCTCGATTGTCCGTCTGAAAGGGAAACGCATATCGAAGGCTGCACAGGCATTTCTTCAACTCATCGAAACAGCAGTCTCGTAAGTTACGTTCATGCTACATACGGTGCAGCTACCTGGAGATGTTGGAGTTTATACAGCCAGTGGCAGTGCTTCCTCCCACTCGCGATCTTGCGTAAGTACGACTATCGCCACTGATACAACCACCGGATCGAGTCGGCTTCCAGCGCAACGCTCTAGCTCGGCCAGCGCTTCTGCTGTAGAACGCTGTTGTGGGGACATTCTCAAGGCATCATACATATCTGCGACCGCGATAATGCGAGCAGGGAGCGGAATAGATTCGCCTTTCAGACCATCAGGATACCCTTTGCCGTCCCATCGCTCGTGATGATGTCGAACTGCCGGAATTACATCGTGCAAAAAAGGGCTGATTTCAAGAATACTAACTCCCAGCACCGGATGTTGCCCTAAAAGGTCCTCTTCCTGGGGTGTAAGAGAATCTGGCTCCTGTAGCAGCCTGTCGGGAATGGCAATCTTTCCAATATCGTGTAGCAACGCTGCCATACCGATCTGGTGGATAGTCTGCTGATCCTGCCCCATCTTTTGGGCAATAGCAGTGGCGAGATCGCTGACTGCGTAAGCGTGACGGCGGTTTCTCACATCACGAAGTTCGATCATATGCATAAGTGAGTAGAGTGTGTCCAGGAACGGCGCATTATCGAAACGTGTGTTAAGGGAGCTGTCACGTTCACCGCTTGTTTCCGTTTCATCCATCACGAGCAGTTCAGTCAGTAGAACCTGCATATTTTCGTGTGCCATTTCTTGCGCAGTGCGAACCTGATTACGTCCAAGTCGTTTGGCAAGATACATAGCCTCATCGGCTTTCTTCAATAATGCGCTTACTGTCCCACCATCAGCAGGGAACGTTGCCACGCCGACACTGATGGTAATGGCGATGCCGCCTGCAACCGCTTCACGCGCGACCCGTCGAGACGCGACACTCGCTCGGATCCGTTCTGCCACGACTGTTGCCTGAGAACAGTCAGCCGCCGGAAGCAGGGCGATGAATTCCTCACCGCCAAAGCGCCCCAGGATATCACCGCCGCGCAGCGATTCTTTCACGCGCGCCGACAGTTCGCGCAATACCACGTTTCCCGCAGGATGCCCATAGGTATCGTTGATATGTTTAAAGCGATCACCATCAAAAAAGATAAGCGAGAATGGAGACTCAAAGCGGCGCGCCCGTTCAATTTCTGTATCCAGCCGTTCGATAGTTGCCAGATGGTTAGGCAGCCCGGTCAAGGCATCAGTTAATGCCTGCCTCTGGATGGTAGTATTGGCCTGCTCTAATTGCTGGCTCATCTGACGAAGTTTCCCAATGATCAGCGCGTAGAAACATAAGCCGATACTGCCCATGAGCCACCCCATCAATACATGTGGTGGCCAGGAGAAGCCAAATTGTATCCCGGTGACGAGTACACCACCCAGGGCGAATCCGAGACAACCTGCGATAGCGCCAATACGCGGGCGAGGACATCTATTCACCAGCAAGAAGATGGGAAACATGGAACCGATCGCCACGACGATAATGGGCGTTGAGAGAGACGAATATGATCCCATCAAGGCGTCGAGTCGCTGCGAAATGAGCGCGGGGACAAACACAACGATGAGAAGCAAAGCAATACAGTTCCCGACAAGCGCCTTCCTGGACAGGAATCTCTCCTGCACTCCAGAAGGTTTTCCTGAACTCGAATGTTCGCCTCTGCTTTGCCAATCTGTCCTCATTGCTGCATTCCTTCCTCTTGAAGATCCTCTAGCAATGAGTATCGGCATAATGGGAAAGCGAAATAGCATGCAATGTGGATACGTTTGCCCTGAATTTGACGCCTGACCACTTGACTTTTCCGCATATATATATTATCATACATTCTAACATTCTAAATAAATGGATTATCCAGGTCGGGCTTACCCATCCGCGTCCCGTCTCGCGACTCTTACTCTGTTACTTGTAGTAGTAAGTCATCGTTCGTACATAGTTGTACAACCGGGAGGATCACATGCCACCAGTCGAGAAAGTTGACCGCACCTTAGACTGCCTCAAGATGCTCTGCCCCGTTCCTATCATCAAGATCAGCAAGGCCGTAAAAGAATTGCAGACCGGCCAGACCCTGCTCATGCTCGCTGATGATCCAGGCTCCAAAGCGGATATGGTCGCCTGGGCCAAACAGACGGGCAACGAATTGATGGAAATCGAGCAAGAGGGCAAAGTCTTCAAGTTTTATGTTCGCAAGACACGCTGAATACCGCAGGTACATATCGTTCGACCCGCCAACCAGCTTTTAAGCTAAAGGAGTTGCGCATGGATGATGCACCCAAGAAACTCTTGTATATCCAGACCAATGGCGTCGAGTCTCCGGAGCGTTCAGCTACCCCGTTCTATCTCGCCGCCTCAGCCGCTGCAATGGATATCGAAGTAGGCATTTATTTCACCGTCAACGGCCCCACCCTGCTTGTGCGGAGCGTTGCCGAGGAATTGATCCCCAAGAAGGATGGCAAAGGCGCGCCTCTGCGCCGCTTTATCGACCAGGCTGCCGACCTGGGCGTCAAATTTTACGTCTGCCAGCCCAGCCTGGATTTAAGCAACATCAACTACGAAGACTTGATCGACGGCGTCGAGATGATTGGCGGCGCTGCCTTTAACGATATGGCGTTGGAAGCGGACGCGGTCATCTCATTCTGATCTCGCCATCAACTTTTGCCATCGGTCCACAGGGAGGTGTCCTATTGGTCACGCAAACGGCTAAACATTCTCATGTTGCTGATGTTCCTTATGAAGAGAAAGAGCGGCTTTTCACACAGGTCACAGAGGATATCCGCTTTCATGACTACCTGAAAGGCTGTTATGAGTGTGGCATCTGTGTAGCTGCCTGTCCCTCTGCCCGCTTCTATGATTTCAGCCCGCGTAAGATTACCCAGGCTGTAGCACGCGAGGATATTGATCTGGTCTACGAGCAGATGAACGAGGATGTCTGGAACTGCTCACAGTGTTTCTCGTGTGACCGGTGTCCGCGGGGTAACTCGCCAGGAGGACTCATCACGATCCTGCGCGAGGTCGCGGTCAAAAACGGCCTGCATTCCGCGAAAGAGGCACTTGAGGGCTATAGCCGCATTGTCTACAAGATCATGTCAACGGGAACGCAGGTCTCGCCCGACATGTTGCAGCCGGATGCATTCCCCGATTGGGGGCCAGAAGTGAAGGATGTTTCAGACAATCTGGATCTCTGGCGACGCGCTATCCCGCCAGAGACACATCACACCACCGAATCTGCCTGGGTCGTCGATGAAAAGACGCTTACAGAACTCTACCTGATCTGGCATATGACAGGCGTGCTCGATATGATTAAGGAAATTGATGAGGGGCTGCATATGATTTTGCAGGACGTGATGGAAGAGGCCCTTGAAGAAAAAGGGTTTAGTGTCTAACAACCACTTGAAATGGTTAGTATTCTCGTATGACCCTCCGGTTAAAGCCGGGAAGGAGGAAATATGACCAGCGAGGTTCCTATCCCCGTAACTGCCCTCACTCGTGGCACCATTCCACAACGGGTGTTTCAGCGCGATCCGGCCAATGCGCCCACTGAAGATATTCGAGAAAAGCTCTTCGAACTCGAAGCTCAGGGCGAGTGGATTGTGCAGCGCGTCCCAGATGATACCATTGAGGCCATGACCAAGTACGGTCGCACCAAGCGTATTCCTCGCCAATTCACCTGGCACCATAAAAGCTGCGGGCAGTGCGGTCATATTCCAGGCTATTCGACTTCCATCTTCTGGCTGCACCGCCAGCTTGGCATGGAATATTACGACCCAACCGACCAGACTTCCTGCACGGCCTGGAACTATTATGCATCCGCGACATCCAACGCTGCCGCCCAGGCGGCTGTAGCCGTGCGCAACTTTGCCGCGGCATACGAAACGGGATATTTCCCCATGATTCACTGCGGCACCAGCTATGGACACTACAAAGAGACACGCGAGCAGCTGGTGCATCATCCTGAACTGCGCAAGCAGGTACGCGATATCATGGCAAAGCTGGGCAAGCCGCTGGTTATCCCGGAGGAGATTGTCCACTACAGCGAGTGGGTGCATGCCATGCGCTTCGAGATTGCTAAGCGCAGAGTTTACGATGTGAGCAACATCACGGTCACCGTTCACCCGGCTTGCCATTATTATAAGCTGGTGGCCGAAGATGCCATCTACGATCCCGATCTCTATGGTGGACAGCGCACCGCCGTTATCACCGCGGTCGTTGAGGCGCTGGGAGCGAAAGTTGCCGATTACTCCACCTGGTTTGACTGCTGTGGTTTTGGTTTCCGTCACATCCTGGTGCAGCGTGATTTCACACGCTCGTTTGCCACATTGCGCAAAATCGAGCGCATGAAAGAAGAGGCCAACCCCGATGTCACGCTCACCCACGATACTGGCTGCGTGACCACCCTGGATAAAAGCCAGTTTGCCGCGCGCGCCCATGGACGCAATGTCGGGATTCCCGTCCTTTCCGAGGCGCAGTTCGCTGCGTTGGCAATGGGAGCGCACCCCTATCGCGTCTGCCAATTGCACTGGCACAGCGTGGATTACCGGCCGCTGCTCGAAAAAATGGGCATTGACTGGCAGGCTCGCTGGGCTGAATTTCAGGAAGATATCGAGCGTTTACGCAGAGGCGAAATGCAATTTTTAACATGGGAGGATGCAGATGCCAAGTGATACTGTCCTGATTATCGGCGGCGGCCCCGCCGGGTTGTATGCCGCGCGGAGTGTCGCTGATTTAGGCGCACCTGTAATGCTGGTGGAGAAACGCGAACACCTGGGCGGTACGCCCGTGACTGCGAACTATGCCTCATTCACGCCGCACCTGGAGGATGCTGAAACATCCATGCAGCGCATGGTGAACGAGGTGAGCAATGACCCGCAGATCGAGATACTGCTGCAAACTCGCGTGACGGCTGGTGGCGGCGGCCCCGGCGATTTTGCGGTCACGCTGGCCAGCAGGAGCGGCGAAACGCGCGAGTTAAGCGTTGGCTCAATTATCGTAGCCACCGGTTTCGATCATTTCGATCCTGGCCGCGAAACACAGATGTACGGCTACTACGAGTACGAGGACGTGCTGACGCTCGTCGATGCCGAGAAGATGCTGAAAGCGAAACAGTTCGTGCGCCCTTCCACCGGGGAACCGCCCAAACGTGTGTGCTTTATTCAATGCGTCGGATCGCGCGATCGCCGCCTGGGCAACGAGTATTGCTCAAAGGTCTGCTGCGGCGTCGCTACAAAGGAAGCCATTGAGATCAAAGAACTGCTCCCTGATGCGAAAGTCTTTATCTTCTACATCGATATGCGCATGTACGGCTTCTGGGAAGATCAGCTCTACTGGAAGGCACAGGAGGAACATAAAGTCAACTTCATTCGCGGCATCGTGACCGAGGTGCTGCGGCGCGGCGATTCGCTGGTGATTAAGGGCGAAGATACCACGATGGGGCGACCTATGGAAATCCCCATGGATGTGGTCATTCTCTCCGTAGGCATGGTGCCGAGCGCCGGAACCATCGAGATTGCTAAAGTATTGAATCTGCCGCGCGAGCGTCATGGATTCCTGGAAACCGTCGGCGCCCCCCTGGATACCGTCACTACGCCTGTGCCAGGCATCTTCGTTGCCGGCGCGGCTGCCGGTCCTAAGGACATCGAGGATAGTATTTCCATGGCGGGTACGGCTGCCATGAAAGCGGTGAGTATTGTGCGCCGTCAACTACGTCAGGCCGCTACAACAGTATCAGCAGGAGGCGGAGGGGAGTAGCAATGCCAGCTCCAGCATCCAACAACAGCGAAACAGTAGGCCAGATCGTTGACACACCAAGCGCACTCGAATTCATGCGCGAGGCGCTTGAGAAAATCACTGAGGATGAGTTGACGGCTATCGTCGCAGAATTGCGCTCCAAAAGCCAGCGTTTTCGACGAATGCTCGCGCCGCAAACACTGCCGGAGTTTGACGAGAGCAAGTTCCACACGCTGCTTCGCTCGATATTTTCGACGCGCCGCCGCGCCGCGGAGGTCATGGCTCTCATTGATGCAGGCATCTTCCGTGACTCCGTTGGCGTGTTGCTGCATGGAACAGCGCCACTGTCATCACGTTTCGACACGTTTGTTGCGCAGTTGGAGCCGCTTGACCTTGCGACCCGCTGTGATCTGGCCGGTGAGTGCCTGCACTACTGGGATTTCGAGCGGTACTGGCTCTGGACGCGCTGGATGTGGGACCCTCCGCGCAACACGGGTTCTCTGCCCCTGGTGACAATCCAGGAGTACGATCTGCACGGAGAGACTCCCGGGTTGACCTATTTGAAAGTAGGAGAAGCTATGGCTTACGTGAATGGCGTAGGCGAGGCGGCCGGCTTCCAGCACGGCGGTCGCGGACTGCTTGGCACGGATGTCTATCTCGCCTGCGTCTACGTCGTCTACCTGTACACGGTGACGCGCATGCGCATGACAAAGGAATTCAACCAGGTGATTCCTCAATTTCCGGAACTCGCTCGCCGGTTACTCGGCACCTATAAGATGGAGGTTTGAGCTTATGACTGCTGTCGAACCCGAACGCATTCACGAAAAAGAAGTGGCAATCCAGAATGGTGTGGACATCTCCGGTCAATGGAACCGCATGTTCGATGAGCGTGTGATCTGGAACTATGACACCTCCAAACTCGATGAGATTACGCAGATCGAAGGAGCAGAGTCGCTGGGCGCTTGCTATCAGTGCGGCAAATGCACGCCCGTCTGCCCGGTCGATCATGTGGGTGACTATAGCCCGCGTAAAATCTTCCGCAAAACCCAGTTGGGTATCAGCCTGCTCGAAAGTCCAGACCTGTGGCTCTGTACCACTTGTATGAACTGCCTGCGCGTTTGTCCTAAAGAAGTCAATATGATTAAGATTATGCCTGCGGTGCGCGAGCAGGCCGTGCTGCAAGGCAATGCCCCTACCGAGCTTTCGCAGGCATTCGAGAATACGTTTCGCTACGGCAATCCACTAGGTGAGCCGGCGCGCAAACGAGCAGACTGGACGAAGGATGCCGGCGTACCCGTTCCCATTCTGGCGCAGATTCGCCGTCCTGTCGATGTTCTCTGGTTTGTGGAGTGTTACCCGGCCTATCACCCACGCGGCAAGGACGCGGCGCGCGGTCTGGCGCGCATCTTCCACGCGCTTGATGTCGATTACGGCATTCTGGGCGTCGAAGAGAAGTGCAGTTGCGACTCGCAGCGTCTTGCCGGCGAAAAGGGCTTATTCGAGGCATTCACGGAACACAACATCAAGATGTTCAGCAAGTACCAGTTCAAGACTTTGCTTACAGCTGATCCGCACGCTTTGAACGCCTTTAAGAAAGAATATCCCAAATATGGTGGCGATTATCACGTTCTCCATTACACCCAGTTTTTGGCACCGATGATCGACCGCATTCCATTCCGTAAAAGCCTGCCGTATCGCGTCACGTTCCACGATCCCTGTTACCTGGGACGGCACAACGGCGAGTACGAAGCGCCGCGCCGCCTGTTACAAGCCATCCCCGGCATCGAGCTGACCGAGATGGCGCGCTGCAAAGAGAACGGCTATTGCTGTGGCGGCGGCGGCGGCGGGATGTGGCTCGACAGCTTCGCACGCCCCCATGTCTCCGAGCGTCTTTCCGAACGGCGTGTCCGCGAGGCGGTCAGCACAGGCGCGGATGTGCTGGCGGTCTGCTGCCCTTATGAAATCTCGCGTTTTGAAGATGCTGTGAAGTCTACAGGCAACGACGGCAAACTGATTGTACGCGACATCATTGAATTGATCGATGAGTCGATGCGCGGGTGATTTTCGGGTGATTTTCGGGTGATTTTCTAAGAACATAGCCGGGTTTAATTCGTCGAAGTAAGGAGGAGACCAATGAATATCCTGGTCCCGGTGAAGCAAGTCCCGGACCTCATTGAAGAGTTGGAGATTAATAGCGACGGTACAGACCTCGAACGGGACATGCTCAAGTATAAGATGAACGAGTGGGATGAAAGCGCGTTGGAAGAGGCGCTCCAACTCAAAGAGTTACATGGTGGCACAGTAACGGCGCTGGCACTGGCAACTGGCGATGTCGATGAAATGCTCTACACATGCGTCGCCAGGGGCGCTGACCGCGTAGTCAAAATTGTCGGCGATTTTGAAGAGTATCATGATAGCCATACTGCCGCGCGCGCGCTGGCGGCAGCTATTCGTGAGCAACCCTACGACCTGATTCTCACGGGCGTTCAGGCCGCTGACGACCTGGATGGACAAGTAGGTGTTCTGCTGGCTACGTATCTGGGAATACCACATATCAGCGTGGTGAGCGGCATCGAAGTTGAACCGCTGACACGTACCGCAACTGTTCGCCAGGAATATGCTGGCGGCATCATGGCAACTTTTGAGGTAGACTTGCCCGCCATGTTTGGTGTCCAGGCTTCACGAGCAATACCGCGTTATGCCCCGGTGAGCCGCGTCCGCCAGGCCATGAAAACAGCGCACATCGAGGAGATCGAGGCAACACCTTCTGCCGGAGCTGGTATTTCCGTACGTCGGATGTTCAAGCCGGAATCGACAGAACACGCTGAGATGCTTGAGGGCGACGCCGATGAAATCGTGAACCGCGTCATAGAGATATTCCGCGAGCGCGGAATCTGGAGGGCTTGATTATGGCTGAGCATGATGTCTTCGTCATCGCTGAACATCTTGAGGGTAAGCTTAGCGATGTGACCTTCGAGATGCTTGGCAAGGCATGCGCTCTTGCGTCGACGCTTGGCGGCCGGGCAGTTGCGGTCTTACTCGGCTACAAGGCAACTGAGCTTGCCGATCAACTGGGAGCCGCTGACCAGGTGCTTTACATTGAGGATGCCGGGCTGCGCAATTTCACCCCAGAACGAGCTGAGCTAGCGCTCAAAACGCTGCTCCAGGATGAAAAACCCGCGCTGACCATGATCGCTAACACTTCTATGGGCATGGATCTGGCAGCCCCGCTCTCCGCCGCGCTGGACTGGCCCTTGATCGCCTATTGCAGCGATGTGCAGGCCGAGGGTGGGAAGATCGCCGCTACCAGCCAGATTTATGGCGGCAAGATCGCGGTGGAAACCCTGAGTGAGAGCGAATCCACGCTGGTATCCATCCTGGCAGGTGTCTTCCCAGCCTCGCAGGGACACGCCGACAAACCCGCCTCTATCCAGACCAGTTTCGGAGCCGCGAACGAGGGACGCGTGCGCTTTAAGGGATTGACCGTTCCCGAAGCGGGGGACGTGGATATTACACGCGAGTCCCTGCTGGTCAGCGTCGGGCGCGGCATCGGCAGCAAGGATAATATCGAGCTGGTCGAGGAACTGGCCGAGGCGTTGGGGGCGGCGCTCGCGGCTTCGCGCCCGATCATCGACAGCGGCTGGCTGCCCAAATTGCGGCAGGTTGGCAAATCCGGTCTGACGGTGAAGCCGAAGCTGTATCTGGCGGTGGGCATCAGCGGCGCGCCGGAACACCTGCAGGGCATGAAGGACGCCGAACTGATCATCGCCATCAACAGCGATGCCAGCGCGCCGATCTTCGAGGTAGCCGATTACGGTATCACGGGCGATCTGTTCGATATCGTTCCCGCGCTGACTGAGCGGATCGCCGCTGTGCGCTCAGAATAAATACTGAGCGTCTCTACACGGTTTTGAACTCATACCGGTTGTTGCATATCATCCAGGGAGAGGTTCCCTATGCAGCTTACACTCTTGTCAGTATCAGCAGACGGCCCGGTACAACTAGGACGGCCAATATTCGAGTTTTTCACGCCGGCGTTAGAGGTGACGTTCTATAGCCTCGCGGCCATCTCCACGCTGATCTTCGCCCTGGGCGTGTTTCTCAAGGTACGGAAGTACCTGCGCGGCAAGCCGGATTACCGCTTCGATCACCTCTTCCGGCGCTTTGGGCGAGCAGTGCAATTGATCGCGCGCAACGCGACGGTTGCGAAAGGCGACGGTTACGCCGGAACCGGCCACTTTTTGCTGATGTGGGGCTTCATCACCCTCTTCCTGGGAACTGTCATTCTCGCGATTGATTATGATCTCATTCGCAACATCAATACGAACTGGCAGTTCTATCGCGGCGATTTCTACGACGGCTACAAGCTCGTCCTCGACATTATGGGCGTCGCTTTTCTCGCCGGTTTGCTGGCGATGGCTATACGCCGCTGGCTCATTCGCCCGCCGCAATTGGACTACAAGCGCGTGGATCGCCCACCTGAAACCTATGATCGCCGCACCTTCAAAACAGGTGACGCCTTATTTCTCGGTGGTCTGCTGATTATCGGCATCACTGGCTATCTATTGGAAGGAACACGCCTTGCTCACGACCAACCGCTCAACGGTGTCTGGTCCCCTATCGGCTCCGCAGTCTCGCATGTGTATCTGTTGTTCGGTATGACGCCGCCGCAACTTGTGGATGGGCGGCTTATCCTCTGGTGGACGCATGTGCTGCTGGCGCTGACATTTGTAGCTTATGTGCCGTTCTCTAAAGCGGTACATATGCTCGCCGATTTCGTCAGCGTTTCATTTCGTGACGAACGCGCAGGTGTCGCGCTGCCGCCGATCCCCGAAGACCCCGCGCCAGCGCATCCCGGCTATCGCGAGATTCGCGACTTTACCTGGAAGCACTTGCTGGACCTGGATGCCTGCACCAAGTGCGGGCGCTGCCATGAAGCCTGTCCCGCTCGCGCTTCCGGCGCGCCGCTCTCGCCTCGCGATTTGATCCTGGATTTACGAGACCATGCCGACGAACAACTCAGCTTCAAGGCCATGTTGAGCCAGCGCACGCTTCCTATTCTCCCGGCGGACCGCGTTGGCCAAGGGCAGAATGGAGACAATGGCTCTTCTCCTCATCACAAGCCAGTGGCCGGCGGCGTAATCAAAGCGGAAACACTCTGGGCCTGCACCACCTGCCGCGCCTGCGTTGAAGCCTGTCCCGTCGGCATTGAGCATGTGCCGATCATCGTCGAGATGCGGCGCAGCCTGCTTGATGAGGGTGAGATGGATCCGAAACTCCAGGAAGCACTCACCAACCTGTCGAAGTACGGCAATTCTTTTGGTCTGTCCGACCGCCTGCGTGCGAAGTGGACGAAAAATCTACCTTTCAAGATTAAGGACGCTCGTAAAGAGCCAGTGGAATATCTGTGGTTTGTGGGCGACTACGCCTCTTACGACCAACGCGTGCAGGAGATCACACGACAGGTGGCGAAGGTCCTCCAACATGCAGGTATCGATTATGGTATTCTGTATGAGGGAGAGCGCAACTCAGGCAATGATGTGCGCCGTGTTGGGGAAGAGGGGCTATTCCAACTGTTGGTTGAGCAGAACATCAAGTCCCTGGGAAAAGCGACCTTTAAGACCATCGTCACCACAGACCCACATAGCCTGAATGCCCTGCGTAATGAGTACCCGCAATTAGGAGGCCACTACAAGGTAATTCATTACACAGAGCTGCTCTATCGAATGATCGAGGCGGGCCAATTGCAGTTTGAGCGTCCACTTGGCTACCACGTGACGTATCATGATCCGTGCTATCTAGGCCGCTACAATCGCGTCTACGATGCTCCAAGACAGATATTGGCATCACTGGGATTGCAGGTCACAGATATGGGACGTTGCCGCGAGAACAGTTTCTGCTGCGGCGCTGGCGGCGGGCGCATCTGGATGACGGAAACCAACATCAAGGAGCGTCCCAGTGAGAATCGCATACGCGAAGCCGTTGCCCTGGGTGACGTGGACTATTTTGTCGTGGCCTGTCCCAAAGACGTAACCATGTACACGGACGCGGTAAAAACATCGGGCAACGAAGACAAGATCGCGGTGAAAGACATTATCGAGCTTGTCTACGAAGCATTGGAGGCGCAGAAAACTGTCGCTTCCGGTAGTCCTGTCGCGGAGGAGGCATAGGAGGTTGCCATGCACTGTCCGTATTGTGTAATTGAAGGATCACGGCGAGAACTCCATGCTCACCTGGTTGAACAGCATGGCGATAACGTGCGTGGGCGCAGCGACGAGAAAACTGGGCGGCTCTATTACCGTCTCGATTGCCCGCTCTGCGACGAATATACCGAGCAAGAGGTGAAGCCGCGCGGACACGATCCGGCGTTTCTAGAAACGTATGAGCGCGAAATACGCCTTGTTGCATTTGATATGTTGCTCTATCATGTGGAAGCGGCGCACGAGGAGTGAAGCCAGTTGATAATTCATGAGAAGGATGGGACTATACTATGGCGCAAGCGAACGGGTGCAATATCCCGGAAGAACTCTACTACCAGGTTGATAAACATATTTGGGCGCGGTTGGAAGCGGATTCCGTCGTGACAATCGGCGTGACCGACGTAGCGCAACACCTGGCCGGCAAAGTGATCGCGGTCAGCCCGAAGAAGGTCGGCAAGGTGTACAGCAAAGGGCAAAGCGTGGGAACGGTCGAGAGCGGAAAGTGGGTCGGGCCGGTTCAGTTGCCTATTGGCGGCGAGCTGGTGGCTGTCAATGACGCGCTCAAAAAGAATCCTGGCCTGCTCAACCAGGATCCCTATGGCGAGGGATGGATCGTCAAGGTGAAACCGGCGAACTGGGATGAAGAGTCCCAGACCCTTGTCACCGGGAACGAGGGCGTCGCCGTCTACCAGCAGTTGCTCGATGAAAAGGGCATTCACTGCGCGTAACAACATGGAAGGGAAAGAGCAAGTGGCCTCGGTGATCTATCGCGGGTGCGAATTTCCAGAGGATTGCTATTTCGATGTGGAGCGCGACGTATGGCTGCGGCGCGACGAAGACGGCTGCGTAACAATGGGTATGACTGATCCGGCGCAGGCGCAGTGCGGAAAGTTCGTGCATATTCGCTTCAAGGCGATAGGCCGGATATTGCAGCGCGGGCAGAGCGCGGCAACGATTGAAAGCGCCAAGTGGGTCGGCCCGTTCCCGACGCCGCTCACCGGCGAAATTGTCGCGACGAACGAAGCGGGCTTCAAACAGAATATATTGCTGGCGAATAAAGACCCGTATGGCTCAGGCTGGATGGTTCGCTTGAAGCCGACTTGCCTTGATGAGGAGTGGCCGCTTGTGCTGTCGCAAGCGCAGGCCGTTGAAGAATATCGCGAGAAAATCGAAGCGCGTAAATTGCAGTGCTATCGCTGTATGGATTGAGGTGTGACATGAATCTTCGCGTCATTGATGGCGGCACAGTTCCCTGGCTCGATAGTCAAGTGATCTACCATGCTGTGGCATCGGCGATGACCGAGGCTACCGAGGATACGCTGACGCTGGTGAGTCCGGCGTTGCCGTATGTGTGTCTCGGCTATCACCAGGAGTTGGACAAAGAGGTGGACGTGTCCTACTGCGAGGAACACGGGCTGCCGGTCACCCGGAGGCAGGTAGGAGGCGGCGCGGTCTACCTCGATCGAAACCAGCTTTTCTGGCATTTCATCGTTCACCGCTCGCGCGCGCCCTATCGCATTGAGGATGTCTACTCGCGCTATCTGGCCGGGCCAGTGAACGCGCTGCGCGCGATGGGTATCCCGGCGGTGCATCGACCCGTCAACGATATCCAGGTCGAGGGGCGCAAGATCGGTGGGACGGGCGCGGCGACCATCGGCGAGGCGATGGTCGTGGTCGGCAGCCTGATTTTCGATTTCGATTATGAGGTGATGGCGCGCGTCCTCAAAGTCCCGTCGGAAAAGTTCCGCGACAAGGTGTACCAGAGCTTGCGCGAATACTTATCGACAATTCGCCGCGAGCTTGGCGACAAAGCGCCTTCCTGGGATGAAGGCAAGCGCATCCTGATCGGCCAGATTGCCGAATCGCTCGGTGCCGATATCCACTTCGGAACGCTGAGCGAGCGGGAACAGCGCGAAATGGTCAGGCTGCGCGAGGTATTCGGCAGCAGGGAATGGGTGGATCAGGCTGGCGGCCTGAAACGGCCTGGAGTAAAGATTTCCGAAGGCGTCCTTGTGCAGGAAGCGGCCTACAAAGCGCCTGGAGGATTGATTCGCGCAACTATCCGCGTGCGGGATCATCTGCTGGATGACGTGTCGCTCAGCGGCGATTTCTTCATCTACCCGCAGGATACCATCGGCGGGTTGGAGCAGGCATTGTCGGGATCGGCGTTGGAGCAACAGGAGTTACGCGAGCGCGTCGCGCTCTTCTGGCAGGATTACCACATCCAGGCTCCAGGCGTAACTCCTGACGACATAGCGCGCGCCATCTTGCAGGCAAGCAGCACGCACGAAGCAACGTAACTGCCATTCCTCGTGCTTTTGGCACGTAGAATTTGGAGTAGTATCATCGTCTAGAGCAGCAAGCGGTGAGCTTGCGGAAGGAGCTTATCCAATGGATATGCAGGCGGAAACACAGCAGCAGGTATTGTCTCCTGAGATTGAGCGCCTCGTCCGCGAACGAGTGGACGCTTACTTACAGGAGAAAGAGGCCGAGAAGGAGACGCGCACGCCCCGACTCGCCATCATCGCCACCAAAGGCACGCTTGACTGGGCCTATCCCCCGTTGATCCTGGCGACGACGGCGGCGGCGCTAGGCTGGGATGTGGGCATTTTCTTCACGTTCTACGGCCTGAACATCATTCACAAAAAGAAACACCTGAGCGTCGCACCCCTTGGGAATCCGGCTATGCCCATGCCTGTACCCAACATCATCGGCGCGATCCCTGGCATGACAGCGATGGGGACAACCGTTATGAAGAAGATGTTCAAGGCCCATAACGTCGCGACGATTGAGGAACTGCTGGAAATGGCGATTGATGCTGGCGTCAAGTTGTGGCCCTGCGGCATGACGATGGACGTTTTCGGCTACAAGTCGGACGATTTTATCGAGGGCGTCGAGCAGGTGTGCGGAGCGACGCACTTCATCGGCTACGCGAAGGATGCCGACGTTTCCCTGTTCATCTGAACCGGAGACGAGGTATGCCAGACGAGTTTATCTGCCTGAGCGTGCTGCGCGGCATCTCCACGAGGGCGGCAGCCCTCCTCGACCGCTACTCGCCGGAGCAAGCGGTGCGAGTGCCTGCCGCCGCTTTCAGGCAGTTTGTACACCGGCTCTGCTGGGACGATTTCGATAGGCTGGACCTGCGCGTTCTGGATGGCCTTGAGCCTGATGACCGCACCGCGCTTATTGAAGAACTGCGAGCCTATAATATGCGCCTGCGCCGCCAGCGCGAGCGTGTCGATCGCTTCCATGAAGCGTACGTTCACTGGCACGACGAACGCCAGCAGCACATCCCGCCTGAATACCGGGAGCGATTGCATCGCTGGAAGCGTCGCTATGGTTCTTATGAGTATTATCGTGTCACCGGATTGACAACCCGCACGGGGTATGATCGTCTCCTCGAAGACCTTCCGGGTTGCATGCAGGAGTATGAGCGCGCCTTCTACGAATTGGAGCAGGAGCTAGAGTTTGAACGCCTCCAGCAGGAACAGGCGGAGGCCAACTGGTGGGCGGGCAATCAACGAGATTATACGGAGACGCCTACCATGACGCGACTCGAAGAGGCGCTGCAGCGCTTAGAACTCTCACGGGGGGCAACTTTGAGTGAGATTCGCAAGGCATATCGCGGCAAAGCTAAAGCCCTGCACCCTGACCGGCATGGGGAAGGATACACGGAGCAGATGGCCGCGCTCAATCGCGATTATGCCTTCCTGTGCCAGTTTTACCGTTCGGCTGCGTCATGGCGAGGTGAGCAAGATGAGTATGGAGTTAGAAGCGGTTATTGAGAATTTCGTGCAGATGCTGGCAGGCGATCCATCGCGCAGCCGCGCAGAGATCGCAGACCTGCTCAATCGTTGGGAAGAGAAGGGCTTTATCAGCCGTCAGATGCGCTCCGTCATCGTCCAGCGCCTGAAACAAATCTGGGCCGAGAAAGAGACTTCCACTCAGGATACCTCATCGAATGAGTGAATATTACTTGCTTTGAATGTTCGATTGTGCGAAAATAATGAAAAGAGGTGGTTTGTATTCATCTTTGTGAGTGATGGACATTCAGTTTGCTGTGAAGTTCCGGCTGCCGTATGGCTGTGAATGATCGCGCAAGCTGCGCGAAAGGGTACCGAAAGACCATTTATGGAGAAAGAATTTTACCGGCGGCACGCCGAACTCTGCTCTGTTTTCGCTAATCCGCTGCGCCTGGAACTGCTTCAATTGTTGGACGAGCGCGGCGAATGCAGCGTCGGCGATCTGGCTGACGCAACAGGAATACGCATGGCGAATCTCTCGCAACACCTGGCCGTCATGCGCTCCACCAATATCGTCAACTCGCGCCGCGAAGGCGTCACCATCTACTACAGCCTTTCTGACAAGCGCATCATGCAGGCGTTCAACATCATCACCGAAATCCTCATGAACCAGCTAGATCGAGACGAGAAGCTGCGCCAGGAATTTGTTCTCCATCTCCAGGATACCAATGCAGAACTTGAGTGATATTCAAGATGCTGTTCGTCTCCTGAAGAATTTGCCGCTAGAAACAGTGATACCACGCCATGCGGAGGTTGCCATGGGAACCTGTTCCAATGATCATCAGGTGGATAATCGCGATAGCGATCCAGAGGATTGTAGCAATTATCCGCCTGAATAAAGCAACTTGAGCGCCTTTTCTACCTTCCTTCGCTATCAATAGGCTGATACTACCTGTGGTTATAGAACTCCAGGCTCCAGCGCCACTCTTGTTCCTGCGGATCATTCCACCAACGTTGCAGAATGCCTACCTCACCTCCCGCCAGGATCACCGGCTGACCATAATCGTTCTCCGTGGGCCAGATGTCCTCGCGTATCACTTTGTCACCCTGGCGCCGCAGCCGGGCCATAGGGGTGTTCGCTGTGCGCGGCAGGTCCTGACCAAAAGCCAGTACTGTGCCGTCATCGTCATGCACTTCTACCGTCAGTTTTTCCGGTGCAGCATGCACCAGCAGTTGATCAGTGGCATCCAAACGTCCGCGCGCAAACGAGATGCCTTGCGCTGCTACATCGGGAATCCACAAGTCCCAGATCTGTTGCTGACTCATCAAACATTTCTCCTTTCAGTAAAAAATCCTTACTGCGTTGGGATACGAAACCCGTATCCGGTATAGACCATGTGGGCGGCAGGCGTTTGCATGAATTGCAGGAACGCTTCCGCCGCTTCAGAGTGAGGTGCATTCATAAAGGTCCCTGCCAGGTACTTTCCGCGCTGGTTATACTCATCTTGAATGGGGATGTATGCAAATCTTATTCGTTTCTATTGATTGGCATGTTCGGCCTGATAATCTTGCGAAGCAAGCCGATCCTCAGTCGTCGAAGGCCAGCCTCGCTTGATCCAGTCAGGGACGCCTCCAGGGCTAACGGCAATGACGTTCCGCCCGGTTGCAGCAAGCATGCTGGCGGCAATTTCCGCCCGGTGTCCGGAGCGACATACCGTCGCGAAAGGACGATCAGCCGGAACTTCATCGATATGCTGTGGCAGGTCGCCTACGTGGAAATGCAGCGCGCCTGGTATATGCCCTTCTCGCCACTCATCATCAGCACGCACATCCACAATTGTCAGATGTTCTGGCCCGGCCCAGCGTTGGTACAGCGTGTCGAGATCGATCTGCTCAAAGCTCTCTGTCGGCAGCGCTGCCATTTTCCATGCCTGGATACCGCCATCCAGGTATCCTTGCACCTGCTCATAGCCGATTCGCACGAGTTGCACCACCGCCTCGCGGCGCCCTTGCTCATCCTCGATGAGCAGGAGCAACGGAGTATTGAAAGGCAGTTCCCAACCTATATACGTACCGAACGAACTATCCAGTTCAATATTGAGCGAACCGGGTACATGTTCGCGGGCGAAGTCCTCGCGCCTGCGGCCATCCACCAGTGGAATCCCTTCTGCCATGCGTTTCTGCACTTCTTCAGGAGATACGGCTGGGGGTTCAAGCAATGTACCCAGGATACGCGGGCCGCGCTGGTTGATATCGTGCATGTGGTCATAATAGCGAGGATAGGCTCCATAGCCCTCAATCTGCTGCCGCACGAAATCTTGCTCGTCTTTGGCCCTGGCTGCCGGATTCGCCAGCTTCTCCTGCCCAATGGTCGTGTAGCGTGTGGTTGACACCGCACTGGCAACGCAGAAGGAACCAGCCCCATGCGTAGGATAAATCAGGACTGTATCTGGCAAGGTCTGAAGCAGTCTGAGTAACGAATGATATTGATCGCGCGTGAGCGTCACGGTCCTGTCCGGCCCAAGCAAATCCGTGCGTCCCGCGCCACCAACGAGCATGCTCCCGCCGCTAAAAACCGCATATGGCTTGTCAGTCTCCGGTTCAAAGAGGAGATAGCTGACATGCTCCGGGGTGTGACCTGGCGTCGCCAGCGCCTGAAAGGTCAACCCGCCAACCTGGATGCGATCTCCATCCTTGACCGCCTGGTAGTCGTATTGGAATTGGCCTTCAGCGCCGGCTACAATTGTCGCTCCGGTGCGAGCCGCCAGCTCACGCGAACCAGTGACGTAATCATTGTGGATATGCGTTTCCAGGATGTGCGTGATGCGCGTAGTAGCACGCCGTGCAGCTTCCAGGTACACATCCACATCACGCCGGGGGTCGATAATTGCGGCCATGCCGCTTGTGCCGTCCGTGACGAAGTAGGACTGATGGCCTAAACCATCTACAAAGAATTGTTCAATCTGCATCGATATTGCTCCTCCCTACTATGTTTCTCAACGATGAGCTAGCTGCCCGGAAAGGTAGGAGGTTCCAGGCATCAACGCTGTCATCTTTTCACGCCATTACTCAAAACTATCTTCCAGTTCGATCAGTCTCCTGGAAAAGTGATTTAGCTCAATGTTTAGCGTGCGTGTTTCCCATGTTCCATAGGGAGGCCATGCACCTTCCAAATGGAAGTTCCTCCCGTGACATTGGTGACATGTGGGATATTCCGCTGTTGCAGGAGCGCCGCCGCCTGCCTGCTGCGACTGCCAGATTGGCAGATCAGCAGGATATCACGATCTGCCGGTATCTCGTTGAAACGCTGGGAGAGTTGGCTTAAAGGAATGTTCTTTGCTCCCTTCGCATACCCATTCGAATACTCCCACGGTTCCCGCACATCAATCATCATACTGTTTGATTGTGGGCGGGAAAGGCGTTCCCATGCCTCTTGTGGTGTGATTGAGCGGATGCTCTTCTCCGCACCAATGTCGCCCAAAAAACGTCTGAACATATATTCCTCCGCCAGTATTGAATTGAACGTTCACTCGCTCCAGGAGCGAGTATAAAACACCTGCGAAATTTCTTCTGACATTCAGTGACCTATGCTCTTGCCTCAGGGGAATGTCAGAAACTCTTGACATACATATAGAATTATATTACTATATAGGCATAAAGTCAATACTTGGATTGCAGGGCAGACCTATGATGTATCAACAACGAGAAAGACAAAAGCCAGAAGCCGGGGCGACTTCGGCATGGCAGAAGAGAGACAACGAACAGGGGTTTCCTGATCCTTTGCTTGATCTTGTGGCCGCACGTTTCCGATTACTTGGAGAACCGCTACGCCTCAAGTTGCTGGCAGCATTAGCGACTGGAGAATGCAACGTCGGTGAGCTTGTCACGCTGACGGGAGCAGGGCAGCCCAATGTCTCGAAGCATCTGGCCGCGCTGGCGCAGGGAGGGCTGGTGAGTCGGCGTAAAGAGGGAACGAGTATCTACTATGCCATAGCTGATCCAACGGCTTTCACTCTCTGTGACATTGTTTGCGCCGGAGTGCAGGAACACGTTGCTGTGCAAATGCGCGCGCTGGAGATACGCGATTCACACCGGGAAGACGTGAACATACCACTACACCATCATGAGAAAACGGAGGTGTAAGAAGGCTATGCCTCTCTATGACTATCGTTGCCCTCAATGCGGGGCAGAATTTGAACGCCTGGTAAAATTCAGCAAAGCTGATGAGATAACTTGCCCAGACTGCAAGTATGCATACGCTCAGCGCCGTATCTCGCGCGTGGCCGTACAAATGAATGGTGATGCTGGAAGTTCCTGGAGCGACAGCCGTACTTGTGGAGGGAGTGTGAGTCCGGGCGGCGGTTGAGCATTACGGTAGTGGACCGTGTGTTCACGATGCGCGAACAGGACAACCTGAGTATCCACGAAGGAGATTATGTACGTAGTAAGGAATGTGTTCTCAACGTAAGAGACGCTTCCAGGTAATGTTTCTCTACAAAGATAGAAAGGAATAGCACAATGACAGGAGAATCAAATACACCGCAGAATACGCAAGCAATGGAGCAGACGCCGAACTATGGTTTTGGAACAACCGTAGACGCTTCTTTCGATGAAACGGTCATACGTGTCACCGAAGCCTTGAAGGCTGAAGGCTTTGGGGTACTGACCACTATTGATGTCAAGCAGACAATGAAAGCTAAACTCAACCTGGACTTCGAGCGCTATTCGATTCTAGGTGCTTGTAATCCGCAACTTGCACATCAGGCACTTGAGTTGGATCATACTGTAGGTTTGCTGTTGCCTTGCAATGTGGTTGTCCATGAAGCGCATGACACTACGGGATCGAGCAGGACCCGTGTAGACATTGCGGACCCTGTGGCAATGCTGGGCATCATCCAGAACGAGGAGATGCAGTCCCTGGCGCAAGAAGCACGTAGCCGGCTGGAGCGTGTGGTTAAATCGCTTAGCGCCTCGAAGTAATTCGCTCTGCCTGCTCCTGCTTCTGACCTTTTCTCTAAGCGCAGAAGGTCATTTTCCCCTTCTACAAGGAGGCTGATACCGCATGTCATGCGTAGTAAAAACCTATCAGAGTAAGTGATTTTTACACGCCTGTTGGTCGCGGGCCAAATAGGCCGTACTAGATAATAGAGAAAGTCGATCTACAAGCCAATCAATGCGATCCAAAAGCCTGATAAGATGTTGAGGTGACTCTTGTCTGAGAAAGGAAGGCCAGTGAAGCACCCAGTTCCTCAGTTCGATGATATGGAGGACATCTCGAAGCCATGTGAGGGAAAGGGGTTGAGATGTTCTCATTTCTACCTGCAGATGATAGGTACTGGTCATCGCTTCATACGGCACCGTGCTTCCTGCATGGAAAGCTCGTTGAAAGAAAAAGGACAGATCTTCGGGACCATGTCCTATGCGAACTTCTTGCCAATCAGCCCAGATCAGGTCTCCATGCTCGTCTCTCAAGACATTACCGCTATGACAATCGCCATGGCACATTGTCAGGGGAAAGGAGGCGAGCACGTTCTCCAGGAATGGTATCAATGCCAGGAGATGAATGACTCGCTGGAAGCGATCTCTGGGGATCAACGACACAACAGGCGGATCTTGTTGGATGGCTTGCCACTGGATTTCTGCCTGCTGCATCTGGAGGTCCGAGGTGTTCTCATCTGATTTACGCAACCA
>Ga0102924_1002006_pt1 | contig 22719 bp, 22 predicted proteins | sample PaiPotPPM11metaG_FD_80116 | JGI IMG/M metagenome (GOLD analysis project Ga0102924, IMG submission 80116) | Iron sulfur acid spring bacterial and archeal communities from Banff, Canada, to study Microbial Dark Matter (Phase II) - Paint Pots PPM... ...
CTGTACAACGTGCCTCTCGATCGCGCGGCCTGGGGAATCGTGGGCGTCGGCATGCTGGCGGCCGTGGGCCTCGTCGCCGTGGGGACGTTATTCAGCGCCATGGCCGTGAACACGCGCCTGGCGGAGTTGTTGCTGCCAATGTTGTCGCTTCCGTTTTTCGTTCCGATCGTCATGGCCGCGGCGCAAGCCAGCGCGCGCATTCTCAATGGGCGCCCGTATACCGATTTCGCGGGCTGGGTGCGACTCCTGGTGGCGTTTGACCTGGTGTTCGTGACCGCATGCACACTAGCCTACCCGTACACGATCGAGCGATAGCGATGCGGCAAAAGCGATTGTTTGATGCGTTCTTTGGCGTCGCGGTTCTGGCTGTGATGGCCACCTTCGTCCGGGCGGCGTATTTCACACCAGTGGAAGCGCGGCAAGGGCCCGCGCAGAAGATCTTTTACATTCATGCCCCCGCGGCCTTCGTCGCGCTGTACGTAGCATTCGGTCTCATGGCCGTTTCGAGCGCACTATATCTGTGGCTTCGAGACGAGAAGCTCGATCGCCTAGCGGCGAGCAGCGCAGAGGTTGGGCTCGTCTTTACGACGGTCGTCCTCGTGACCGGACCCATCTGGGGACGCACCGTGTGGGGCGCCTGGTGGACTTGGGATGCTCGACTTACGCTGACGTTGTTTCTCTGGCTGATCATCGTCGGCTACCTCGTGCTCCGAAGTGCGGTGGATGACCGCGCGTTGCGCGCGCGCTACGCGGCTGTACTCGCGATCCTGGCCGCGCTGCTGATCCCATTCATTCACTTGAGCGTGTATCTGTTCAGAACGCTGCATCCGCAGCCGATCGTGCTCAAGCCAAGTGCGCCGTCGCTGCCTCCGGAGATGCTCGTCACGTTCTTGATGGCGCTAGCATCGTTCGCGCTCCTGTTCTTGGCGTTCCTTCGGGCGCGCTACCGGTTGGCAACCGCGCAGGACGTCGTGACGGGGGCCGATGGCTGATGGCTCCTCCCGACAACGCCTCATACTTTCATGCGGCATACGGCGCGGCGGCCGTCGTGTACTCTTGCTACGCGCTCTCACTCTGGGTTCGGTGGCGCAAGCTTGGCCGGCTTACGCACTCCAACGATCACAGTGAGTGACAGTGAGATGCCCGACCGCGCTCGCGTTTCGCGCCCGGGCACCGTCTACCTAGTGGGCGCCGGGCCGGGCGACCCAGGGCTACTCACGGTTCGAGGCCGTGCGCTGCTCGCGGACTGCGACGTCGTCGTTTACGATGCTCTCGCCAATCCAGAGCTTCTCTCGGCACACCGCGCATCCGGGCGACCGGCCGCGGCGTTGTTGTTCGTCGGCAAGCGTGGGGGCGACGAGGGCTCGACGCGCCAGGATCATGTGAACGCGACGCTCGTACGTCTCGCGCGCGAGGGCAAGGCGGTGGTGCGGCTCAAAGGGGGTGACCCGTTTGTTTTTGGCCGCGGCGGCGAGGAGGCGCAGGCGCTGACGGCGGCGGCCGTGCCTTTTGAAGTCGTGCCCGGCGTCACGGCTGGCGTGGCCGCGCCGGCCTATGCGGGTATTCCCGTAACACACCGCGGAATCGCCACGTCCGTCACCTTCGTCACTGGCCATGAGGATCCGTCGAAAGCGGCCACGCAAACAGACTGGCGCGCCCTCGCACACGTGGGTGTCGCTGGTGGCACGATCGTGCTGTATATGAGTGTTCGGAGCCTCGAGTCAGTCGCGCGGGAGCTCGTGTCCGGCGGCTTGCGGCCCGACACGCCGGCCGCGGCGATCCAGTCGGGAACGCACCCCGCGCAGCGCACAGTCGTCGCGACGATCGCGACGATCGCCGATCGTGTCGATGCGGCAAAACTCAGCCCTCCAGTCGTAATAGTGATCGGGCGCGCCGTCGCGCTGCGCGACGAAGTCAGGTGGTTCGATCGGCTCGACACGCATCCGCTCTTGGGCCGCCGAGTCGTCGTGACACGCGCCACGGCGCAGGCTTCGTCACTGAGCAACAGGCTGCGCGATCTTGGCGCGGCGGTGGTCGAGCTTCCCGCGACTCGAATCGAGCTGCTCGATCCGCGACCGCTCGCGCAGGCACTGGGCCGTCTGAATGACTACAATCACATCATCTTTTCGAGCCAGAATGCAGTGCAAGTGGTCTGGGGTGCTCTCAGGCGCGCTGGGCTGGACGCACGGGCTCTTTCGGGACTCATCGTCAGCGCCGTGGGACCATCTACCGCCGACGCGTTGTTAGAACATGGAATCGCGGTCGACATCATTCCCGACCGCTTTGTCGCGGAGGGCGTGCTGGAGTCAATCGGTCAGCGGGACGACGTACGCGGAGCGCGGGTGCTATACCCGTCCGCGCGGGGCGCTCGCGACGTGCTGCCAAAGGGTTTACGCTCGCTGGGCGCGACGGTGGATGTGATTCCCATATATGAAGCGGTGGTCGATCGCGAGGCGGCCGCCGCCTTTAGAGAGTCGATCGCGGCTGGGGCAGTCGACATTGTCACGTTTGCCTCCGCTTCGGCCGTGCGCGGTTACGTCGAGGCCGTGGGCGCGGATGTCGCGCGGCGAGTGCCCGCGGTCTCGATCGGGCCCATCACAAGCGACGCCGCGCGGCACGCGGGCATCGAGGTCGTAGGGGAAGCGACGCGGTCGACGATAGCAAGTTTGGTCGATTGCATCGTCGCACTTGTCGCCTCGACGACAATCGCCGCGTGAAAATTGGCACACGCCGTTCGGCGCTCGCGCTACGGCAGGCTCGCATCGTCCAATCGGCCCTCGGCGAGCGGGGGATCGACGCCGAGCTGGTCACGTTCACGACCACGGGAGATAAGCACCTAGGCGAGCCGCTCAGCGCCATCGGCGCGAAGGGACTGTTCACGATCGAGATCGAGACCGCGCTCGCGAAAGGGAAAATTGATTGCGCCGTTCACTCGCTCAAGGATCTCCCCACCAAGTCAGCCGACGCTGTCGTCGTGGCGGCCGTGTTGACCCGCGAGGACGCGCGCGACGTTGTTGTGCTGAGCCGGAGCGCTTCTGCGGTCGGCTTAGGCGACCTTGCGGCCCGGTCGCGGGTTGGCACCTCGAGTCTTAGACGGCGCGCACAGCTTCTTGCTCTGCGTCCCGACTTGGATGTGGTCGAGCTCCGGGGGAACGTGCCGACGCGACTGCGCAAGGTTGAGCAAGGACAGGTTCACGCGGCGATTCTGGCCGCGGCCGGATTGCATCGACTCAACGCGACCGAACGCATCGCGGGGTACCTGGATCCTCCAGACTGGCTTCCAGCGCCGGGCCAAGGCGCGATCGCCGTTCAAGTTCGCGTGGACGATAACCAAGCGCGTGCCGCCGTGTGCGTGCTCAATGATGAGGCAACACTGCAGGCCGTAACTGCGGAGCGAGCGTTCCTAGCTGCATTGGAAGGCGGATGCCAGGTGCCCATCGGTGCGCTCGTGGTGGATGGCATCCTTCATGGGCTCATCGCCGATCCCGACGGCCGCCGGGTCATTCGCGGGTCGCATCCGGTGACGCCCGACGATCCTGCGCGCGCCGGCCGCGTCTTGGGCAAACAGCTGCTCGAGCAGGGGGCTGGTGACATCCTCGCGGCGGTGCGTGCCTCCGACCGCATCCCAGCGCCGCAGCCCGAGTAATTTCAGCGAATGGCGACGTTTCCCAGCTACCGGCCTCGGCGCCTCCGACGGACGGCGGCGCTGCGGCGGTTGATGCGAGAAACCAGACTCGATCCCGGGCAGCTCGTGCTTCCGGTGTTCGTCCGCTCTGGTGCGGAGGTTCGGCTGCCGGTGGGGTCGATGCCTGGCGTGGCGCAGACATCAATCGATGAGATGCTGAGGGATGCCGCGGCGGCGGCTGACGCCGGCGTCGGGGGAATCATTCTTTTCGGGATCCCGGACGTGAAAGACGCGACCGGGTCGGCCGCGTGGGACGAGCTCGGCACCGTGCAACAGAGCGTGCGCGCCCTTAAGCGAGAGTTTCCCGATCTCGTGGTCATCACGGATGTGTGTTTATGCGAGTACACGACGCATGGGCATTGTGGAGTGCTCAAGAACGACAGCGTCGATAATGACGCCACGCTACCGCTGCTGGCGCGGATGGCGGTGTCGCACGCGGCCGCGGGGGCAGACGTCATCGCGCCCAGTGACATGATGGATGGCCGCGTCCGCGCGATCCGCGAGGCCCTGGATGACGCCGGCATGACCGCGGTGCCGGTGCTGAGCTACGCCGCAAAGTATGCGTCAGCCTTTTACGGCCCATTCCGCGAAGCGGCGGAGTCTGCGCCGCAGGTGGGCGATCGACGGGGCTACCAAATGGACCCGGCCAATGCTGGCGAAGCTCTGCGAGAAGTGCGGCTCGACATCGAAGAGGGCGCAGACGCGATCATGATCAAGCCGGCCGGGCCGTACCTCGACATCATCGCGCGGGTCAAGCAGGAAACGGGCTACCCGGTGGCCGCGTACCAGGTGAGTGGCGAGTACGCAATGCTGTGTGCTGCGTCGGAGCGCGGGTGGATCGACCGCTGCCGCGCAGTGATGGAATCACTCATCGGCATTCGCCGAGCCGGCGCGGATTTCATTCTCACGTATTTCGCGACCGAGGCCGCCCGCGCGATTCAGAGCGGCTGGGAATAGGGGAGTCGAGGAATGCGCTATCGGACCTTTCCCGGTACAGCCGTCACGGTCAGCGAAATTGGCTTTGGCACGTGGACGGTATCGACGGGGTGGTGGGGAGAGAAGACCGACGCCGAAGCCGTGCGATTGCTGCGCCGCGCGCTGGACGAGTTCGGGGTGACGCTCTTCGACGCGGCGGATGCGTATGGCAACGGTCGAGCGGAACGGCAGCTTGCCGAGGCGTTTCGCGGACGCCGCGATGCGGTCGTGTATGCCACAAAAGTGGGATACGACATCTATGATGAGGTGGCGCAACGCGCGAGGCGTGGTCAATCCGAGCTCCCGATGCGCACCGACCCTGCGTCGATCCGATTCGCCGTGGACCGCTGTCTAGAGCGGCTTGAAACCGACTACATCGACGTTCTACAGATCCACAACGCGAAGATGGAGCATGTGCACGATCGCGAGATATGGGACACGCTGCGCTCCCTCACCACTGAGGGCAAGGTTCGCGTGTGGGGCGCCGCGTTCGGGCCGGCGATTGGGTGGTTATACGAGGCAGTGGAACTGTGCGAACGCGAGCCGGATGTAGGGGCCATCCAGATGATCTGGAACATCCTGGAGCAGCATCCGGGGACGGCGATGCTCGATGCCGCGCGTCGCCACGCGCCGAATTGCGCTTTCACCGTCCGGGTTCCCCACGCGTCGGGGATGCTGGAAGGGCAGTACACCGAAGACACGGTATTCCCAGAGAACGATCATCGGCGTCATCGCCCCCGGTCGTGGCTCGTCAACGGACTGAAAAAGATTCGCACGCTGGACTTTCTGACGACTGACATGTCGCTCGGGCAGGCGGCGCTGAAATGGGTACTGGCCGATCCGACCGTCTTGAGCGCGCTGCCGAACGTGTACGGTGACGAGCAACTGGCGGAGTTCGCACTGGCGAGTGACAAGCCCGACCTCACGCCAGCACAACTAGCTCGAGTAACCGCGCTCTCGCGAGTGAACTTCGGCGTGGACGAGCCGGCCATGGCGTTCAAAGGGACGATGCAGCGCACGCCCGTTGTGTCCGCGGGCGGCTGACGGCCGCGCCGTTCTAGCGCTGGACCGCCCCATGTTCCGCGGGTTCGCGCGGATGCCCAAGGAAGAGCGTGTTGTACAGCGTGCCCGCGACCACGCCGCCGAGGAGTGGGCCTGTCCAGTAGACGATCTGGCCGAGGTAGGCTCCGCTCACGAATGCCGGGCCGAAGGAGCGCGCCGGGTTCATCGAGCCCCCCGTAAGCGGGCCGATCGCGAGGATGTCAGCGGCTATAGTCAGCCCAATCGCGAACCCGCCGACTTTGGGTGCTTGGGGATCCACCGCCGTCCCGAATACGACGAAAACCAGGAAGAACGTGGCGATGGCCTCTAGACCGAACGCCTGCGCCGACGTGACGCCCGGCGCGATCTCCTGAACAGTGCCGTGGGCTGCGGCGAACTGCTCGGCCGGAATGAGGGTGCGTAGGGCGTAGGCGGCAACCACTGCGCCAAGTATCTGAGCGACGACATACACTCCGGCCATCATGGGCTCGATGCGTCGCGCGGCCATAAACCCAGCGGTAACCGCCGGATTGAAGTGGCCCGAGATGCGCATCAGCGCGGTGACCATCAGCGCAAGGATGAGCCCATGGGCAACAGCCACCTCGATCAACCCCACGCCGGGGACGACTTTCGACGCGACGATTGCGCCGCCGCCCACGAAAACGAGCGCGAAGGTGCCAATGAACTCGGCCGCAAAATGCCGCCACGGATCACGCATGCCGATCTAGCTCTCCACGCGGAAAGAGGTGTGCAAAGCTATCCACCCACGTTGCGGATATCCACGCGATGCGATCCTTCAAGCGCAGAAACGGGCTCTCGTAGAGATGGTAGCTGATAACTGCCAGGCCCGTGGAGATGGCCAGCACGCCAGCCACGTATGCGAATTCGTTGCGCTCGAGCACGGGGGCGTGCCGTATCGCCCACCAGTTAACGAAGGGGTGTATGACATACAGACCGTAGCTGTAGCGTCCGGCGGCGCGCAACGGAGCCGAAGCGAGAAGCCCCGAGGGCCGCGTGATGGCGAGCATGATCAGTCCGGCCGCCATCCAGTCGATCGCCGTGAACCCGATCGTGCTCATTAGCGGATCGGTATACTCCAGCGATGGCGCCAGCAGCGCCAATAGCGCGAGAGTCGCTCCGCCTGCCAACGCTGCGGGGCGTACCCAGCTGGCAGTCGCGCCAGCGCCCCCGGGGCCGCGGATCGCCAAGGCCAGTATTGCGCCGACCGCCAGTGCGTCCATGCGGCACGGCGGCAACATGTACGCGGCATCGTGGAACGGCGTTCCGAGAACGAAATAAGCACGCGCGAGAGGCGCTATCACGCAGAGCACGGCGGCTGTGGCAATCACGCGCCGGCGACTCACGAACCACACGACCCAGGGCCACACAAAGTAGAACTGCTCTTCGATCGACAGCGACCAGAAGTGAGTCAGGAAGGTGTAAGCGCGCGGATGGCCGACGCCTAGACGCCAGGCACACAGGTATGTCCAATACCACGCCTGCTCTCCGGCCAAAAGAACGTCGTCCCGTCTTGGCGTGACGTGCAGCAGCGGTCGCAGGACAAACACGGCTATCAGAACGCCGTAGTACAGTGGCAGTATGCGCAGGGCCCGCCGTACGAAGAACCGAGGCACGCGGTCGGCCCGCTCGCGCGAGTCCGCCAGCACGCCTGTAATGAGAAATCCCGAGAGGACGAAGAACAGGTCGACGCCTGTCCACCCCAGTGCTGAAACTTCCGTGCGCCAAGCGTGGAACACCACGACCAGGATGATCGCGATTCCACGTACGCCGTCGAGCGCCGGAATGTGGCGATTCGTAGTGGGCGCGGTAGCGGCCATCGTCCTAGGCGACGATGCCGCGGCACCGGGGTCACTGGTGCTGGCGGCCGGCGGCTAGTCCGCTCGCCGTATCACCAAAGCCGCGTTAATGCCGCCGAACCCGAAGGAATTCGAAACCAAGCAGTTCACGCGTCGATCGCGTCCATGCTCGGGGATGTAATCGAGGTCGCACGCCTGGTCGGCGGCCTCCAAGTTGACCGTGGGGGGTAGCCACTCATGCTCCAGGGCAAGCGCGCAGATCGCGGCCTCGATCGCTCCTGACGCGCCCAGCGCGTGGCCGTAGTAGCCCTTTGTACCGCTCACGGGCATGGCGTAGGCGTGGCTTCCGAACACCTGTTTGAGCGCGAGTGTCTCGGTGGAGTCGTTCAGCGGGGTCGAGCTGCCGTGGGCATTGATGTACTCGACTTCGTGCGGCTCGGTGGCCGCGTCGCGCAGCGCAGCCCGGATCGAGCGCGCTGCCTGCGAGCCATCGGGCCGAGGGGCGGTCATGTGGTGAGCGTCATTCGTGGAGCCGAATCCCAGCACCTCCGCGTAAACGTGCGCGCCGCGCGCTATCGCCCGACCGCGCTCCTCGAGCACGAGGACGGCGGCCCCCTCGCCCATCACAAAGCCATCACGGTCTTTGTCAAACGGCCGCGAAGCGCGCGCAGGCTCGTCGTTGCGTGTCGACATGGCGCGAATGACGGCGAAAGCCCCGAAGCAGAGTGGCGCCAAGGGCGCCTCCGACGCGCCGCATATCATCACGTCGGCATAGTCGTCTCGCACAGCGCGGAACCCTTCGCCTACCGCGATCGTTCCAGACGCGCAGCTCATGGCGTTGGTGGAATTCGGTCCGCAGGCACCCAGCTCGATCGCAATGTTGCAGCTGGACGCCCCGCCATACACGGCGATCGCCAGACTCGGGTCGATTGCGCGGAGACCCCCTCCGAGAAACACCGCCGCTTGCGCCTCCGCGAATGCGATCCCGCCCAACGCCGTTCCCATGCTCGCGCCGATACGCTCGCGATCCTCACGCGCAAGAACGAGCTCCGCGTCCTCGACGGCCATCCGCGCCGCCACCACCGAGAACTGGCCAAATCGATCCAGCCGGCGTGCGCGCTTGACTTCCAAATGATCGGTAGCCACGAAATCGTTGACCTCGGCGGCGTTGTGGCTGCGGTAAGGGGACGGATCGAACCGCGAGAGAGGGCGCACCGCCGATCGCTCGCGACGCAGACCATCCCACAAGCCATCGCGCGCGAGGCCGATGGGCGTGATGGCGCCGATTCCGGTGATCACGACTCGCCGCCGCTCCGTCATACAGGTCGGTTCTCCGTGCCGCCTGAGTGGTCGCATTGCGTCGGCGCTGTCGCGGCGTTCGCCGATTTGAAAATCATACCGTCAGCGTGCCGCGCAGGCGACTCGGCCGGGACGAACAGCTATCCCGCCGGGGCGAATGCGGTCGGCATACTAGAATCGCGCTCTGCGATAGCGGCCAATCCGGCCAACGTCCGCGAGGCGATACCATGCACGAATACGGGGCCGATGAGGTGGGTAGAGGACAGGCCGCCGATGAGCGGCCACGTCGGGCCGTCCCACACGTGCACGATCTGCACGCGCGTCGCGCCAGTCGGCGCGGGCGTGAAAGTCCACACGACGTCCATACCTCTCGTAATACCCGCGACGTGACGAAAGCGCACCGTTGGCTGGACCGCGCCGTCAGCTGTCGCATTCCCGACGGCCATCTCGGACGTCCAGCGAGTCGGCCAGTTTAGAGCACCAAATGGTCGGACCGCGGACATTTCGACCAGCCCTCCGCCGTCGAGCGTGCGTTCGTGGAACCGCACGACGCGGTAGTGACTGAGAAGCGTTGGCCACATCTCCACATCTCGCGCGAGCTCGAACACCCGGTCGAGCGGAGCCCGCACGAGGCGCTCGTCCACGGTTCGCATGCGGCGTCCTTCCGGCATCGGTCCGAGCCGATACGGAGGCCGCGCGAGAGCGGCGGCGCTGGATGTCACGCTCACCCCACGCTGGGCGTCGGTGTCCAACTCGCCGTTAGCCTGTAACCCAGGCGCCGTTGCACGACCGGCGTGCGACCGGTCGCGGACTGCACTGCCTCGGCGAGCTCGTCTGCCGTAAACCCTCGCATCACCGAGACCACACCGTCGTGGCGGCTTACGGGGTGGAACCCGAAGATAAATGAGGACGTCCAGATCGCGGCCGCCGCGACACGCGCGCGCTGCAGATCGCTCACGATGACTCGTACACGCGCCACTCGGTCCAGCTCTCGCAGCACGCATGGCACGTCGCCGTCAAAGAAGTGGTGCAGCACCTGCGAGCACGTCACCACGTCCACGCTCTTGTCGAAAAACGGTAAAGCGCGTACGTCTCCGCACAGCGCGACGGAGGTGCGTGAGCGGCTCTCCTTGACCGCCGTCTCCGATGCGTCCATACCGACCGTCTCGAGGGCGATGCCCACTTGCGCGGCTGCCCGTCGGGCGCGGGCAGGGATGTCTCCAACGCCGCTGCCAACGTCAAGCAGCGTCGCGCAGCGTGGCAACTCCGCAAACACCGTCTGAAGGGACAGCAAAACCGCACGGGTACCCCCGAGCAGCCTGTTCGCGACGGCGACGTCGCGGAGTGAGCGACGCACGACGGCCGGATCCACACCCTCCGTGTCGAGGATCTCGACACCGCGCCCTCGGACCGCTCGTTGGGGCGCCGCGCTTTTGTGGCGGATCCGCGGGCGGTGGCCCGCGGAATCGTCGAGATCACCGTTCCAGTTGGGCATACCCTCCTCGATAGTACAACAGTGGTCGGCCGGAACGTGCGACCGCCGCCTCGACTTCTCCGACGAAGATCGTGTGGTCTCCGGCTTCGATTGTCCGCACGTTCTGACATTCGAGATACGCCAGCGCGTCGTCGAGCAGAGCCGCTCCGTTCGCTCCACGGGAATAACCGATGCCATCGAATTTGTCAGGCACGTCGGCGGCGAATCGACGAGCGAGCGGCTCCTGATCCGCGGCCAGAATACTCACGGTGAAGGGCGGGGGCGAGGACGGGCTAGCGTTCATCAGTCGATGGATCGACGCCTCACGGTCGATGCACGCCAACACCAGAGGCGGGTTGAGGCTGAGGGATGCGAACGCGGTCACCGTGATACCGTAGTCGCGACCCGCGTTGTCGCATAGGGTGATCACGGTGACGCCACTAGCGAATCTGCCGAGGACACTGCGGAATGTGTCAGGATCGACGCTCATTGGTGCTCTAGCCCGCGACGAGCCGAAGTAGGTACGAGGGCCGCAACACCTGGCGAGGCGGGACGAAGTCGCCAGCCACGCCAACGAACAGATCGGCCATATCCTGGCGTCGCGCCAGCGCGCGCGCTACCCGATCCATGAGTGCTGGGACAGCTACCGCCACCGCGACCAGCCGCTCGACTGCCCATTTGCCCCCAAATTCACGGCGGCGACAGCGGTCGTAAGCGGCGAGAGCCGCGTCTGACCGACGGCCTGCCGGCGACCCGGTTCCCCGTACCGCGTCGTAGATGTATGGCGCCGCTAATTCGCCACCGCGGAGAGCCGCGTACACGCCTTCGCCGGTGAACGGGTCAAGAAAATCGGCAGCGTCGCCGACCAGTGCCGCTCCCGGAGCCCACGCACGTCGCACGCGCCTTCCGAACGGGCCCGTGACGCGCGCCGGTGACACGCACTCCGCGTTTCGAAAGCGCGGCGCCAAGTGCCCTCGCTGCGAGATCCACGTGTCGATGAATCTCTCCGGAGTAAGGCGCGGAGCTTGGAGGCGACAGCTCGGGATAACGACGGTCACGTTAGTCTCCCCGTGGCCGACGTCGGCAAGCCCCAAGTATCCGTCGCGCTCGACATGCATCTCTCCCGCGCTACCGACGTCCTGCACGCCGCGGTAATGGGTCACGAAGGCCAGGCGGTGCGGCCACCGCGACACCCGCGCTACTCCGAGTCGCCGCGCCACGACCGACCGCAGCCCGTCTGCGCCAACCACGACTGGTGCCGTCAGATCGCGCGCGGGCTCGCCGTCGCTCGACGCGATCCGGACGCCGGTGACGCGTCCGCCGACTTCCGATCGTACGACGTCCAACACTCGAACACCCTCACGAACCCGAGCCCCGGCCGCGCGAGCGCAGTCCAGCAGAATTGCATCCAGCACTCGACGCCTTAGCGCCAGCCCCCTGTCGCGGAATCCGCGGAATCCGTGCGTGCCGGCGAACTGTCCTCGCATCTCCGCACCGCCAGGCGAGCGAACCATCATTCCGCTCAACTGAGCGGCGCCGGACGCCTCGACGCGCGCAAGTGCGCCCATCTCGTGAAGAAGTCGTGACGCCTGCGGACTCAGGTATTCGGCGCACACTTTGTCTCTGGGGAAGTGCGCACGATCGAGCAGAAGGACGTCAACGCCGTTGCGTGCCAGCGCCCACGCGGTCGCGGTGCCCGCGGGCCCGGCTCCTACGACGATAACCTCGGCATCCGCCAGCGCGGTCATTTCAGATCGCTCGCCCGGCGGCGCTCACGCCACGGCCCGCGCCAAACGCTGGAAGATGCCCATATAGCGCCAATGCGGACGAGGTAGCCGTAGCGCCGACGCAAGTCGCGTGAGATATGGCAATACGACCGACCGCGAATCGGCCGAGAACATGAAGCGCGGATGACCGGCCGCAAAGCCGCGCAAGCGAGCGACGGTCGCGCCTAGATGGAGCTCGCGCGAGAAGTAAAACGTGGGCGCAAGCAAAGTGTCATCGCGGGCCACCGTGCCTTCGTCGAGTGCAATTCGGTGCAACGTCGTGCCGGGATAGATGCGGAGACCGACCGTCAAGTAAACGGAGTCCCCGCGCCGCATGCGCTCGTCGGCGAATGCCAGCGTTTCCTCCAGCGTAGCATCCGTCTCGCCGGGCCCGCCCGCCAGGAATATCCATAGCGACCGCAGCCCCGCGCGGTCGATTCGTCGCGCAGCTTCGCGGAGCCGCGCCGTGTCGAAGCCCTTGCCCAGCCGATGCAACACGGGGTCGCTGGCGCTCTCGGCGGTGACGCCGAGCGCCGTGAAGCCGGCGTGTCGCATGGCGACAAGCAGGTCGTCCGACACGGCGGCGGGAGTGAAGTTGGTGGTCTCGAGGCCTACTGACAGTCCGCGGCGGGCAATTGCCTCGCAGACCGCGATTGCGTGTCCTGGAGGGGAATTGAACGTGGAGTCGACAAAGTCCACGTGGCGCACGCCCGCGTCGAGTCGAAGCTGGGCGATCTCGTCGGCTACTAGCTCGGGATCACGCAGGCGATAGCCCCAGCCTTCTACGTTGCGATAGGTGCAGTACACGCACTTGAATACGCACCCTCGCTTGGTCTGTACCGGTACGGTGCCGCCATGCCGTTGATAGCGAGCGACGTCGAGCCAGCGGGCGAGGCTGGCCGATGGGAGGGCATCCAAGTCGGCGTCCTCTCCGGGTGGCGTAAACGAGATGGGTCCTCCTGGGCCCGCGCTCTTTCGCACGACACCAGGCACGTTGTCCACTGGCTTTGCACCTGCTAGCGCACGTACCAGCTGCACACTTGCCCGCTCACCATCGCCTGCCACCGCGTAATCAACCCCGAGCTCGGCGAACAACGATTCTGGCGCTACGCCGAACGCGGCACCACCGGCGATGATCGCCGCCTCCGGCGCCGCGGCGCGAAGGGCGCCAAGCACGGCGGCCGCCTCGGGCGTGTAATGGCGCAGCGCGATCGAGTCGCTGTTGTCAATGTTTCGCACAGACACGCCGATGACATCCGGTCGCGCTGTTCGCGCCGCGTTGGCGGCTGTCGTAACCGCGTCGCGCTCGAAGCAGAGATCGAGCACGCGCACGTCGTGGCCGTCAGCGGCCAGCGCCGATGCGACGCACGCGACGCCGTTGGGAAGAACGGGCTGCGGTGCGCGCTCGCGATTTGTGCTCACCAACAGCACGCGCGGCTTCGTGCCTCGCGTATTGGTCAGATCCCTCATTTGCCCGGCCCACGCCCTCCTGCGAGTAGCATCCACACGCCTACGGCGACCGCTCCTCCGACTAGGGTGCTCATTGCGTTCACAGCGTCGTTATTCAACCATTGGAAGCCACCCGCGGCGACCGTTGTCGTCCCGCAGCCGTGAACCAATCGCTCGGTGAGTGCGTCACAGCGCTCGCACCGCCGGCGCTCCTGCATGGTAGCTCCGACGACCGAGTCAATCATAGCCCCGGCAAAGCCACCCAGCATGGCGCCCCATGCTACAGCTCCGGACCAGTCGAGTGCCAAGGCTATTCCCCCGATAAAGGCCGAACCCGCGAGCGCAGCCGCCGTCCCGGCGGGAGTGACCCCACCGGATGTGCCGATCACTACGCGGGTCAGCGTAACGATGGAACGCGGAACGCCGCCGACGAGCGTGCCGACGTCGGTCGCCCACGTGTCAGCCGTCGATGTAGCGAGCGCCCCCGCGCCGGCGGCGCGCCATGCGGACATGGCGTCCGGCGCCAGCAGAGACGCCAGGGCACACAGAGCGAAGACCCCGCCGTTCGCAATGACCTGCGCGGCGTCGCGCTCGCCGCCTTTTGCAACGACGTCCATGGTCGCAGCGTGTTTGCGCCCCTCGCCCAAACGAGTTAACAAGGTCGAGGGTACAAAAAAAGCGATGAGCAGTGCACCCCATGCCCAACCCGCCGCGATCGAGATCGTGCCAACGCCAATTGCCGCCCACGTGCCGCTCCGAGTAAGAGAGTGCGAGCGGCGGGCTGCACCTGCGATCGCGGCCGCGATCACAATGCCGGCACAGGATCTGGCCGCGAATGGGGCCGGCAGCGCGGTCGACACGCCCAAGTATACGTCCGCGCCGCTCGGGCGTCATATTTTCGCCCTATGAGTGCGCCGGCCACTGTCGACGCGCTACTCCCGCTCAGCCTCCTAGAGGCGGTGCGGACCGTCGACGCACCGCTAGACGACCAAGATATCGAATACGTGCCTGAATTGCGCAACAAGCGGCTGGGGTTGAGCGAGCCGATTTACGCGCAGATCAGGCGGTACACGCTTGCTGCGCGCAGAAGTCAGCGGACTCCGCATGATGAGGCGGTAGCAATCGCTCGGTTGATTGGCCGGCGGTCGGACGCGGCGGCCGTGTTCGCGTCGGCCGGACGCATTCTCGCGCGCCAGTCGTACGAGACGGCGTCCCCGATGGCTCGGCAGGTGATTCTTGTCCTTCCATCGCTGCTCGCGCGGCCGCTGGCCCTTCGACAGGCGCGCCGCATCGCGAAGCGGTTCCTCAACGGCGCTATCTCGCGCGTCGGTGGCTCGTTGTTGCTTCAAGTGCCGGTGTCCGTGACGCTCAATTCCGCGCCTAAGGAGCGCGGGTGCGCGTACTACGAGTCGGTACTGCGCGAGCTCGTGCGGCTGCTGGTCGGCGGGACCGGCGCGGTGGAGCACGTGCGGTGTGTTGGTCGCGCGGACCCAACGTGCGAATGGCGGGTCGAGTGGAGACCGCTCGATCGCCGCCGGATGCTGGAGCCGGCGTAGCGCGCAGCTTTACTCTATTACGTGGTCCCAGGTCTTGGGATCTTCCGTTCCGAGGCGCCAGAACGCGAAACGGGTCACGCCCTTCCGCTCCGCGTCCGCGACGAGCTTTTGTAGCAGCCTCGCGTCGCTGACCCACACCTCGGCGGAGTCGGGGCGGGCGGCGTATAGAGTTTCCGATGCCGAATCCCGTGCCAGTCCAAGGCCGGCATCACGCGCGAATCGCTCCGCGTCGCCGTAGCTGATTACGGCTGCCGTCGCGCCTGGGGTCCACTCGTAGCCATAGCTCGGCAACGACGCGACGATCCTGTCCGCACCGGCCTCGGCGATCCGCGCGTCCAACAACCGCTGCACCCATTCCGGCGAAGCAATCGCGCCGGGGGATGATGTCGCCCAGTGCTCGTCGTAAAGCATCACCAGGATGAGATCGGCTCCTTGCAGCACGCGGGCCCCATACGCGACCGTGTCGGCCGGCGGCACAGCGACGGCGACCGGCGAGATGTGTCGGCCGTGGGCGGAGTCGGCCACCGCCTGCACGACGGTCGTCAGCGCGGCCGTATCGGCCGGCGTCAGACCCTCGAAATCGAGGACGAGTCCCCGATAGCCGCCTCCCGAGGCCATGTCCGCGATCTGGCCAGCAACCTGAGCCAGGCGTATCGGGTCCGTGGCGAGTTGCCGCAGAACTTCGGGATGAAAGCGGTCCAGCACGTACGTGGTTACGAGCGCGAATCGGCGCGTGCTCGCCGGGACGTGGACGGTGTCGGGATACAGCGTCATGGGAGAGGCGGAGACGCTGTCTAGCGCGAACCATCCGGTGACGATGGCCGAAAGCTGACCGCCGTGCGCCTGCACGCTCTGTGCGCTACGGGGGTCCCAGGGGGCAGCAAATCCCCAGAACTCCGCGCGTGGCCCATTGCGCTCCGCCGCAGCGATGCTCATTACCGTGAGCGCCCCCACACCGGCGAGCGTCCACATATTTCCCCCGGCACTTCGCCTCATGCACCCTCTCGAGTTACACGTGAAGTTACTCGTGACCCGCCTCGCGCGCGCGTCGTCAGCCGGGGTGGCAGCGCGCTCCCTGGCTTTTTGCGCAATGTCCGTCGCGCTGTGCGCGGCGAGCGTCTCGTCGCGGACGCCATCCCCCCCGGCGCGGCGGCCGGCCGGCGTATCTGCGATTGGGCGAGTGACTGGCTCCGTCGAGTTCGACGGGCGCGCCCCAGTCGATACGGTTACCCACCCCAGGGCGGACGCGCCCGCGTGCGGCGCCTCGCTGGTTGACGTGTCTGTTGAGCACAGAGGTTCGCGGTTGGCCAGTGCGGTGGTGTGGATATCCGGCGTTGCCGGTGGCAAGCGGATGCCGTACGCGCGGAGATTCGACGTGATCACGAACGGTTGCCGGCTGATTCCGCGCGTCCAGACCGCGGTCGTCGGGGGCACGCTAAATGTTCGAAACGCCGACGCCGTCACCCACCGTGTTCGGTTCACCCGGGCGGGCAGCGCAGATGTACTCGGGGTAGTCACCGAGACGGAACCTGGAGAGGTCGTGCCCATACGCCCAGCGTTGGCCGCACCCGGGCTGGTGGAGATGACCTGCGACCATCACCCTTGGATCCACGGATGGCTCGCGGTGTTTGGACATCCGTATTACGCGATGACCGACGCGAACGGAGGGTTTACCATCGATTCGATCCCTCCCGGCCGGTACGCAATCACCGCCTGGCACGAGCGGTTTGGAACTAGAACTGACAGCATCACGGTTGTCCAGGACGGCACTACAACCGTCGCCCTCCGTTTTCCGGCTGCGGCCACAGTATCGCCGCACTGAGGAGAGCAAGCGCGCCACCCAACAGAGTGTTGAGGATTCGCAGCTCCGCGAGATGCCAGTCGCCGCTACTCGATTCGGCCACGAGCACGAATAGCGGTGTGAGGAAGAGAGTGAAGTACGCGTAGCCAATCGGGCGCACGGCGAACGTCAGCACGGCGAGAGGTACGATGAACGCCGCCGCCGCAAGGGGACGGTGCACGATAGCGCCTATGGCCGCCGCGATCACCCCACCCAGCACAGTACCCACCACGCGCGCCGCGGCGCGCTCGAACGTGGCGCTCACGACGGGCTGCAGGATTATCACGACCGTAAAGGTCAACCAGTATCCACGCGTGATGTGGAGGGCGAACACGATCGCCTGGGCCGCCGTCGTGGCGATTGCGAGGCGGAGCGCGTGCCGAGAGAGCGGCGAGCTGGCGCGAAGGTGGGGAAGAAGGACGGCGAGAAGTTTCGTTTGCCCAGGAGAGGTTTGATCGTCGTCGAGCGCAGTGTCCCCCGACCGCGGGGCGTCGGCTCGCTGCGGCCACGCAACGGCCACCAACAGCGCGGCCGCGCCTCCGGCCAGATACAGCGCGGCATGTGAGATCGCGTCGAGCGGCGACCCCGGCCTGGCCACGCCAATGAGAAAAGCAACGAGCGCGATCGTCCCTACTGGCGCCATATACGTGGGATATGCCCGCGATGCGCTGCTCACGAACGCCCACACGAACACGACCGGCAGCGCGATCTGTGGGGATACACCGACCACAGTGCCGGTGCCGCAGGAGACCGCACCCGCGAGCGCGGTTGCGCCAATCGCCATCGCGCGGCGGCGGAGCGGACCTCCCGAGTCCATGAGCGAAGCCTGAAAGCCGCCGAGCGACACCCAGCTCATCGCTGGGATTGACCAGAGGTCACCCGCGATGATCGGCAAGGCCGTCACAATCGCCGCGCGTACGCCGTGCGCAATCGCCGGCCGTTCCGGGCTTCGCTTCAGCGCTCTGCGGAGAGTCGCACGAGCGCTGGCGACCAACGTGCCGCTCACGCGCCCGCTACACCAGCGACTCGGTCGCCCGAAACTGCCCGCGATACAGTCGCGCGTACGTGCCATCGCGGGCCAGAAGCTCACCGTGCGTTCCCTCTTCGACCACCTTGCCACGATCGAGCACCACCACGCGGTCGGCGCGCAATACCGTGCTCAGACGATGCGCGATAATGAGAGTCGAGCGCCCGCGCAGAAGCTCCTCCATGGCTGCCTCGATCAGCCGCTCGCTCTCGTTGTCCAGGCTCGACGTCGCCTCGTCGAGGATCACGACCGTGGGATTCTTGAGAAAGACGCGCGCGATCGCGAGCCGCTGGCGTTGGCCTCCCGAGAGTTTGACGCCGCGATCCCCGACCAGCGTCTCGAACCGGGCCGGCAGTCGCTCGATGAACTCGAGCGCGTGCGCTGCGTGCGCGGCTGCTTCGACCTCCTCGTCGCTCGCGCGCGGGCGCGCATAAGCGATGTTGTCGCGTATGGTGCCGCTGAATAGCGCGGGCTCCTGAGGCACCGTTCCGATCGCACTCCTCAAGTCCGCGAATGAGAGTGTCCGCACATCACGCCCATCCAGCATCACTCGGCCGCTAGTGACATCCCAGAGTCGCGGAATCAGGAGCGCGATCGTGGTCTTTCCTGCTCCCGATGGTCCAACAAGCGCGACGACCTCGCCAGGAGCAATCTCAAGCGAGACATCATGCAGTGCATCGGGAAGCCCGTCCCCGTAGCGAAACGTGACCCGCTCGACAGTGACCGCGCCCCGCACCGGGCGGGTGAGCGGGGCGGGCGACACCGGCTCGGCCACGGTTGGGTGCATGGCCAGCAGCTCGAACACGCGTGTAGCCGCCCCGATCGCCTCCTGATAGCTGCCAAAGAGCGACGCCAGTGAACCGACCGCGGCGGCGACAGTGATGGCGTACAGAAGGAATGCCACGAGCGCGCCCGCCGTCAGTGCGCCCAGAAGCACTAGCCGGCCCCCTTGCCACATGACCGCGACGACGCCGCCGAAGGCGATGAACCCGACGACCCCAAAGAAGGCCGCCCGCAAGAGCGCGCGACGCACGGCCGCATCGACCACGCCACTCAGCTGCGCGGCGTAGCGTCGCGTTTCCTCGCGCTCGCGCACGAAACCCTGCACCGTCCGGATTTGTGAAAATGCTTCGTCAGCGAAGCCCATGGCCTCGGCAACCCGGTCCTGCACGCCAGTGCTTGCGCGGCGGAGAGCGCGGCCAAAGAGAAATGCCGCGCCGACGACGATCGGCACGACAGCGAGAGTCGTTCCCGTCAGGGTAGGGTGCGTCCGCGTAAGCAGTATGATCCCGCCCACCAGGAACAGCACTTGGCGGGAGAACTCAGACACGTAGGTGTTTAGCGTGGACTGCAGAACGGCGAGGTCTGCCGAGAGCCGGCTGGTAAGCTCGCCGGTCCGCCTTTCGGTGAAGAAAGCGGGCGAGAGCCGTAGCAGGTTCTCGAATAGCTGCTCTCGCAGGCGGGCGATCACGCGCTCGCTGGTGGACGTCAATAAGTAGACCTGCACGAAATTCATGACGCCTTGCAGCGCGAACAGGCCAACGAGCAGTATGGCTATGCGGTTGAGCAACGCCCGGTCGTGGCGTTGAAACGCGGCGTCCAGCATGTGGCGGACGACCTGTGGAAACGCGAGCCCCACGCCCGCCGCTATGACCAAGCAAACCGCCGCTATCGCGAGACGCCCCGCGTATGGGCGGAGCAGCGGAATGAGCCGGCCTAGCGGTTTGGGCGACGCGAGTTTTCGCGCCGACGGTGGAGCGGCAGTCGAGGCTATGCGCTCACCCGTCGATCGATGACCATGGCGACGAACAACAGCGCTAGGTACAGCAGCGAGAACTTATATACGGCCCAGGCGGCGCTACCCGGCACGCTCTTTGTCGCCGCACGCCGGACGCGTATTACGCCGGCGAGGAGCACGCCATCGAGAGCCAATGCCGCGACCCCGTACACCGTCCCCAATGCGCCGAACGCCACCGGGAGCAGGGTCAAAGCGATCAGGATGATCGTGTAATACAACATCTGGTCGATCGTGCGCGCGTCACCCCACACGAGTGGCGCCATCGGAATGCCGGCACGGCCATAGTCGCGCTGCTTGAGCAGAGCGAGCGCCCAGAAGTGCGGCGGCGTCCAATAGAACACGATGAGAAACAAGTACACGGCCATGAGATCGATGCGGCCCGTAACAGCGGCCCAGCCCACAAGCGGCGGGAATGCACCGGCCGCTCCCCCGATGACGATGTTCTGAGGCGTGGAGCGTTTGAGCCATCGTGTGTAGACGAGTATGTAGAAATAGAACCCACCGAGGGCCAGGCTCGCGGTGAGAACGTTGACGAAGCGCGCCAGGAGCGCCGTCCCGGCCGCGGCGAGCGCCACGCCGAACACCAGCGCCGTGGGCGGCGCCATTCGCCCACTCGGAATCGGCCGCAGCCGAGTTCGCGCCATGAGGCTGTCGATGTCGCGATCGAAATACATGTTGACCGCGTTCGCGCCTCCCGCGATGAGGTAGCCACCCGCGATCACGAGCAGCACGAGCTGCGCACTCGGCGTTCCGGCGAGGAACATGGGCGCGACTGTGGTAAGGAGGAGCAGCGAGATGATGCGGGGCTTGGTGAGAGCGACCAAATCCCGCACGATCGCGCTGCGACGGTCAATGGCGCCTGGCGCGGGCACCTGCGGCATCCGGGCGGTCATGCGACCGCGCCCGCGGTCTCGACGGCGCTCCGGCCCGAGAGCGCAATCGGAGCGGTCTGGATCGCCACCGCGCGCTTCGCCAGCCCGGCCAGCGACACGGTAGTCACCCAGAGCAGCGTGCCCAGGGCTTGATGAAGCGATTGGAGGACGGGAGGCAGATGAAGCTCCACGAGGGCCGCAGCCGCCCCGAGTTGCAGCACGACGATAAGAAGGGCGAGCTGGGCGGCACGGATTATTGGTCTGGCATCGAGTCGCCTGGCCGAGCCGATGGTGAATCCCAGGAGGTGCAGCGCGACCAGAAATGCGAGCACGCGGTGCGTGAGCTGCACGAAGAGCACACTCCCCGTTGAGACCATGCCTTCTCGGCACCAGGGGAACCCCTGGCACGACTGGGCGGCGCCCGGGATGTTGGCCGTCAGCGAGCCGAAAACGACCGTGATCAAGACCAAAATCACGGCCGCGAGAGCTCCGCGGTATGTCTTGGCGGGCGCGAGTCCATCAGATTCCACGCCACTCGCGCCGAGGCCGCCGGCGCGTTGCGTGGCGCTGGTCAAGGCAGCAAGCGTCGCCAACGCGATCACGTAATGCAGTGCTACGGCGGGCCCGCCGGTCAATCCGCGGACCACTAGTGCCATCCCCACGAGCGCCGCGATGATCACCAACGCGGCCGCAAGGAGCGCGGCGCGAAGCACGCCGCCCCGCCCCCGTATGCCAGGAGTGCGCCAGTGGGCGATCGCCACCAGCATCAGCACAAGGGTCGGCACACCGAGCAACGCAACGGCCGAGTACCGGTGCGTGAGCTCGATGACCAACGTGCGATTGGTGAGAGAAGGGATTAAGGAGCCGTTACAATCAGGCCAATGATCCCCGCAGCCCATGGCTGATCCGGAAATGCGCACGACGGCGCCGAACACCGTATGCACGTACGCCAGCACGAGGGCCACCAATGCTGTACGGCGGACAGCGATCACGGGCTAGCACTCATACTGGGCGCGGGTGCTGCATCGCCTGCCACGTCACGACGAGAAGCAGGCCGAGCGCAATTGCCGGAAGCAGTGCCCACACGATCTCGGTCGCGCGACGGACGCGCGCGGGGTGGGCCAGAGCGGGCGACTCCACGTCGCCGGACGCATCGGCGCCCGAAGCCCGATTGGACGCCCGACGCTGAAACATCGACAACACGATCCCGATCTGGGCCAATGCACAAGCAACTGCGGCTACCAAGAACACCCATTCAGCGGCCAGAACCGGGATTCGCACCGCCGAAAGGTAGCCGCGATCGATCCCAACCCGTACCATAGCAAACGTGGAGCTACCACGACGGGGCACACTCCAGCGGCGGCTCGGGTTCTGGAGCGCGACCGCTGTCCTCATCGGATCGACCATTGGGTCGGGCATCTTTCGCTCGCCCGCCGGCGTCGCGACGCGCTTGCCCGGTCCGGTCGCCATGCTCAGCGTGTGGATAGTCGGCGGGCTGATTGTGCTATGCGGCGCGCTGACGCTGGCCGAAGTAGCCGGGGCGCTGCCCGAGACGGGCGGTCTCTACGTGTTCATTCGGACCGCGTGGGGGCCGATGCCCGCGTTTCTTTTTGGCTGGGCGGAGCTGGCAGTAATTCGCGCCGCGTCGCTCGGCGCCGTATCGACAACGTTCGCGGAGTACTCATTTCGGCTCGCCGGCAAAGATCCGGCCGCGGCCCTCTACGTGACGCCCGTGCATTGGGCCGCGGCCGCTGCGATCGTCGTTTCCGCGGGGTGGAACTACCGCGGAATTCGCTGGGGCTCGATGGTCCAGAACCTGACAACGATCGCCAAGTACGGCGGCCTGCTCGCGCTGGTGATTGTAGCGCTCATTGTGGGAGCGCGCGGCGACGGCGCTCGGCATTTTGTGCCCCCAATCCCGCCGGGCAGCATGCGCCTCGTGCCATTCGGACTCGCGCTCGTCGGCGTGCTGTGGGCATACGACGGGTGGGCAGATCTGAGCTTCGTGGCCGGCGAGGTCACGAACCCGCAGCGCAACCTCCCGCGCGCGCTGATCGGCGGAACGCTCGCGGTAATCGCGATCTACGTGCTCGCGAACGTAGCGTACCTGGCGGTTCTTC
>Ga0102924_1002010_pt1 | contig 22705 bp, 21 predicted proteins | sample PaiPotPPM11metaG_FD_80116 | JGI IMG/M metagenome (GOLD analysis project Ga0102924, IMG submission 80116) | Iron sulfur acid spring bacterial and archeal communities from Banff, Canada, to study Microbial Dark Matter (Phase II) - Paint Pots PPM... ...
GCAACAGGCCGTGCTCGAGTGCAAAGCGCTCACGCATGCGGTCGAACCAGGGGTCGCGCTCGCCCATGAAGTAGGTGCCGTAGGCGTGCGCGCACAGCCCCAGCGCGAGCACCTGCGTGCCCACGATCATCAGCAGCGCCCCGCCGATCAGCGTGTGCAGCCCCCACGCGCGCCCGAAGAAGTCCAGGCCCGCGCCCACCAGCACCACGATCAGCGTGCCTAGTCCGGCGAGCGCCGCGCCGGGGACGATGAACAGGTGGTTGGGGCTGTGCACGAGCAAGAAGCGCAGGTGGCGCCAGCCGTCGCGGAAGCTCGACAGCTTGCTCTCGCCCCCGCGCGGGTGGTACTCGATCGGGAACTCCGCGATCCTCAGCTTCTCCTTGGAGGCCCTGATGACCATCTCCGAGGCGAACTCCATGCCGGTGGTGCGCAGATCCAGGCGCGCGAGCACGTCGGCCCGCAGCGCGCGCATGCCGCAGTGGGCGTCCTTTACGCCGGTTCTAAAGAACAGGTTGAGCAAGCCCGTCAGGATCGGGTTGCCGACGTAGCGGTGCAGCCACGGCATCGCGCCCGGCTGGATGTTGTCCATGCGGTCGCCGATCACCATCTCTGCGCCCTCTTCCAGGGCGGCCACGAAGCGGGGGATCTCGTTGAAGTCGTACGTCAAATCCGCGTCGGCCATCACGATGTAGCGGCCGCGAGCGGCCGCGAAGCCGGCAAGATAGGCGCTGCCATAGCCGCGCCGGCGCTCGACCACCACGCGCGCACCGGCCTGCTCGGCCAGGTGGGCGGAGTCGTCGTCGGAGCCGTTGTCGGCCACCAGCACCTCGCCCGCCACACCCATGCCCCGCAATGCCTCCAGCGCGGCAGCGACACAGCGCTCGATGTTCTCCGCCTCGTTCAGGCAGGGGATCACAACGGACACCAGCGGCGCACGCTGATTCTCGGCATCCGCTATGGCGGGTGGCCTTGTCTGGGCGACTGTGCTCATCAGCTGTAAGGCGCCGGGCGATCGTAGCGCACGGTCTGACAGTCTCCGCGCTGGCATGCGCGTTTGCATGGTCTATGACTGCCTGTTCCCCTACACGGTCGGCGGCGCCGAGCGCTGGTATCGCGACCTCGCCGAGCGCCTGGCGGCCGACGGGCACGAGGTCACCTACCTGACGCTGCGCCAGTGGGAGCGCGGCGAGCGCGTCGATCTGGACCCGCGCGTGCGCGTCCTCAGCGTGGGCCCGCGCATGGGGCTGTACACGACCAGCGGCCGGCGGCGCATCCTGCCCCCGCTCGTGTTCGGGCTGGGCGTGCTCTTGCACCTGCTGCGCCACGGGCGCCGCTACGAGGTGGTCCACACGTGCTCCTTCCCCTACTTCTCGCTGCTGGCCGCCGGGCTGCTGCGTCCGCTGGGCGACTATGAGCTGGTGGTCGACTGGTTTGAGGTGTGGAGCCGTTCCTATTGGCTGGGATATCTGGGCGGCGTGAGCGGGCGGGTGGGCGCGCTCGTCCAGCGTCTGTGCGCACGCATCCCGCAGCGGACCTTCTGCTTCTCGCAGCTGCACGCCGCGCGCCTGCGCGACGAGGGCCTGCGCGGGCCCGTGACCGTCCTGCGCGGGCTGTACGCCGGCACCGGCGAGCGTCCCGAAGTCCACGCTGCAGACCCCGTGGTGCTGTTTGCCGGGCGCCTGATTCCCGAGAAGCAGGTCACCCTGGCGGTCGCCGCGATGGCCATCGCCGTCGGGCGAGTCGAGGGCCTGCGGGGTGAGTTTCTCGGCGACGGCCCCGAGCGGGCGATACTCCACGCGGCGATCGCCGAGCACGGCCTGCAGGGGATCGTCTCGGCACCCGGGTTCGCCGCGACGGAGACGCTCGAAGCCGAGATGAAGCGCGCGCTGTGCATGCTCGTGACCTCGCGACGCGAGGGCTACGGGCTGGTCGTCGTGGAGGCGGCCGCGCGGGGAACGCCCAGCGTGGTCGTCGCCGGCGAGGACAACGCGGCCACCGAGCTGATCGAGGAGGGCGTCAACGGCACGATCGCGCCAAGTGCCGACCCGACCACGGTGGCCGACGCGATCGTGCGCGTGCACGACGCGGGGATCGCGATGCGCACGAGCACCGCGCGCTGGTTCGAGCAGAACACCCAGGTGCTGTCGTTGGAGCATTCATTGCAGCAGGTGCTCGCCAGCTATTCGCGCGGCATAGCTGCAAAGCCATAAGTTGCAAAGTCATGATTTTGTCAACCATAACTTTGTTAAGCTGGCGCCGTGATCGACAGAAAGGAAGAGATCGAGCGGCTGCGCGCCGCCGCTGAAGAAGCGCCTCAATTGGTTGTGATGCGCGGACGCCGACGCGTGGGCAAGAGCTACCTACTCGACCGCGGCTTCTCCCACCACCGTCTCGTCTACTTTCGAGCAGACGAGGGGGAGGTGCGTGGACATCTGGACCTGTTGGCAAGCGAGGTTCGCCGACTCGTCAGCGCTCCGGTCGCCTTCGCGGACTGGAATGAGGCACTGGCCTCGCTGGGCGACCAGGCCCTTCGCGAACCGCTCGTGGTTGTGCTCGACGAGTTCCAGTGGATGCTCGCGGCCGAGCCGATGCTCGATTCGATCATCATGCGCCACTTCGACCGATGGGAGCGCGGACGGGTTCCGATCACGCTCGTGCTCAGCGGCAGCGCGTTGACGATGATGGAGCAGTTGTTGGAGGGCGGACGGCCGATGTACGGGCGAGCCGGTTACCGCCCTTTCCTGCAGCCATTCGATTATCGCGACGCGGCTCTGTTCGGCCCGAAACAAGCCGGAGCTATCCAGCAGCTGCGGCGATACGGGATCTTGGGCGGCACAGCGCAGTACCAGGTATGGGCCGGCCACTCCTCGATTCGCGACATCCTCAAACGCAGGGTTCTGACCAAGGACGAGCCGCTGTTCGAGGAGCCGCTGCAGCTGATCCGGGGAGAGAGCGCGATCCGCGAGCCGGGCAACTACTACGAGCTGCTTCGCGCCATCGCAGGCGGTGCGACGAAGTTCAACGAGATCCTGGCGCGGTCGAAGATATCCTCGGGGCAACTGCTCACCACGCGGCTCGACAGGCTGGCGAAGCTGCGCTACATCGAGGAGCGCCGCCCGCTCGGCGGCAACGGATCTGCGAGCTGGTCGGTCAGCGATCCCTTCTTCCGATTCTGGTTTCGGTACGTCTATCCAAACCGATCGCGTCTACAGCGCGGTCGCGTGGACGAGGTGTGCAAGGCCGTGCTGGCGGATCTCGACAATCACATGGGGCCCATCTTCGAGGATGTCTGCCGTCACTGGGCGGGCCGGTATAGCACCGACGCCTCGTTTGCGGACGCCGAGGACATCGGCGCGTATTGGACGCGCACGCACGACGTCGAGGTGGACATCGTGGCCCGCGGGCGCAGAGGAATCCTCGCCGTGGGTTCGTGCAAGTGGTCCGCGCGCGCGGACGCGCACGACCTCGATCAGCTCATCGAGATGCGCGGGAAGATCCGCGGCGGGGGAAACGCAGCGCTGTATGTGTTTGCCCGCGATTTTCACAAGAGTCTGCGCATGCGCGCCGAGCTCGACCATGTGCGTCTCGTGCCGGCGGACGAGCTGTTCGCGCACGCCGAAAGCGCTCACGCGAGCACGCGTGCATAGTGACCGGTTGACTGTCTGAAAAACCCGACTTCTGCATGCGGCTGCTATCATGTCCGGATATGCCGACATCGGATGATAGCGAGGCACCCGACAGTGCTCAGCATGCGGACAAGCCGTTCCGCCTCTATACCGCAGCGTCGGTCGGCCCCGCGATTCGCCACTACCGCAAAGAAGCCGGACTGACCCAGGAGGAGCTCGCCGCGATGGCCGGCCTGCACCGAAGCTACCTCTCGGAGCTGGAGCAGGGTCGGGAGACCGAGCAGATGCGTCGCATCCTGCGCCTGCTGAAGCTGCTCGGTGTCCGAGCGACGCTACAGAAGGCGGACTGGTAGGTGGCGGGCGCCCTCGCGATCTGGCTCTACGGCCACCAGGTCGCCATCGTTGAGAAGCAGCGCAACAATCGCCTGCGCCTCTCCTACACCGAGTATGCGCTCGACAACTACGAGGGCGGCACGCCACTCCTGTCGCTCGCGTTTCCTGTGACCCGCGAGCGTTACCCGAACGCCGCGACCCGCGCGTTTCTCGACGGGCTGCTCCCCGAGGGCGAGCCGCGCAGGGTGATCGCGCAGGACCTCGACCTGCCGGCCAGCGATGTCTTCGGCCTGCTCGCCGTGCTCGGCAAAGACACGGCCGGGGCGCTCGTCGTCCAACCAGACGACGCCCCGCCTGCGCCGCCGCCCACGACCCTCAACGCCGAGCCGATCACCACGGACGACCTCGCCGAGCTGATCGCGAACCTGCACCGCGCCCCCCTTGGTATCGACCGGAACGTCCGGCTGTCGCTCGCCGGTGTGCAGGAGAAGCTGCTGCTGACCCGCATGCCCGACGGCGCATGGGGCCGGCCCATCGCCGGGACACCCTCGACCCACATTCTCAAGCCCGAGATCGAACCCTTCCAGAACACGGTCGAGAACGAGCTGTTCTGCATGACCGTCGCCCAGAACCTTGGCCTGAGCGTCGCCCCAGTCCAGACGATCCTCGTCGACGGGCGCCGCGTGCTCGTCGTCGAGCGCTACGACCGCGTCATCGACCCCGACGGGACCGTTTACAGGATCCACCAGGAGGACTTCTGCCAGGCGCTCGGGCTCCCGCCCGAGAAGAAGTACGAGCAAGACGCCGGGCCAAGCCTCGCACGCATCGCTCGGGTGCTGCAGGACTTCGCCGAGCCATCAGCCCCCGAAACGCTCCTGCGCGCACTCACGCTCAATGTCGCGCTCGGCAACTGCGACGCCCACGCCAAGAACTTCTCGCTGCTGCACACCCTCACAGGAGCCCTACGGCTCGCACCCCTATATGACCTTCTGTCCACGAGGCTCTATCCGCTCGACGACAAGCTTGCGATGTATGTCGACACCGTGCAGAGGGCGGACCGCGTCACAGCCCCACGCATAGTCAACGAGGCAACGAAATGGGGCATCACTCGCAGGATCGCCGAGGAGATCGTTGCCGACACGCTCGACCGCCTGCCAGCCGCCATCTCGAAATCCAGCGACGAAATCGACGCGCTTCCCGAGCAACTCCCCGAACTGGTTAACAAGCGGATCGACAAGCTACGCCCGTGACTGCCGTGTCCTCGTCGACTCGAGCGCCCGGCCGTAGCTCTCGAGCGTAAGCCGCGCGGTGCGCTCCCAGGTGAACTCGCGCGCCCGCGCCAGGCCGAGCGCGCGCAGGCGATCGGCGAGCGCGCGGTCGGACAGCAGCCGCGCCAGCGCGTGCGCGATCGCGCCCTCGTCGCGCGGGTCGAACAGCAACGCCGCATCGCCCGCGACCTCGGGCAGCGAGGACGCGTTCGAGCACGCGACCGGCACCCCGCGTGCCATCGCCTCCAGCACCGGCAGCCCGAAGCCCTCGTACAGCGAGGGAAACACGAACGCGTCCGCGATCGCCCACAGGCCCTCCAGCTCGGCCGGCGAGATCCAGGCGGGGAAGCGCACGTCTGACTCGATGCCAAGCGCGCGTGCGCGCTCGCGCAGATCGCGCTCGTGGGCGGTGGGATAGCCGGGCAGGACGAGCACGGGACGGCCCGCGGCGGGCAGGCGCGCGAACGCCTCGATCAGGGCGAGCAGGTTCTTGTGCGCCCGCTTGGCCGACAGGCTCAGCACGACGCCACGCTCGCCGAGATCCAGGCGCGCACGCACCTCACGCTCAGACAGCGGCTGCTCGCGGCGCACGCTGCCGAGGCCCAGCGGCACCACGTCGATGCGCTCGTGCGAGACCTTCAACAGCTCGATCAGGTCCTCGCGCGTGCTGTGAGAGTCGGCTATCACCCGCTGCGAGCGGCGAACGGCCAGCGGCACCAGCGCCCTCATGCCGAGATCCCTGATCCCCGAGTGCGCATCCGGGAAGCGCGCGTAGATGAGGTCGTGGACGGTCACCACGCGGCGAAAGCGACCCCACGCGGGCGCGGTGCTGGCGAGGCTGTGCACGAGGTCCACGCCCGCCCTGGCAGCCAGCCGCGGCAGCAGCGCCTGCTCGCCCGCCACCCATTGCGCGCGGTTGCGCGCGTTGACCGGCACGGTCACGGCCCGCACCACCTGCCCCCAGGGCGCGTCGCGCTCTCCCGCCGCCTCGCGGTTGATGAACGCGGTCAGGCGCATGCCCGGCGGCGCCGCCGCGGCCAGCGCCGGGATCAGCTCGCGCGCGACCACCTCCATGCCGCCCGTCTCGCCCGGGACCAGGAAGATCAGGTTGAGGCCGACATGCATAGCGCGGTGCAGCTAACTGTCCTCCCTACTGGTGAGAACAGCGATGTCTTGCAGATCCCTCTCGCGCCCTGCGGCCAGCTTCATACGGACCAGATCGTCGAGGTGGACGAAGCGGAGCGACTCCTCGCCGACCTCTGCCGTGACGGCGCGCTCGCGCATCTGCACCCACGATCGCGCCCCCTTCAGCTCGGCTGCGTCGGTCCATACGTCGAAACCGCCGGCTCTGGTGGCGAGACCAAAATTGGCGCCATCGCGCAGATGCCTTGGATCGGTCGGATCAACGCCAAGCAGATGAGCGTCTACGCCCTTCAGGCGCGCATGCAACTGCTTGAGAGCTGCGGCGAGACGTTCGAGGTTGCGAGCGTCCGGCGCGACTATCACGTCGACATCCTGGGTCGTGCGGACGTGCCCATACGCCTGCACGGCGACACCGCCAATGATCAGGTAGTCGACGCCGTGGCCGTTGAGCACACGAAAGATCTCAAGAGGATCTGTCGGCGCATCATCCGGCGGCCCGCTCGGCTCGACCGGCCGATGCGCACGACCCCGCGGACTCACGACTTGCCCGAGCGTGCGGCACCGGTCAGTCGTCCCGCAAAGCGGTTCCACGCCAGCGAGCGCTCGAGCCGCTCGCTCATGGTCTGTGTCATCGAGTCCGCCAGATGATCCCGGTCGAAGTCACCCTCGATCCGCCGCACGCCCAATTCCAGCCGCTCGCCCATCGCGCCAAGAAGGCGCTGAATGGTGTCCACAGAAGGCGAGATCTCATCGCGCTCCACTCGACTGACCGCGTTCTGTGAGGTGCCCGCGCGCAGTGCCAGCTGCACCTGGGAGAGACCGTGGCGCTCACGCGTCGAGCGGATCAACACACCTGGGCTCACGGCCATGAATATACCAGATCAGGTGTCAGTATCCATCATGTGCGCCGATGCTCGCGGCAGTGATCTGTAGGCGGCCCAATACGATGAGTCACCGTGTCTCTCTCTATAGACGTGGTGATCGTCGCCTACGGACGGTATGAGCTGACCGCCAGCTGCTTGGGCCACCTGTGCGCGCAGACGATCGACCACCGCGTGATCCTCGTCGACAACGGCTCAACCGACGACACGTACGAGCGCATGATCAGCGACTGGCCGGCCGTGCAGCTGGAGTGCTTTGCCGACAACCGCGGCTTCGCCCAGGCCGCCAACAGCGGCGTGGCGGCCGGCCGCGGCGACGTGGTGGTACTGCTCAACAACGACGTCGACGTGCACAGCGACTTCCTCGAGCGGCTCGTCGCGCCCTTGCAGGACGACCCCCAGGTCGGCTCGGTGGCCGCGCTCATGCTGCAACCGGGTGAGCGGCTGATCGACAGCGCCGGCCTCGCCGCCGACGTCGCGCTGGGGGGCTTTCCACGCCTGCAGGGGCTCGACGCGTCCGCCGCGCAGCGCGAGCGCCCCGTGCTGGCCGGACCCGCCGGGACCGCCGCCGCCTACCGCCGCGCCGCATGGGAGCAGGTCGGGGGGCTCGACGAAACGATCTTCGCCTACATGGAGGACTTCGACCTGGCCCTGCGCCTGCGCAGCGCCGGCTGGGGGACCACGCTGGCGCCCGGCGCCGTCGGGGTGCACCTGGGCTCTGCCACGCACGGGCACCGCACCGCCTGGCAGCGACGCAACGGCGGCTTCGGGCGCGGCTACATGCTGCGCCGCTACGGCCTGCTGCGCGGACGCGGCGCGCCGCGCACGCTGGCCACCGAGACAGCCGTAGTGCTCGCCGACCTGGCCGTCTCGCGCGACCTGGCCGCGCTGCGCGGCCGGCTGTCTGGCTGGCGCGCAGGCGCCAGCGCGCCGCGGCTGCCCGCTCCGCCCAACGAGGCGATCGACCACACGATCACCTTCCGCGATTCGCTCGCCCTGCGGCGGGGGGTCTATGGACGGCGCGCCGCCTGACGTCCCACGGCCCGACGTCCTGTTCATCTGCGCCGACCCCGTCGGCGAGTGGATGGCCGGGCTGGGCATCCGCTGCTGGGAGCTCGCCCGGGCACTGGGCGACACTGCGCGTGTCACCGTCGCCCACGGCGGCAGTGAGGAGGGCGAGCGCCAGGGGGTACAGCTGGTTACCTTCAGGCCCCACGCCCCCGCGGCGCTGCGGGCGCCGATAGCACGGGCCGACGCCGTCGTCGCCCACCCGCAGTGGCCGCTCGTCGACCGCTGGCTCGCGCGTTCGTGCGCCAGGGTAGTTGTCGACCTGTACTGCCCCGAGACGTTGGAGACGCTTGAGCTGCTCGGCCAACCGCGCGGCCGGCGGGGCAGGCTGATACGAGCGCAGCACACCGCCACCACGCTCGACCGCCTGCATGCCGCGCTGCGCACCGGGCACAACTTCATCTGCGCCAGCGACACCCAGCGCGACCTGTGGCTCGGCGCCATGCTCGCGCTGCGCCTGATCGACCCCGAGCGTTATGACCGCGACCCCAGCCTGCGCGAGACGATCGACCTGGTGCCCTTCGGCGTGCCCGATGAGCCGCCGACGCCAGCCTCGGCGGCTGGCGGCGCGCGCGAGGCGATCCCCGCGCTGGGCCCCGACAGCGAGATCGTACTGTGGAACGGCGGCATCTGGAGATGGCTGGACGCGCTCACAGCGATCCGCGCCGTCGGTGCACTGAGCGAGCGCCGGCCGGGCGTGCGGCTCGTGTTCATGGGTGGCGCCGCAGAGCATCCGGCCGCCGCCGCCAGCACCGCCGCCGCGCGCGCGCTGGCGCAGCAGCTCGGGCTGCTCGGCTCGATCGTGCACTTTCACGACCGTTGGGTGCCCTATCGCCAGCGCGCAGCGTGGCTGGCGCAGGCCGCCTGCCTGCTGTCCTGTCATGTCGAGCATCTGGAGACCCGCTTCGCCTACCGCACGCGGCTGCTCGACGGCCTGTGGGCGGGCGTGCCGATCGTCTGCACCAGCGGCGACGACCTGGCCGAGCGCGTGCAGCGCGAGCAGCTCGGCCAGGTGGCCGCGCCGGGCGACTGGGAGGGGCTGGCCGCCGGGATCGAGGACGTGCTGGGGAAGGGACGCGACGCCTACGCCGCCAGGCTCCGTGCGGCGGCCGAGGGACAGACCTGGTCGAAGGTGTCCGAGCCGCTGGCGCGCTGGATCTCACAGCCGGCTCCGTCGCAGCGTCTCGGCGAGGCTTCCGGCGCGGTGAGGCCACCGCTCGCCCAGCGCCTGCGCGAAGCGGCCTATCTGGCCGGCGGGCGGGCACTGCTGGCTAGGAGGCGTCCAGCCGGGCCGCCAGCTCGCGCGGGGTGACGCGGCGCTCGCGCTGGATGTGCCGGCGCCGCGCGGCCATGCGCGGCAGCCCAACAAGCGCGTCGCGCCAGGCGCGCAGCCAGATGCCCAGCTTGCGGTCCCTCACCGCCACCGCCAGGTTGACCAGCTGCCCGGCCGCCAGCTGGTGGGCGTGGCGCGCGAGCAGCGACGCGGGCATGCCCTTGGCGAACAGCCACACAGCGTTGCGCCACAGCTGGTAGCGGGTGAAGTCGGTCAGGCCAGCGCCGAGAGTGGCGCTGCCCATGTGGTAGACGCGCGCACTGGGTACGTAGCGGCACTGAAAGCCCGCCAGCTGCGCGCGCAGCGCCCAGTCGACGTCCTCGAAGAACGCGTGGAAGTCCGCGTCGAAGTCGCCCACGTCCTCGATCGCGCAGCGGCGAAAGACGGCTGCGCCAGCGCAGGGGCCGAAGATGGTCTGCGGCCGGTCGTACTGGCCGTGATCGCGCTCGCCGTGCCCGCGCCGGTGGCCGTGGCCGGCCCACCTGAGCACGTCGCCAGCGCCGTCGATCACGTCGCGCCGCTCGAAGTCCAACAGCTTGGGGCTGGCCGAGCCGGCCTCGGGGTGCGCGCGCAGGGCGCCCACCAGCTCGCCCAGGCAATTGGGGTCGAGCTCGACGTCGCTGTTGAACAGGGCCACGAACTCTGTGTCCGCGCCGGCGCGCAGGCACGCGTTGAGCGCCGCCGTAACCCCCTGATTCTCCTGAACGACGACCTCGACGTCGGGCCAATGCGCCGCCAGCCACTCGGCGGTTCCGTCGGTGGAGCCGTCGTCTACCACCACCACATCGAAGTCGCGAAAGCGCTGCGCGTCCAGCGACGGCAGCACCACCTCCAGCAACTCGCGCCCGTTGTAGGTGGGGATTGCGACGGTCAGGACGTCGCTCACTTGTCCGCCCCGATCAGCGCGTCGAGGTCGGCGAGCGAGCGCACGCGCGTGTGCTGAACGCGCCGGCGCTCGCGCAGCACCGCCGGCATCCCCGCGAGCGCGTCGCGCCAGACCTTCAGCCACAGCCGCCCGCGACCGCGGCGCAGGGCGATGGCGAGGTTGCGCAGCTGCACGAAGGCCAGCTCCGGCGCGTGGCGGACCAGCGCAGCCGTCGGGTAGTTCTTGGCCACCACCCAGATCGCGTTGCGCCAGTTGTGATACAGCGCGAAGTCGCTCGCTCCTTTGCCCAGCGTGGCGCTGCCCATGTGGTAGGCGACCGCGCCGGGAACGTAGCGACAGCCCCAGCCGGCCAGCTGGGCGCGAAAGCACCAGTCGACGTCCTCGTAGTTGGCAAACAGGCGCTCGTCGAGGACGCCCACCCGCTCCAGCGCGGCGCGGCGGTAGACCGCGGCGGCGCCACACGCGCTGAAGATCTCCTGCGGCTGGTCATACTGGCCGGCGTCGGGCAGGCCCTGCCCGCGCCGGTTGGCCTCCCCGCCCCACGTGTACAGGTCGCCCGCGCCGTCGAGCAGCTCGCGATGCTGGAAGTCCAGCAGCTTGCCGCACGCCACGCCGGCCCGCGGATCGCGCTCGAGCGCCGCGACGAGCTCTGCCAGGCAGCCGGGCTCCAGCTCGAGGTCGTTGTTGAGCAGGACCACGTACTCGCCCCCGGCCGCGTGCAGGCCCCGGTTGAGCGCGGCCGCCACGCCCACGTTCTCGGCCAGCGACAGCACCCGCACGTTCGGCCAGCGCTCGGCCAGATAGGAGCGGGAGTCGTCGTGGGAGCCGTTGTCGACGACCAGCATCTCCACCGGGTGGCAGGTCTGGGCGGCCAGCGACGGCAGGACCACCTCGAGCAGGGGCCGGCCATCGTAGTTGAGCACCACTGCGCTGACGGTGGGCACGCTAGCGGCCGAGGGCGCCCAGGCGCCCGCCAAGCAGCTCTGCGACCTCGCCGGGGAAGCGCCCGAGCAGGCGCAGAACGCCGAAGTAGACGACGCTGGCAAGCAGTGCGCCGAGCAGCGGGTGGATCGGCAACAGCAGCCCCACGAGCAGGCCGGCACCCCCCGCCAGCGCTGCCACGGGGATGACGCTGAGAGGCAGGCGGACCTCATGCTGGCTGCGCACCAGCACGATCGCCACCGCGATCGCCAACCCCGTCTCGGCGACCACCGCCGCGATCGCCGCGCCGCGGGCGCCCAGCGAGGGAACGAGCGCGAGGGTGAGCGCGGCGGAGACGGCCAGCGCGCCCAGGTTGCTGTAGATGACTCCCCGGTAGCGACGCATGCTGAGCACGGGAAAGCCACACGCGACGATCGCGAAGCTGGCGATCAGCGCGAGGCCCTGGATGCGCAGGACGGCGATTGAGGGGTCGGCCTTGCCGGCGGCGATCACGTGGATCGCAAAGCCGGCGCCAACCTCCAGGCACAGGACCATCCACGTGCCGGCCAGCAGCGCCAGCTCGAAGATCCGTCCGCTGGCGGAGACGAAGCGCTCGGCGTCGTCGCGCGCGGCGCGCGCGAGGATCGGAAACGCGGCGCTGACGACGAGGACGGGAATCCCAATGAGGACTTCGGTGATGCGAAACGAGGTCGCGAAGTAGCCCGTCTGGACCGGGCTTGCGATCAGCGACATCAGCACGATCGCGACGCGCAAATAGACCACGCTGACCGCCGCCACCACCGCCCAGGGGACGGCTTCGCGCAGCAGCTGCCACCAGCGCCCGACATCGAAGGACGGCCGCAGCGGGGTGTAGCGCGCCACCAGCGGGACGGTGAACGCCAGCGAGACGGCAGACGCCGGTATCGCGACGGCGAGCAGGGGCAACAGGCCCGCCCCCGCAAGCGCGAGGGCCACCAGCAGCGCGACGTTGACGACCTGGCGCAGCAGATCCGCGGCCGACGCCCAACCGAAGCGCAGCTGCGCCTGGAGGGTCATCGACAGGGTGCTCTGCAGCAGCTGGAGCACCAGGCCGACGCCGGCCAGGGCGGTGGCGAGGACGAGCGTGGAGCCGTAACCGCCGGCCGCGGCGAAGGCGACCGCGAAGGCGACGCCAACGACCGTCAAGAGCAGGCGGATCCCGATCGCGCTGGCCATCATCTGGCGGCGGCGATCGGCGTCGAGGGTGGCGAACTCGCGCAGCACGACGCTGTTGAGCCCGCCCTCGGTGAACCCGGCGACGATCGTGATCAGCGCGATCACCGCCGTGTAGCGGCCGAAGTCGGCGATGCCGAGATGGCCGATCAGCACGCGCGCGGAGATCAGCGACAGCAGGATGCCAAGGACGTAGGAGGCGGTGCGCAGCACGCTCCCGCGCAGCGCCGCCGGGCCGGCCAGCGGCGTGTCGAGCAGGTCGGGCTCGGCCGCCTCACCCACCTCGGCCGCCTCGCCCACCATCAGGTCGGCAGGTGCTCGCGGATGAAGGCCTCGACGTCGTCGCTGCACAGCTGCGCCACGCCGGCCTCGATCGTGTCCATCGGCCACTCCCACCAGGCGATTCGTTGCAGTGCCTGCACGTGCTCGTCGCTGAACCGCCGGCGGACCTCGCGCGCAGGGACGCCCGCCACGACCGCGTAGGGGCGGACGTCGCGGGTGACCACGGCGTAGCTTGCGACCACCGCGCCGTTGCCGATGCTCACGCCCGAGCGCACGCGCGCGCCGCGACCGATCCACACGTCGTTGCCCACCTCGATGTCGCCGCGGCTGCGCGGGTGGCCGTCCTCGTAGGCGCCTGGCAGCCCCAGGCGGGCGCGGAAGGGAAAAGTGGAGACCCAGTCGGTGCGGTGATCGCCTCCGTCCATCAGGATGACGTCTGGCCCGATCGAGCAGAACGCGCCGATGCGCACGTGGGCGCTGTCGCCGGGGAACGTGGCCACCAGCGGGTCGCCGTAGCTGCAGCGTCCCATCGTCAGGCGCTCGCTCGAGTACAGCGCCTCGTCCAGAGCCTGCCGGGCGGCGTGTGCGCGGTGCTCGCCGTACCTGCTCCACACCGCATCCACCTGGCGCCCGAGCAGGTCGCGCAGCGGCCCCAACCGCCTCGCCTGGCGCCGGCTCACGCAGACTCCTGCGGCTGGGGCTGCGTCTGCTCGGAGTGCTCCCGCCACCAGGCGATGACGCCGTCCAGGCCCTCGTCGAGCTCGATCGCGGGGCGCCATCCGACCTCGTCGCGCAGGCGGCTGACGTCGGCGATCAGCGCAGGCGGCTCTGCGGCGGGCATCGCCAGCGCCCCGACCTGCAGCAGCTGCTCGCGTCCGATCCTGCGCGCGATCTCCCGCGCGAGGTCAGCCAAGACCACAGGCCTGCCGGAGGCGACGTTCACAGCGCCCGTGACGGAACTGTCGGCGAGCGCGGCGAACGCGGCGCCCGCATCGGCGGCGTGCAGGAAGTCGCGGCGCTGGGTGCCGGCGGTCATTCGCGCGGGCTCGCCGCGCAGTAGCGAGAGCACCAACGAGGGCACGAAGCGCCCGGGCGCCTCGAACGGGCCGTAGAGGAAGAACAGGCGCCCCCACGCGAGCTCGATGCCCGCCTGCGCGCACAGGGCGGCGCAGACGACGTGCAGGCCGTGCTTGGACGCGCCGTATAGCGTGGCCGGGCGCAGGGGGGCGCTCTCGGGGTAGACCTCGCGCGTCCACTCGTACTCGGCACAGCTGCCCGCGAGCACCGCGCGCCGTCCGCCCGCGGCGGCGAAGGCGCGCAGCAGCGCCAGCGAGGCCTCCACCCAGCGGACGTTCTCGGTCGAGGTCCAGAACTTGCCGTGCTCGGCATACCAGGCGAGATGGACCAGGACCTTGGGCTGCACTTCGGCGAGGACCTCACAACCGGCGAGCAGGTCGGCCGCGTGCCAGACCACCCCTGGCTGGGCAGCGCCGGGGGTGCGGGCGACGGCGTGGACCTCGTGGCCGGCCCCGGCGAGCGCGGTCAGCGCGTTTGCCCCGATCAAGCCCGTGGCGCCGGTGAGCAGCACGCGGCTCACGGCTGGAAGTCGGGATGGGCGCGGTCGCGCTGGGAGATGGTCCGCCCCTTGGGCGGCTTGGGCGGCCACTGGATCGCGAACGCGGGGTCGTCCCAGCGCACGGCCCTGACGGCCTTGGGCACGTAGCGGTGGCCCATCTGGTAGAGCAGCTCGGTGTCGTCGGCGAGCGTTTGAAAGCCATGGGCGAGCCCCTTGGGGATGTATAGGCACAGGCCGTTGTCGGCGCTGAGCTCAACGCCGTGCCAGGCGCAGTAGGCGGGGGAGTCCCGACGCAGGTCGAGCGCGACGTCGAAGACGGCTCCGCGCACGCAGCGCACGAGCTTTGACTCCGCGTGGGGCTCGGCCTGGTAGTGCATGCCCCGCAGGGTTCCCCGCCGCGCGTTGTGGGAGGCGTTGCACTGCACGACTTCGGGGTTCAGCCCGCGGGCGCGGAACTCCTGCTCGTCGAAGGTGCGGGCGAACCAGCCCCGCTCGTCGCCGAGGCGCTCGAGCTCGATCACCCACACCCCGGGCAGGCTCGCCGCCTGGAATCTCATCGCCCCGTCGCGCTCGCGGGGCCCAACCGATAGAGCGCCTCGAAGAACTCGACCTGCACGGGGTGGGGACGGTCGAACACCGTCTGCCAAGTGCTGCGCACGGGGTAGTCGTCGTGGGAGACGACCAGGCCGTCGTGCTCGTTGACCGACCGCTGCCACTGCTTGGTGTAGAAGTAGCCGGTGCAGTGGGTGTCGATCGCGGCGAAGTAATGCTCGATCTGCTCGGGGCGCATCTCGTGCAGCGAGCTGATGTTGACGAACAGGTCCGCGTGCTGGGGCGGGAGTAGGTCGAGCTGGTTGGGTGTCAAGAAGACGATCTGCGCGGACGCCAGCTCCTGCTCGACCTCGGAGTAGGTGTCGAAGTGGCGGAAGCCGAAGATGGGTCGATCGGCGAACAACGTGGACAGGTAGCGCTCGGAGATGGCGAGCGCGGGGGGGATGTCGACGACGACGTAGCGGACGTCGGGCAGCGCCGACAGGAAGGCCCAGGCAACTCGTCCGTAGCCGGCGCCGAGCTCGATCACGCTGCGGATCGGCGGACCGGCTCCCAGCGCCTCGGTGATGGCGGTGAGCTCGAGCACGGAGTTGCACAGGTCCTCGCTCACCCGACGGCCGTGATAGTCGATGTAGACGGGGTGCCCGAGCAGCGGCTCGTCGAGCTGCCCGAGCACGCCACGGCGGTCGCGCCGGTGCACGTACTCCCACAGCAGGGCGATGTATAGCGCGGTCGTCCTGTTGCCGATGATCCGCCCGATGCGCCCCGGGAAGACCAGCCGTTCGGCCAGGCGGGCGCCGAGCACGGCTGGACGCGGGTGCGCGAGCGAGGCGCGCAGCACGGCGCGGTACTGCGACGTGCGCGGGTCGCCGACCTGGAACTGGAAGTAGTTGCGGTTGATCGTGCGCTTGAACTCCTCAAAGCCCTCGTCGGAGAGCTGGCGCAGGTTGAGGTCGGCGAAGTACTCCCAGAAGCGCGATGGCGCCACGATCGCGGGGGCCTGGCGAATCTCCTCGATCATGCTCGGCAGCTTGGCGAGCCCGGTGTCGGTGCCGTCGACGATCATGACCTGCGCGCGATCGATCTCATGGGAGCAGCTGCAGCTCGGGCGTGCGCGCGGCAAAGCGCCCGCCCCACTCGCGGATGAAGTCCAGCTGCGCGGCGATCTCGTCCTTCAGGTTCCAGGGCAGGATCAGCACCACGTCGGGCTGGTCTTTGGAGATTACCTCCGGTGCGAGGATCGGTATGTGGCTGCCCGGCAGGAAGAGTCCCTGCTTGTGCGGGTTCAGGTCACAGGTGTAGTCGATGAAGTCCCGGCGCAGGCCGCAGTAGTTGAGCATCGTGTTGCCCTTGGCGGGCGCGCCGTATCCGGCGATGCGCAACCCCTGCTGCTTGAGGTCGATCAGGAAGCTGAGGATCTGGCGCTTGTCGGCCTCGACGCGGGCCCCATAGCCAAGATAGGTGTCCAGCCGCTCGTAGCCGGCGTCGCGCTCGCGCTGGCGCAGCTGCAGTGCGGCATCGGAGTCGGGCTTGGCGGAGTCGTCTGCATGGCAGCCGTAGACACGCAGCGAGCCGCCGTGCGTGGGTAGCTCCTGCACGTCGAACAGCCGCAGGCCGTGCGACTGGAAGGCGCGCGAGACGGTCAGGAAGGAGAAGTAGGAGAAGTGCTCGTGGTAGATGGTGTCCCACTGGTTGTCGTCGATCAGGCGCATCAGGTGGGGGAACTCCATCGTGATCACGCCGCCGGGCTTGAGCAGGACCTTCATGCCGGCGATGAAGTCGTTGAGGTCGGGGACGTGCGCGAGCACGTTGTTGCCGATCAACAGGTCGGCGGCCGACTGGCCGGCGAGCGTGCTGGCGGTGTCTCGCCCGAAGAACTCGACGAGCGTGGGGATGCCCTTCTGCAGCGCTACACGGGCGACGTTTGCGGCGGGCTCGATGCCCAACACGGGAACCTGGCGCTCATGGAAGAACTGCAGCAGGTAGCCGTCGTTGGAGGCGATCTCGACGACGTGGCTGTGGGCGCCGAGTCCGAGGCGCTCGATCATTTGCTCGGCGTAGCGGCGGCTGTGCTCGATCCAGCTCGACGAGTACGAGGAGAAGTAGGCGTAGTCGGAGAAGATCTGGCTGGGGGTCTCGAACTCCTCCAGCTGCACGAGAAAGCACTCCCCGCAGACCAGCGCGCGCAGCGGATAGAAGGGCTCCATCGCGTTGACCGCCGTGGGCGGCAGGAAGGAGTTGGCCAGCGGCGAGGTCCCGAGGTCGGCGAAGACGGCCTCGACCGCGCAGCCGCACAATCGGCAGGAGGTCGCACTCATGGTGCGCGGGAGCGTAGTGCAACGGCCGGCCCGCTCATACGGGCCCGGCGCACGACTCGATCTGCTCGAGCGTGACCTCGCGCATGTCCTTCCCGGCCTGCAACGCGAGGTACCACCCCACGGTCTGCTCAATGCCCTGCTCGAGTCCCAGCACGGGCGCCCAGCCGAGCCGCTGGCGCGCGCGCGAGGAGTCGAGCTTGAGGTAGCGCGCCTCGTGGGGATGGGGTCCGTCGTCGAGCGTGGAGATGATCCCTCCGGGCCACAGCTCGCCCGCACGCTGCACGATCCAGCCGACGGGGCGCGCGTCCTGCTCGGGCGGGCCGAAGTTCCAGCCGCTGGCGTGCGCGGGCGAGTCCCACAGCACCTGGGCGAGCACGAGATAGCCGCTGAGCGGGTTGAGCACGTGCTGCCACGGACGGATCGAGTTGGGGTTGCGCACGCGCACCGTCTCGTGGGCTAGCGCGGCGCGGATGACGTCGGGCAGCAGGCGATCCTCGCCCCAGTCGCCGCCGCCGATGACATTGCCGGCGCGCGCGGACGCCACTCGCGGACCGTCGGGCGCGGCGAAGAACGAGCGCCGGTAGGCGGCGGTGACGAGCTCGGCGGCGCCCTTGGAGCTCGAGTAGGGGTCGTGCCCGCCCATCGGCTCGTCCTCGCGATAGCCCCACTCCCACTCGCGGTTCTCATAGCACTTGTCGGAGGTCACGTTGACGACCGCGCGCACCTCTTTGCCCTGCACCCGCACGGCGTCGAGCAGGTTGACGGTGCCCATCACGTTCGTCTCGTACGTCTCGCGCGGCTGTGCGAACGAGCGCCGCACGAGCGACTGGGCGGCCATGTGGATGACGATCTCAGGCGCCGCCTGCGCCACCGCGGCGGCGATCTGCTCGTGGTCGCGGACGTCGCCGGTGACACTGTCCATGCCTTCGCCGACGCGCGCCAGCTCATACAGCGATGGCTGCGTAGGCACGTCCTTGGAGTAGCCGGTCACGCGCGCGCCGAGCGACTGCAGCCACAGCGCCAGCCAGGCGCCCTTGAAGCCGGTGTGGCCGGTCAGCAGCACCCGCCGCCCGCGCCAGAAGTCAGGGTCTACTCCCATGTCCGCCAGGGAGCTTGGCCGCCGTTCCACAGCTGCTCGAGCTGGTTGCGCTCCCGCAGCGTGTCCATCGCCTGCCAGAAGCCGCGGTGGCGGTAGGAGGCCAGCTGGCCCTCGCGCGCGAGCGCACGCATCGGCTCCTGCTCCCAGACTGTGTCGTCGCCGCCGATATAGCGCTCGACGGCGCCAGAGAGCACGAAGAAGCCGCCGTTGGTCCAGCCGCCATCCCCGCGCGGCTTCTCCTCGAAGTCGCGCACCAGATCGCCGTCCACGTCCAGCGCGCCAAAGCGCCCAGGCGGCTGCACGGCGGTGACGGTCGCGTGGCGGCCATGCGCGCGATGGAAGGCGACCAGCGCGGTGATGTCCAGGTCGGCGAGGCCATCACCGTAGGTGAAGCAGAAGTCCTCGCCGCCGACGTAGGGCAGCACGCGCTTGAGGCGCCCGCCGGTCATCGTGCCCTCGCCGGTGTCCACGAGCATGACCCGCCACGGCTCGGTCTCCGAGCGATGGACCTCCATCTCGCCGCTGGACAGGTCGAAGGACACGTCACACGTGTGCATGTAGTAGTTGGCGAAGTACTCCTTGATCAGATAGCCCTTGTAGCCAAGGCAGATGACGAACTCGTCGATGCCGTGGGCGGAGTAGAGCTTCATGATGTGCCACAGCATCGGCTTGCCGCCGATCTCGACCATCGGCTTGGGTCGCACGGCGGTCTCCTCGCTCAGTCGCGAGCCCAAGCCGCCGGCGAGGATCACGGCCTTCACAGCGGATCAGGTTATTGGACGCCCTGGCGCACTGCGGGCGAGCGTCACCCCCATAGCGCGCAGATCGGCAGTGCGAAGATCCGCTCGGCAAGCCGGAACGGTCGTGGGCCCGTGTGAAGCACCGCGCCGGCAAGGAAACGCTCGCCAAGCTGCTCGCGCAGCCATTCCAAGTGACGGGCGTCGCCGCGCGTGGGCGCCGCCGAGGACTTGATCTCGATCGCGACGACGTCTCCACCGGAGAGCTCGGCGATCAGGTCGACCTCGTGACGGCCGTTCTTCTCGCGCAGGTGATACAGGCGGGGCGTGAAGCCGGCCAACTCCAGCTCCGGTCTGATCTGCGCCAGCACGTAGGTCTCGATCAGACGCCCCAACAGATTTCCATCGCGCATTACGGCGAGCTCATCCAGGTGCAGGGCGGCTGTGAGCAGTGAGGTGTCTGTCAAGTAGCGCTTGGGGGCCTTGACGAGACGCGAAAGCCTGTTTGTGCTCCAAGCGGGGAGATGGTCGAGCACGAACATGTTGGTCAGCAACCGCTCATAGGCGGCGGCCGTCGACCGACTGATTGAGGCCGCTTCGTAGACGGTCTTCTCGGCCGCCATGCCGGCGCTGTTGATGGCCAGCGCCTCGAAGTAGCGTCGCAGCAGCTCTGGGTCGCGGGGTCCGTCGAGACTCTCCGCGTCGCGGGTGAACAGCTCGTTGAGATAGCTCTCCAGCCAGCGTTCGCGTGCACCGCCTCGCAGGCGCAGAACGGGTTCGGGATAGCCGCCGCGAAGCGCAAGCTCGACGTAGCCGAGTAGATCCGGGGCGTCGACCGGCGTGCGAAACGCGGTCAGATCGGCGCGAGAGAGAGTCTGTAGGAAGGACGGTTTGGGAGGTGAGCCAATGATCTCGCGCGCGGTGAGCCCCCACATCTTCAGGTGCACGAGCCTCCCGGTTCCGGGCCAGGTGGGAGCGTCGAGGCGACCATGAACGCTGCCGGTGACGAGGAAGCGCCCGGCCCCCGATCCTTGATCGACGGCCCGCTTGACCGCGCCGAGTACCTGCGGAACTGCTTGCCACTCGTCAAGCAGCACGGGCTCCGGCAGCGAGCGCAGCGCAGCGTCTGGGTCGTCGCGAAATGGTTCGGCTTCCGCCTGCCGGTCGAGGCGCACAACGGTCGCGGCTAGGCGTTGGGCCGTCGTCGTCTTCCCGGCGGCTCGGGGACCCGTTATCAGGAGTGCGGGCAGTTCATCGAAAAGCTCGCGCAGCCATTCGTCGATCAGCCGAGTGGTGTAGCTCGGGCTAGACATAAAGCCATGATAGCGCTTTGGACCAACTTTTACTAGCGCTTTGGACCACCAGATGATGACGTTTTGGACCGGCTTTCAATCGCGCTCTGGACCACCGCTCGCTCCCGCTTCCGCACCCTCGAACCGACCGCTCCTCAGGACAGTTAGCGATCAGCGCTCGCGCACCGCGACGACGTTGGAGGCGCCGGCGGCGAAGGGGTAGTCGGATTCGGGTTCTGAGAGCACGCGGAACTGGTAGTCGGCGGGTCCGGGGAACTTGAAGCGGTAGGTCGCGCGAAAGCGCCCCCGTACGCCGCTGCGCAGGACGTCGAACTCGAGCCACGGCCCGCCCGGCGAGCGCGCCTCGAGCACCAGCTGCTTGCCCTCGTGCGGGACGGGCCCGGCGAGCAGGCGCCCGCGGAAGCGGATGGTCCGATCCACGCTGGTGACGTGCGGGGCGACGGCCAGCGCGATCCCGGCGTGCACGACGAGCGCCAGCGTGCCGACGGCGGCGGGCTGTGTTTCATCCAGGTGGCTGCAGTAGGTGAAGCGCAGCGTGCGCGAGGACAGGCCGCCGGGCAGGCGCAACGCGAACGTGCCGTCCGGCGCGGTGATGAGAGTCGGCATGGTCACCGCCATGGCGCCGGCGTAGGCGGGAATGGCCTGCAGGCCGACCTGCGCGCCGGCGATCGGCTGTCCGTCGGATGCGGTCAGCCTCCCGACGACCTCCTGCTGACGGCCGAAGCGACTCGTAAGGCGCCTGTGCTTGCTGCTCTTCCAGCCCACTTCCAGCGTGGCGGGCGCAGACGCGTTGGTGCCGTTGGGCGGCCCTGGCACACCTGGATTGTCGACCGTGATCTGGCGGTCGAGCACCGGCGCGGAGTTGCCCGCAGGGTCGATCACGCTGACCACCAGGTGATGCGAGCCGTCGCTCACTTTGGTCGTGTCGAAGCCCACGTCGGCACTCACCGACGCGGGGCATGGCTGCAGGTACAGGAACGCTGGCAGCCCATCGGTCGTCTGCCCAACGTTCTTGCAGCGCCCGCCCTCTTCGTCGATGACCGTGCTCTGCACGACCTGCCCGTCGACCGTGAACACGGCCTCGTACACGCCCGCGCCGGGGTCAGTGGCGTTGAACGTCACGTCGCTCGTACCGCTGACGGCCGGCGCGTTGGCGAGTTCGCCGCCCACGTCGCTCGCGCTCGGTCCGGCCTGCTGTTCGAGGGTGAGGTCGGCGGCGTAGAGGTAGACGGCGGCGGCGTAGCCGTTGGGATCACCGACTTCGTGTGTGCACATAAATTCCGGCTGCCCCACGCACGATGCGTTGACATAGAGATTCGAGCCTAGATTGAGAGCCGGAACTTCCACCCGATTTTCAGCGGCGAACGGCTGGCTCATGTTGCCGAGCCCCACTGGACAGGACAGGCCGCCCACACACTTGCCGAAGGCATTTGCAGGATCGTTGAGCTGATGTGGCCCAGCGAACCAGAATTCGTAGATGGCATTGGCTGCTGCGCCGCCGTCCGTATCTCCAGCTCGCCAGAGGGTTGCGGCAGCGAGTCGGTCACCAGGAGGCGGAGTAAATGTCCAGGTCGCGATTTCTGTGTCGGCAGTTCGGTGTGGTTGGTCCCCGAGAGCTGCCATTAGCGCACCACCTGGCTGGTGGCAGGTGTTCGTGGCATAGCTGTAGTAGCCAGTCGCAGACGGGCTCCACCCATCCGTCGACGCAATTTCGCCGCCTGGCGTTTTACACGTGTCCAGATCGAACTTCCCGCCCCACGCGCTGGCGACCGCCACCAGCACGGCAACGAGCACGACAAGCCCGGCCGTGGAGAACCTCCGCTCTGATATCCGTTCGAGCACTGGCACTGCCATCTCCACTTTCCGTCGCTACGTGACGCCTGATGCCCCCTCCCCGAATTGTTCCACGTCTTTGCAGACGCGCGCGTCGATCAGGCGCTCAGCGAGAACCTGACGGGTAGCTCGGCCAGACCGTATATCCCTGACACGCTCTCGTACGCGGGCTGGCCGTCGAGCTCGATGTCGCGCAGGTGGCGCGCGAGAAACGCGAGCCCCTCCTGCAGCTCCACGCGCGCGAGGTTGGCGCCCAGGCAGTAGTGCACGCCGGCTCCAAACGTGAGCGGCCGGGCGCTGCCGCGGTCGGCGGTGATGTCGAAC
>Ga0102924_1002012_pt1 | contig 22691 bp, 20 predicted proteins | sample PaiPotPPM11metaG_FD_80116 | JGI IMG/M metagenome (GOLD analysis project Ga0102924, IMG submission 80116) | Iron sulfur acid spring bacterial and archeal communities from Banff, Canada, to study Microbial Dark Matter (Phase II) - Paint Pots PPM... ...
CCTCGCGGCCACGAGAGATGAAGTCCGAAGCTTACAGAGGCTGGACGTCAGACGCCTGCCAACCCTTCGGTCCCTTGACCACGTTGAACTGCACTGCCTGACCCTCTTGGAGGCTCTTGAAACCGTTCGAATTGATCGCCGAGTAGTGAACGAACACGTCCTCGCCGTTCTGACGGCTGATGAAGCCAAACCCCTTGGCATCGTTAAACCACTTTACTGTTCCCTGTTCCATTGTGTTGATTTCCTTAGTACTGATGAATTTGCCGCTGATCCAAATCGAGGGGTCGACTATTACGCCGCCGCCTGAAACCAATCTGTTCCAAACGATGTGTGAAGGTTAGCACAGTTGTCAGCGATTTCCAGCACAAAATTCGCAAATCGCTATTTTTGCACCATTTATAGTGCAGGATGCGGCTAACCATCCGATAGAAGCATCGTCCAGAAGCTTCCGCTTTGCCGCAATTTGCGGCTGGAAGTTCAAGCAATCTGCAGGTGCGCCAGCACAATTTCCTCCGCCCGCGCTAGAACTTCCTTCAGTTCCATCGCGGTCGAATCGAGGATTACGGCGTCGCTGGCAGGGCGCAACGGCGATTCGGCCCGGTTCCGGTCGCGAAGGTCGCGCTCGCGCATCTCCTCAATGATCGCCTTCTGGGCGAGACGGTTCTCCTCGGTATCCGGTGCCGGCTCGGGCCGCGGCCTGTCCGGACCTACGCCACTTGGGTTTGTGGGAACGGCCTGGCGGAAGCGCCGGCTTCCCCGAACCTCCGGAGCTGCATCAAGAAAGATCTTCACTTCCGCATCGGGAAAGACAGCGGTGCCAATGTCGCGGCCTTCCATCACCACCCCACCCGCCGCCCCGAGCGCGCGCTGCTGGTCGACCATCCACGCACGCAGACGCGGATGGACGGAGATTCGCGACGCTGCAGAAGTGACATCGGCCTCCCGAATGCGCCGCGACACATCCATGCCGTCGAGCAGCACGCGATTGCCTTCGAGTTGCGGCTCGAGTCGAATGCTGGTCGACGAAGCGAGTTCCAGCAGCGGCTCCTCCTCATCGAAGGAGTAGTCGCCCTCAATCGCCTTCAGCGCAAGAGCGCGGTACATCGCGCCGGTCTCCAGGTTGAGGAAGCCGAAGCGGCGTGCGAGATGCGCGGCGAGCGTGCTCTTGCCGGCGCCCGCGGGGCCGTCGATGGCGATGACCGGTCGCGTGCGCGACATCGATTTTGCCGGAGGCTTCGGTTGATCGTGCATCGGGCTTATTCGTCTTCCTTAGGTTTGATTTTGCGCGCCGGCGGCCGTTTGCCGAAGGGCTTCTTGCCGCCGGCAAACTTGGCGAAGGTGCTGGTAGGCTTCCCGGCGAACCCGCCGCTTCCCGATTTCGTGAACGACTTTTTGCCGCCGAAGCCGCCAGGCTTCCGATCCGATTTCCCCGCAAACCCACCGGGCTTGCCCCCGGGTTTTCCGGCAAACTTGCGCGGCGCGAACTCGCCGGCAGGTTTGCGCGGATAGGTTCCTTCCGGCCGCGCGGGGCGATCGGACGAGAAGGACCGTGCCGGGCGATCTGTCCGGGCCGGCCTGTCCCCGCGATCGCGCGGAGCGTCGAACTTGCGGTACACGCGCTTGCCGCTCTCGGTGCTGGTGAATCGGTCCTGGCCTCCGCCTTCACGAGGCTTGAACGCGGGCTTGTCCTTCGAGAAGCCTGTGTGTTTGGCGAAGCCGCCGCCAGCAGGCCGCGCACCGAAGCTCTTTCGCGGCGCAAAGCCCGAGCCCTCCGCGCGCGGGGGACGATCGCCTTGCGGCCGATCCGGGCGAGGGCGTGGCGAAGAAGAGCGCGCCCCCCCGAAGGCCGGCCGCGTGCCTCCGTCGCCTCGATCCGGCCGTGGAGCAAAGTCACGACGAGGCGGACGCGACTCGCGATCGAACGCCGGCTTGTCGCCAAACTTCGGCTTGCCGTCGAATCCTTCGCGCTTCCGCCCAAAGGTTCCCGGCTTGCTGAAAGTCTTGCGCGGAGGACGGGCCTCCCCTGTTTCGCCTTCGCCGCGCGGAACGAATGGGCGCCGTGGCTTGTCCTCGTCCCACGGCTTGTCGAATTTGCGTGGAGGAGCCGAGGGCTTGGTGAAGGGACGGCGCTCGCGGTCAGGCCCTGCGCCGGTGCGCGGCTTGGATCCGCCGGTGAAGCCCGTCTTCGGACCGGACTTGAATCCCGGCTTCGAACTAAACTTTGCGCCGTCCGGCCTCGCACTCAAGAATGGCTTTGCGGCAAACTTCGCCGGCTTGGCCTTGGCCAGGTATCCGGTGCCAACCTTGCGCGGCTTGGGAACGTACTTGGTGATGCGAGGCGCTTCGCCGGTATCGCCCTCGTCCGCCGCGCCTGTCTCAGCCGCAATCTCGGGCACTTCAACCGTCTGCGGCGAAGGCGCGAGCACCGGTTCCGGCGCGAGGAACGCGGGCAGCTCGCCGGCGACGTGCAGCACGGTGCGCCCTTCCACCGCGAGCGTTTCCAACTGCCGTGCCGCCATCAGCGCGTGGATGACGTCGCGAATCCGCGAGCGTGGCGCAAGCGGCGACAGGAAGCTCTCGATCTCGTCCTCCGACGCAACAACGGCCTGGCCGAGATAGAGCGAGATCAGCGCCGACAGCGCTGACGGCTGGCCCGCATTGACGCCGGCCTTGATCTGCTTGATAAAGCGCGTCCCGCTGAGTTCCCAGATCGTCGGACGGCCGTCCGGCTGCGGCAGCGGCAGCACGCGCAGGTGCGTCCACAACTCGCCAAGGGCGCGCAGCACGGCAGCCTCAGTGACTTCCTTGCCGAGTTCAGTGGTGAGATCGTAGGCGGTGAGCGGGCCGCGGCGGGTAAGAGCCTCATGCGTTGCAAGCGCGAGGTTCGACACTTTCACCGCACCGGTCGTTGCCGGTGGCTGCTTCCAGGCCTTATCTCCGCGCAGGGTGAAGACGTAGGAGAAGACCGCGGCTGAGGCGACGAAGTCCGGCGTCTCGCCCACCACGCCATTGACTGCTCCCAGCAGATTCAACGGCACGGCGAGGCCCTCCGCGATCAGGCGGGCGAGCAGGCTCCGCGCTTCCGCGGATTGTTCGATCGTCGGGCTGGGATTGGATGCGCCCAGTACGGCTTCCACCAGCGAAGGCGCGGGGGATGCAATCTGCGGGCGAGGCGTGAAGAGAACCAGGCCGGCGGCGTTGATCCAGCTGCGTAGGTTTTCGATGGTCAGCAGAGCTTCGCCTTGCTGGTGCCACTGTTTCAGGCGTGCGTCCGCAAGCTGCGCGGCGGTTGGGATGGCTGGGTTCGTGGAGTTGATGCCTGGGGTGCTCAAAGTTGAAATGCCTTCCTGCTGGGCGGCGCACTCGAAGGTGGCGGAGGCTGCAGCAATCCTTCGCGCTGGCGATGGAGACGGTACAAGGTTCGGGAACGGAGTCGGGGCAGAGTTCCGGCCGGTTACATGTGTTTTTCAAAGAACGAGGTGCTGGGTGACGTTCGAGTCGGCGGTTCTGGATTTCTAGATGCGCTGGAATGCGCGTTGTATGTCTTTATGAGAATACCGCAAAGCGATGGGTCGACCATGCGGGCAACTCGTAGGATGCTCGGTTTTCCCCAGTTCTGTGAGCAGCCAGTCGATTTTTTGCGGTTCCAGCGGCATGTTCACCTTAATCGCGGCGTGGCACGCGATCGAGGCGGCAATGCGGCGGCGGCGGGTCTCGGCATTCTCCATCTGCTGCTCGCGCTCGGGCACGGCGAGCACTTCTTCGAGCATCCGTTCCAGCTCGCGGCCTTCGAGCCCCACCGGCGCCGCCTTGATGGCGAGCGTGCGCGGGCCGAACGGCTCCGCCTCGAAGCCATTGAGGTCGAGTTCGTGCGCAATCGCCGCAAACGACACCATCTGCGCCGGCAGCAGATCCACCAGCAACGGCATCAGCAGCCGCTGCCGCTGCACCTTCTCGACTTCGCGGTCGCGCAGAATCTTCTCGAACAGCACCCGCTCGTGGGCGACGTGCTGGTCGATGATCCACAGGCCCTCGTCGTTCGCAGCGAGGATGAAGGAGTCGCGCAACTGGCCCAGCGGCTTCAGCGTAGCGAGCGCGTTGAGCGTCTCGGCCGGTCCTTCGGCGGCGAGCGGAGCGCCGCCCCCCGCAGCGTCGCTCGCATCGTACCCCACCGCGATGCCGTTGTCCGAAAACGCGAGGCGCCCCGGCGAGGGTGGCACGATCGGCGCACGGAGTGTGAAGTCGGTCGCGTCCGTGGCGGAGGGATCGGGCTCGGATTCCGGACGCGGCGAGAAGACCGTATCGCTGGGCAGCCCGGGCATCGGGCTCACATCGATCAGCAGCGACGAGGCCGCGCTCGGGGCGGAGTTCAGTGCCGCCGCAAAGCTCGCCGCCGGCCGCGCCGTCATCAGCGTGGTTCGCACCGTATCGCGGATGAAGTCATGCACGAAGCTGGGCTGGCGAAAGCGCACCTCGGTCTTCGCCGGATGCACGTTCACATCGACCTCCTGCGGCGGCATTTCGAGGAACAGCAGCACCACCGGGAACGACGTAGGCGGAATGATGTTCCGGTAGGCGTCGGTGAGCGCGTGCAGCACCAGGCGATCGCGCACCAGGCGATGATTGACGAAGACGTAGATCGAGTTGCGATTCAGTTTCTGCAGTTCCGGCTTGGAGACGAAGCCCGTGATACGCAGGAAGCCGGGATCAGGCGGCGTGTAGTCCTTCTCCCGCTTCCACGGCGGCGGCTCAGGCAGTCCAGCGCGCGCGAAGTCGATCTCTGCCGCAGTAGTCAGCATCAGCGCAGCCGTATCGCGCCCGAAGATCTGGAACAGGCGGTCGCCCGTCGAGGCCACCGCGGGCGCGATTAGCAGCGCCTGCGTGGCCGAGTGCAGCTCGAAGTGCCGCGACGGATGCGCCAGCGCGTAGTGCGTCACCAGCGCGGCAATATGCGCCAGCTCCGTTTGCTCCGACTTCAGGAATTTGCGCCGCGCAGGCGTGTTGTAGAAGAGGTCGCGCACTGCGATGGTCGTGCCCGCAGGCATTCCAGCATCGTCGACGCGCAGGATGTTGCCGCCGGCGATCTCGACCTCCGTACCTGCTTCGTCGTCCTCGGCGCGAGTCGCCAGGGTAAGCCGCGAGACGCTCGCGATCGAGGGCAGCGCCTCGCCGCGGAAGCCCAGCGTACGGATCGACAGCAGATCGTCGGAGGTGTGCAGCTTGGAAGTGGCGTGGCGTTCGAACGCGAGCAGCGCGTCGTCGCGCACCATGCCATGGCCGTTGTCCACGATGCGGATCAGCTTGCGCCCGCCACCCTCGACCTCAATCCGAACCCGCGTCGCGCCCGCGTCCAGCGAGTTCTCCAGCAGCTCCTTCACCACCGAGGCGGGCCGCTCGACAACTTCTCCGGCAGCAATTTGATTGGCTACCTCGTCGGAAAGAACTCGAATGCGCCCCATGAGTCCTGATTGTAGGCCGCGCGGTGCTGCGGAAAACGCGGCATTCTCACCGCGTCGTCCCCAGCCGCTCTGCTATTTCTTCTTGGCCTTGGCCTTCTTCGCCTTGCCGTCCTTCGCCTTGTCTTTCTTTTTGCCGTCCTCCGCTTCGCGATCACCGATCATGTGCAGGCGCATGAAGTTGGTTGCGCCCGACTTGGTCCGGGTTCCGGCGACGATGCCGACGATCTGTCCGGCATGGACGTAGCCCGACTTCTCCAGGATGGTCTCGGCCATGCCGACCAGCTTATCGGTGTCGTGGAAGCGCTCGCATTGAATCGGATAGGTGCCCCACAGCAGCATGTCGCGATAGATCACCTTCTCGTACGGCGAAAGCGCGAAGATGGGCGGTTCCGGACGATACTTTGAAAGCAGCCGCGCCGTTGAACCCGTCTCGGTGAAGATCGCGATGGCGGCGAGTTCGAGGTCCTGTGCCGAGTGGGCCATGCACTCGCAGATCGTCTCGGCGACGGATAGCCGCGAGGCCTGTCCGCTGTGCCGCCGGATCGGCGGATCCAACCGGATCTGGTGTTCGGTCTCGGCGACGATCTTGGCCATCATCGCCACCGTCTCCACCGGATACTTGCCGGCCGCGGTCTCGCCCGACAGCATCACCGCATCCGTGCCGTCGTAGATGGCATTGGCCACGTCGGACGCTTCCGCCCGCGTCGGCCGCGGATTCTCAATCATCGACTCCAGCATCTGCGTCGCCGTAATCACCGGCTTGCGATACTCAGCCGCACGGCGAATGATGTGCTTCTGAATCGCCGGCACCTTCTCCGGCGGAACTTCCACGCCGAGATCGCCGCGCGCGACCATGATGCCGTCCGCAACCTCGAGGATCGAGTCGAGATGTTCGACCGCCTGCGGCTTCTCCAGCTTCGCGATGATCCAGCAGTCGGACTTGAGCGCGTCGAGCCGGCGGCGGACGTGGCGCACGTCGTCGGCAGTACGCACAAACGAGACGGCGACCACATCGACGCCTTCGCCGATTGCGAAGATCAGGTCTTCCTCGTCCTTTTCCGTCAGTGACGGAACCTTGACCGGAATGCCGGGCAGGTTGATGCCCTTCTTCTCGCCGAGTATGCCTCCGTTGACGATTGTGCAGACAACATCCACTCCGGCGATACGGTCGACGTGCAGTTCAATCAGGCCGTCCGACAGGAGAATCCGCGAACTGGGTTGCAGATTTTCCGCCAGCGTCGTGAACACCGTTCCCACCAATTGGGCGGTGCCTTCGACATCACGCGGCGTAATCGTAATCTGTTCGCCGGCGACCAGCAGCACCGGCTTGCCGTCCTTCAGCTTGCCGGTGCGGATCTTCGGCCCCTGCAGGTCGGCCAGGATGCAGATCGGCTTCTGCTCCTCTTTGGAGATCCTCCGTACCATGCGGATCAATTCACCCTTCTGCGCGTGGGAGCCATGCGAGAAGTTGAGGCGAGCAACGTCCAATCCGGCCCGGACCAGTTGGCGGAAGACCTCGGGCGTACTCGAGGCCGGACCGAGTGTGGCCACGATCTTGGCGCGCCGGTTGTGTTTCAGACCGGTGACGCCGGGGAATACGCGTGCCACGCCGTGATTACTTGGGATATCCATGAGTTATTTTGCGTTCCTTGCTGAGATGGGGTTTGTGGTGCCTTGAGATCGGTCGGCCACGGTCTGACCACTGAGTTGTCGTCCAAGCCATTCTACCTGCGCACGATGATTCGTGCGTCGTGACACGGGATACGGCTCACGGACGCCGCCCGCTGTACGATTTGCCCTCCAGAATTAATGCAGGGTTCGCATCGCTACAAGTTTCGGACAGTGTTGTTGCGGGATGAAGAATCCGGCTACTCCGATATCTGCGGCCCGGCTGCGCCTGGTGCGCCGAACTTGGCGTGGAACTGGCGCTCGAACTGTGCATTGAACTCGGCCCCGCACAGCACGCTCAACGAAATGATGTAGAGCCAGAACAGCAGCGCAATGCCTGCGCCAAGGGAGCCGTAGACCTCGTTGTAGTTCGCGAACCGCGTCACATACCAGCCAAAAAGGAGCGTGGTCAGGAACCACATCGCGGTAGCCATCACCGCTCCCGGCAGAATCGCGCGCCAGGACGGCGGCATTAACGCCGGCAGTGTCGATGAAGAAATCTCTGCGCCGACCACCGGAATGCGGAGCCGCCAGTGCCGGCCACTGCGGACTATCCCACCCGCCGCTCCCGGCGGACTGTCCGGCACGCCCAGGTGGTAGAGCAACGCAATCACGCCCACGCTGGAGCCGAGCGCGATGACCCACCGCAGCAAAAGCGTGACCACGTAGATCGACGAGCGGACGTCCGGCCCCAGGCTGGCTGCGAGCCATCCCGCCACCACGTGCCCGAAGACCACCAGAGTGCTGGCGATGGCAAACGGCACCAGCGACAACGGGACCAGCGCAAACGCGCGGATCCTGCGTTGCCAGAAGGTCCAGTAGTCCGGCAGGTCGCGCGCGCGGCGCAGCCCTTCCATCAGCGTTGCGATCACGTTCGACGCCCCGAGGAAGCTGACCAGCCCGGCACTGATCAGCGCTCGAATGGAGTGCTCGTGCATCGGCGTGTTTCCAAACGCCACATCCAGCAATGGACTCACTCCGGGCGGCAGGACGCGATCGAAGAATGCAGCAAGCTGGAAGCGCACCGGCGCCGTATCCGGCAGCAGGCCGATCACCGCGGCCGCTACGATGAGCCCCGGGAACAACGCGACGATAGCGGAGTAGGCAGTCGACTGCGCGACGTTCAGGCAGTCATGTGCCGCTACGCTGAGGACCGTCCGGTGCAGTGTGCCGAGAAGAACCTCGTAGCCGCGAATGAGGTTCTTGGCATTCAGCCGGCGAGTGCGCGGACGTGCGGTGGGAAGCGCAACTGGGCCGGGCGGCCTGGGGGCGCAATCCGCATCAGCGTCCGGGCGCGGCATGCTCAGCTCTTCCACTTTTCCAGAAACTCGGTGAGCGACGAGGCCTCCATGTGGCGCATATCTTCGAACTCTCCCTTCTGCGCATACACAGGTTTTCCGTCCGGCGTCAGGACCGCCAGTTCGGGCACGCCTTTGTGGATGAGCACGCCATATTTCTCCGGCACGTCAAGATGCTGGTCGATGTGGCCGATCCACACATGCACGACGACGTAGTTGTTCTCGACCAACTGGTCATTCGGCGGCTGATGCATGTAGATGTCGAGCACCTGGCAGTCGCCGCACCAGTCGCCGCCAAAGTCAACGAGGACCCGCTTGTGCTCCTTCTTCGCCTGCGCCAGCGCAGCCTTGATGTCCGCGGTCGGATCGGCCGTCTCCGAGTAGAGGTGCTTCGGCACAAACGGCGTCGCCGCCGGGGCGGGCGCCGTGGTGGTAACCGGTTCAGAGGGTGCCGGCGCAGACCGATTCATCAGAAAGTACGCAGCCGCGCACACGACGAGCACAGCGGCCGCGATGCCAATCCAGGGGAACTTCCGGGCCGGCTCGGGCTGTTTGCGGGAAACTTTGGGTTGCGGCATGGACCTTTTCCTCTGGGGCAGGCCGGTCGCCTTGCTCGCGCCGCTCCGCCCCTACAGGCCTGCCGGCGCCGGGAATCGGCGCACCGGTGCAGGTCATTGCATTCAATGATGCATGAGGCGCAGGCAAGGACGCAAAGAAGCTGCGGTCCCGCCAGCGACCGCTGGTGTATTCTTGAAGAAAGCGATGATTTTTTCTAAAGATTATGTTGGGTATCTGGCGCGCCAGACAGTGAAACATCTTATCGACGCGAAGATGATCGAGACGGCCAAACCGGCGGTCTTGAACGAGCGAGTTGCGGCGGCAATGGTAGACGAGTTGTCACTGGAAGACCGCATCAACGAAGAGGTCCGCGTCATTCTGGATGCGTTCCAGGAGGACATGCGGAAGACTGGCGCCAGTTATCCCGAAATGTTCAAAAAGGTGAAGAACGAGTTGGCGCGCAAGTACAAGGCGGTGCTGTGAGAATCTCGCGCGACAAAGTAAACAAGCTGGCGCACACCGTAGCCGACACCCTGGCCGAGATTCCCGAGTGCGATTTCCTCGAGGACCGTAACACCATTCGCCAGGAAGCACGCAAAGCGCTGGAGAAGCTGCTGACCGAAGAGACCAAGCTCGACGCCGCCGCCCGCCAGAAGATCGCCTCGCAACGCAAGATCATTCTGGAAGGATCGCAGGAGTGGGAGATCCTCTACCGGAAGTACTACAACGACGAAGTGAAGAAGCTCGGCCTTTAGGCCTCACTTCAGCGGCGTTGCATTCGTCTGATCCAGCTTGAAGGTGTTCGCCCCCGGCTTCAATTGCACCGGCTGGCCCCACGTGAGCCCCTGCTGGTTGTACACCGCGGAGATCATCAGATAGTACGTCCCCGGCGCAACCCCCGGAAACGTCCCGGTGCCATTCGCGTCCGAGCGCACCGCCGACGCGGCGCTCGCTTTCACCCCATCCAGAATCTTCTGGCAGTCCGGCGAACGATTGCCGCACGCCATCACGAAAGCCTTGTACGCCGACGTGCCCGCCGGAATCGCAACGCCCGCCTTGGCTACGATGTTCGCGAAGCTGTCGCGCAGCAACGTGTAGGGCTTCGCCGCCAGCGGATTCGCCGCCCCCGCCGGCGCCGCAAATCCGGACACGATCGACAGCGTGGCATTGCCCTGCGGCACGCCCGCAGTAGCCATCGCGCCACCTCCGCCGCCGCTGGCGCTTGCCAACATTGTCCCCGCCGTGCCGCCGCTCGTGGGGATCGTCTTGCTCGGAGCCAGCGTCGCCAGGTTGCAGGTCTGCTCCAGCGGCGAGAATGTGAAGTTGTCGTTGTCATCCTGTCCGACCACGACGCGTCCATGCACCTGGTAAGGCCCAGCGGCGCCGGGGTCGAGCGACCCATCCGGCCTGAACGCAAGCGACAGAGGATGGTCCGGCGCGTCGATCTTCACCACTGTCTTGCCGGCGTCGCTCACCACCGTATACGGATAGGCGCGCGCCGCATCCGGCCCGCAGCCGAGCATCGCCGACTCCGGGAAGAACTCGACGCTGAAGCCCGTAGACGCAGCCGCGAAAATCCCGTGCATGCGAATCCCCGGCGGTGTCGGCGTCCCTTTGTCGCCGCCCACCAGCGACTTCAGCAGATCCGTCTGCATGGTCTGAATGCCGACACCGGCGCCCTTCGACGACAAGTTAATCGCCGGGCACGTCGCCTGCCGTGGCACAAACGTCGTCTGCGCAGGCGCGTAGGTCCCCGGTACGTAGGTGCTCGAGGTGTGCGTAGTCGTAGCATCGTAGGTGCCGCCGCCCGTGTCGGTAAGCTGCGCGCCGGAGTAGGCCCCCGCCTGGTTCGCGTTGATGCGCTCGGTCGTCGTATAGCTGCTCGTCTCGGTGTGGCCGGGGGTCGATCCGCCGCCCGACGATCCACCCGCCACCACGCCGTCGATCGTCACCGGCCCCGGCGGCCCCACAATCGTCCCGTCCGCCCGCAGCGTCAACACCAGCGGCTTGGGCCTCGTGTTGATCGTCAGCACGGGATGCGCACCCGTCAGGTTCAGCGTGTAGAACTCCTGGTTCGGCGACAGGAACGAGCAGTTCACCAGCACGCCGCCATCAATAAAATCCAGCCGCCAGTTCCCCGTCCCCTGAAACACGCCCGCCATGTCGGGCCCCGGACCTGGCTGTTTGTCCGCCCCGGGAAGCACCGCCGAAAGCATCTGGCCGAACGCGCCCAGCAGCGAGTTGCCCGTGCACGACGAGGCAGGGCGGCCCGACGAGACGCAGCGGCGCATCTCGCGTTCCTCAGGCGTCTTGGGCGGTGCGGGCTGACCGTAGCTCGCCGGTTGCGCTGCTGCTTGTTGCTGCTGGTTGTACGCCTGCATCTGCTGGTTAGCCTTCTGCTGATTCGCATCCTGGATCGCCTGCTGCCTCTTCTGGAAGGCATCCGCCGCGGCGAGTTCCTTGGCCGAAGGCTGCGTGCACGTCGGCAACAGCTTCTTCAGGTCGCCGCGTGTCATATAGGTGTACTTCATCAGGCCATTGGGCATGACCGTATCCGGGTGCCCCATCATGCAGGTGGATGTGTCGGACGTATCGCGCATATTGCAGCTCTCGGCGAAGATCTTCTCGCCATTGCAGACATACGTCACGCCAATCTTGATGTCCTGCGCCGCCGCCTGCGCCAGAGCGCACACAAACAGCGCTGCCACCACCGTCAGTCTCGTGCCAGGGCCACGATCGAAGAAGATCCGGCCATCGTTGCGGGCAGCATGAGCGTTCATGGGTCACCTCCAGCCAGAAGTCGCGAAGCATGGCCCGATGATTCGTCACAGAAGGAACCGCTCCCCAGGCCTGCGAGCGTGGCAGGCGTCTTCCGCAGGGGGAACAGAACGCGATGGTAGAACTGGGTCGCGTCAAAAGGCAAGCAGCGAAAACCGCACCCGCAGCCGCTTGAGCAGGCCTCGAACCGCTGCTATACTCAAAGGATTGCACTGGAGAGAGAACCCTCCTTTGGTCGATGGCGTTATGGTGTAACTGGTTAACACGCCGCCCTCTCAAGGCGGAGAGTCCGGGTTCGAGCCCCGGTAACGCTACCAAACCTCATTGAAATCAACGTCAGACCGGAGCACTAACACCAACAGGGGATTGTGACCCCTGCCCAGTACAACTACGTTCGATATTGACTCGTGCTGCCGGCTGAGTTCAGCCCCTTGAGTGGAGAGCCAAAATGCGACTGTTTCGCGAAGAAGCAGCTCAAACAACAGTCATTTTGGCGCTAAGCATCTTCTGCCTGTGCGGTATGGCAGGATTCGCCGTCGATGTAGGCACCCTCTTCAAAACCAAGAGAATGTTGCAGACCGCGGCCGACGCCGGCGCGATCGCCGGAGCCGCCGAACTCAAGTACGGAGATTGGCTGGCCGCGGCCAACGCCGCCACAACTCAGAACGGCGAGACCAACAACATCAACGGCGCTACCGTCACCGTCCACAACCCGCCGTCCTCCGGATCCCACAGCGGCACAGGCTACGTCGAAGTCATCGTGACTCAGTCCGCGCCCACCTACTTCATGAAGCTCTTCAACCTGACCTCCATGAATGTCAGTGCGCGTGCGGTGGCAGGGCTTGGTCCGGCCTCTGGCTGCATCTACGCGTTAGATACCTCAGGAATCGACATCGGCATGACCGGAACTTCGGATCTATCCATGCCCAATTGCGGGATTGTCGTTAACTCAGGATCGAGTAATGCCATCAACCTCACCGGCGGCGCAACCATCACTGCCGACTCGGTCGGAGTCGTGGGCAACGTCTCCCAGACAGCCAGAACCAGCATTACCCCCACCCCGGTTACCGGGGTCGCTCCCGCGTTCGATCCGCTTTCCTACATATCGCCCCCCAGCTTCGATAGCTCGACCTGCCTTGCCGATCCCCATATCACCGGCAGCGGAACGGCGTCGATTGGGCCGGCTGTAGCTGGGGGCACAGTCTGCTACAACGGACTCTCCGTCTCCGGAAGCAAGACGGTGACGATGACGCCAGGTTTTTACATTATTAACGGTTCCTTTTCGTTCACCGGATCGGGAGAGATTGATGGACCAGGGGTCACTTTTTACCTCGCCCCGCCCAGTGGTGCTGCCTCGCTAACCGGCTCCGGAGTGCTTAACATCTCCGCTCCGACAAGCGGAACCTGGAACGGCATCCTGTTTTACGAGGACGCAAACGATACGAACTCCATGAAAATTAGCGGATCCAGCAGTTCGACCATTGAAGGCATCTTCTATGCGCCCAGCGCCAGCCTTACGATCACTGGTTCCAGCGCTTCACAGATCTACGCCGATCTTGTGGTGAGTTCTCTGTCCATGACCGGCACCAGTAACTTCTCAAACTATTCGTCAGTCAACGCCAACGAGCCGCTGCAATCTTCCTACGTCGTGGAGTGACCATGAATCGTGCCATAGCCCGGTCAAAGAACCCCGGAAAGCGGTGGGCACGCGTACCCTCATGGCGAAAGGCCGTATCGCGTGAAGATGGAGATGCCCTCATCGAGGTCGCCGTCGGAATCAGCGTTTGCATCACCTTGCTCCTCGGTGCGGCGGAATGCGGTCGTCTCGCCTACGCCGGAATCGAAGTCTCCAATGCGGCCCACACCGGTGCAGAGTATGGCGCGCAGTCCCGAACCTACGCCGCAGATACAGCAAACATAACCGCTGCGGCCATCCAGGATGCGTCCAACGTGAGGGGCCTAACCGCCACCGCTACCTATTTCTGCCAGTGCTCCGATGGAACCACTTCCACCTGCGCCCCGACGGATTGCTCCGCCTCGCGCATCATCACCTACGTGCAGGTCAACACTTCCGCCACAGTGGATCCCCAGATCTACCTTCCCGGGCTGCCCAAGGCTTACACGCTGTCCGGAAAAGCGGTCATGAGGGTGGTCCAGTGATGCCCCTTCGATTGTCCTCGCTGCGGCAACGGAGCAGAGGACTCGCGCGCCGGCAGCAGGGCTCTGCAACGGTGGAGTTCGCCGTGTCCTCGGTGGTCTTCTTTAGCACCCTCATCGGCCTCATGAAGATGTGCCTGGCGCTCTATACCTTCCACTATGTCGCCGAAGCCGCGCGAGAAGGCTCGCGCTATGCCATCGTTCGTGGAACTGCCTGCTCTGGGTTCACCACCGCGTGCCCAGCCAATACCAACGGCAGCGATACCTCAAACTTCGTGAAAGGCCTGAGCTACCCCGCCATCTCTCCCACCGCCATGACCGTAACCTCCAGCTACAACAACTTCCCAGCGGGAAAGGTCTGCACCCCATCGTCAGCCTGCAATAACCCCGGCGACCAGGTCACAGTGCAGGTCCAGTACGCATTCCCACTCTCCATCCCGTTCCTGCCCAGCAACACCTACACCATCACCAGCTCATCCTCGATGATCATCCAGCGCTAAACCGCGCTTGACACCCCGCCTATAATAAAAGAAGCAGCAAAAACAGCTAGCGTCGCGCCGGACGGGGCTCCGGCAGGACCTGCTTGCCCATCAACCTCAGGACTCGGAACCGCACCAGGGCCGTAAGCCCTTTGCATGGACGATTTTAGGAGCAACTTCAAGAGAATGTTATATATAGCGACCCACCCCACGCGGAAACCGCTCCATCTATTGGATTTGTCCGCAGGATCACATAGGGGCAGGCGAGGGGCGAGGGGGTCAAGAGCGTCTTCCCCGACCGCGCCCAACCAATCCGTAATGTCACGAACTCCACTTCGATGAAATACTGGAAACCGGTTCACAAAAAAAATGTTTTGCGATTCTTGGAGAAAGTAAATGGAGAAGGGTAGTTGCGACATTGGATTGATTGGCCTGGCCGTCATGGGTCAGAACCTCGTTCTGAACATGAACGACCACGGGTACAAGGTAGCGGTCTTCAACCGGACAGTTTCAAAGGTGGACGAGTTCCTCGCCAATGAGGCGAAGGGAACCCAGGTGCAGGGCGCACATTCCATCGAAGAAATGTGCGGCATGCTGAAGCTGCCCCGCCGCGTGATGATCATGGTGAAGGCTGGCGATGTGGTCGACCACACCATCGACCAGGTGCTGCCGTATCTGGAAAAGGGCGACATCATCATCGACGGCGGCAACTCGCTTTACACCGACTCGAACCGCCGGACGAAGGATCTGGCTGCGAAGGGCATTCTCTTCGTCGGCACCGGCGTTTCGGGCGGCGAAGAAGGCGCGCGCTTCGGCCCGTCGATCATGCCCGGCGGCAATCCCGAGGCGTGGCCGCACGTGAAGGCCATCTTCCAGTCGATCGCTGCCAAAGTAGAGGACGGAACGCCGTGCTGCGACTGGGTCGGCGAAGACGGCGCGGGCCACTACGTCAAGATGGTCCACAACGGCATCGAGTACGGCGACATCCAGTTGATCTGCGAGGCCTACCAGTTGCTGAAAGACGCGCTGGGCCTGACGGCCGATGAATTGCACGATGTCTTTGCCGAGTGGAACAAGGGCGAACTCGACAGCTACCTGATCGAGATTTCGACGACCATCTTTGCCAAGAAGGACGAAGACGGGCAGCCGATGATCGACAAGATTCTCGACACGGCCGGCCAGAAGGGCACAGGCAAGTGGACCGCAATCTCGGCTCTCGACCTGGGCATGCCGTTGACGCTGATCGGCGAAAGCGTGTTCGCACGCTGCCTGTCAGCGCTGAAGGACGAGCGCGTTGCGGCATCGAAGGTGCTCGACGGACCGGCAAAGACGAAGACCGTCTCCGAGAAGAAGCAGTTCATCGAGGACGTGCGCCGCGCGCTCTACTGCTCGAAGATGGTCAGCTATGCACAGGGCTACATGCTGCTGCGCGCCGCGGAGAAAGACCAGGGCTGGCATTTGAACATGGGCGGCATCGCACTGATGTGGCGCGGCGGCTGCATCATTCGCAGCGTCTTCCTGGGCGACATCAAGGCCGCGTTCGACAAGAATCCCGACCTGACCAACCTGCTGCTGGACGACTTCTTCTCCAGTGCGCTGAACAAGTATCAAGCGAGCTGGCGCAAGGCGATCATTCACGGCATCGAGATCGGTGTGCCAACGCCGGCGTTCTCGACCGCGCTTGCGTTCTACGATGGCTACAGGACGGAGCGCTTGCCGGCGAACCTGCTGCAGGCGCAGCGTGACTACTTCGGCGCGCACACTTACGAGCGAGTCGACAAGCCGCGTGGCGAGTTCTTCCACACCAACTGGACTGGACGCGGCGGACGCGTTTCGTCGACGACGTACAACGCATAGCAAATGGGAAGGGCCAGTTTCGCTGAAGCGAAACTGGCCCTTTGCAAAACTTGAGGAAGGCGCGGAGCGCGCGGGCTACGAATGGATGCGCTGCCAGGCATCCCAGGTGTAAAGGCCGATGATGACGACTGTCATCACTGCCGAGAGCGAGCCGGTGGCGCGCAGGAACGGCAGGATCCGATTGACTCGGGTGACGATGATCGATTGACGCTGTTCGTTGCTGTTGACGTCGGCCAGAAAGACCTGGTTCTCTTCATACCGCGTGATGGTGGCGTTATAGGCAAGCAGCGCCAGGAACAAACCCGTCAAAACAGCCCAGATGACGATCAAAACCGGCATTGCGTTCATCATAAGAAAGTCATCCTTTCCGAGCTCTGCTACGGGGCGAACAGACAAAACGCAAACCGCCACCTGGGCGGAATGCGCGTCAGTAAGCGGCCGTTACAGCCGATGATACGCCCGCGTGTGACGCACGCACCCAAATTATTTGTGGCCGCCAGGTTGCAGGTAACGCCCGAGATACCGGCTCTAGTGAGCGACGATTCCGCGCAGGATCAAGGCCACCAAGCCCAGAAGAACCAACACTGCGACGAGCATCAGGGCGATGACGCGCCCGGCCCGCGCTTCGTCCGGAGGCACCGGCTGCGTGATGCCGAAGGTGTTGACGAAGAGTCGAACAACGGCGGACAGTGGGTTCACACTCGTTGGATGTCGGGAGTGAGCGTGGGGATTCGGCTGCATCCGTGTGGGGGCGGGTTACATCCAACAGAAAGGTTGGAGTTTGCTTGCCGCGACCGAATTGGTCGCATATACTAGAGATGCAAGAGTTCAAAGGAGATTGTCTATGTCCACGACAGCTGTTACCCCTGAAGTCGTCACCGGCGAGCCGGTAAAGTCGACGCCAGTTACCCTGACCCCGGCCGCAATCACGAAGGTGAAGGAAATTATGGCGACGCAGGATCCGGTTCCGGCAGGACTGCGGATCGGCGTGGTCGGCGGAGGATGCTCGGGCTTCCAGTACTCGATGTCGTTCGAGAACCAGAGCGGCATGATGGACAAGGTGTTCAAGTTCGATGACCTGAAGGTCTTCCTGGACGCGACCTCGGCGATGTACCTGAGCAACTGCGTGGTGGACTACGTCGAGACGCTCGAGGCGGCCGGCTTCAAGTTTGAGAATGCCGCGGTGAAGAGCACCTGCGGATGCGGTTCTTCGTTTAGCGTTTAGCTTCTTTCTTTCGGGTATTTGCGACTTGAGGCACTCTCCGATGGAGAGTGCCTTTTCTGTCTGGTTTTCGGTTTGAGAACTGATTGGCTGGGAGCATACTAGGGCATGGCCTCTCTGGGCACAGTTCGTGAGCTGATCTCCGCAGAGGATCCCGTTCCGGCGACCATGTCGCTGGATCTTTATCTGCGCTCGATTTTCCATCCGGATTGCGACTTTGTGGATGGGCGGATCGAGGAACGGAACGTGGGAGAGTACGAGCACGCCTGGTTGCAGAAGTCGTTGATGCGCATATTTCTCGCCAGCGAGGGCAAGTGGGGCGTGAACCTGATTCAGGAGTGCCGATTGCAAGTTGCGCAGAACCGATTCCGGGTTCCCGACTCGATGGTGTTGCGGCGCGGGAAGAAGTTCAGTGGTGTGATTCGCGAGGCTCCGCTGCTCTGCATCGAGGTGCTCAGCCCGGAAGATACGTGGATGCGAATCCGCGAACGGCTCGACGATTATCTCGCCATGGGCGTGGAACATGTTTGGTGTTTTGACCCCGGGGCGCGAGAGGTTCGCCGTTACACAACCCGTGGCTTTGAGCGCGTCACTGAACCGCAATTGACGGTGCCGGGGACTGCAATCTCCGTTGATGTGACCGAGGTTTTCTCGATTCTGGACGAGGAGTAGCGTCATCGCTCAGCGCCTTTCGGAGCAGGATGGAGAGCGTCGGGGCGGAGTTTGCCGACGCGGCCGTGGGGCCCCACCACAAACGGCAGGGACAGCGCATTCCAATGCTGATCCGCGTCGGACGGCTCGCTTGCGCTCGGCTTCAGAGCGCGCCAGTTGCGGCCATCGTCGGTGGAGATGTCGGTGCCGTTCGGGCCCACGGTGAACCAGGTTCTGGTGGCTGCGTCGTAGGCAACGGCGGAACGGTAGCCGTGAGGCGGGGTTTCGGCGGGTTGCCAGCGATCGCCGAGGTCATCGCTGTAGGCAGCCGTTCCACGCGCTTCGGTTGGCTTCTTGTAGTCGCCACCCACGGCGATGATGGTGTAGTTCGTGGACGCCAGGGAGAAGATTCCAGCGGCCGCTCCGGCACCGTTGAGCGGGATCCGTTTGCTCTCGAAGTCGAGGCCTCCCTTTACGCAGGTGACTGGATCCTCGAAGGGGATGCCTGCGGTGCAGGTGCTGTCCCCTTCATACAGGTAGGCGCCTGACGTGCCGAAGGACGGTGCCTGCGCGAGCAGCATCGACGAATTGCTGGCTGCAAAGGCTCCGGTGTTCTTGTTTGGCGCTTCTAGCCCCTTTGCCTCGCTGGCAATCCAGTGCTCGCCGCCATCGACCGTGCCGAGCAGCACGAAGCGGCCTTTCACGGGATCGCCCAGGACGAATCCCCGCTCTCGATCCCTGAACCGGACCGCGTTCCAGAAGCCTTCGGGAGCGGGATTGGTGAAGAGCAGAGTCCAGGTTTGGCAGGCGTCGGTGGTTTTGTAGAGGCGGCTGAGGGGTCCTTTGCCGCTGGACATGACGACGGCGGTGGAGGCGTCAAAGGCCTGGATGCCGCGGAAGTCGAGATGGTCGGCGTCGGGGGGAGTGGCGCAGCGCTGCCACGTTTTGCCATCGTCAGTGGTGCGGAGGACGGTGCCTTCGGTGCCGCTGGCCCAGGCAATTCCATGCCCTACGTTGTCGATGCCGCGCAGATCTGCCGTACTGCCCGAATCCAGAATCTCCCACTGGGCACTCGCCGGGGCACCCGTCAAGAATAAGAGCGCCATTAACGATCCAGCGATCGACGCGATCCCCCTGAGGAACGATCTGCTGGAACCGGCGTTCAGCATATGCCCACCATACTCCTGGCCCCCTCCCCCCAAAGTCTCCTCGCTCCCCCATACTTAAAGTACTAAAGTACGCCGAACAAAGGAGTTCGTCCTGGACTGGTCCGAGACTTTCGGGTGGGGGGTACACATCCAAAGGACTTGCGGGCAAAGTATCGCAAACAGGGGACTTAGGCAGGACATTTTTCGCCTTCAAGTGTTTTGTTTTGTTTAACTTGCCCATACTTCTATTATATCAGCCGTGTCAAGCAGGTGACAGCATTGGCGTGGTCGGAACGGAAGGACCGGCGCCACGGAAGTGCTCTATTTTTGGGTACAGCTGTGAGCTATCAGCTATGAGCTGTGAGCAACCGCAGAAATTACATTTTTCCCCGAGGGGGTATGCTGGTCGCGATTCAATTGGAGAGTGTGTGGGATTGCGAAGAGTGGTTTCGGTTGGGTTGATGTTGCTGGCGGGCGTTGCGCCCGTCGCTGGGCAACCTGCGACGACAACGGTTCCGGCGGGTGGACAGGGGCGACCGCCGATGCCGGCCGTGGGAGTGCCGGTGGTGGGGATGCCGTTTGTGCACGATCCTTCGACGGTGGTGAAGTTCGGAGGGAAGTACTGGGTGTTTTCAACGGGGCGAGGCGCACCGTTCTACTCGTCACCGGACCTGGTGACGTGGACGCGCGAGGGGAGTGTGTTCACCCAGATTCCGGACGACGTGCACGCGGGCGTGCCGAAGAACAATGGGATGGATGTGTGGGCGCCGGATATCGTTCGCAGGAATGGGGAGTTTTATCTGTACTACGCAGTGTCGAGCTGGGGGTCGTTCCAGTCGGCGATCGGGCTGGCGACGAACCCGGTGCTGGACCCGAAGGACCCGGCGTACAAGTGGACGGATCGTGGGATCGCGGTGAGTTCGAACGGGAATGAGGATTTGAATGCGATCGATCCGGGAGTGATTGCGGCGCCGGATGGGACGCTGTGGATCTGCTATGGGTCGTACCACGGGAGCATTCGCGTGACGCAGCTCGATCCGAAGACGGGGCTGGCGCTGGAGCCGGGCAAGCTGGGAGCGGCGATTGCGACGGCGCGGGAGTCGGAGGCGAGCGACATCATTTTTCATGACGGGTACTACTACCTGTTCGTGAACCACAACAGTTGCTGCAAGGGGAAGCAGAGCGAGTACAACATCCGCGTGGGGCGGGCGAAGGCGATACCTGGTCCGTACGTCGACAAGCATGGAGCGGCGATGACGGCGGGGGGCGGGTCGCTGTTTATGGCGGCGCACGATCACCGGATTGGGCCGGGACATTTTGGGCGGGTGCTCGACTACGACGTGAGCGCGGATGGGAGCGAGGGCGGGCCGGAGCGATTCAGCGTTCACTACGAGGCGGACCTGACGCGCGGCGGGCGAAGCGTGCTGGATGTGCGGCCGCTGCAGTGGTCGCTGGATGGATGGCCAGTGGCTGGAGACAACGTGGCCGAGGGGACGTACCAGATCGTGTCACGGCAGAGCGAGAACACGCTGGAGTCGCATGTGCCGACGGCGCCTCCTCCACCGCCTGCGCCGGGGACTCCTCCGCCACGGGGGCCGGTGCTGGATGTGCCGGGGACTCCGATTGGGCCCGCGGCGCCGCGACTGTGGCGATACCTGGCGCTGGACAATCAGAAGTGGACGATTGCTCCGGCGGGCGGCGGCTTCTACAAAATTGTGAACGCAGGGTCGGGCGATGCTCTGGGAGAGGGAGAGGTTAAGGGGACGGGGATGCCGCCGGTGACGCTGGCGGCTTATACGGGTGCGGACAAGCAGATGTGGCGGCTGGATCAGTTTCCGGATGGCGGGTGGCGGATTGTGAACAAGGCGGATGGGTTGAGCCTGAACTCGGGGAGTGGAGGGATGATGCTCGACAAGTTCAAGCGAGACGATATGCATCTGTGGACGATTACGACACCGTAGAAACAAACGCAGGTCCTTCAGCAGGCTCAGGACAGGTTCGTCGACTGCGCTTGACGCGAACGCCAACCTTCGCTCAGGATGACAGTCTTGGAGGGTGATGGAATGAAAACAAACAACAGCAAGAGCCAATGCGGGGGTTCTTCGCTGCGCTCAGAATGACAACGTAAGAGCAACCGCAGCGACTATCGGTGGACTTTTGAGGTGGTAACGTAGCAACCATGCCCTTGCCTGTTTCGCCGACGTCTGAAGTTGTGAACGCGGAACGTGCCGCAGAGGGAGATCACCCGGGTTCGACGTGGCAGACGGCGGTGCGGCTGCTGCGGTTTGCGGTGAGCGTCAATCCGCGGATGCTGGGGCTGACGGTGGGGACGGCGCTGGCGAGTTCCCTTGCGGAGGGCTTCGGATTGGTGCTGCTGCTGCCGCTGCTCTCCGTGGCAGGGATGAACTTCAGCGGACCCTCGGCGGCGGGCCGGTTGAGCGTGATGGCGCAGCACGTGCTGGTGCGCGCGGGAGTGCCGCCGGGGTTGTGGCTGCCGGTGGTGCTGGGAATCTTCCTGGCGACAGGCGCGGCACGGTCGCTGCTGCGGCGGTCGCAGTCGATGCTGTCGTTCGCGGCGACGACGACGGTGGGGCTGACGCTGAGCCGGCAAGTGTACGAGGCGGTGGTGCGGGCGCAGTGGAGTTTTCTGGTGCGGCAACGCACGGGCAAGTTGACGCATGTGCTGACGCAGGAGTTGCGCCACGTAGAAGATGCACTCAGCCTGTTGCTTTCGCTGATCAACATCAGCTGCCTGATGGTGCTTTACCTGGTGTTCGCGCTGAAGCTGTCGGCGCCGATGACAGGGCTGGTGGTGGCGATGGGCGGCGTGCTGCTGTTGCTGCAGCGGACTTCGCTGGGAAAGATGCGGGTGAGCGGTATAGGTGTTTCGGACAGCTCCGGCGAAGTGTATGCGGCGACCGAAGAACATCTGCTGAACCTGAAGAGCGTGAAGACGTATAACGCCGAGGAGCGCGATGTGCAGATGTTCGGCCGGCTGTGCAACGAGGTCGCGCGCTATGCGAAGGAGGCGGCGCGACACCAGTCGGCATCGGACTTCCGCTTCGAGGTGGGAACGCTGGCGGCCCTGGGGGTGGTGATTTTTCTGGCGCTGGGTGTGCTGCGTGTGCCGTCAGCGACGATGCTGCTGTTGCTGGCAATCTTTACGCGGCTGATGCCACAGTTGGCCGTGATGCAGAGCCAGGCTCACAATGCGGCGGGCTTGCTGCCTGCGTACGACAACTTGCTGGCGACCAAGGCGGAGTGCGCGGCCCATGCGGAAGGGGATACGTCGGAGGGCGGTGAGAGCGCGGAGGAGTTCGGGCTGGAGCGGGAGCTGCGGCTGGAAGGAGTGTGGTTCGCTTACCAGACGCGAGGCGCGGAGGGGGTGCCGGAGTTTGTGCTGCGCGGGATCGACC
>Ga0102924_1002013_pt1 | contig 22691 bp, 26 predicted proteins | sample PaiPotPPM11metaG_FD_80116 | JGI IMG/M metagenome (GOLD analysis project Ga0102924, IMG submission 80116) | Iron sulfur acid spring bacterial and archeal communities from Banff, Canada, to study Microbial Dark Matter (Phase II) - Paint Pots PPM... ...
ATACGCGGACGTGGACGAGCAGGCCACCCGCGCGATGGCGTGGCTGGACGACCGGAGCGGTGCCGACAACTTGCATACGTCAGGCTTGCAATCGTCTAAGTTCGATTGGCTGCCTACTTAGGTTTTCTTACGCCAGATACTTCTTGAACCACCCAAGCGTGCGTGCCCACGCCTCTTGCGCGGAGGTGGGGACGTAGCCGAAGCCGTTCATGAAGGGGCGCGTGTCGTTGTTGAAGGCATGCCCGGTGTTCGGAAAGATCTTAAAATCCAGCGGCTTGTCGGCGGCTTTCGCCGCGTCCTCGAACGGCTGGATACCCGCCGAGAGCGAGTCGAGCGCGCCGTAGTTCCCCATCAAAGGGCAGGTGAGGCTCGCGGCCTCTTTCGTCGGATCAACGCGGCCCGGCGCATTATTGGTGCTGAGTTGTCCGTAGAAGGCGACTGCGGCATCGAATCCCTTCACCTTCTCCGCCGCGATCACGACGATCCGGCCGCCGAAGCAGAAGCCGGTGATCCCGACCTTCGGCGCGCCGACGCCCGTGCCCTTGAGGTAGGCGACCGCCGCCGTGACATCGCTGAGCATCTGATCGTCGGTCAACCGGCCGATCGCCGCAGTCGAATCCTGCGGGGTATTGAAGGCCATCGTCCCACCCTCGCGCGAGAGCAGATCCACTCCGAGGCCGACGAACCCTTCCTTGGCGAGGCGGCGCGTCACATCCTTGATGTGGTCCGTCAGCCCCATGTTTTCATGGATGACGATCACGCCCGGGAAGGGGCCGGCGCCCGTCTTTGGGCGCGCCTCGTAGGCAATGATGTCCGCCGTGCCATTCTTGAACTGCACCATCCGGGCGTTCACCGCGTCTGCCGGAACACCGGTCGCGACAGGCGTGCCAGCGGCCGCCACGGCGGAACCGGCGGGCCGGGTTGCCGCAGCCGCACTCGCACCCGCGGCGGTCGTGCCGGGGGGTGCTTGCGTTGCGGCGGCGGAGCCAGTTATCGCGGCAGTAGGTGCGGTAGTCGCGGTGGTAGTCGCGAAGGGGGTTGCCGTCGGGCCACTCCCGCCGCACGATTCGAGGAGCATTGTCGCGGCGGCGAGTGAGCCGAGCGTGATCGTCGCGCGCATCAGGAATTCCCGCCGCCCGATCGTGCCGGCATACCACGCTGCGATGAGTGATCGGACCTCTGGGTTGTCATCGGTAGGGGCGGGCGGCGGGCGAGAGACAGTCGTTGCCACAGTGGGTGCCTCCTTGTGGTGAAGCCGCGCCCGATCTTGAGTGTACTGTCGCTACCTATCAGTGTCTACGCCGAAAAACGGCGCATTCGATTAATAGAGAGATCCGTGATCCGTTCGCATGCGTCTCTTTCAGCGAGTAGGCAGCCTTGTTGTGCCGTCGTTTGTTCATCGAGGAGGGAATCACATGTCAAGCGCGGAGAATGTGGAACTTGCGCGTCGGTACTTTGAAGATTTCTGCACGGGTCGCCGGCTGGATCTCGCGGGTACGCTGATGAGCGCGGATTATGTCTATCATGACCCGCAGCTTCCGGGGGTGCGGGGGGCGGAGGCGATGGCGCAGACCGTGGCTGTATTTCAGGACGGAGTAGATGGTCATTGGCAGATTGAGGAGATTATCCCCGCCGAGAACGATCGCGTCGTCGTCCGCTGGACCGGTACGGGAACCCACAATACGGAGGTGATGGGCATCCCGCCTACCGGCAAATCGGTGCGTGTGTCGGCCATCTCGATCCTGCGCGTCGCGAATGGCAAAATTGCCGAGCAGTGGTGTAATTGGGATACGCTGGGCATGTTGCAACAGATGGGCGTGGCCCCGATGCCGGGATAAACGACCGGATACTCCATCGTCATCGTTGCATGACTGGCACAATGGGCGTGCGAATACAATTGTCGTGGGAGGCTGCGGCCATTGCGCGTCCATTTTCCTTTGGCGCTTCTGGTATGCTCACCTCTGCAACGAGGTGCGCGATCGAAACGCGCGGCGGGAGATAGCGGGAGGAAAGCGCGATGGCATGGACGTTTGAACTGCTCGCGGGGCCGATGACGATCACCGAGGGGCCGGCGTGGGATGGCAGCGGACTCTTCTTTACGGCAATCCGTCAGAACCGCATCCTCCGCTACGATCCCGCCGCGAAGACGATCATCACCGTCTATGCGGAGACGAGCGGCACGAACGGTCTCCTCTTCGCTCCGGACGGGCGTCTCTTTGCCTGCGAGAGCGTCAGCGGTGCGATTGCCTGTTACGACACGAACGGCAAGAAGACGATCCTCGTCAGCCGGTTCGAGGGGAGGCGACTCAATGCTCCGAACGACCTCGCCCTCGACAACCAGGGGCGCATCTATTTCACCGATCCGCGCTACGGTGAGCAGGAGGGACGCGTACTCGATCACGACTCCATCTATCGCATCACACCGCCGGCAGACGGTTCCACTCCATGGGCAATCGAACGGATGACCTTCGATACCACCCGCCCGAACGGCATTCTCCTCTCTCCGGACGAGCGCACGCTCTATGTCGCGCAGAGTGACTACACCGAGACCGCGAAGCGCGAGTTGCGCGCCTATCCGATTAAGGCAGATGGCACGCTCGGTCCGTACATCGTTCTGCACGATTTCGGCGCGAACCGGGGCATTGACGGTATGTGCTTCGATACGGAGGGGAACATCATCGCGACCTGCGGCTGGGAACTCGGCGGGCCGGGCTGTCGCCTCGCCGTCTTCGCGCCCGACGGCACGGTGCTGGAGGAGCATCCCGTCCCGGTGGGCCGCCCCACCAACTGCACCTTCGGGGGCGCAGACCTCCGTACCCTCTATGTCACGACGATTGACGGTCATCTCTATCACGTCAAGGACACGGGCCGCCGGGGCTATCTCCAACCACCCACGCAACGCCCCTGGCTTCCGTCGTAAGGGATTTCAATGCGTCAGTCAAATCCAGGTAAATGGGGAGCGCTGTTCCCAGTGGCGGCGGACGTTTGGGGCGTAGAAGCGGCGTTTCGCTCGCCAAAGAAGCGACATCTTCACCCAGTCGCGCTCACTCGCGACGTCCATCGCATGGTGGAGCGTCATGCCGAGCGCGACCGCGCCGAGCGTCGGGCTTTTCCGCCATGCCGCGACAAGCGCGACCGCCGCGATGACATCGAGGCCATGAAAGAGAACAAAGGTGTGATGCCGCGCCCTGCCCGATTTGTGCAGCCCGACATCGAGAAAGTGATCTACGTCAATCAGCACCCCCCCAATGAAGACCGGTACCCGATACCGGCGCGGCATCGCCGCCATCAGGGGCAGCGTCACGGCAAGATGTTGCGTCGGATAAGGCATGGGCCTCCTTCGTGAGGGACGAGTAATGAGAAGATGCCGTTTCGCCTCGCTACTCGTTCCTCGTTCCTATCCCCTCCTGATAGATGCGTCGCACGATGTCCTCGATTTCCGGTTCCTCAATCGTCAGGTCGCGGATACCGTAGCGGGCGGAGACGGCGGCGATCAGTTCCGCCGCTGTCACCTCAGCGCGGCGGAAGCGGAGCCAGCGGCGCAGGCCGTCCGCCCGGATTTCCTCAGCAGGCAGACCGGTGAGGGGGCTCGGTTCGTCGGTCTCCAGATCAACAACGAGCGTCCGTTCTGTACCGAAGCGGTCGCGAATCGCCTCGACGCTACCATCGTACAGCAAATGGCCGTGGTCAATAATCATCATCCGGGGGCAGAGATGGGCGATGTCCGCCATATCATGCGTCGTCAGGAGAACCGTGACGCCACGCTCGCGGTTAATCTCCAGCAGGAATTCGCGGATGCGCCCCTTCGCCACGACGTCGAGGCCAATCGTCGGCTCGTCGAGGTAGAGGATTGGCGGGTCATGGAGGAGCGCCGCCGCGAGATCGCCGCGCATCCGCTGACCGAGCGAGAGTTGCCGTACCGGCGTCTGCAAGAACTCATCGAGGCCGAGTACATCCCGGAACGCGGTAAGGTTTTCCGTGAATCGCGCTTCCGGAACGCGATAGACATAGCGCAGGAGTTCGAGCGATTCAATCAGCGGCAAATCCCACCAGAGTTGCGTGCGCTGCCCGAAGACGACGCCGATCCGGGCGGCGAGCGTGCGCCGCTGCCGCGTCGGGTCAAGCCCCGCAACGCGCACCTGCCCGCCCGACGGGACGAGAATGCCCGTCAGCATCTTGATCGTCGTGCTCTTACCCGCGCCATTCGGCCCGACGTAGCCGACCATCTCTCCCGGTGCGATGGTGAAGGAGATACCGTCCACCGCATGCACCGCCTGCGTCCCGCGTGAGACGAGCGTCTTGAGCGCCCCGCCCTTCTTCACCGGCACTCGATACGTCTTCTCCAGTCGCTCCGCCACAATTACGGGGTCGTCCACATCATCACCACCCTTCCATAGCGCTGAGTACTGAGCACCAAGCACCAGGCACCAAGCACCAGGCACATCCTCTCGTTACTCGTTCCTTCGTTCAACTTCCCGTGCTCTGGTACTGCCGCACGCCCCATTCCCAGAAGCAAAGAGCGACAGCGCAGAAGATGACCGTCACGGCGGGAGTGAGGAATGAGACGAAGCGTGGTAATCCCAGTGGGTCCGTGCGGTCGAGGAAATACAATCCAGGGTAATAGGCGACGAAGGCGATCGGGATAAAAAATGTGAAGGTGCGGCGGATCCACGCCTGATAGATGCTGATCGGATAACTGGACATGTAGACGCCGCCGTAGGTGAAGACGTTGATGACCTCCGTCCGCTCGATTGTCCAGAAAGAGAGTGTGCCGCCGATCAAATCAATGGCGGCGAAGAGGAAAATGCCGCTGAGGATGACAACCGGCATGTAGAGCAGTTTCCCGACGGTCCATGTGAGATGCACGCGCATCAACGCGAGGATGAGCGCCACTACGCCGGTGAGCACGCGCCCAAGCCGCTTGAGTTGAAAATCCGAGGCGAGCACCTGGACAATCGGCGTGATGGGCCGGAGCAGAATGCGGTCAAACTCCCCCTGCCGCACCGTGAGCGAGAAATCCTCGAAACTCTGCGCGACCACCTCGTGGAACGCGAAAGAGATGGTGACGAGCGCGTAGAGAAAGACGATCTCGCCGACGCCCCAGCCGCCGAGCGACGAAAATCGGTGGAAGAGAATGAAGATGCCGGCGAGTTCGAGACCATTGACGAGAAAGCGGCTGATCACATCGAGGATGAACGAGGCGCGGTATTGCATCTGCCCCCGAATGCGCGCCGCGATGAAGCGGAGGTAGAGCGAGAACTCCGTTCGCAGGACTGAGGACTGAGGACTGAGGACTGAGGGCCGCACTGAAGGCACGGGTTGTTTCGGCATCACAGGCATGCTTTTCGATGCCTTTTCGTTTCTCATCCTCGCTCTCCTTCGCTCAGTCCTCAGTCCTCAGTCCTTCCCCTCAGTCCTATCCCCCTTGCACGACGACTTTCCGCGTTGCGGCGACGACCATCGCCCGCCCGCCGAGAATGAGGACCGCGCACCATGCGACCTGCAACGCAAGTGCGGCGAGCGCTCCGGCGCCCGTGAGATGGCCGAGGAAGATGTCTGCCGGCGTCTGCATCATGCCGCGAAAGGGGAGAATATTGCTGACGAGCAACAACCAGCCGGGGAAATAGACGAGCGGCACCTCGAAGCCGGAGAAGAGCGTCGCCGTGATCGCCGCCGCGCTCCCGACGCCGCGCACATCGAGGAGCCAAAACGCGCTGAGATTGACGGTGAACCGGAAGGCGAACGACGTGACGGCGGCGAGGACGACGCTGAGCGCGAAGAGCAGCCATTGCCCGAACGACGCGGGGAGCCGCGCCCCGAAGATCAGCGCGATCACGACGAATGAGGTGACGCCGCGAAAGAGCAGGTGATAAACGGCGCGCCCCATATCCCGCGCGAGCCAGTAAGCGTAGTAGTCATACGGGCGGGAAAGGTCCGTCACGACGCTGCCCGTCTTGATCGTGTCGGCGACCTCCCACCAGCCCCAGAGATAGAGCACCATCAGCATGCCTTGCCCAAGCGCGACGAAGGTGACGGCATCGGTCAGATCGTATCCCGCAATCTCGCCGCGCGCGTGGTATAGGGCGATGAAGATGAGCGCGCGGATGCAGCCGAAGAAACAGTTGGTGACGATGCCGGAGATCGTCGCGGCGCGGTAGGCGATCCACCGTCGGTAGGAACGGAGCGCGACTTCGTAATAAAGACGCACGAAAACCCTCCCTCCAAGGCGTTGCGGGGCATGCCAAACGCCGCCAACCGCGGCGCACCGGACTTGTCATTGTACCAGCCGCGTCAAGGGGTCAGCGGGTCGGTTCACGGATGCGATATACTGTCCATAGCGAAGGAGTCGCAATGGAAACCAGGACCAAAGCCATGATCGAAGACTTGTATCATGCCCCGGATGATGGCGGCACATACGAACTCGTGGACGGAAGGCTGGTGCATATGTCGCCCACGGGTTCAGACCCGATGCCTCATATACCTTCCACCTCCCGGAAAACCGCATGCGTTTCGTGGAAGGCGCGCCCGTCTTTGCCGTTGAAGTACGCTCAGAGAATAATTACGGCCCGACTGCCGACGCCGACTATGCCGCAAAGCGGAGGGATTACTTTGCGGCCGGCAGCACAGTTGTCTGGGACGTTGATACGGGCGCGCGAATGGTCGTATCCTACCACGCCTCCGCTCCTGAAACACCGCGTCTGTTTCGCGCTGGCGACACGGCTGATGCCGCCCCCGCGCTTCCCGGCTGGCGCGTCGTGGTTGACGAACTTTTCCGCTGAAACGTAAGAACCCCCTTTCCCATTGGGAAAGGGGGCAGGGGGCGGGCCGTTTACCCCATCGCCGCGATGATCGCGTCGGCCATCTGCGAGGTGCCGACGGCGGTCGGGTCGTCGCGGTTCGGCTTGAAGTCGTAGGTGACGAACCTGCCTTCCTCGATGACGCGGCGCACGGCCCGCTCGACACGCTCCCCGGCAGCATGCTCGCCGATGTGGTGGAGCATCATCACGCCGGAGAGGATTTCCGCCGTTGGGTTCGCCTTGTTCTGGCCGGTATACTTCGGCGCGCTGCCGTGGATCGGCTCGAAGCAGGCGACACCCTCGCCGATGTTCGCGCCCGGCGAGATGCCGAGGCCGCCGACGAGACCCGTCACGAGGTCCGAGACAATGTCGCCGTAGAGATTCGGCAGCACGAGGACGTCGTATTCCTCCGGCCGCTGGACGAGTTGCATGCAAACATTGTCCACGATGCGGTCGTTGAATTCGATCTCCGGATACTCCTTCGCCACTTCCTCCGCGACGTGGAGGAAGAGACCGTCCGTGAACTTCATGATATTCGCCTTATGGACGGCGGTGACGAGGCGGCGCTTGTTCGCGCGGGCATACTCGAAGGCGTACGTCACGATGCGGCGGGAGGCTTCCGGCGTAATCATCTTGATCGAGATCGCCGAGGAGGGGGCGAGTTTTCGCTTCGTGAGCGGGTTGATCGCCTCGATCACTTTGCGTACGTCCTCCGTGCCGGTGTCGAACTCGACGCCTGCGTAAAGGTCTTCCGTGTTCTCGCGCACGACGACGATGTCCACATTGTCGTAGCGCGTGCGCACGCCGGGGAAGATGCGTGCCGGGCGGACGTTCGCGTAGAGATTGAGCGCCTGCCGCAGCCCGACATTGACGGAGCGGAACCCCGTGCCAACCGGCGTCGTAATCGGCCCCTTCAGGCCGAGTTTCGTCTTGCGGATGCTCTCGACGGTCGCCTCCGGGAGCGTGTCGCCGTATTTTTCGAGCGCGTCCAACCCGGCATCCGCCGTGTGCCAGGTGAAGCCGACGCCCGTCGCGTCGAGGACGCGCCGCGCCGCTTCGACCACTTCCGGCCCGATCCCGTCACCGGGAATGAGTGTGACATCGTACGCCATGCTCGCATTACCTCCTTGGTGTCGCACCGCCGGCACAGTCGCCGGTAACGGCGCGAGCGCCTCGCATGAAGCCCATTGTACACGTCTGCAAGCCTCAGTGAGTAACTCGCGCACCGGTGTGGCTAGTGCGGGCAATGGGATTTTGCGCCTGCCCGAGTGGCGTGCAAACGCGCTTATTGCTGCCACTCGCCCCAGACGGCGGTGCCGTAGGCGATCACTTCCGTTGCGTTCTCCATCACCTCGGAACTGTCGTAGCGGATGCCGATGATCGCGTTGCCGCCGAGTTGCGCGGCATGGGCGGTCATAATCTGGTACGCCTCCTGCCGCGCTTGCTCCGCCAGTTCGGTGAGCAGGGTGATGTTCCCACCTTTCAGTGTCTGAAACGCGGCGCCAATTTGCCCGCCGATCGAGCGCGAGCGCACCGTGACGCCGCGCACGACGCCCATGTTGTACTTGATCGTGAAGCCGTGGATCTCGAACGCCGTTGACGTGGCGCGGGGATCAATGGCCAAAGCCTGTGGGGGTTGCTGTTGCATACCAAATCCTCCTCATTCTCGCAGCCCGTGCCGCGTCCTACACACCAACGCTCAGTCTATCATGCGAGTTCCCGCGCGTACGGAATCCGCGCGTGTCGTTCTTTGCGCTCAGTCCAACCGTTGACAGCAGGCGGGGCGATGGATACCGTAGAAGAATCAGTGGCGGAAAGGGGGATCGCACATGGCGGGAACAATCGTACGAATTCGGGACAGCAACGGGCGCTTCGTCCGCCGCCCTGCCGCCCCGAGAACGACGACCGCGCAATTGCCTTCCCAAACACCGGCGACCAAAACCGCAGTCGTGCCCATCGAAGACCTCACCGCGCCGGAGTGGTACTTCAACCGCGAACTCTCCCTGCTCGCCTTCCAGTGGCGCGTCTTCGATCAGGCGCGGGACGAGGGCACGCCGCTCCTGGAACGCGTCAAATTCCTCGCCATCCTCAGCACGAACCTCGATGAGTTCTTTATGGTGCGTGTCTCCGGCCTCAAGCAGCAAATCGCGGTCAATTCCGCCGATGTCCGGCGGGATGGCATGACGCCGCGCGAATCGCTCCACGATATTCACAAGATCGTTTTTGAACTGATGGAATCCCAGTGCCACTACCTGAAAACGGTCATTATCCCGGCGCTGGCGGAGAACGATGTTCACTTGCTCCCCTATGAAGAACTCAACGAGAGCCAACGGAACGCCGCGACCGAGTATTTCCTGCGCGAGGTCTTCCCGATCCTCACGCCGCTCGCGGTGGACTCCGGCCATCCCTTCCCGCATATCTCGAACCGGAGCCTGAACCTCCTCGTCGTCGTGCGCGATGAGGCGGGCGAACACATCGCGCGGATCAAGGTTCCGCAATCGTTGCCACGCTTCGTCCCCGTGCCGCCGACCGCGCCGATGCGGGATGCCTCCGGCATCCATCGCCCGCGCGCCACCGTCTGGCTGGAACAGGTCGTGATCGCCAACTTGCCGACGCTCTTCCCCGGCAAGGAGATCATCGCCGCCTATCCGTTCCATGTGACGCGCGACGCGGATATCGAAATTCAGGAACTGGAAGCGGAAGACCTGCTCGAAACGATCGAGGAGCAGTTGGAGCGGCGCGGGTTCGGCTTCGCTGTCCGCCTCGTCGTGGACGCGACGATGCCGGAGACGCATCGCCTCTGGTTGATGGAGAAGTTGCAGATTTATCCGTCCGATGTCTACACCCTGAATGGGTATCTCGGCCTCGGCGACCTGATGCAACTGCTGCGCATTGACCGGCCCGATCTGAAAGACCCGCCGTTCGTGCCGCAGGCGCCGCCCGCTTTGCGCGATAGCAGCGATATTTACACGGCGATCCGGCAGGGGGATATTCTGCTCCATCACCCGTACGATTCGTTCGCGCCGATCGTGGATTTCATCAAGAGCGGCAGCACCGACCCGGCCGTCCGGGCGATCAAGCAGACTCTCTACCGCGTCGGTAAGGACAGCCCGATCGTCGAGGCGCTGGCGGAGGCGCGGGACGAAGATACGCAGGTCGCCGTACTCGTCGAACTGAAGGCGCGGTTCGACGAGGAGAACAACATCGAGTGGGCGCGTGCACTCGAAAACAAAGGCGTGCATGTCGCGTATGGGATGATGGGTCTCAAGGTGCATTGCAAGGTCGCGCTGATCGTGCGGCGGGAGCAGGACGGCATCCGGCGGTACGTCCATCTCGGCACCGGCAACTACAACGCCGGTACCGCTCGAAGCTACACCGATCTCGGCCTGCTCACCGCGAACGAGGAGATCGGCGCGGACGTCTCGGACCTCTTCAACTACCTCACGGGTTACTCGGACCAACGGGAGTACCGCAAACTGCTCGTCGCGCCCGTCAATCTGCGGCAACGGATCACCGAATTGATCGAACGCGAGACCGCGCACGGGCCGAAGGGCCGGCTGATCTTCAAGACTAACCACCTCGTGGACGAGCGGATCATCGAGGCGCTGTACCGGGCGTCGCAGGCAAGCGTCAAGATTGACCTCATCTGCCGCTCGACCTGCTGCCTCGTGCCGGGCGTGCCGGGCCTTTCCGAGAACATCCGCGTCATCAGCATTCTCGGTCGGTTCCTCGAGCATCACCGGATTTATCTCTTCGGCAATGGTGGCCGCGAGGAAATTTATCTCGGCAGCGCGGACCTCCACCCGCGCAACCTCGACCGGCGCGTCGAGGTGCTTTTCCCCATCGAGGACCCGGCGATCCGCGCGCACATTCGCGAGGAACTCCTGGAAACCTACCTGCGGGATACGGATAAGGCACGCGTCCTCGGCCCGGACGGCCGCTACCATCCGGTGCCGCGCCCGGAAGGCGTTCCGCCCTTCAACGCGCAGGAATGGCTGCTCAACACGGCCACGTCGGGTACGGGCCGGTATGCGGACTAACGAGCGCTGGAGGCACGCTTCGTCCTTACGGAGTGCGACGGCTCACATCTTGTTGTTCTGACCGATCAAATAGGTCACGAGGACAAGGATCGTCGCGGCGGCGGAGATGAGCGTCAGATTGATCGCCTGCTCGCGGCCACTGAACCGCTTGCGGACGTACCCGTGCTCCATGCCGACGGGGATGAGGACGACCAACGCGAAGATGTAGTGAACCACCGCGTTCCGATTGCCGCGCACGAGCAAGCCGATACCCAGCAAATACTGGATGAGAAGGAAGAGTGAGGCGACGTACGAGACATACTTGCCCGCCGGAATCTTCCGCCCGGCAATGCCGATCGCGTAGATGATCGTTGCCGCGAGGAACAAGACGAGGACGGCGGTACCAACGAACATATGAATTGTGGCCATGCACTACTCCCTCTTATGCGAATGTCACGACGTACACCATCGGACGCCGGTTCCGGTTGGCGCTAGTGTAGCACCCAGCGGCGAGTCACGAGTAGCGAGTAACGAGAGGTCCGTCCCTTCTCGTTACTCGCTACCGGGGTACTGGCTGATGGTATGGCGAGGGGAATGTTCGGCTACCTACCGCCCGCCGCTGCCTGCTGGATGCCGCCTGCCACCTGCCGCGCCTGGCTCCGCCACGGGCTGGTCGTCAGGATCGTGCGAACCTCGTCCGGGTGTTCCGCGATGAAGCGCAGTTCGTCGGGCAGGAGCGGCTTCTGGTTGTGGCCGTTCGCGACCTGGACGAGTTCGAGCACGTCCGCCGCCTGCTCGTTGCTGTCGAAGATGATCCCCATCTGCTCGTAGACGTACTTGAAGCCCGCGAGGCCGCCGTACTCGCCGGTCGTGATGACGCGGCCCGTCGGTTCCTCCTCCCTTTCCGGGCGGCCGAGCAGTTCGTAGTCGTAGAGTTCGTAGTTGTGGCGGTCCTTGAGGGCGCCGTCGGCATGTATGCCGCTCTCGTGCGCGAAGGCGTTGGCGCCGATGCCGACTTGCCGGATCGGCACGGGCAGGCCATAACTGCGGGCGACGTAGTTACCTAGTTTCCATGCCCACGACAGATCCAACTGCTCGCCGAGTTCATACCCCTGCAAGCCGTTCGCATATTTGATCGCGAGGATACAGGAGAGCAAATCAGCCTGTCCGGCACGCTCGCCGTTGCCGTTCACCGTCGCATTGATGTAGGCGTCCACGCCCGCGTCTACCGCCGCCTGCGCCGCGAAGATGCTGTTTGCGTTCGCCATACCGAGATCGTCGTGACAGTGCGGTTCGATCGGGATGCGCACCGCCTCAGCGAGGCGGGTGATCCGGTCGTAGATTGTGCGGGGGGAATCGAAGCCGAGGGTGTCGCAGTACCGAAAACGGACGGCGCCCACCTCCTTTGCTGCCAGCGCGAACTCGATCAGTTGCTCGATGTCCGTGCGGCTCGCATCTTCGGCATTGACGCCGACCGTGCGGACGCCACCTTCCTTCGCCGCTGCCACGGCGTCCGTCATTTCCCGGGTCACGGCGGCACGATCCAACTTGCCCCGGAACTTCAGTTGCAACATGAGATCGGAGGTACTCATCGAGAGATTGAGGTCCGTGCAACCGGCGGCGACCGCCTTCTCGACATCGCCCCGCAACGCCCGTACCCATCCTTCCAGGATCATCGTGCCGAAAGCGCCCTTCGCCTTGAGCGCGAGGTTCCCCTGAATATAGTGGTACTCGTGATCGCTGAAGGGAAAGCCGAACTCCGATTGAAAGACGCCGAGTTTCGAGAGATACCAGTTGACCATCGTCTTTTGGAATTTGGAGAGTTTGATCCGTGAAGTCTGCACACCATCCCGATTCGTGACATCAATGAAATGAATCTGTGCCATCCGACCAACTCCTTGCAGGTTTTCGGCGGGCACGCCGCTAAAGGCCGGCGCGCGTCCTCAACCCATGCGTCCGCGACCGCGCAAACGCATTGAGGCTGCATCGCGCGTGTGACCGGCGGGGTCAATGATGAACATTGTGCCGCCGCGAGGAAATCGGTGTCAATCGGAGCGTAGGGGTGCTTGCCGACAATGCTCGACCAGCAGGACGAGCCGCACGGCGGCGGGCAGCCGGAACCGCTCACCCATCGGGTGTTCTCTGGTCTGCCGCGTCCGGCTCCGGAACGACGATCTTGCCATCCGGCGTGGATCGCTCCTTGACGACGATCCACCGGGCGCCCACGTCGGGGTCAATCCAGGTGACGCGGTGCCGCTCCCCCGGCTGTACCATCACGACGATTCCCGCCTCCAGCGGCACATCCTTTCCCTCGACACACAAGGTCGCGCGGCCATGCAGGACGACATAGTACTCGTGGAAGTCGTGGTAATGATAGATCTCGCCAGGCCGCACGCTTGTCAGCACGCCCGTCGTCAGCCCGATCTCGACGGGCGAGCCATTCCAGTGGCCGCATCGCCACGGACTCTCCGATTCCTGATAGACCCGCACAAGCGCTCCCGTCTCTACACCGGGAACTGTTCCGGGTAGCGTGCGAAGGTGACGAGGGTTGCCGCCGCGACGCGCAGATAGATGCCCTCACCCCAGTCGCGCACGCTTGAGCCGTTCGCCGCCCGCTGCATCGCCTCTATTGCCGCGAAGTCCGCGTGGCCCGTCGGAATGGCCATCGCGCTGCCATGCACGATGATTGCCAGATCGTCCCCGACGAAGTGAGTGAGGCTGACCGCCGGGCGAGCCGTCACCATCCGTGTCCGCGCCGCCGTGGCAACGGTCGGGATGTGGAATAGCCCGCGATAGAAGAGCGAGCCGATCGGCGCGACGCGCGGCTCTCCCTTCGCCGTCACAGTGGCAAAGGCGACATTCTGAATGCCCTGCAAATACCGCACGAGTTGCCCCGCCGAGAGCGAGTGTTCCGGCATCTCGAACGAACTGCGCAAAAACGCTCCCGCCCGCTCGATGCTCCCATCCAGAAGCGCCTGCAACCGTTTCATATCTTCCGGCGTCTCGTGCATTTGCCTATTCCTCCTTGTATCGCTCATAACGCTTCCCATTCATCACGCGCAATACCTGCTTACCGGAGAATGCGCACGAGGAAATCCCGCCCAATATCGCCTTCATGCGGGTTCGGCAACCAGACGGTGACATCATTTCTCACCATGAACTGATGCCGTTTCCCGGAGTACGGGCCGTCGAATCCGAGTTCCTTGAAAGAGCGGATGAGGTCTTTCCGTTTCGTCGGGCCGAGCCGTGGCATCAGACCGGGGCCGGGATCGTCGGCACGATGCCGTCAACGACGGGCAGTGGGAGATGCCGCGCGATCCGAAGAAGCGTCCACTCCTCAAGAACCTCGACGAGGAGATCGCGACAGGCTTCGAGTGACTCGGCGTTAGCATACACCCCCTGAAAGCCTGGAATCTCCCCGTAGAAGGTGCCATCGTCCGGCAATATTTCATACTGTGCGTGTCGAAGCGCGACATGGAAGTATTCTGCCAGCATCACAACCCCTTTCTCGCTCGTCTATCACGATAGTATAGCGTATCGTATCGGTCTTTCCGTTACAGGAGCAACCGCTGTTCCGCGCCCGCAAGCAAGGCACGGAGGCGGTCGGCGCGGAGATGGTAGTAGAGGCGGTGCTCGTCGCGCCGGATGTCCACGAGATCGAGTTTTTTCAGGCCACTCAAGTGATGTGAGACGGTCGCGATGCTGAGGCCGAGCAGTTCCGCCAGTTCCTGCCCATAACGGGGCGCCGCGATGAGCAACTGAATGAGCGTCCAGCGCGCCGGATCGGCGAGCAGGCGGTAGATATCCTGATAGGTCTCCGGCGGCGCGATCTCCGGCACGATCGCGCCCGGTTCCGTCGGTGAATGGTTGGGGGCGGACAGCAGCATGTCCGCGCCGTACGCGACGGCACAGACCGCGAGATCGCGCGTCGCGTCCGGCGCGCGATCGGGCATCATCGTCACCCAACCATCGCCGAGGAATGCCGACGGCCAGAAGAGCAGGCGCGGTGTGCCGCGCGCGTACCGCCCCGCGTCCGGCAGATGCGCGGCGACAAAACCCGTCGGATCGTCGGCGTAGACCGCCCGCATGCGCGCCTCGGCGGCCCGCCCCGCCGCATGGAGTTCGGGGAGGAGCGGTGCAAAGAGATCATCGAACAATTCGACCAGCAGGTCCGCGAGTCGCTGCCGTGTGCGTGCCGGATGCGTGACAACATCCACGATACGCAGGGGATCGGACGGTGTGGGAGAGAGGAACCGCTGCACATACTCCATCGCCCATCCGGGATCGCCCACGAGCGATCGGAGCACGCCGGGACTGCGCGGTGCGTCCGCACGCAAGGTCCCCCCACACGCGAGTGCATGGGCGACGACCGCCGCATCCGGCAGCGCGCGAAGCGCCGCGATCAGCGCATCGGGGTCGTTGGCATCCGCCAGCGCCCACACCACATCGAACGCGAGCGCCCCCATCGGGAATGCCGCATCGAAAAAGGAGCGAACCGCACGGTTTCGCTCCTGTTCCTGCTCGATGAGCAGGAACGGCCGGAAAAGGAGCCGTGATCCCGCCTCGCTCCCGCTGCCGATGTTGTTCGCAAACAGATAGAGACCAAGCAGACAGTCCGCCAGCGGCACGCACGCGAATGTCACGCGCTCATTCCATATCGCTTGCTCTTCCGGCAATGTAACGCGAATCATCGGACTCCGGGACCGAGGACTCAAGTCAGCGGAGAGGGAACTGAGCCGCATTGCTCATTGCTCAGTCCTCCGTCCCCCGTCCTCAGTCCTACGCGCGTTACGCGTTCACCAACTCTGGCACCGCCGCGATCACATCCGAGATAATGTCATCCGGCGTGATGCGCTCCGCCTCGCCCTCGAAGTTGAGGATGATACGGTGCCGCAGGGCCGGATAGGCGACGGCGCGGACATCATCATGCGCCACCGCCAATCGCTCGGACAAGAGCGCGCGAATCTTCCCCGCGAGGATCATCGCCTGCGCGCCGCGCGGGCTGGAACCATATCGCACGAAGCGGCGCACGCTCTCCGGCGCACCTGCTTGCTCCGGGTGCGTCGCGAGCAGCAGTTGCACCGCGTAGTCGTTGATGTGGCTGGCGACGGGCACCTCGCGCGCCAGATCGCCCATGCGGATGATGTCAATGCCCGTCGCGACGGTGTTCACCTCCGGCGTGAAGCCGCCCGTTGTGCGGCGGAGGATTTCGCTCAACTCCTCGGCGCGCGGGAAGCCGACGACGAGTTTGAACATGAAGCGGTCGAGTTGCGCCTCGGGCAGCGGGTATGTCCCCTCCATCTCCAACGGGTTCTGCGTCGCGAGGACGAAGAAGGGGCGGTTGATCGGATAGATCGTGTTCGCGACGGTGACGGTGCGCTCCTGCATCGCTTCGAGCAGGGCAGATTGCGTCTTCGGCGTGGCGCGGTTGATTTCGTCCGCGAGGATCATATTCGCGAAGACCGGGCCGGGCTGGAACTGGAACATCCGCCGCCCCACCTCGTTTTCGGCGAGGATGTTCGTGCCTGTGATGTCGGCGGGCATCAGGTCCGGTGTGAACTGGATGCGGCTGAACTGGAGATCGAGCGCGTCCGCGAAGGTGCGGATGAGCATCGTCTTACCGAGGCCGGGCACGCCCTCGAGGAGCGCGTGGCTCCCCGCGATCATGCAGGTGAGGACAGCCCGCACGACCTCCTCCTGCCCGACCATCAAGTTCGCGACCTCCGCTTCGAGGCGGAAGGCGATCTCGCGGAACTGCTCCGGCGTGAGCATCGGCGGCGGCTCGGGGTTATAGGGAGTCGGCTGGTTGGTGTAGAAATGTGACACGCGCTACCTCAGTTTCAGCAATGCGACACCCACAAGCGGCCGTTGATGAGCGGTCTGCGTCGCTAGTATATCAGCGACCTCCGCTTCCCGCCTCACTCCCCCTTCGGGCGCGGGCGCCCTTTGGGCAGGACAGGGGAGGGGCCGGGGATGAGGGCCGCCCCGGTTCCTTCACCATTCCCGCGTAATCCTTGCGTAGGTAGTGGTTCTCCATCACAAACGCGACGCGCCAGCCGTGCCGCTCGTAGAAGCGTTGCGCGGGGCCGTCATGCCGTGTGTCCAGGGTGAGTTTATGCGCGCCGTGTGCCGTGCCCCATTCCTCGAACGCCTGCAATAACCGCGCACCGAGACCGTTATTTCGCTCTTTCTCCGTCACCATCAGTTCGCCCAGATGCGCGACACCCGCGCCCAGGCTGCACGTCGCGGCCCCAACCACTCTTCCATCCCGTTCCGCCGTAATGACGCACTTTCCATCCGTCCACGGCTCGGGATCAATCGCCTTCCATTCCGCGTTGAGAAATGCGCGCACACGCTCGTCGCTTGTCCCGTCATATATCGTAATCTCCGTCTCCACCGTGCTCCTTTCCGCGCGGCGAGTATACTGCGCCACATGGAATCGTTACGACTGCCAAGCGTCTCGGTCGTCATCCCCGCCTATAACGAGGGGCGCGTGATTGCCCGCTGCCTTGGCTCGCTCATGGATCAGACGCACCGCCCGCGCGAGGTCATCGTCGTAGACGACGGCTCGACGGACGGCACGCCGGAGATCGTGCGCGGCTTCGGCGGCGTGATGTTGCTCGAACAGTCGCACGAGGGGAGCGGCGCGGCGCGGAACCGGGGCGCTCATGCCGCGACGGGCGACGTGCTCTGCTTCGTGGACGCCGATATGCGCTTCGCGCGCGACTTTCTTGCCCGCCTCGTCGTGCCCATCGCGAAGGGCGATGCCATTGGCGCATTCCACGCGACGGAGTACGTCGCGAACCCGCAGGAGCGATGGGCACGCCTCTGGAATGTCAACCAGCGCCTGCCGATTACCCGCAAACTGCCGGATGATTACCCCGACCGGCAGGCGGTCTTCCGCGCCGTCCGTCGCGACGCCTTCCTCAAGGCAGGCGGCTTCATCGCCGGTGGCTACGATGACGACCGCTCGCTGGCGGAACGGCTCGGCACGCTGGCCGTCGCCGCTCCGGGCGCGGTCTGCTACCACACCAACCCGGCGCGGCTGCGCGAAATCTACGGCCAAGCCCGCTGGATCGGCGCGAGCAACGCTGTACCGCAGACCGCGAGCGAATTCTGGCGCTACTGTCCGCTCAACCCGCGCGGCAAAGGCTGGCGCGCCCTCACCCGCCCCGGCGAACGTGCCCTGCCCCTCTTCCGCGTCGTCTACGGCGCGGGCATCTGCGCCGGTATGCGCCGCGCCCATCGTGGCCGCATGACGAAGTGATCGGGGCGGGGACTGAACCACAAAGGTACATCTGTGCCTCTGTGGTTCAATCAGTTCTCGGTGCCTCTCCTCGTGCGGTGGATGGCGGACTTTCCGGCATGTGTGTGGGAGCGGCGGCAACGGGCATATGCGGCGCGTACTCCCCGTTTTCGGTCGGAGTCTGTGCGGTCGCTGGCGCCAGCAAGGGATCGGGGGCGGCTTCGGGTTGTCCACTCGGCGTTGCGGGCATCGGTGCGCCCTGGTTCGCCATCTGCCGCCGCAGGCTCTGCCGTGGCAGCAGGAGACTGACCACGGCGGCAAGGGCTGTCCCAAACGTCAGCAGTTTGAAAACATCGCTGACCGCGTATGTCCCGGCGAGGAGGGAAAGGTTCGCGGGAGGGCGGGCGCCGGACGCGGTGGCGACCTGCACGATGTTCGACGCATGGATCGTCACTCGCTGCACGAGGATCGTCGTCACGACGGCGGTGCCGACCGAGGAGAAGATCTGCGCGGAGGCATTGTAGAGCGAGTTCGCCTTCGGCAAGGCGCGGCCCGTGATCGCGCCGAGGGCGACGGTCTGCAAGGGCAGGTTCGAGAAGCCGAAGCCGATGCCACGCAGGAAGAGGATCGGCACGAAAAACCACGCGCCGCTCTCCGGTTTGACGTAAATGAGCCAGATCGTCGCCGCAGTCAAAATCCCCATGCCCGCCACTGCGATAGCGCGCGGGCCGATCCGGTCATAGAGACGGCTGGCGAATTGGATGCCAACGATCGCGCCGATCCCTTGCCCCATCAGAATGAGGCCGGTATGCACCGCGCTGTTGCCCTGGAACTGCTGCAAGAAGATGGGGATGAGCAGGAAGCTGCCGAAGATGATCCCGCGCACGACCCACGTCACGACCGAGGCGATGCCGAAATCTCGCGTCGCCAGGAGGCGGAGATCGAGTACCGGATCGGTGACGACAAATAACTCAAGCACCGCGAAGAGCGCGAGCAGCGCGACGCCCGCAGCGAGGAGCATCCAGACAAGCCAGTATCCCCAGCCATTGATGACGCCGTTCGGGTTCGCGGCGGTGATCGAGCCACCTCTGGTCTGGCTGACGACCACGAAGGCATAGACGACGAGAATGACACCGACAATCGAGAGGAAAAGCCCGCCGTAATCGAACCGGGCAGGCACCGTGCCGGGAGCCGCCTTTTCGTCCGGTCGGAGAATCCGCGCGGCCAGGAAGACGGCGAAGATACCGACGGGGACATTGATGAAGAAGATGCCCGGCCACTTGATGCCGCTATCCACGATCAGGCCGCCGACCGTCGGGCCGAGCGCCGGGGCAAAGAGGACCGGGATCGCGATCACGGCGGAGCTCGCCGCTCGCTCCTCTGGAGGGAACGCGCCGAACGCGATGGTCGCGGCGAGCGGGAAGAGCATTCCGCCGCCAATCCCCTGCATGAGTCGGAAGATGATCAGGAGGTTCAGGCCCGCCGAGCCGGTAGCGATCTCCTTCGACAACCCGCACAACAGACTGCCGACGGTGAAGACCGCGAGGGCGAGCATGAAGACGCGTTTGATCCCGAACCGGTTGCCGAGGTAGCCCGCCACGGGGATCACCGCCGCCTGAGCGAGGATGTACCCCGTGACGATCCACTGGACACCGTTGATGTTCGTCTTGAAGTCCCGCTCCATTGCGACAAGCGCGACATTGACGATCGTCGAGTCCAGCACGACCATGAAGAGCGCGAGCGCGGCAGTCAGTGCGACGGCATATTTGTATTGAATCTTCACCGGGTTCGGGTCCTTTCACGTAGTCGGGCAGCACAGGGATGGGAGCGTTTTTGCCTGGGCGAAACCTCTGCTTTCTTGATGGCGGCAGGCGAAAGCCTGCCACCACCGACAGCTTACCGGTTCAATCGCACTGGAATGCGCTCCGGGGCGGATCGGCGCTTCCCCTTATGGTCACTCGCACATGATGGGTCGGCATGCAGGAACGCCAGCATCATCGCGAGGACGCGTTCCGGTGGAATCGTCATCCCGAAGACGGAGCGGCCGAGCATCACGCCGAGCATGACGCTCTGGATCAGGGCAGCGGCGCCCTCCGGGTCGTTGGCGCGGATGTGACCCGCCGCAGCGTCCCGCGCGATTTCTTCCGCGAGACGGGCGCGCATCTCGCGGAAGAAATCGTGCATGCGCACGGCGATCTCCGGGCGTACCATCGCCTGCGCCATCAGGTGCAGGAAGAGAAGGGAGAGTTGCTGCTTCTCATGTTGAACGGCCGCGTTATGCAGCGTAAACGCCAATCGCTCCTCGAAGGGCGTTCCCTCCGGCATCAGCGGTTCGAGATTTTCGCGGATGCGCCGCGCCGCGCGCTCAAAAACAGCAAAGAGCAGATCGTCCTTATCCTTGAAGTGATACGTCAGGACGCGGTTGGATATTCCGGCGGCGCGGCAAATCTCCGCGAACGTCGTGTGCTCCCACCCCCGCCGCGCGACCAGCGGCTCCAACGCATCCAGGATTTGCGCGCGGCGCATCGAGCGGACATCAAGCCGAGACATTCAATGGCCCCTTCCCACATATGGAAGTATCCAATCCGGTATGGGAGCATACACTCCCATTACACCGGCTGTCAAAGGGCTTTGAACCACAAAGGCGCGAAAGACCCTCCTCTCCATTCTCCATCGCCCTTTCGCTTCGATATCAGAAGATTAATCGGCGATGGAGAGGAGAGCACCTGGGTGGATCTCCGCGTGCCGGATGTTCCCGGAGCGAGTATGATTCCTGTGGGGAAGGAGGGAGCGATGTACCGCTCGGAGAAATACCCCGTGGACCCGGAGGCGGTCGCGGCGTTCGTCGCCGGGCAGCGGCATGGTCATCTGATCGCGACGCCACCCGGCGGCCATCCGCAGGTCAGCATTCTGCCGTTTGTGAAGATGGGCGATGAAATCGAACTGCATTGTGTCCAGGAAGACCCGACCTTCGCCGCCGTGCGGGCGAATCCGCGTGTCACCTTCTTCGTCTCGGATTTTCTCGCTGCCTCGCGCCATGACTGGGTGGATCCGCAGGACGCCGCACGCGCCACGCTCAATTTTCGTGCCGTCTCCTTCGCGTGCGAGGCGACGACCTCCACGGACCCGGGCGATGTCGCCGCCGCCCTCGCCCGGCTGCTCGTGGCGTACGAGCCGGGCGCGGCGTATGAGCCGATTGTGGATGGCGATTTCTATGGCCCGCGCATCCGGCGGCTGGCGACGATCCGCCTGCGCATCGTGGCAACCGACGCCAAGTTCAAGGTCGGCCCCGCCGCGTCTGTCGCAGTGAAGCGGAGCGTCGTCGCCGGACTGCGGACGCGCGGCGAACCGGGCGATGGTCGCGCTGCCGACGTGATCGAGGCGACGCTGCCGGAAGAATACGCGCGATAGCGAAGCGAGAGAGCGGGTGCTCTTTGGGCAGGGGGGTGAGGAAAGGAGAACCATGACCATACCATCGCAGACCGGCAGACCGCTTGCCGCCGATGTGCTTGCCCGACGCGCGACACTGCCAGTGAAGTTCGCACCCGTCACGCTGATCGGGTCATACGTCCGGCTCGAACCGCTCGACCTCAGCCGCGATGTGGACGCGCTTCATGCCGTCTCGAACGGGCAACCCGCCCGACTCGGCGACCGGGAGATTCCGGCGTACGACGCGGACGCGATGGTCTGGCGGTACATGTCCGTCGGGCCGTTCGCGTCTGCCGATGCGTTGCGAGACTCCTTGCGCGCGCAGGTGGACGCACCGAACGGCCTCTGCCTCTGCGTCTTCGATCAACCGACGGGCTGCCCCGTCGGTGCCGTCAACTTCATGACGAACATGCCGGAGCATCTCAAAGTCGAACTCGGCAGCATCTGGTACAGCCCGCTCGTCCAGCGGACGAAGGCGAGTCTGGAGGCGGCCCACCTGATGCTCGGTCATGCCTTTGGCCTCGGCTACCGGCGCGTCGAGTGGAAGTGCTACGCATTCAACGAGCGCTCGCGACGCTCCGCCCTGCGGATGGGGTTCCAGTTCGAGGGCATTCAGGAGGCGCATTACATCGTGAAGGGCCGTAATCGCGACACCGCATGGTTTCGCATCCTCGACCACGAATGGCCGTCGGTCAAAGCCCGGCTGGAAGAAATGCTCGAGGCATGAATGGGAGATACCGTCAGCGGTTGCGGCCACGCTGTCGGCGGCGATCCTGCTTGATCTGCCAGATACGGCGGCGAACGCCCTGAAACGGGCCGTCGCGCGGCGGTAGGTCAATGATCTGGCCGCGCCAGCGGGCATCCTCGCTACGCGATCCAGCCGGGTGATAGATGACCGGCACGAAGAAGAGGACGACCGCGATGAGTACCAGCGCGGCGGCGGGCGTGGGTGCGGTAGTGTGGAGGACGAAGGCGAGGATGGCGAGTGACAGACTCGCGACCATCCAACCGATCCCCCCCAGCCGTTCCCACGCGCGGCCCGGTGAGACGCGATGGCGGGCCTTGTCGAGGCTGCGCCGCGCGCGCGCGATCCGTTCCCGGCCGCGATGCTCCCGCTCCTTGCGTTCGACGAGTTCGAGTATCTCTCGTTCATAGCGACGTGTCATCTTCGTACTCCGCTTACGAAGCCCGATTTTCCTC